>Ga0163154_10007330_pt1 | contig 13170 bp, 14 predicted proteins | sample OliLakLV19MP9P1_FD_148649 | JGI IMG/M metagenome (GOLD analysis project Ga0163154, IMG submission 148649) | Freshwater microbial mat bacterial communities from Lake Vanda, McMurdo Dry Valleys, Antarctica - Oligotrophic Lake LV.19.MP9.P1 | ecosystem: Environmental > Aquatic > Freshwater > Lake >... | reverse complement strand
GTCAACAACAGGTTATTCTATGTGACCGGCTTACGCTCTCCATTCCCATTCTTGCATTTCACCTATACGCACCTGATAGCCAGCGATGGCACATCGGTAGGGACAGTCCTTGTCAAGACGTTTGTTCCCGCTGATGATACGCATAGGCAGCCACTGATCGGCCCGATTACTGCGATAGACACTACCCTCTACTTTGCTGCTGAAGACAGGGAACATGGCAGTGAGTTGTGGAAGAGTGATGGCACCGCTGAGGGAACGACTCTGGTGGCCGATATTGTGCCAGGTGCCAATGGTTCGGGCATCCAACAGTTAGCTTCAGCAGGTGACACCCTCTATTTTGCCGCCAATGATGGTGTGCATGGCAGTGAGCTATGGAAGAGTGATGGCACCGCTGAAGGCACCGTGCTGGTGGCAGATATTGCACCCGGTGCTGCTGATTCTTCTCTCGAACAGATGACGCCTGCACCTATTGCTGGTTGGATTGTCTTTAGCGCATCGGATGGGAGTACGAGCAAGCAACTCTGGATGAGTGATGGCACAGCTGCTGGAACAACCCGTGTTGGCACCCTCACACCAGATGCAACCGCACTGCTGCCTTCCTGGATTGGGCACGGCCTCGGGCGCATCCTCCTGATTGCGGACGATGGGCATACCGGGCTGGAACTCTGGTCACTGACGGCCTGGCGCTTGGTTGAATGGTAGCATCTCAGGTGGGGTGTGCAATGGATACGACACACCCCACATCTATCACATCCTGACCGAACGAAAACCCTATCACGAGCTTGATTGAGCGTGCCCGTATTGCTACCATAGCGCTATGCTTATGCTCTCGATTCCGCTCCGCCGATCCATATAGTATGTATAGCGCTCATGTAGTGCCTGATTGCATGATGGTCTACCTCAACGGAGTCGTCTATGAATGGTATTCTCGCACCTACTTCGGACAACGCGCACCCGCTGATGCACACATACCTCCAGACAATGCTCGCTGGTGATCGGCAGCTCGCCCACAGCCTGATCATCGATGCCTTCCATGATGGTCTGTCACTGCGTGCGATCTACCTTGATGTCTTCCAGCCAGCGCTGTACGAGGTCGGACGGCTGTGGGAGCGTGGCGCGATCTCGGTCGCGCAGGAGCACCTAGCGACGGCGATCACCCAGGGCGTGCTCGCAAGCATCTATACCGCAGTGCCTGTCGCACCGCGCAAGCCCCAGCGGGCTGTCGTGGCCTGCTTGCGGGGCAATTATCACGAGATTGGCGCACGCATGATGGCGGACTTTCTCCAGTCCTCTGGATACGATACCCTGTTTCTGGGTGCAAATACACCAGATGATAGCCTGCTGGAGCTGATCAGTCAGCAGCGGCCCGAAATTATTGGGTTGCCATCGACAATGACATCACAGGTTCAGGGCGTGCAATCCACAATCATGCAGATTCGTGGCGATTTCGCGAGTTTCCACCCAACGATCCTCGTGGGCGGTATGGCGTTCAATGCAGTCGATGGCCTGTGGAAGAAAGTCGGGGCCGATGTCTGGGGCCGCGACGCCGGCGAAGCACTGGATCATCTGATTGGAGCGGCGGCCTAGCCAATGTCAACAACTATTGGTTCACTGTGGCAAAGCTGGTCCCCCGAACTGTACGCTTTTCTGGAGCAGAGCAAGGCCCTCGCGGTCGGGCTATTTACAGTCTCGGGCGAAATCGTCTACACTAACGCTGGCATGCGCGATCTCCTGCCCTACAGGAATGACGCTGCGTCTCCGCTCAACTATCTCGTCGTGCCGACCTTTGCCATGCTGTGTGCCGCACCAGCCAGTGATACAATCGTGTACCAGGGCTGGCTGACCTTTGGAGGGCCGGGGTTGCTGCATTGTTCTGTGCGTGGCGAGGTTCGGCGTGTTGGCGAGCAATTCCTGGTGGTCGCCGAATATGATGTCGCCGAGCTGACGCGGATCAATCGTGAGATCACAGGACTGAATGGCGAGATCACGAACCTCCAACGCGAGGTGACGATCAAGAAAGCTGGGCTTGAACGAACCCTCACCGAACTGCGTGAGACCCAGGCGCTGCTGATCCACTCCGAGAAAATGAATGCACTCGGCCAACTAACAGCCGGTGTTGCCCATGAGATCAACAACCCGATTGCGTTCATCATCAGCAACATGCATAGCTTGCGCCAATCGATCCGCGATCTCCTCGCAGCCTACACACAGCTCGATCAGCTGGTCGAAAAGCAGGGGACTGTGGATCAACAACAGGCCGCACAGTCAATTCGCGCTGCGGCCGATATTGATTTTCTCCAGGACGATCTCGACGACCTGCTGTCTGCCTCGACTGACGGACTCGTGCGTGTGAAACGGATCGTCGATGACCTGCGGACGTTCTCACGGCTGGATGAGGCCGCATTTAAGGAGGCCGACCTGCTGGCGAATATTCAGAGTACGCTGGCAATCGCCAGGCCAGAGCTGCGCCACCGAGTTGCCGTGATCATCGACGCCGACGGCCTGCCACCGATCCGCTGCTATCCAGCCGAGCTCAACCAAGTATTCCTAAATTTGATCGTCAACGCTGCACAGGCGATTGCAGATCAAGGCACGCTCACCATCCGTGGCCGTGATACGGGCGCTGCGATTGAGCTGATATTCCAGGATACTGGTGCAGGGATGTCTCAGGATGTGCTCACACGCTGTTTCGATCCCTTCTTCACCACCAAGCCAGTTGGCAGCGGCACGGGCCTCGGCCTGAGCATGGCCTACACAATTATTACTCATCGTCATAAAGGGTCGATTCGTGTCGAGTCCGAGATCGGCGTTGGAACGATCTTCACTATCATGCTACCAAAGGAGATCCAGCTGTGAGCGGTTCTGCGACAGCGATACCATCCAGTATCCACAATTTGCTGATCATTGATGACGAGGAGGAGATTCTCAAAGCACTCCGGCGCCAATTTCGGCGCGAGTATGGCGTCTACATCGCCAACAGTGCCGAGGAAGGTTACCGGGTGCTCGCGGAGCATCCGATCCATGTGATCATCTCTGATCAGCGTATGCCAGGCATACAGGGGTCCGCGTTCTTCGAGAAGGTCAAAGGCGAGTTTCCCGACGCGATGCGCCTGTTGCTCACGGGGTACGCCGATATTCAAGCCGTGATTACCGCGATTAACGATGGCAACGTGTTTCGCTACATTACCAAGCCATGGGATCCCATCGAGCTAGAGACAATCGTCCGCGAGGCGTTCGCACGCTACGATATGATCATCCAGAATCGATGCCTGGTTGAGCAACTCCAAGAACTCAACACGATGCTGGAGCTACGGGTGGCACAGCGGACAACGGAACTGGCTGATGCCAACACGCAGCTCACGGTGCTTAACCAGCGCAAAGATGAGTTTATGGGCATCGCTGCCCACGATCTGCGCAGCCCGCTGGCAGCAATCATTGGGTATACGATTCTGCTGATTGAGTGCGATGATTTTAGCAATGCCGAGCGTGAGGAGGCACTCATCTCGATCCGCGATGTTGGCGAGGGAATGCTCAAGCTGTTGACGAATCTCCTTGATATTACCACGATTGAATCGGGCAAGCTCGATCTGCATCCCAAGCTGGTAGACATCCCGACATATGTTGAGCAGGTTACACGCATCAATCGATTGATTGGTACGCAGAAGCGCATCAATCTGGTGACTCAGATTGCACCCGATCTGCCGCCGCTAGTCTTCGATCCGGAGCGGATCAGTCAGGTGCTCAATAATTTGATCGGTAATGCATTTAAATTCTCGTACAGCGAGACGACGGTGATGGTACAGGTTCGGCTCCATCGCGCTGGTGTCGAGTTTGCCGTGATCGATCAAGGCCAAGGCATTCGCCCAGAAGAGATCGCCGCGATCTTTGGTGCCTTTCAGAAAACCAGCACCAAATCGACTGCCGGCGAGCAGAGTACTGGGCTGGGTTTGGCGATCTCCAAGCGGATCGTCGAGCTCCATGGGAGTCAGATCGAGGTGACGAGCGAGTATGGCCGCGGCAGCCGCTTCTCTTTTACGCTGCCGCTCTAACCCGCGACTCCGGCTGTCACGTATGCAGATGTTCACACACTGCCCGGTGCCGTGCTGGTATAAGCGCTGTGCATGCCAACGCTCTTATAGTGGATCCAGAAATTGGGCTCTTACGCAGGTTTAGTGAAAGACACTCCTCCGCCTGAGCCGGTTCCGCATAGGAATGCGGCGCGCAGAGTTGCGATCACGTTACTTGGATCAGAGCATGATCAACTCGTTGCTGCATGTCGATCCTGCCCATCCAGTACAGGCTCAGTTTCCTCATCAAAAGAAAATGGTTGCAGCTCACTTATTGAGCGCCCGACCGACCCGTTAAGCGATACCGAATCGGGATGCGCTTGTTGCAAATCGCGTGCCCACGCGGGGGTTTCAGCAGCCAGTGGTCGCTTTTCATCATCGGCTTGCAGTTTTTGAATCACGCGCTTCACGACTTCACAATCATCTTTTATTCTGCGGCCATAAGAGTTACCATCCGGCAACATAATCGCTGCTCGCTCCAACTCATCAGCGTTCTATTCAGCCATACGGTTCCTACCAGCACCGCGCCCGCCAACCACAACCTGCGTTGTGACCAGACCGCCGTCTGTCGCTTTGGGTGCAGCAGCGCGGCAAGAACGATTGCAGCCAGCGTTGGGCCATAGGCGGCAATCGTGCCAAGCCAACGGGCACTGATCGGGTTGCCGTCGACGAGCAGCGACTGCAGCCCCCAGAGGCTCCAGGAGCGCACGAAGGTTAGGCCGAAGAAGGCCAGCAACGTGTGCTGCTGGAGACTGAGCGCATGGGTATGCCTCCCTGCACCAGCATTATTGGTCCTCAGCAAGGATGAGCCACTCGGCCTCACTCCAGACGTCGTGCGGCACGCTGGTTGGTGCCGTGCGCGCTGCTCGTTGGAGCTGGGTGATCTCGTGCTGGAGCGCCAGTGTGCGTTGCCGTAACCGCAGAATGATCGTAATTGCGGCATGCTGCAGCTCCAGATCATCCCGCAAGCGGCGGGCGCGGCGCAACTCACGGAGATCCGCCTCGCGCTGCGTCTCACGCAGGCTGATCACCCCATTATCGAACAGATCCTGAACCAGTTGGACTGGTAGCCCGATCTGTGCGGCAAGCTGCTCACGGTTGAAGGTTGTATCGGTGGGCATCGATCAACTCCTTGCCGACGGTACGGGCTGACGGGCATGCCGAAGCGTTCGTAACGTCTCGATCTCCGACTCGCTTAATGCGTCTGGTAATACTAGTTTAGCACGCGCATACAGATCACCGCGCTCGCTGGCATGCTCCAAACGCGGCATCCCCTTGCCACGCAACCGGAACGTGCGGTCGGCTTGGGTACGCGGTGGAATTTTCAGCACGACGGTGCCATCCAATGTTTGCACGCGTACCTCACCGCCGACTGCTGCAGTGAAGATATCGACCGCAATCTCGGCGTTCAGGTCATCGCCATCGCGGGTGAAGCGTGCATCCGGCACGACATCAATCTCCAGATACAGGTCGCCTGCGCTGCCACCCGCCGCCCCAGCGCTCCCTTGGCCTGCCAGCCGCACGCGTGAACCAGTTCGTACGCCGGGCGGAATGCGGACCTCGATCCGGCGCTCGCCGATCTGGAGCGCACGGCTGGTTCCATGAAATGCTTCATCGAGCGTGATTTCGACCGCTGCCTCAGCATCGCGTCCACGGCGCGGGCGAGTACTGCGCTCCTGGGCCTGCTCACGCCCATACAGCGAGCTGAAGAAATCCGAAAATGCTGCATCCTCACCAAAGATATCGCGCATGTCATCGGGCGACATTCCGCCATTTGGTGCGCGTTGGTTTGATGTGGCCTGCCGCTCACCCCCATTGAATCCGCCACCCGAACGTCCTACGCCACCACGTTGCTGCGACTGCTGATGCTCCTGCCGTTGCTCATCGTAGGTGCGACGGCGTTCGACATCGCCAAGGGCTTGATAGGCCTCGTTGATCTGCTTAAACCGATCTTCGGCAGCTGTATCACCCGGATGCAGATCGGGGTGATGCTGACGGGCCAGGGTGCGGAAGGCTTTCTTAATCGCCGCCGCATTGGCATCGGGTGTAACGCCGAGTGCGGTGTAATAATCTTTGAATTCCACTGCGTGTGCTCCATCCTGCTGCGCTACGCCACCGATCCGGGATCACTGATGATCACCTGGGCTGGGTGCAGCAGTTGGCCATCGTGCAGATAGCCATTCCGTTGGACAGCGACAATCGCGGATTGTTCCTCGATAGCGGCGCACCGACCGACCGCCTCGTGGCGCATGGGATCGAGTGGTGAACCGATCGGGATCTGCATTAGCACGGCAAGCAGTTGTTGATGGGTTGCGTGCAACCCCGTGTGCAATGGCGTGTCGGGTGTGCTGTAGCTGAGTGCGCGCTCCAGGCTATCGACCACATCGAGCATGTCGAGGATGAGTAGTTGTAATCGTTGATTGACCCGTGTCGTCACCTCACGTTCGGCTTGTTTGCGGGCATTGTCGAGCGCCGCAGCGGCACGCAGATATTTGTCGTTCAGTGCCGCGACATCCTGCTGCGCTGCCGCCAATGCCTGTTGGGCGGCAGCCATGCTGATCGGTGGCGGTTCACCCTGAACGGCTGTTGCATCATTGCTCATGATCACTCCTTCGAACTCATTGCTGTTCACTGAGTGAACTCGCCCGCAACGATGTCCGCTCTCCCGCTGCGTTTCGGTTTCAGGTGAGTGTAGCAGGCCGACATCACGTTGGTATGAAGATCGTTCATTACGAGTTGTTCAGCCCGATCGCCTGCGTGCTTTTGAGCTATGCATTCGTCGGTAGAATACATACTTGGCAAGCTCGGCGGTCAGCATGGACAAGATCAGAATAATTCCCAACATCACCACAAACAGCGGCGGGATGGGGCTAAAGCCTAAAAAAGCGGCGAGCGAGTGTATGGGAACGCCAGCGTCAGCGCATCGACAGTTAGGGTTGCGATCCGCAGCGATGTGTCTGGTTTGTTCTGATAAAACGGGCCATTGGTGCGGATCATGAGCGTAATCAGCGATGCGGAGATGACCGATTCCACAAACCAACCCGCCCGAAATTGTTCTGGGCTGGCATGTGGGATCACGATCAATACCCCGAATGGAAGATAATCAAACAGCGAACTCACCAATCCAAAGGTGAGCATACAATTCCGATGCGACATCCACAACACTTTCCACCGAGATACCAACGTCGGCTGCGTGCAGCGCCGACGCATCGTTGATGCCGTCGCCCATGTAGCCGCGACATGCCCGGCGCGCTTGAGCGCCAGGATGATGCGCTCTTTGCGTTTTGGGTTATGTCGATCATTACTCAATACCAAGTTAGGAATCTGGATGGATTATTCGTTTGGTGGATCAGTTGGAGAGATCGTGATTACCCGCAGCGCGAGGCGTCGCTGGACAAGATGGTAGCGTTGCAGCGCTAACCGCGGTAGCGGGAATACACAGTCAGGCGTGTCCGTAGTTTCCCCGACAGTATCAGGTATATTGCCGATACCACATGCGCTGCTTTCCCGCTTCTCGATCCAAGCGCGTGTTCCTATACTAGAGCAGTATTCAGAAGCCAGGAGTCAGAATAGCTTATTCATAACGATAGAGGCAAGGGAGGCCAACCCATGACACTTCGTAGCGTTCAAGAGATCTATGGCTACCATATCCAGGCGACCGATGGCGAGATCGGCACCGTTCAAGAGTTTCTCTTCGACGATGAGCATTGGGCGATTCGCTACCTTGTGGTTGAGACCGGGGATTGGCTGCATGGCCGACAGGTGCTGATTTCGGCTGCTGCACTCGGTACTGCCGAATGGCGAGATAGTATTCTGAATGTCAAGCTGACACGCCAGCAGATCAAGAACAGCCCCGATATCGATACCGATAAGCCGGTTTCGCGCCAACACGAACTTGTGCTCGCGAACTATTATGGGTACTCGCCATACTGGGGTGGCACAGGCATATGGGGCATGGGGATGTACCCAGCTGGCCTATGGGCGGTCAATACGCTTGGGATGCCCGAGGAGCAGGTCGCTCCCAACACGGCTTCTGCGATTGTTGGCGCAGCAATTCAGCATGAGGAGGCCCAGGCACAACAGGGCGACCCACACCTGCGTAGCACTCGTGAGGTGAAAGGCTATAGCATTCAGACACTGGATGATCATATTGGACATGTGGACGATGTGATCGTGGATGAGGAGACCTGGGCGATCAATGCTATCGTCGTCGACACACGCAATTGGTTGCCAGGGAAGCATGTACTGATCGAACCGCGTTGGATCAGCACGATCTCCTGGGATGAGCATGCTATTCATGTGAACCTTCGTACCGAGCAGGTCAAGAACAGCCCGGAGTATAACCCTGCACAGACACTGAACCGCGAAGATGTTGAGCGGCTGCATGCACACTACGATCAACCCGTGGACAAGATAGAGGAAGTGCATCGCTAGACCAATTACAAGATGAGATCTCATGTTAAGCCCTTGAGGCGCAGGATCGGTGCAAGGTTCGAAGCCAGATTGGCGCGTAGCCTATGAATCGTCGTGCTGCCCTAAGCCCATGGGTCGTGTTCCTCGCCATCTTCCTGCTCTCGATGCCACTGCTCGTGCTTGGGTCGCTATCGAACACTCGCCTCATGCCAGGGCTGCCCCTCAGCGCACGCATGTTCGTGTGTACCGCGACGGTGGCCTTCGGGGTGGCCTACCGTACCGGCGGTTGGGCGGGGATGCGAGCACTGCTTGGTCGTACCTTCGACGCCCATCGTCCAAAGCCTTGGATGTGGTATCTGGTGGGCGTGCTTGTGTTGCCCGCCGTATTAGTCCTCGAATATGTGATCATGCGAGTGGCGCACATGCCGCTGCCTTCGCCACAATGGCACACGCACGCTGGCCGGTAGGCCACACTCATCATGAGTTGTGTCCAGCAGGTGTTCGTTATAGACGAAACGAGATTTGCTTCTACAAGCATGCGGAGTATGGTGATGACCATCCTTGATGCGCTCAGTATGACAAGTCTCATTTCAGATTATTTGTCGCTGTTGGTGCGAGAGGTTCAACGGCTTATACAGGATCACAATCAGCACAGCCCAGGTCATCACCCCGGCACTCATGATCGCCGCAACCGTGCTGCCACCAGCTTTGGAAGCAGAGAGGAAATCGAACAGTGCGTGAAACAGCATCACCATCAATAGGCTGCCGCGGGTGCTGTTATACAGCCAGGTGAAGATGATTGAGGCTGCCATGATCGAGAGCAGCAGCAGCGGAAACCCCGCTACCAGCCCCATCGCCATGTAGGTCTCTCGATACAAGAAGGCGGGCAGATGCCAGCATGCCCACACCACGCCCAGGATGAGCGTTGCGGTGAGCGCAGTATGGTTTTTCTGCAATCGTGGCAGCGCAAACCCGCGCCAGCCCAGTTCCTCACCGATGCCAAAGGTGAGCAACCAGAGCAAGAAGGCCCCCACAATCCCAAGATACGGCAGGTCATCGACGGCGCCAAGCAGGGCGAGATCTGGCCATGTCCCATTGCTCGCATACTCAACGATGGCCGCCACGACGAAGAGCGCAATCGGTGACAGCGCCCAGAGTATCCAGCCAAGGCCAACCCGCCACTGCACAACCCCAGCGAGTAATTGACGCATGCCAGGGCGGCCTTCCGTCGCTGCGGTGATGATCACGGCCGATACCATCGGCCCGAACGCCGCCAGATAGTGCAGTGCCGCAGGAACCGAAACGTGCAGCCAGCCCTGGGCCGAGGCGGCCATTGGGATCTCGATTGCCCACGAAAGCGTAAAAGCGAGCATGAAATAGGCTAGAACAGGATGCTGTTTGAGCCAGAGCGTACGCTGCATTCTCATGTATTCCTTCCTGTAGGCATTCAGCGCCCGGCTTTCTGCCGTCAGGAGCGCTGGAGGAGCCGCTCACGTTGAGAGAGACCTTGACGACATGCTATGGTGGCTCAAGTTGTCAAGACACCGTTTTAGCGAACTATCCGTCGATTGCCTATCCCATATATCCGGAAATAGTTGACACTGTAGTGCTGTCCCTGGGGCGCGTTCGTCCCCCGTTGACGCCCGACATGCACGGGCTACCGCCCCATGGAATGACCGTTATCGATTGGCACATGGTACGCACGGATCACGGTGTCGCGGTAGGCCATGCATGCGGGCCGCCGGAGGCGTCAGGTCCGCTGGGGCGTGGTGCAACGTAGACGGCGGCGGGCGTTTGATAGCCCAGGGCCTGATGGGGACGCGATCCATTAGAGAGCGTCATATATCGTGCAATGCCCTGACGGGCGTCCCGTGGGGTGGCATACTCATGGAGATAGACCTCCGCATAGTTGAGTGACCGCCAGAACCGTTCGGTGAAGATAGTGTCCATAGCTCGCCCTTTTCCATCCATACTGATCTGGACGCCCGCAGCCGTCAATCGCTGGGTATACTGCGGGCTGGTGAAATGGCTGCCCTGATCACTCTTCCAAATGCGCGGAGTTGCCACCCGCAGCGCTGCCTCGACCGCCTCCATCACAAAGGCGTGCTCCAAGGTGTCATCAAGGACCCAGTTCACCACATATCGGGCATACCAATCCAGAATAGCCACCAAATACATCCATCCTTGGCGCAGGCGGACGTAGGTACTGTCCACGCCCCAGATCTGATGTGGTGCGCTGGCGGTCACGCCCGCAGCAGATATGGATAGACCGGATGGGCATGGTGTCGTCGGCTCAGATTGGGGCCGGGATAGATGGCCATAATCCCCATCTCTTGCATAGAGCGGCGCACCGTATTGCGCGCCAGGGTACCAAATTCTGGCTGTAAGATGATTTGGATTTTGCGCGATCCATAAAACGGGGTAGCGGTGTAGACCGGATCAATTCGATGCTTGATGGCCACTTCACGGGCCGAAGGTGGCACCGGGTGATAGTATAAACTCGAGCGACTGAGGGTGAGCAAATCGGCCTGCGTGGTGAGCGGGAGTTCCGGTGCATCGCGGTCGATCAGCGCCTGGCGCACCCCCAGATGTTGGCTGGCAGCTTTTTTTCAACCAATTCACCTGGGTCGTGAGCCGGCCAATCTCGGCATACCGATCTTCGCGTTGCTGTTCATGGGCCACATGCAGATCGGCGAGGTTGTCCCGCCGTTCGTAGCGGGAGGGCAGCCCTTTCAGCGCAATCATCTTCCATTCTCGCAGTACGGTAGCGGCCACCTGATACGCACTGCCAATCTGCACCAGCGTCTTTTCTTCCTTGATCAGTTCCAGGACGATCTGGGCGTTGAAGGCGGGAGTGCACACTTTTTTCACGGGGTGTGTTCACTTTCTTTCGCCGCACTGAGTGTCCGAATTCCTTGAGTCATTATACCTAAAGACGGTCACAGATCTGTGACCATCCTGTGACCGCCTTTAGGACCATCGTTATCACCAGATGGCAGTATGATAGAGCGTACGCATACGTACGGAGGAGGATGCGCTGTGATCATTGCTGGTGTTCCACGGTTTGCACGATTACGCACGCAGTTGACGCTGGCATTGGTGCTGCCCACCTTTCTGGTCGGTATCCTGATGGGCGCACCCCTGATTGAAAGCCGCCGATCCGTGTTGATGGCGCAAGAGCAGCGTCGTGCGGCCCAAGCCGGTGAAGCGGCGGCACTCTTGTTTACCGAGCGACTCCGTTCGGGTGTCCAGATCGCAAATCTCCTGGCAGATCGCCAGATCCTGACCGAGCAACTGCGTCTGGGTGATCTGCACAACCTCCAGCGCTTTCTTGCGACCACGCGTGTCGATACCCCCTTTGCCTGTCTGGCCGTCGTCGATCCAAACGGGACAACACTGGCCCAGGTAGGGAGCTGTGCGACGGTTGCGCTGGTCACACCAACACCGGCAATCCGCTTTCACAGTGCCGCTGATGTTGGGCTGACCGCGCAGATTGCGGCACGGATCATGGTGAACACCGCGCTGCGTGGGTATCTGATTGGCACCATTCCGATTGACCGTGGTCTGGTCGATGCCGCGCGAACGCAGCCCGATCTTGAGCTTGGTGTCGTGGTTGATGGGGTTTCGGTTGCCTCAAGCCTGGCGACCCGTGATAACACCACCAGCATTCCATCGATCCACGATGGTTCGATCGAAACGACGATTCAGCGTCAACCCTACCTGGCCTACTACACGACACTCACCAATCTGGATGGCCAGCCGGTCGCACAGGCGGAAGTGCTGCTGCCCCTGGCCCCCGTGTGGGCGGCCCAGTTTACCGTCACGCTGTTGATGCTGGCCGGGCTGATGATCGCGGTCACGCTGGCGATTGCGATTGGCTGGGTCGTGGCCAAACGGATCGCACAGCTGGTTGGTCAACTTTCGCAGGCGACGGAGGCGATTGGGCGTGGCGATCTGGAGCAGCCGATCCGGGTGGAGGGGCCGGTTGAGATTCGCCACCTGGGAATGGCGATTGAATGGATGCGACAGCAACTTGCGCGCAGTCGGAGCGAGCTTGAGGCCGAAAAACAGCGCTATGCCGATATTCTTGAGTCGATTGACGAAGCGGTGCTGACGATTAATGCTGCGCTCTGTGTCACGTCCATCAACCAGGGTGGCGAGCGGATGCTGGGCTGCCCGCGCAGCGTTGCGGTTGGCTTGCCGCTCTCGGCGGTTGTCGCCCCTGATGATGGACGGGCCCTCCTGCTCTCCGATATTCCGCGCCATGGCTCAGCCCGGATTGCGGTGCGCACCTATGGTCACCAGGCCCTCATGGTATCTGCGGCCCGATCGATTCCGCTCCAGCGCGATGAACAGATTCTGGTGTTGCGCGATGTGAGTGAGGATGCGGCCCTGCGCCAGCTCAAAGATGCCTTTCTGGCCAATATTACCCACGAGTTTCGGACGCCCCTGGCCGCACAAATCGCGTCACTGGAGATCCTCCGTGAGGAGGGCGCAAGCCTGACAGCTGCGGAACAGCGTCAGATGCTCGATGTGCTGTATACCGGCGTCCAGCGGCTCGATCTATTAGTGCAGAATCTGCTGGAAAGTGCCAGTATTGAAGCAGGCTATTTTCGGGTCGATCCCGAGCCCTGTCGCCTCGACATCCTGGTCACCGAAGCCATTGAACTGATCCAACCCCTGATTCGGC
>Ga0163154_10007329_pt1 | contig 13170 bp, 10 predicted proteins | sample OliLakLV19MP9P1_FD_148649 | JGI IMG/M metagenome (GOLD analysis project Ga0163154, IMG submission 148649) | Freshwater microbial mat bacterial communities from Lake Vanda, McMurdo Dry Valleys, Antarctica - Oligotrophic Lake LV.19.MP9.P1 | ecosystem: Environmental > Aquatic > Freshwater > Lake >... | reverse complement strand
CGGCCCCCCGTTATCTCCGGCGACGCTTCGGGCCCGCCGGGCGGCGCGACGAAGCCGTGGCCTTCGCCTCGTCGAACAACGCCGTGTACAAATAGGGAAAATCCTCCAACTTGGTGCGCGCGATGCTGCGCCCGATAAAACGCTCGATCGAACGCACGTGATCGACATCCTCCCCGCAGTAAATCGTGAACGCATCCCCCTCGTGCTGCGCACGCCCCGTCCGGCCGATCCGGTGCACGTAATCCTCCGGATGCTGCGGCACGTCGAAATTGATCACGTGGCTCACCCCCGCAATGTCCAACCCCCGCGAAGCAATGTCGGTCGCCACCATCACCTCATACTTCCCCTTGCGGAACCCTTCCAACGCCTCGATCCGCTCGGTCTGCGTCCGGTTGGAATGCAGCACCGCCACCGCATGATTCGCCTCCTTGAGCCGGTGCGAGATGCGGTCCGCCCCATCCTTCGTCCGCGAAAAAATCAACACACTATCGTAGTTGGTCTGCTCCAGCAGCGCGAGCAGCAGATCGAACTTCTGGTCGCGCGCGACCGGATACAACGCGTGCCGGATCGTGTCGGCGGGCGACTGACGCGCCCCGATCTCGATCACCACGGGGTCCTTCAGGAATTGCTTCGCCACATAATCCACCTCCGGCGGCATCGTCGCGGAAAAGAACATCGTCTGCCGCGAGCGCGGCGTTTTCTCGACGATCCGGCGCACGTCGGGCATGAACCCCATGTCCAGCATCCGATCCATTTCATCGAGCACCAGACACTCGATCCCGCCGAGCTTGATCTCCCCCTGCTCCATGTAATCCAGCAACCGGCCGGGCGTCGCCACCAGCACATCGACCCCCTGCTTGAGCATCTCCCGCTGCTGGCCGTAACCCACCCCGCCATACACCACCCCCGGCCGCACCGGACTGAACCGCGCGTAGTCGCGGAACGCCGTCTCCACCTGCGCCGCCAATTCGCGCGTCGGCTCGAGAATCAAGGCCCGCATCCCCCCCGCCGTCGCCAGCCGGCTCAGGATCGGCAACGCAAACGCCGCGGTCTTGCCGGTGCCGGTCTGCGCCAGCCCGATCACATCCCGCCCCTCCAATACCGGGGGAATCGCCCGCAGTTGGATCGGGGTCGGATCCACATACCCCATCGCCTGAATGCCCTGCAGCACGTCCTTGGAAAGCCCGAGTTCTTCAAAAGCCATAAACGACAACCCTCGTCGTCTCCCGCGCGGATATCGATGAAAATCGTTTCCCGCGAGGAGCCCGGCATGGCGCCGAGAGCTTCGAGAGCCACCTGACCTGGACGCCCTGTCACCGATGGGATCAATCGGACCCCTGCCACCAATGCCGCCCACACCAACTCCCGGGCGGCTGTCTACCACACGCCCCTCGTGCAACCCCGTAAAATCCGGTCAACGCCCCCTGCGAAAAGGATGTCCCCTGCGAAAAGGATTGGCGTGGCCGGGCCCGATCCCTAACATTGACGATTCCATGGACCCTGAACTCGCGAAACTCCTCGAAGCCGGTAAGCTCACCCCCTCCCAAGCCGGCACACTGGAGCACCTGATCCCGGGCGCCTGGTGCCAACACAAAAGCTGGGGGTTCGGGCGGGTCGCCGAGCGGAATCTGGTGCTGAACCGATTGGTGATCGATTTCACCTCGAAGAAAGGTCATCTCATGCAGCCCGGCTATGCGGCCGACACGCTCTCACATCTCCCCGACGATCACATCCACGTACGCGTCCGCACCGAACCCGACACCGTGCGGGCCGAGGCGCTTGCCTCACCCGAGACCCTGACCCGGATCCTGCTGACCGGCCTGGGGGGTGCCGCCACGGTCGATCAAATCGCGACCACGCTCGCACCAGCCCTGCCCGATGCCGAATTCCGCAAATGGTGGATCTCCGCCCGCAAACGCCTCGCCGCCGACGGTCACTTCGAACTGCCCGCGAAAAAGCCCGAGCCCGTCCGACTGCGGGAGATCCCCGTCTCGCGCGGCGATGAGTTGCTGACCGCCTTCGCGAATGCCCGGCAAACCAAGGACCAGGCCGCCGCTCTTGACGCCATTCTGAAGGACCCGACCGTCGTTCGCGACCATGCCGCGGCCATCCTCCCGCGCGTCGAGGAGATCGCCACGCGCAATCTCCGCATGAATCCCGCGCAGGCACTCGAATTCCTGCTCGTTCGCGATGAACTGCGCGCGGGAGTTCCGGACGCACCCGCACCGGGGCTGACCCTCGGCGATGCGCTCAGCCAGCTCGACCGCCAGTTGCCCGACGTGCTGGCCAAGGTGCCCGCGGCCAAGGTGCGCCGGTTGATCTCCGCGCTCCCCGAGGCGTTCGGCCCGGGCTGGGAGGACCGTTCCATCGCCCTGATGCTCCGGACCGGCATCCGCGTGGTCGGCGAAATTGCCCGGTTGCTGCAGGACCGCGGCGAACACCCCCGTCTGCGCGCCTCCCTCCAGCGATGGATCAACGAACGCTCGGTCACCTCGGAGATCCTCCACTGGCTCTGCAAACACCGCCAGGGCGAGTTCGGCGACCTCATCGAACCGACCCTGCTCGGTGCCATCATCGCCAGCCTCGAACGGGATCAGATGAGCGAGTCCGGCCGCGGCGGCGCCAAACTGCACGATCTGGTCATGGAAGACCGCGACCTCGTCTCCGACCTGCTCGCCGGCGCTCCGGTCGAGGCCGCCCGCGAACAACTTCGCCGGCTGATCTCCACCCCGGCCTTCGACGAACTCGACAAACGCTCGCTCATCGCACGTTTCGTCAAACAACACCCCGAACTCCAGGCCATGATCAGCGGCGAGGAAGGCGGCGAAACCCAGCAGGGCGCCCTCGTCGTCTCCTGGAAAAGTCTCGAACGCCGCAAGACCGAGTACGAAGACCTGGTCAACAAACGGATCCCCCAAAACTCGCAGGAAATCGCCCTCGCCCGCTCCTACGGCGATCTGCGCGAAAACTTCGAATACAAAGCCGCCAAGGACATGCAGGTCGTCCTCATGAAGCGGAAATCCGAACTCGAATCTGAACTCGGCCGATCCCGCGGAACCGACTTCGAAAATCCCGACACCACCCAGGTGTCCATCGGCACCGTCGTCACCGTCCGCGACACCTCCACCGACGAAATCACTGTCTACACCGTGCTCGGGGCCTGGGACAGCGCCCCGGAACGCAATGTGATTTCCTACCTCACCGTTATCGGGCAGGCGCTGCTCGGGCGCAAACCGGCCGAGCCCGCGGATCTCACCACCGAACACGGACCGCGCCATGTCGAAATCGTGGGAATTCGCGCTTTCAAACCGGACGAGGATTACACACTCTAATATCGACGGGGCCGCCACCCGGCGCCCCCGCCGATCCTCCACCAACACCACCCAAACTTCTCTACTTCTCCCATGTCACTCAGCTCCATCAGCAATCTCGTTGCCCGTGAAATCCTCGACTCGCGGGGCAACCCGACCATCGAAGTCGACGTCGAACTCGCCGGTGGCGCCGTCGGCCGGGCCGCGGTCCCCAGCGGTGCCAGCACCGGCGAACACGAGGCTTGGGAACTTCGCGACGGCGAGAAAACCCGCTACCTGGGCAAAGGCGTCCGGAAAGCGGTCCACAGCGTTCACTCGATCATTGCCCCCGCCCTGCGCGGCACCGACGCCCTCGATCAGGTCAGCGTCGACAAGACCATGATCGCACTGGACGGCACCCCCTCGAAGAAAAAGCTCGGCGCCAACGCGATCCTCGGCGTCTCGCTCGCCACCGCCCACGCCGCCGCCGCCCAACTCGGGGTGCCGCTTTTCAAGTATTTGGGCGGACCCAACGCCAAGGTGCTCCCGGTGCCGATGATGAACATCCTCAACGGCGGCGCCCACTCGGACGCTCCGATTGATTTTCAGGAATTCATGGTCCTGCCCAAAGGGGCGGCCTCCTTTTCGGAAGCACTCCGGTGCGGCACGGAAATTTTCCACGCCCTCAAGGGGGTGCTCAAGGAGCGCGGCCTGTCGACCGGCATTGGTGACGAGGGCGGATTCGCCCCGAAACTGGACGGCGCCGAGGACGCCCTCGAATCCATCGCCGCCGCCGTGAAGCGGGCCGGTTACAAACTCGGCAAGGACGTCTTCATCGCGCTGGATGTCGCCGCCAGTGAGTTCTTCGACGCCAAATCGAAGCGATACATCTTCAAGAAATCCGATGGCTCGAAGCGCAGTGCATCCGATATGGTCGCCTACCTCGCGGAACTCGCCGGAAAATACCCAATCGTCTCCATCGAGGATGGCTGCGCCGAGAACGACTGGGCCGGCTGGAAAACCCTCACCGATCGGCTCGGCGATTCCATCCAGCTCGTCGGGGACGACCTGTTCGTGACCAATGTCGAGTTCCTCCGCAAAGGCATCAGCCAGGGGGTCGGCAACTCGATCCTGGTCAAGGTCAACCAGATCGGCACGCTCACCGAGACCCTCGACGCCATCGAACTGGCCAGGGAAAACGGTTACACTGCGGTCATCAGCCATCGCTCGGGTGAAACCGAGGACACCACCATCGCCGATATCGCCGTGGCCACCAACGCCGGCCAGATCAAGACCGGATCCCTCTGCCGGAGCGATCGCGTGGCCAAGTACAATCAACTCCTCCGCATCGAGGAAATGCTCGGCAAGAACGCCATCTATGGCGGCAAGATGAAGTGAAATCCGCCGAAGAGACCGGACCGCGCAGGGGAGTCGTGGGCGCCCTCAACCGGGCGCTGCGCGTCCTGATCGTCCTCGCGATATTCACGGTCATCGGCGTGATGTTCATCCCGGAAATCCAGCGGCACCGCCAGGAACGGGCCGCCCTCCAAAAACTCGAGTCGGAAGTTCAGGAACGCGAAACCGCCCTCGCGGCGCGCACGCGCGAATTGCAACTAATCCGGAACGACCCCGCCTATGTCGAGGTGCTCGCCCGCGACAAACTCGATCTCATGAAAGAGGGCGAAACCATTTTTCGTATCGACCCGAAAGCCCTGACCCCCGAGAAATCGACCGTCCCCTGAAAAAACTGAGCCGAGCCCCGCTCAGGGATTCCGGCTCGCGGTCTGTGTGGGGGCGCTGAGGATGAAGAGATCGCTGACAATGTTGAGCGCCTCCGCCCGTTCGGCGTCGAAATTCGGTGGCTCCTCTTCCCCGGCTTCTTCCTTGGGAGCATCCTCCGCTTTGGCGGGCCTGGCTTTCTCCTTTTCCTTTTCGAGAACCGAGGCGAGCTGGAGGCCGGGCTGGTCCACATTGTCGAGCGTGATCGCGTAAATCTGCTCCCCCACGGCGGGGAGTGCCTTTCGCTCGGCATTGCGGCGGTCGCGACGCTGCTTTTCCTCGTCGCGCTCCCTGCGGCGGATCGCCTCGTCGAGCGCCAGTGCATTGGCCGCCAGTCGCTCCTTCAACCGCTCGATGTCCTCCAGCACATACCGAAATTCACGCGATTTGCCGACCCGCTCGGTCGATCTGCGGCGCAACTCGTTAAGGGGCAACGCCGTCGACGAAGTTTTGTCCACACGCAACGGCTCCACTTCATCGAACGGCAGCGGATCACGCATCGCGGCCTCGCCAACCTCGGGATTATCGGTCACGGACGGCAGCCGGATGTCCGACAGCACTCCCCGTAACTGCGTGGAATCCCCCGAGACACGGTAGAACTGCTGGATGGTCAGCTTGAGCGCACCCGCCTTCTGCGGATCCCCCCCGATGGGCGGCAGGAATCGTGCGAGGTCGAGCATGGTCTGCACCGTCCCTTTTCCGAACGTGCTCTCATCCCCGACAATCACGGCCCGCCCATAGTCCTGAAGCGCCCCTGCAAAAATCTCGCTCGCGGAGGCACTGAGTCGACTGGTGAGAACCACCAGCGGACCCTCGTAACCGAGGCTCGGATCGACGTCGCGGGAGACCTTGATCTCGCCCGATGAATCCTTTGCCTGCACCACCGGGCCCGACCGGATGAAGAGCCCCGTGAGATTCACCGCCTCCTCGAGGGAGCCGCCGCCGTTCCGCCGAAGATCGATGACCAGGCCCCGAATCCCCTCCTGCTTCAGCCGGGCCAGCAACCGCGCCACGTCCCGCGTGGTGCTGGTCGATTCCTTGCCACGGGTCCGGTTCAGGTCGGCATAGAACGAGGGAAGCGTGATCCAACCGAGCCGCTCCGAACTCCCGTCGGGCCGGGTCCGCTCAATAATCTCCGCCTTGGCCTCCTGCTCCTTCAGTTTGACTTCATCCCGGATGATCTCCACCAACTTGCGCTGGGCCACGTCGGCGCCGACAGTGGGCACGACCTGGAGCCGGACTTTCGTTCCCTTCTTGCCGCGGATCAGCTCGACCACCTTGTCGAGCTTCATGTCGACCACATCCACGAACGGGTCGTCGCCCTGCGCCACTCCCGAGACCCGATCTCCAACCCTTAAGCGCCCGTCCATCTGTGCGGGACCGCCCGCCACCAGATCGGTGATGCGGGCGTAGCCGTCCTCCGACCGGAGCACCGCGCCAATGCCCACCAGCGAAAGCTTCATGCTGATCTCGAAATTCGTGAGCTCCGACGGCCCGAGATACTCGGAATGCGGATCGTAAACGTAGGCGAGGGCGCTGAGAAATCCATTGATCACATCCTCGCGATCCAGGCCGTGCAGGTTGCGAAGGGCCTGGTTGTAGCGGCGATCGATCACCTTCTCCGGCGGATCGACCGCCTGTTCATCGAGCTTTTCCTGCAACAGTTCGTTGCGCAACCGGTTCTCCCAAAGCAAGTCGGATTCGGCCGCATCCTTCGGCCAGGCGGCCTTCTGGCGGTTGATTTCCACAGTGGCACCCGGACTGGGCGGGCCAAGCTTCGCGAGCCGTTCCTTGATCCAGGCCACCCGGTTCTCGACCCGCTTCGCATACAGTCCCTGGATCTCGTACGCGGCCTTGGGGTTGCCGAGCAGAATGTAGTCATCGAGCTCGGTCTCGTATTTCCCCTCGAGCAGATCGACGTCCTCCTGCGTGAAATAGAGGCGGTTGTAATCCAGGTTCTCCAAATACATCCGGAGCAGACGCCGCGAAATGTCGTCCCCCAGCGGACTGCGCCGGAAATGCCCCTGCTCCAGCAGCTTCGCCACCGAGATCATCACCTGACCGGCGTCAGGCGGTGTCGATCCATCCGCCGCGGCCTTGCCTTGAAGCGACGCGGCAGCGAACCACACTGCACAGACGCACGCGGAGAATCGCCGGAAATGGATTGTCATGGATGGGCGTCCCCGTGGAGACTGCAAGTCCATGGCCGGGAACAATTGGCTGACACCCTACACCGGAGGCGCGTTCGACACAAACGCCTTTCTGGCAGAACTCGCCGACGGCACCCTGCTGGTCGATGCCCCCGAGGGAACCGCCTCATGGATTCACCGACTCGGGCGCAAAGTGGACCTGCTCTTCCTCACCCACGGCCACTTCGACCATGTCTGGGACGCCGCCGCCGTGACCGCGGAACACGGTTGCCCGGTCGTGTGCCACGCCGACACCCTCCCCATGGTGAGCGACCCGGAATATTTCACCAAAATCGGATTTCCTTTCTCCATCCAACCCCTGACCACCCCGCCCCACCTGATCGGCGAAACCGATTCGGAGCGATTTCTGGGCACCCCGTGCCAGGTGCTGCTCGTCCCCGGCCACTGCCCGGGCAGCCTCTGCCTGCTGCACAAGGAACGCCGGGTGCTCTTCGGGGGGGACGTGTTGTTCGCCGGTGGCGTGGGCCGCTGGGACCTCCCGGCCGGGGATGGACCCCTTCTGTTTCGCGGCATTCGCGAGAAGCTGTTCCCGCTCGGGGACGACATCACCGTGCTGCCCGGCCATGGTCCTTCCACCACAATCGGCGAGGAACGGACCTCGAACCCGTTCGTGGGCGACGGAGTTCAAGCCTGAACTGGAGACCGAATCTAACCGGAGGGCGTTGGTAAAAGCCGCGGTCGGCACTACCGCGTCAGCATCCCCTTGTCCGCCGCACCGGCATTCGCCCGCGCCTCCTTGGCGAGACGGGCCATCTCACCGACCGTTTTCGTCGGGAGTCGGGCCGCCCCCTTCCCGTTGCGCGTTTTGACCCGCGTTCCCTTTCGCGCATGCGCGGCGAGCCGGCGACGCGCAGCCGGGATCTCGTCCTTGTACTGCGGCAGCCACTTCGCCTGGGCGACGAGCAACTCATCGGTCATCTGCCACACCTCCTCCGGATCACACACGGCACCGACCAGCGGATCGTGCAGCATCGCCTGTTTGAGCAGGGTCACGTCACCCCGCACCGCGGCTTCCATCCCCATCTCCTGAACCCGGACGGATGCGGCGCAGGTCGCGGCGCAGGCAAGCGGCAACCGACCGACCACCGGCATCTGAACGCCGGATCGATCCACAAACCCCGGGATCTCGATGACACACCCGTCGGGCAGATTCGGGATGTGGCCGCGATTCGCGACATTGAAGTGTCCGCGATACACGCGCCCGGTCTCCAGCGCCTCAATGATCCACGACCCATGCTCCTCGCTGCGATGGGCAGGCCCCAGTTTCGGGGCGGGTTCCTTGAGCCAGTTGGGGAAGTCCGTGTCGAACCAATTCCGGCCCTCGGTGCAGACGCGCAGATACCCGCCGGTCTCGCCGTTGATCCATGAGGAAAGATCGATCCATTTGCGAATGTCGCCCGCGCGCTTGCGATACCACGGGAGGTATTCGCTCAGGTGCCCGTTGGATTCGGTGCTGTAATAGCCAAACCGCCGCAACACATCGATCCGGACCTTCTCGGACTTCACATACTCGGGATGCGCCTCGAACAACTCGAGCAACGAGGGCACCCGCACGCGCCGGCCCTCGATCACCCGCCTCTTTCCGGCATCGCCGATGAAATCGATGCCGCGCCATTTGACCCCGACAAACCACGTCTGGTGATTGATCCCCGAAGCAATCACGTCCACCTCGCGCCGGTGCATTCCGGTTGCGAATCCCCAGCGCGGACGCAGGCGCTCGCCGGGTGTCACGTAGTCCTTCGGGAGGCGGCCGGTCTGTTTGGCCCAGATTTCAATGCAATGCGCGATCTGCCAGTGCGCGCCCTGCACGCCGTGGCACAGCCCGATCGTCGGCACTCCGCCATACCGGTTGCAGGCCCACGTGTTCATGGCCATGGGGTTCGAGTAGTTCAGCAGCAGCGCCCCGGGCTTCGCCACCTCGCGGATGTCCCGGCAGAACTCGATCAGCGCCGGGATGGTGCGCTGCGCATACATCAGCCCGCCCGCGCAGAGCGTGTCGCCCACGCACTGGTCCACCCCGTATTTCAGCGGGATGTCGATGTCGGTCTGAAACGCCTCGAGCCCCCCCTGCCGGATCGTGCAGAGCACATAGTCCGCCCCCGCGAGCGCCTCGCGGCGGTCGGGAGTGGTCTCGACGCGCGCCGGCAGGTTGTTCCCGGCAATGTCCCGCCGACACAGATCGGCGACCATGCGGAGGTTTCGGGCCGAGATGTCGGTGAGCGCGAACGTCGTGCCGGCAAACTCGGGAACGCCGAGCAGATCCTGGACGAGACGCCGGGTGAAGCCGACGGAGCCGGCGCCGATCATGGCAATGCGGAGAGGTTGCATGGGAACTATTCTGTTTGTGTGAATTCGGATTCAGCCTTTCATCCAATGAACGATTGCACCATTGGCAGTTTGAGACTGTTATAGTCGTTTTGTGATCAGCCGGACCCATCGCGCCGCCGCCGCCATCCACCGGGCGCATGCCGGCTCCAACCCCGCGCTCGACCTGTTCGGCGGCCTCGAAACGCGCACCTTGAGGGATGCCTATCGCTGGGACGGCCTGCGGCGGGGAGCGGATCCACACGCCCCGTTCCTGGTGTTCCAGCACACGCTCTCGGGCGCGGGCATCGTCGAGACCGGCGGACGTTCCCATGAGGTGGGTGAACATCACGCGTTTCTGGCGGTGGTTCCCTCGGCGCACCGCTACACGGTGGCTGCCGATCCCGGACGGTGGACCTTTTTCTGGGTCATCATCCGCCATCCCTATGTGGTGCGGCGGCTGGCGGACCGGCTGGCCACCCCGGCGGCGGTCTTCCGCTCCGCCGGGCGCCACCCGCTCACCCGCAGCTCGCTCGCCTTGTTCCGACGAGCGGCGGCGGCCGCGGGCTCCGATCCTTACCGCACGGAACTGGCGTTGTTCGAATGGATGCTGGCGCTGGAGCGGGTGCTTGCGGCGCGTGGGGCCGCTCCGGGCGAGGCCGAACGCTGGCTGGAGGAAGTTCGAGCCTGCGTGCTGGAACATCCGGATCGCCCGCCCGACGTATCCGAACTGGCTCGCCGGCGCGCGATGGGGCGCAGTCCCTACACGCGCGCCTTTCACCACCTCACCGGTCGCACCCCGGCCGCATGGGTCACCGAAATCCGGCTGGGGGAGGTGGTGCGTCGACTCCGCACCACCGGCGATAAACTCGACCGAATCGCGCGCGAAACCGGGTTCGCGGACGCCAACCACCTCTGCAAGGCGTTCCGACGCCGGACCGGGCTGAGCCCGGGGGCGTTTCGCAAGCAGGGGTTGTAAGGCACGCAGCGTGGAGGGCGCCCGCCCCGTTCCCAGGCTTTCGCGCCAGCCCGCCGCGTGGCATATGCACGGACGCGGGCCGAGTCTTGAACCTTCGGGCACGCGCGCATCTCGCGCTGGGAGCCCCCGATGCTGCACGATTTACTCGGTCGGCCTGGACCAGAAAGACGAGGGAGGAAGGACGAATCCGAAAGCCCGGCCCAAGGATCAGCCCGACTGGGCCATGCGCATCCCGCCCGCTTCGCCCCCGGCGGATGCTCCGCTCCCGTAGCCGAAGTCACCAAGGCTGCCGGGCTGGAGATGCCAGCCTCACCGCCCTACCCCGCCAGCAACTGTTCCCGCCCGACCCCGCGCAGTTCGAACAACCGGACAATCACTTCCTCGATGAGGTTGTTCGGACAACTGGCGCCGGCCGTGACCCCGGCGCACAACGGCGCCACGGGCAGCCAGCCCTCACTCACAATTTCCTCATTCCGATGAATGTCGAAGTGCCGGATCCGATCCGCCGATTCCATGCGCGCGGCGTTCCGGACAAAGTAGGTCGGGATGCGACCCTCCCCCATCTCGGCCAGGTGCGTGGTGTTGGAGCTGTTGTAACCCCCGATGACCAGCAGGAGTTGCATCGGGATGGCGAGCAGATCGCGCAGCGCATCCTGACGCTCCTGCGTGGCGCCGCAGATCGTGTCGAAGAACCGGAAGTTCGGCGCCCCGCTCTCCGCGCCGTCCCGATCCAAGACTGCCTGGCGGACCCGGCGCTGCACCTCCTCGGTCTCGCCGCGCATCATGGTGGTCTGGTTGGCCACGCCCACGCGCACGAGATGGAGGTCGGGATCGAAGCCCTCGGAATGGGCGCCTCGAAATTTCTCGAGGAATGCCCCGCGATCGCCGCCGCCGATCAGATAGCGACATACGTAATCGGTCTCCTCGAGATCAAGCACCACGACGTAATGCCCGGATCCGTCGCCTCGCGCATGGGAACTCGTTGCGAGCGTTTCCTCGTGGCGGGCCTTGCCGTGGATGATGGAGGTCACGCCGTCGCGCGCATTCTGCCGCACGCGTTTCCAGACGCTCATCACGTCGCCGCACGTGGTGTCCACAATCTGGCAGCCGAGTTCCCGGATCTTGCGCAGGGTCTCCACCTCGGCGCCAAACGCGGGCACGATCACCACATCCTCCGGCGTGAGTTCCCCGACCGTGGCATCGCGGTTGTTCCCGATGAGATTCCGGATGCCCAAGGCCCGGATCTGCTCGTTGACCTCGGGGTTGTGGATGATCTCTCCCAGGATGAACAGCTTCCGGTCCGTGAACACCTTCCTCGCCGCATACGCAAGGTCAATGGCCCGCTCGACGCCGTAACAAAAACCGAATTGCTTGGCGAGCCGGACGCTCACCCCGCCGCAGGACAGCACGCCGCCGGCGGCCCGGATGCGCTCGACCACCTCACTGCGGTAGTGCCGCTCGACCTGGGCCTGGACCGCCGCCATCACCTCGGGCGTCCGAATATTGACCCGCGGACTCGCCGCGGAGGCCGGGGTTCCGGACTCGATGGGCATCGGATTCACCCCCCCTTGAAAAGCGGCCCCGGCGGAGGCGCAAACGCCGCGCTCGAAATCATGAACGAAGCGGGCGGGTCGGGATCCTGAAAATCGCCCGGGCGCGGCAGGCTGCGACCAATCGTCTCATCTTCAGGCTGGGTGTAGGCAATATTCACCGGGGTGCCTGTCTGGACGAGCGCGAAGAACTTCGGGGCCACCGTCTTGTGGAAGCGGAGGCAGCCATGCGTGCGCGCCATCGGCCAGACGTAACCCTGGTGGAATCCATAGGCCGGTGAAAACTCGACCCAGTACTGCATCGGATATCCGACATACCGCCATCCGCCACCGCCGGGCGAGGCCCCGCTCTTGCCCGCCACAATCTCATTGCCACGCACCCAGAACCCGTAGCTGTAGGACCGCTTGTTGGCATTCTTGAGGTAGACCCGGAAGTTGCCGCGCGGGGTTGGCTTTTCCGGGGTGCCCACACAGGTGGCCGCGGCCAACAAGGCCCGGTCACCCTCCATCACGTAAACCTGCTGCTTCGCCAGCGAAACCTTCACGCGCACCGCGGACGGGTTGGTCGGCCGATGGGCCACCACCTCGTAAGGGGCGCCTGGAGTCGCCGTCCGCAGGGTCTGACAACCGGTCAACATCCCCGCCATCCCGAGGATGGCGGCAAAAAGCAGGGTGTGGGCATTCATGTTCGACCCGTTCCAAACTCCAGAAACGCGGCCATGTCAAACCCCGCGTGCTCCGAACCCACTCGGAAACGGAGGCGAATTTCCCTTGACGCCCCTGAACCGCCTCCTTGTTACTGGCTCCCGGGACTGAAGGGAACCGTATCACCATGCCGACTGCCAAGAAAAACACCGACAAGAAATCGGTCGCCAAAACGACCAAGCCCACCCCCGCGACCAAAAAGGGGGGACCTGCCGCCAAACCCGCCGCGCCCGCCGTAAAACGCGCGTCGGCCGCCAAATCGCCCCGGGCCGACAAGGCCAAAGCCGTCGCCATTTCGGCGGCTGAAGTGGCCTCCCGCGCCTACTTCATCGCCGAGGCCCGCCACCGCGAAG
>Ga0163154_10007324_pt1 | contig 13175 bp, 13 predicted proteins | sample OliLakLV19MP9P1_FD_148649 | JGI IMG/M metagenome (GOLD analysis project Ga0163154, IMG submission 148649) | Freshwater microbial mat bacterial communities from Lake Vanda, McMurdo Dry Valleys, Antarctica - Oligotrophic Lake LV.19.MP9.P1 | ecosystem: Environmental > Aquatic > Freshwater > Lake >... | reverse complement strand
GTAGATGCGAGGGTGGGTGACGATACTGAGAAATTCGTGGAGACAGGGCCACGGGATGGCCCACGGGGCGGCACCGTTGCCGAGGCGCGCTACGGCGTCGAGAGCAGGCGCGTGGAACGGGGAGTCCTGCCTATGGGCATAGACAAGGATGTTCGTATCGACGGCGATCATGCGGGGTCAGCCCTTGGGATCGTAGCTCAGGCCTCGCAGATCTTCCCACGGTAGGGACGCCGCCTCAGGGCTGAGCCCCAGGCCAGACATCACCCCGACATCGCGAGGAATGGGCTCGGGCCGCGGGGCAGGGGGCTGGGTCTTCAGCCACAGCCGGAGAGCTTCATGCACGGCAGCACGGAGGGAAATGCCGTCGCGAGCCGTCCGCTTTTTCAGGGTAGCGACGAGATCGTCTGCGAGATCAATAGTTGTCTTCATGTTGATATGGTATGCCGTACTGCTTCATACGGCAAGCCTTATCAATGACTCCTGTGGAGCTCGAATGCTTCTAAAAAGGCTGTTTTTCACAGCAAAACCGGGGTTGAAGCGGGGGCTGGGGTTCGCGACCATCCTGGCCCCGTTCGGTCGGTCCAGGCAGGTTCCCAAAATGGTGCGGCTCGCGCTTCTTCTCGCGATCATCGTGGCGTCGGCCATGGTTGGGCCCGCGCACGCCCAAGAATTTCTGCCCCCGCCGGCCGGCCAGCCGAACCCGTTCGCGCCGCTTCCCGATGGCACGGTAATCGGCCCAGGTGGCCCGATGCTGCCTGGTCCGCCACCGGCGGCCGGCAATGCTGTCGTCATTCCACCCCTCGATGCCGAGGTCGTGTGGATCAAGCTCGTCGATGCTGCGGACGACTACTTCAATGTTCGTCGTGTTCGCCAATGGCGTGCCCACGGAGGGACGGATCGATACCTTTCCGCAAACAGGCGCGACGCTGCTCGAGCCTTGGCGTGGCGACTCGGTGGGCTGGAACGAGCGGCTGGAATCCACACTCCAATCGATCCGCCGGATCGGCACGCTGCGGATGTCACCCGACCCCAACGGCTGGCGTGTGGAGGTGGTCGTCGACAAGGAGCTCGAGTTCATGCCGCGACCGATGCGGGCCACCACCGGCGGCGCGACGTTTCGCAATGACGACTCGCTCTACCGCTACGGAACGCCGCTGGTCACGCTCGGCCAACAGGTGGGCGATCAGCCGCGGCCGGTGTCTGCTCCCACACCCAACGCCGGCTGGATCCCGCACGGACGCGACCCGCTCCTCGAAAAACGCATTCTCGCAAAGCTCTTGGCGAAGCTTGGCGTGCAGGGGGTACCTCAGGCGGCCCCGTACTATGAGCCGCCTGACAGTCTGGTCATGCCGGGGAGTGGCAGCGGAGTGCCGGCAGCACCGCAGGCACCGACCGGTCCGATCTACGGCGCCCCGCTAGCTCCCGAGCAACTGCCCCCAGGCGCCGTCATCGCGCCAGGGCCGCCCGTGCCGATCGAGTCGCTTCCGTTGCCGCGGTAGCGCCGCGTCACTCGTCGGTGACGCAGCCCCGCGAGGCGGGAGCCACGCAGCGGACATACTTGGCCAGCACGCCGCGTGTCGCTTTCGGCGGCGGCTGACGCCATGCGGCTCGCCGCCGGGCGAATTCCGCGTCGTCGATCTCCGCATCGATACTCGCAATCTCGGCGTCGATCACCACCATGTCGCCATCCTGAAGCAGGGCGATCGGACCGCCTTCCTGCGCTTCGGGCACAACGTGGCCGACAATGAATCCATGCGAGCCGCCCGAAAAGCGACCGTCGGTGATGAGGGCCACGTCGTTCCCGAGCCCGGCCCCAACAATCGCCGAGGTGGGCGTGAGCATCTCGGGCATCCCGGGGCCGCCCTTGGGGCCCTCGTAACGGATGATGACCACATCGCCCCGCAGGATGCGGCCCTGCTCGAGCGCGGCCAGCATCGCCTCCTCGCTGTCGAACACGCGGGCGGGACCGCGAAACCGTGAGCCCTCCTTGCCGGTGATCTTGGCGACCGCCGAGTCGGGGGCGAGGTTGCCGTGGAGGATCGTGATATGGCCGGTTGGCTTCAGCGGATCCTCGACCGGCCGAATGATCTTTTGGCCGGCAGCGAGCCCCTTGCTCGACGCCAGGTTCTCGGCGAGCGTCTTGCCGGTGATCGTCATGCAATCGCCGTCCATGAGACCTTTGTCAAGCATGTATTTCATGAAGCCACTCGTGCCGCCGATCGTGTGGAGGTCTTCCTGCACGAACTTTCCGCTGGGCTTGAGATCGGCCAGGTAGGGAATGCGGCGGGCGGTCTTTTGGAAGTCGGCCGGCCCGAGATCTACCTCAACGGCCCGGGCCATCGCAATCAGATGGAGCACGGCGTTCGTCGATCCCCCCAGGGCCATGACCGTGACGATCGCATTCTCGAAGGCTCGGCGGGTCATGATGTCGCGGGGCTTGAGGTCCTTTTCGAGCAGATTCAGAACAGCGGCACCGGCCCGCAGGCATTCCGCTTCTTTGTCGGGATGCTCAGCGGGAATCGAGGCCGAATCGGGGAGGGCCATCCCGAGGGCCTCGATCGCCGTGGCCATCGTGTTGGCGGTGTACATGCCGCCGCAGGCACCGGCACCCGGGCACGCATGGCGGACGATGTCTCCCCGTCGGCCGTCGTCGATGCGACCCGCGACGTACTCGCCATAGCACTGAAAGGCCGACACGATGTCGAGCGTCGTGCCATCGGCAAGGTGGCCGGGCTTGATCGTGCCGCCATACACCATGAGGGCCGGGCGATTGAGGCGGCCCATGGCGATGAGGCAGCCCGGCATGTTTTTGTCGCAGCCGGGGATCGCGACGAGGGCGTCGTACCACTGGGCCTGCATCACCGTCTCGATCGAGTCGGCAATGACGTCGCGCGAGGGAAGCGAATAGCTCATGCCTTCGGTGCCCATCGAGATGCCGTCGCTCACGCCAATCGTGTTGAACCGCATGCCCACCATGCCGGCGGCCACCACACCCTCACGGACCTTGGCGGCGAGCCGGTCGAGGTGCATGTTGCAGGTGTTGCCCTCGTACCACATGCTCGCGATGCCGATCTGCGGCTTGTCGAGATCGGCGGGCTGGAGCCCTGTGCCGAGGAGCATCGCCTGCGAGGCGCCCTGCGAACGGGGCTGGGTGATCCGTGAACTCGTTCGGTTGAGCTGGTTGAGTTGGGGCATCGATAATCCTTGCAAACGCGTGAACCGGGGCGCGAGGCAGAGATAGTATCATGCCGTCCTCAAAATCCATCGGTTTCGCCCCTGCCTTTCAGACGCCCATGCCTCCCGCCTTCGTCTATCTCGACCTCGGCAACGTCATCGCGATGTTCGACCGCGAACGAGCCTTCCGACAGATGGCGTCGGTGTGCGGAGCCCCGGTGCCGACGGTCCGCGATGCGGTGATGGAGGGCCTCCAAGCCGACCTCGAGAGCGGTCGACTCGGCTGGAACGAATTCCATGCGGAGTTCTCTCGTCGAACGGGGACGCATTCCGACTCCACGACGCTCGCGCAGGCCGCCTCCGACATCTTCACGCTCAATGTGCCGATGCTCCCAGTGATCGCCGCGCTCGAACGGGCTCGGGTGCCGCTTGGAATCCTCTCGAATACCTGCCATGCCCACTGGCAGCACCTGCTGGATCTCCGATGGGGCATCCTTCCCGGTGGATTCCGCGAGCTTGTGCTCAGCTACGAAGCGGGCTCATCCAAGCCCGAGCCCGCGATTTTTGCCTTGGCCACCAAGCGGGCGGGCGTTCCCCCCGACGCGATCTTTTTCGCGGATGATCTCCCCGAGCATGTCGCGGCGGCCCGCGTGGCCGGATGGGACGCCGAGCTTTTCACGTCGGCCGCCAGGCTGGCCCATGACCTCGCGGACCGCGGACTCAACCTCGGCCTTTGAGGCGGGCGATCGCCTCTCCCAGTCGCATTTCATGAAAGCGGCCCTCGGCCACGACACAGCCGTCGATTTCGAGGACTGGCACCCGGAGACCATAGCATCCTGCGTCGGCTGGGTCGGCGTCGACGTCGACGTCGACGATTTCCGCCGCATAGCCGAGCGCGGCCAGCATGTCCTCGGCCTCCTCGCAGAGCCGGCAGCCCCGACGCGTGTACAGCCTCATTTCGGTTTCCCCAACCCGTGCTAGTCTTTGGGGATGGGCTGGGAACCGTGTCCCTGACGAACGCCCGACGACGTCCGAACCCGATTCAGTTTTCCACGCATGGCCGATCGCGTCCATACCATCGCCGACTTTCTTGCCGTGGTACGGAAGAGTGGGCTCCTAAGCGAGGAGAAATTGGCTGCGGCCGTCGTGGCATGGCCCGATGAAACGATCGCCCTTCCGGATGCCCTCCCAAGGTCGATGATGGACTCCGGCCTCCTGACCCAGTGGCAGATGGACCAGCTCCTCCGGGGCAAACACAAGGGGTTCATGCTCGGTAAGTACAAGCTCCTGGGGCTGCTGGGGACCGGCGGCATGAGTAGCGTCTACCTCGCTGAGAATCCGACGATCAACAAGCGGGTCGCGGTCAAGGTGCTCCCGGTCAAGCGGGTGGAGCAGACCTCGTTCCTCGCTCGGTTCGAACGGGAAGCGAGAATCGCCTTCCAACTGGGCCATCAAAACATCGCCCGCGCTTTCGACAAAGAGCAGATGGGCTCCATCCACTTTATCGTGATGGAGTATGTCGAAGGCATCGATCTCTATGAGAAGGTCAAGGAGGACGGCCCGCTCGCTGTGCGAGACGCGGCACTCTACATCCGGCAGGCGGCCCTGGGGCTTCACTACGCCCACCAAGAAGGGCTTGTCCATCGCGATATCAAGCCGGCCAACCTGATTCTCGATCGCAAAGGCACGATCAAAATTCTCGACCTCGGCCTCGCGCTCGAGGACGACGACGAGTCGTCGTTGACAAAAGCGTACGACGAAAAGATTCTCGGGACGGCCGACTACCTCGCCCCCGAGCAGGCACGAGACAGCCACAAGGCTGATCGGCGGAGCGACATTTACGCCCTCGGCTGCACCTTGTATTACGTCCTCGTGGGCCGGGCGCCGTTCGCGCAGGGCAAGCTCGCTGAGCGGATTCAGTCGCACCTCAACAAGCCTCCACCCAATATCCTCGAAGATCGGCCTGACGTGCCCCTGACGATTGCGGAACTCTATTTCCGCATGATGTCCAAGGCTCCGGAGGCCCGTCCGCAGACGGCCGAAGAGGTTGCCGACACCCTCGACGCATGGCTGAAGGGCTCCACGGCGGCCGCCGCGTCGGCGACTCGCAGCGAACCACCCCGTCGGATTCCTCCACGTCGGCCTGGGAGCAGCGTTGTCGGACCGGCTGTCGGACCGGCTACACCGGCTCCGAGCAGGCCATCAAGCCCCGTGGCGTCCGGTCTATCTTCCGAGTCCAAGGCCCGTGGCTCTGACCTATCGCGACAGACACCCAAACCGACCATCGGCCGCGATTCCAGCCAGTCCATCAAGGTCGTTCTTACGAAGCCCGCGCCGCCATCCGATCGCAAGGCTTCCCGGGACGATGAGCCCAAAGGGAAAGAGGAAACCCCGTCGGGGTTCCGATTTCCGAGGGAGATCTGGGGCTATCCGATTGGCCTGTGGATCACGGTCATCGGCGGCTTGATCGCCGTGATCGTCCTGGGCACGATGGTGATCCTGCGGGCGCGGTGAAACGCGAACCCGCGACACCTTGTGGCAGCGGAGCCTCAGCCCAGCCGCCAGGGCCCTTCGGCGAGGGCGTCCAGACTTCCGCGATGGGTGAGGTCGTATCCGAGGGGTGTGAGCGTCACATGGCCGGCTGCCAAAGCCGTGACATCCGACTCCAGCGGTGACGGTGGCGGTGGTGGCTCGTTGGTGGCCCACCAGTACGAACGGCCTCGTGGATCGACCCGACGCTCGAAGGCCTCGCCGTGGCGGGCCACGCTCATCGGCACGACCCGCAGCTCGGCCGCGCCCGCAAGTGCCCGCGTCGGAATATTTACATTAAAAAGGCTTCCCGCCACGGGCTGCCGTGCGAGGAGATGACGAATGATGGACGCGCCGATCACCGCTGCGCGGTCGTAGTCGGCATGCTCATTCCATTCGAGTGATACCGCGATGCTCGTGATGCCGAAGAAGGCCCCTTCAATCGCGGCTGCCACCGTGCCGGAGTAGAGGACATTGATGCCGGCATTGAGACCGCTGTTGATTCCGCTGACAACGAGATCAGGCCGCCGCGGGCAGAACTCCGAAATCCCGAGTTTCACGGAGTCCGCTGGGCTGCCATCCACGGCCCAGCCACGCCGCCGATCCCCATCAAAAACTTCTTTGGCCGTAAGGGGCGCGAGGAACGTGATGGCGTGACCAACCCCGCTTTGCTCGGTGGAAGGGGCCACCACGGCGACGTCGGCAAACGGGCGGAGGGCCCGCTCCATCGCCGCGAGGCCGGGGGCAAAAATACCGTCGTCATTGGTCAAGAGGACGAGCATGGCGGGCACTATAGCAGCCAGCTGAAGGAGCCGCCGCCGTTCGCCGAGGCGGGTCGGCTGCGGGCCGGCCGAGCGACGCGTATACTCTTGGGCTTTTCCTCTCAAACCATTTCCACTCACACCCTCTCATGCCCGCCGGCTCCGCCCCCCAGACCGCGATCCCCTCGTCCGCGTCCGACCACACCGCTCCCCAGCAGGCCGAGCGGGTGCTCGTGCTCGATTTCGGCTCGCAATACGCCCAGCTCATTGCCCGTCGGGTTCGCGAGCAGCATGTCTACTGCGAGATCGTGCGGCACGACATCACCGCCGACCGCATCCGCGCCCTCGCCCCGAAGGGCATCATCCTGTCGGGCGGTCCGGCGAGCGTGTATGAAGCGACCGCGCCCAAGTGCGATCCCGGCATCTTCGCCCTCGGCGTGCCCGTCCTCGGCATCTGCTACGGCATGCAGCTCGCGTGCGAGGCTCTCGGCGGGAGCGTGGGCCGAGCGACGACACGCGAATATGGTCGGGCGGCATGTGAGGTGCTCGACCACGACATCCTCTTTGAGGGCGTACCGAACCAAACAGAAGTCTGGATGAGCCACGGCGATCAGGTAGACAGCGTCTCAGCCGACTTCCTGCCGCTCGCTCGCACGGCCACGTGCCCACTGGCCGCCGTCCGCCATCGCTCCCTGCCGGTCTTCGGTCTGCAGTTTCATCCGGAAGTGACGCACACGCCCGCCGGCGGCACCATCCTCGCGAACTTCCTGAAGGGGCCTTGCGGCTGTTCAGGACGGTGGCGGCTCGATGATTTTGCAGCCGCCACGATCGATCGCATGCGCGAGCGGATCGGCAGCGATCGGGTGATCTGTGGCCTCTCCGGGGGCGTTGATTCGGCCGTCGTGGCCGCGCTCCTCTCGCGGGCCATCGGAAGCCAACTCTCCTGCATCCTGGTCGACAACGGACTCTTGCGGAAGGGCGAGGCCGCCGCGGTCATCGAAGAGTTCACGACGCACTTCCAGGCCGATCTCCACGTCGTGCCGGCCGAACGGGAGTTCCTCGAAGTCCTCGCTGGTATCACCGAGCCACAGGAAAAGCGGCGGCGGATCGGACGGGCTTTCATCGACTGCTTTGCTGTGGAGGCAGCCCGCATCCAAGGCGCCCGGTTCCTGGCCCAGGGCACGCTCTATCCCGACGTCATCGAGAGTGGCGCTGCGGCCGACGGGCCGGCAGCGACCATCAAGCTCCACCACAATGTCGGCGGGCTTCCCGACGACCTCCAGTTCGACCTCGTCGAGCCCCTACGGGATCTCTTCAAGGACGAAGTTCGGCAGCTCGGGCTCCAGCTCGGGCTCCCTGAAACAATCGTGTGGCGACACCCGTTCCCAGGGCCTGGGCTGGCCGTGAGGTGCATCGGTGAGGTGACAAAGCCACGGCTTGATCGGCTGCGAGACGCCGATGCCATCGTGCTCGAGGAGCTCGAGGCGGCCGGGCTCATGCGGAAAGTGTCTCAGGCGTTTGCCGTTCTCCTCCCGGTGCAGAGTGTCGGCGTGATGGGCGATGCCAGGACCTATGACGATGTCCTTGCTGTTCGGGCGGTCGAGACCGAAGACTTCATGACGGCCGACTGGAGCCATCTTCCCTACGAGGTTTTGGGGCGGATTTCCACCCGCGTCATCAACGAGGTGCGGGGCGTGAATCGGGTGGTGTACGACGTTTCCTCGAAGCCGCCAGCCACGATCGAGTGGGAGTGACGAGCCGCTCTCGGTACGATAGGGCAGCCCTGGCGGACCACCCCGTCCCTCGCCCACGCGAGTCATTCCCATGCAAGTGACGATCGTTGAGGACGACCCCATCATCGCCCGTGCCGTCTCGACGGCCGTGCGTGAGGCAGGCCATGAATGCACGTGGCTTACCGACGGCGCTGCGGCCATTCGCGACGAAGCTTTTCTGGCCAGCGATCTGGTGGTCCTCGATCTCATGCTCCCCAAGGTCGACGGCCTCGAGGTGCTCCGCATGGCACGGGCCCATGGCGTGAGGACGCCGGTGATTGTGCTCACCGCGCGCGGCACCGTGCCGGACAAGCTCGAGGGCTTCGAGGCAGGGGCCGACGACTACCTCGTGAAGCCATTCGCCATGGACGAGCTTCTCGCCCGCATTGATGCCGTGCATCGGCGGACGTCGGACAAGCCGGCCATGCAACTCGCGGTGGGGGAGTTCTGCCTCAACCTCGCGAACCAGCGGCTCACGATCGCCGGCCGCTCCATTGACCTGACTCCAACCGAGTTCAGCATTCTTGAGCTCCTCATGCGATTCCACGGCCAGGTCGTCACCCGCAAGATGCTCTGCGAGCATGTGTGGGGCTTCGACTGGGACGGGCCGACCAATGTGATCGAGGTCCACATCAATCGCCTTCGCGGCAAGGTCGACAAAGGTCGCGGCGCGTCGCTCATCCGTACCTTTCGAGGCCGTGGCTATGCACTCGGCGGGGATGATTGACGCACCCTCGTGGACGACGCTTCAGGCGTGGACGACGCTTCGGGCGTGGACGACGCTTCGGGCGCGGCTGACGCTCTGGAATACGGCGGTCGTGCTCTTGATGACCGGCGCGGCGCTCGCTGCTGTGTGGTTCGGCGCCCGAGCGGCCCTCTACCGCGAGGCCGACGCGGTGCTCCGCGGCAATGCCCGCGAGATGGCGATCGCCATCGCCGATCTCCACCCCGATATTGATGCCGTCATCGGCGAGATGCGGCGAAAGGCTGCGGGGCATGAGGAACGCGGCTGGTTCACCCAGTTGCTCACGGCAGACGGCGTCACGCTTTGGAAAAGCGCCGGCTGCCCGAACGTCGTCGCCAACAATCCGCCTACGGTCACGGACCGCAAGGAGCATATCGTGCAGGTCGGCACGTACCGGTACGTGCGGGTGGCGATCGCCCCACCAGGACAGGCCCCGCTCCATGTTCGCATCGGCATTTCCACCGAGTTCTTGGATGGCAGCATCGCCGCCCTCATGGGTCTGCTGATCCCGGTTGGAATTGCCCTGTCGCTGCTGACTCCGCTGGCGGGGTACTGGCTCGCCGTGCAGGCCACGCGGCCCTTGGCCGCCATTCTCGAGACTGCCGAGCGGCTTCGTCCCACGCGTCTCGGCGACCGTCTTGCGATGACAGGGAGCCATGACGAGCTCGATCGCCTGTCGGTGACGATCAACAACCTCCTCGACCAGGTGGCCGACCATGTCGACCGGCAGGAGCGATTCGTCGCCGACGCGGCCCACGAGCTGCGAGGGCCGCTGGCGGCGATCCAGAGCTCGCTCGAGGTCGCTGCCTCGCACGACCGCTCCACGGAGGAGCAACGCGAAACACTGGCCGACGTGCTCGATGCCTCGCGCCATCTCTCGAAGCTCGCCAACGATCTCCTCCTTCTTGCAGAGTCCAGCGATGCAGCGGCACCCAGGCCCCAGGAGCCGGTGGATCTCGCCCAAGTCGCGGGGCAGGCGGTCGGCATGTTCGCGGGCGTGAGCGAGGAGCGCGGAATCGATCTCCGGCTCACCGCGGTGGCGGCTTCGCCTGTCAACGGAAACGCTAGTCGCCTCCGGCAGGTTGTGGGAAATTTGCTCGACAACGCGCTGCGGTTCACGCCCCGCGGCGGTCGCGTCGTGGTGGAGGTTTCTGCGGCTGCCGGCGACGGGCTCCTCACGGTGACCGACACCGGGACGGGGATCCCAGGCGACCACCTCGATCGCATCTTCGACCGCTTCTACAAGGCCGATCCCGCCCGATCCCATGGCGAATCGCGGCGGAGCGGTGGCCTCGGGCTCGCGATCTGTAAGTCGCTCGTCGAGGCTAGCGGCGGCTCGATCGCGATCACGAGCCGTTCGGGCGAGGGCACGCAGGTCACCGTCCGGCTGCCTGTCTGGCGCGGATCAGACATGGCGCGTGGCCCGACGATGTCTTCGACGAACAAGGCTGACGGATGACCACCTCCGGTGAACTCGTGATCGGTGGGCCGTGCGCGGCAGGCATTGTGTTCGCGCTGCCGATCGAGGCCGACGCCTTCGAGCGGCTGGCCACAGACAGGACCGAACTGCGAGGCGGTGGGCCCGTGGTTCACGAAGGCACGATCGCGGGAATGCGCGTGGCCTGGTGCATCGGCGGTGTGGGACGCGAGCGGGCAGCGCGCGCGGCGACACTGCTCCTGGATGGCCACCGGCCGCAGGCTCTTGTATCGGCCGGGTTTGCCGGTGGACTCGATCCGACGCTCGCCCGCGGGAGCGTGGTGAGGCTCTCGGCGGTCTGTGGTCACGACGGCAACGGCCTCGTTCCCTTGGCAGGGGAGGGGGGCCGGATGCTCATCACCGTTGACCGTATCGTTCGGACGCCGGCTGAGAAGCAGTCGCTTGCCGATGCGACTGGTGCCGCCGTTGTCGACATGGAAACGCTCGCCGTCGCTGAGCTCGCCCGCGAGGCTCGGCTGCCCTGTCACGCCGTGCGGGTCATTTCCGATGCAGCGGGCGACGAGCTGCCGGCCGACCTCGGACGACTCCTCGAACCGCAGTCGGCCGCCCGCAAGGCTGGTGCGGTCCTTGGCATGCTCGGCCGGAGGCCGCGGGCTGCTCTCGATCTCTGGAGCCTCTGGGAACGAGCCGTGGTCGATGGCCGCGCCCTCGCCGTGGCCCTGGAGCAGCTCTGCGGCGAGCTCAGCCTCTCCCACCGATCGCCCAGCGGACAAGGAGACCCTTCGGCAGGTCGGGCGTGAGGCCGTGGCACGAGAGCCCGAGCCGCTCCGCGGCAGCCGTCGCCGCGAGACGTCCACTGCGAACGGCGCTCTCCATCGTCGAGGGCCAGCCGGTGGCGGTCCAGTCGCCAGCCAAGAAGAGGTTGGGCACCGCGGTGCCTGCGGTCGGCCGCACGGCATCCACTCCCGGCCGCACCGAGAGCACGGCCGTCGGGTCGGTCACGATCCTGCTTGCGACGAGGGCCGCATCCCGCGCCGCCGGGAACGCACTCCGCACTTCAGCCACAACCGTGTCTCGGAGCTGTTCACGGTCGCCATCGAGGAGCGCCCTGGAAGCACTGATAACCACCTGGCAATAGCCTGGCGGTCCATCCTCCGGCTTGAAGATCCACTGTGAGACGCGGCCGACAAGCACGGCATGAGGCAGATCGATGCAGTCGCGGTCGAACCAGAGATGGACCGCCGTGATCGGGGAACCCGCCAGCCGATCATCCGCTGGTGGCACGACATCGGGCACAAGCCGCGCGGCGGCCTTCCAGGGCACAGCGAGGATGACTGCGTTGCAGGGGAGTGTCTCGGTGTCGCTCCGTACGGTGACCACGCGGCCATCGCGGTCACGCTCGAGGGCCGTCACGGCACATCCAGTTGCCACATGGACGCCGTGCGACGCGAGCCACTCGGCCAGGCGAACACCAAATACCTCGCCCAACGGGGCCGTGGGTACATACAGATCGGAAGCCTCGCGATGCGCAAAAAAGGCATCGACGCACACCTTACGGGCAGGCTCCACATCCACGAGATCGATTGATTCGCCCAGCGCGCTTTCGAGCACGGGCTGCCAGAAGAGCCGAATCACGCGATCGGGCTGGCCCGCCGATTCGAGCCACGCAAGCGCCGTCGGCCGCGGAGCTCCTGGCACGTGCCGCCACCTGGCGAGCGCGAGCATGCCGCGAGCGAGTGCGAGCTTCTCTCGAAACGAAAAGTGTCGCATCCCGAAAAGCAGGGGGGCGAGATGGAGTGGCGCCGGGAGGAAACGCGAGGGTGTGCATGCAGCCCGTCGGTCTTCGGGATCGATGAACCAGAGCGTGCGGTCGCGGCGAAGTGCATCGGCGAGCCCGGCCTGACGGCAGAGGTCGAGAAAATTCGTGCAGCAGCCCATCGCCACGTGTTGGCAGGCATCCACGAGGCCACCCGCGACGGGGTCTTCGAAGGATGCCGCACGTCCACCGACCTTCCGACGCGCTTCGAGCACGGTCACGTGCGCCCCAGAGTCGGCCAGTGCCGCAGCCGCTGCCAGCCCGGCGAGACCACCGCCGACGATCACAACGTGCGGACGATCAAGCGCGGCGATCATGAAATGGCTCCGAGGGGCCGTGGGCCGGCGAGCACTGTGAGGGCGGCGGCGGCGAGAAGCCGGGGCTTGGGTGTCTTCACCCGCCGCGTGAAGATGCCGCGGCCGGCTCGCTTCACGGCGCCGAGGAGGGAGCGATACACACCGAACATCGCGCGGAAGGCGAGCCGGCCATCGGTGGATAACATTCGGTCGAGCTCGGCAGCCCGGCGAAAGCGGTCCTCGGCGCGGGCCACGAGACGGGCCGCGAGACGATCAAATCCTTGGTGAATCCTGCCGGCACGAAGGTCTTCGGGCGTGCAGTCGCACGCGTCAAAATCCTCGAAAGGCAGATAAATCCGTGATCGCTCAAGGTCTTCCGGGATGTCGCGGAGGATGTTCGTGTATTGAAAGGCCAGGCCGCAGTCGTCGGAGCGATGGACCGCCTCGGGATCTCGAAAGCCCCAGATGTGGATGGCTGCAATGCCAACGGCGCTGGCGACGCGACGGCAGTAGCCGTCCAGCTCCGCGACCGCGTTGTATGAGCTCTGGTCGAGATCCATGCGAACGCCGTCGAGGATGTCGTGGATCGTCTGCTGCGGAATCGCATACCGCCGCACCGTGTCGGCGAGGGCGCGGAGCTGGAC
>Ga0163154_10007323_pt1 | contig 13175 bp, 11 predicted proteins | sample OliLakLV19MP9P1_FD_148649 | JGI IMG/M metagenome (GOLD analysis project Ga0163154, IMG submission 148649) | Freshwater microbial mat bacterial communities from Lake Vanda, McMurdo Dry Valleys, Antarctica - Oligotrophic Lake LV.19.MP9.P1 | ecosystem: Environmental > Aquatic > Freshwater > Lake >... | reverse complement strand
ATTTCTCCGCATCAAAAAAGACGAAATGCCGCCGTGGTATGAGCAGAAACTCTGGCATCTCTACGACGCGACGGATTATGCCGCCAATCTCGCCAATCTGCCAACCGTCGCCTACAGCGGCGAAAAAGACGGACAGAAGCAGGCGGCGGACATTATGCGCCGCTTTATGACCCCCGAAAATATTCCACTGACTGAGGTTATCGGGGTAAACGCGGGACATTTCTATACACCGGAAGCCAGAACGGAGATCAACAAGCGGCTCGATGCGATTGCTGTTGCCGGGCGCGATCCCATGCCGAAACATCTCCATTTTACGACGTGGACACTGCGCTACAATACCCTGCGCTGGCTGAAATTAGACGGCTTGGAGACGCATTGGGAGCGAGCAAAAGTAATCGCCGATCTCGATCCGGCGGGGATCACTCTTAAAACGCAAAATGTGTCGGCGTTTACGATTGCGATGGAGGCAGGGCATTGCCCGTTTCCGGCAGGGCGCAAAGCCAAAATTCGCATCAACGGCAATACGCTTGATCTCCCATACCCCAACTCTGATCGCTCTCTGAATGTGTCCTTTCGCAAAATCGGCGGCGGTTGGAAAACAATTGTCACACCCGAAGACGGCACGCTTCGCAAAATTCAGGGCTTGCAAGGTCCGATAGATGACGCCTTTTACGACAGTTTCCTCATGGTCACGCCGACAGGCTCACCGCTGAACAGCACAGTCGGAGAGTGGGCAGCAAAAGAGCAGGAACACGCCGTCACCCATTGGCGGCGACAGTTTCGGGGCGAGGCACGAGTCAAAACCGACGCTGAAATCACCGACGCCGATATTGCCGCGTCCAATCTCATCTTATGGGGCGACCCGAAAGGCAACCGCGTTTTGGCGCGAATTGCCGACAAACTGCCGATCAAGTGGGACACGCAGGGCGTGCGCTTGGGAGATCGCACCTACAACACCGATTCGCACGTTCCGGTTTTTATCTATCCCAACCCGCTGAATCCCAAAAAGTATGTTGTGATCAACAGCGGCTTTACGTTCCGGGAGTTTGCCTATCTTAACAACGCCCAGCAAACGCCCAAACTGCCCGATTTCGCTGTGATTGATGTGCGGGTTCCCGCCAATTCGCGCACTCCGGGCGGCATTGTCGAGGCAGGCTTTTTCGGCGAACAGTGGGAGTTTCTCGCCAAGATTCAGAATGGCAGGACAAAATGAGCAAGTCTCCGCAAATCCCCTATACTCCGCCGGTTTTTTCTGAAGAGGACGCACTCAGCATTGCACAATGGGAGTTGTATACTGCCCGGTCTCGGCGCAGCATCCGGGAGTTCGCGGCAACTCCCGTTCCATGCGGATTGATCGAAGCGGCTCTTCGGATTGCGTGTACCGCTCCGAGCGGGGCAAACCGTCAGCCGTGGCGGTTTGTCGTCATCACCGACCCCGAAACCAAGCATCGCCTTCGGCTTGCCGCCGAAGAAGAGGAACGCGAATTCTACGAACATCGAGCGACTCCCGAATGGCTCGAAGCCCTCGCGCCGATTGGAACCGACTGGCAAAAACCGTTTCTCGATACCGCTCCGTATCTCATCGTGGTTTTTCGCGTCAATTCCGAACCGGACGGCGACGGCTTCAAGAAAAATTACTACGTGCCGGAATCAGTCGGAATCGCCGTCGGATTTTTGATCTCCGCGCTCAACCATTTCGGGCTTTGCACTCTCACGCATACCCCCGCACCGATGGGCTTTCTGAACGAAATTTGCGGGCGTCCGACCAATGAAAAGCCGTTTGTGGTTTTGCCTGTCGGCTATCCCGTCGAAGACTATACCGTTCCCGATTTGCCGCGTAAACCGTTCGAGGAGATGGTTCTCTGGAAATGAGTGTCTATAGTCCTAACAGAATCCGCACTTTGTCTTCGACCTCTTCCATCGTCTCATCACTGATGATACCCATCCTCCGAATGATGCGCTCTTGACTGACAGAACGGAGATTGTCTGTCATGATATAACTTGTCATGGTTAATCCACCTTCCGGCGGCTCAACGGGAATATAAAAACTCAAGTTTCGACTACGACTGGTGAGAGGGCAGACAAACATGAGGCTGGAAGGTCCGCGATTGAAGCGATCCATTGAGAGAACGACACCAGGACGTATTCCGGCTTGCTCATGCCCAATGGTCGGGTCAAAATCCAGCAGCCAAACTTCGCCGCGTTTTGGTGGTGGTGTCAGCATTTAGAATCTCTCATCCGAATCCAAACCATCTGCGAGCGTGCCTTCTAAAAGGCGGCGTTCTTCTAATACTTCTTTCCACGCATCAGGATCAGCGCGTAATGCGGCGTATTCGTCGTTGAGTTTGTCCAGAAGCACAGCGCGACGGTATTCTTCAACGGCTTGATCCAGAATGGTCTGCATCGACTTATTCAAGGATTTTGAGAGCGACTGCAAGATTTTGTGTGTTCGTTCGCTTGTTCTAATGGTTGCCATGATGAGGTTCTCCTTTCTTGATTATACCAAATTGTGGGCAGAATTGTAAACAAAATAGTAGACAACAAGCCAGCCGACGATCAATATTGGGTATACTCCTTACGACACAAACACTCGTTTTCCTATTGGTGATCTCACATGAAAAATTTTCTCCTGTTCATTTGCCTTATGCTTGTATTCACTTTATCTGCCGCACACGCACAAAAACCGATCATCCGCGATGTGCAGTTTGCTCAAGAGTACAGCAAGCCTCTGCCGCCCCTGCCGACTCCTGAAGAGAACGACATTCGTGCTGTCTATCCGATGGTGACGCGCCCCGGTAGGGTTTGGGTCGCAACAGCAGCAGGAGTGCGGCTCTGGGATTTGGGTCGGTGGCACACTCCGGCGGACAACGTCGCACCGGCGTTCTGCATCGGCGGCTATCATTTGGCATTCGTCGGGACATGGAACGGCGTCTACCGTGCAGAGAGTGACAAACTGCTTCCGATGGGATTGCAGGGACATCCAATCTCGGCGATACACGTTCAATCTTTTACTGGAACGGACAACGAAACGCTCTACGCCGCAAGTCCCGACGGAATCTGGCGTGCCGAGAATGTGACCTATCAGGAACCGCCAAAATGGCAAAAATTAGATGGAGTTTGGCGCAATACCGTTCGGGCGATTTATGCCGATGACACACGGCTCTGGATCGGCACGGCAAGCGGGCTTTTTCGCTGGAAATTAGACGGCTCAGAGCGTATTACCGAGTTCTGGAACAAGCCGGAACAGATTAGCAGCAGCAGCATTCGTTCGATTGTCGCGGATCGGCAGGGGCGCGTCTATGTCGGGACTTCCGGCGGAATTGACGTATTCGACAAGGGCAAGCGCATCAAAACGCACACCGTCAGCAACGGACTGCCGAACCGCGATATTCGGGCGTTGGCATTCGATAATCAAGGGCGATTGTGGGCTGCCACTCGTTTGGGCGCGATCCGCTACGACGGCAAACGCTGGACATTGCGCCATTCACGCCGCTGGCTTCTCGACAACGAAACGCGCTCGATTGGAGTGAATGAAGACAATACCGTTTTCATTGGCACTGCAAAGGGCGTCAGTTCCATCGCCGAACGACAAATGACCCTTGCCGACAAAGCCGACTACTATGCCAAAATTGTCCGCACACGCCATATTCGCCCACCCGGTTTGATTGGTCCTGCCATGCTCAAAACTCCCGGCGACCTGCGCGATTACTTTGTGATGGATACCGACAATGACGGCGAACATACGGGCTACTACTGCGCGACAGAGTCGTATCGCTATGCCGTCACAAAAGACAAATCCGCGTATGACAATGCCCGCGAAGCATTTCTGGCGTTGGAGCAGTTGAACCTCGTCACGGGAACCAAGCATTTTATCGCCCGCACCATGATTCCCATCAATTCGTTGCCTCAAAACGATGTCAACCGCACCTTTTCACCGGAACAGCAAGCCGAAGAACGCGCCAACGACTTGCGCTTCAAGGCAGTCGAAGAACGCTGGCTGCCAAGCAAAGACGGCAAATGGCTCTGGAAGCGCGATACCAGCAGCGACGAGGTTTCGGGGCATCTGTTCGGGGCGTATGTGTTCTATCGAATCGCGGCAACCGAGGCAGACAAGAAAATCGTCGCGGCATATATGGATCGATTGGTCGGCGGTTTGGTGGACAACGATTTCGATCTGATTGATATTGATGGCAAGCCGACACGATGGGGGATTTTCTCACCCAAACGCCTCAACGACGATCCCGATTGGCGCGAGGAACGCCCGAACAATTCCCTCGAAATTCTGACCTATCTTCGCATGGCGGCGGAAGTCACGGGCAATCCGCGCTATACGCGAGCGTTCGAGGAACTCGCCACCAAGCATGGCTACGTCAAAAATGCCAATTGGCGCGATTACGGCATTCCCTCGGAGTATACACATATCGTGGACGATATGAATATGGTGACGTTTACTGGCACAATGGAAGTCGAAAAAGACCCGAAACTGCGCCGCCATTTTCAACAGGGAATGCGTGACTGGCACAAAGTGATCGCCCGCGACCAAGTTCCGATGTACGATTTTGTGTTCAACGCTTTCAGCGGCAAAACGGTTCCCTTGGAAGGCGCGGCGGAACAACTTCGTGATTACCCGCTCGACTTGATCGAATGGACGGTAGACAACAGCCAACGCGAGGATGTGGGGCGCGACAAACGCCCCGGCAAAGACGAGGGAATGCTGAACCGGATTTTGCCGCGCAGTGAGATGGGCATCTGCCCGCCGGATCAAGAGCCATATCTCGCGGTCATCGGCAACGGCGGGCAAACCGAAGACAAAAACGATGCGTTCCCTCTTGCTTATTGGTTCGGGCGATATTATGGTCTGATTACATCGCCACAGGCACGGTAACGGGCTTGTGTCCTTCCCCACTAACCGAGGTGGCAATTAATAAGCGCAGACGCGGCATCTTCTGCCTATTCTGTGGGTTCGCTCATTCTCGGCGTCACGTCCGCTTTCTGAGGGGAAGGTAGAGGTAGGCGCATCGCCGGTTTGCCCAGAACGAGAGGCTAGTGGGTCAAGGTAGAATAGTTGGGTAGGGGCGGTGCTTGCGCCGCCCTGATTTGAGAGTGTAATTCCGCAAGCAGAATCCCTCAAAACTACCTTGACGGAGGCTAGCCTATTTCCTCACCGTTTTCTTCGCGTTTTGCTGTGGAACGAGCCACACCGTTGGACACACTTGCCCCGCCGAAAATTCTATAGAACAATTGGCTTGCAAAAACAGTTCTAACTGATACGCAAAGCAGGAGTATACGAATACTTTCTGACATATTTTGGCATTATCGGCTTTTCTAAAGAGGAATTCGCGTTGTTCATGAAGAATTAAAACCAAGGTGTTTGTCTATTCCACCAGAAGGAGGACAAGCCAATGCCCTGCAAGCATATCGCAGCAAGAAAACGATGGGCTTAAGGCACATTTTTCAACAAGGGGTCACATCCATGCCCGTCAGCAGTCATCTTTACACAATTCTTAGCAATCAAGCTCCCATTCTCACCGCCTGGGTAGCAGAACAAACTTCCGCATTAGCAGACCGCTCTGATCTCATCACAGCATCCGAACTCGAAGCCCAAGGCAAAGAATTCTTAAGCCTAATGCAAACTGCCGTCCAATCCGGCAATCTCGATGACATCCAGACCCCCGCATGGGAACCGGCGCGGGATGTCCTTTCCAGCGTGTCGCGCTCGCGTGCGCTTCAAGGCTTCACCCCCTCCGAAACCGCCAACTTTGTTTTTTCACTGAAAAAGCCCCTCTTTGTCCGCCTGCAAGACGAACTCAAAAATGACCCCGCCGCCCTCGTAGGAGAATTATGGACAACAACCACGCTGCTGGATAAACTTGGGTTATTCACCACCGAGGTCTACCAGAAGTCGCGGGAACAAGTCATCGCCCGACAGCAGCAGGAACTCCTCGAACTCTCCACTCCTGTAGTCAAACTCTGGGATGGGATTCTTGCCGTGCCTCTTATCGGTACACTCGACAGTGTGCGAACGCAGATCGTCATGGAATCACTGCTCCAAAAGATTGTGGATACTGGCAGCGAACTCGCCATCATTGATATCACAGGCGTTCCCACGGTGGATATCCTCACCGCTCAGCACCTTCTCAAAGCCGTCTCCGCTGCCCGCCTCATGGGAGCAGACTGCATCATCAGCGGCATTTCGCCCCAAATCGCCCAAACCATTGTGCGTCTCGGCGTAGACCTCGCCACGGTCACGACAAAGGCGAACATGGCAGATGCGTTTCGTACAGCATTGCAGCGGTTGAACATCACCTTCACCCGCGCTCAGCCCAAGGCTTAAAGGAAGGCGATTCAATGGAACGAATTCCTATTCTTCGCATGGGCGATATTCTGCTCGTTACCATTCAGGTAGATATGTACGACCGCCTCGCCATGACATTGCAGGATGACCTGACAACGCGCATTGCCGAGAACGGAGCGCGTGGCGTCCTCATAGACATTTCCTCTCTCGATGTCGTTGATTCTTTTATGGGGCGAATTCTCAGCAACATCTCCTTGATGGCTTCCGTGTTGGATGCAGCGACTGTCGTTGTCGGAATGCAGCCTGCCGTCGCCATCACGCTCGTGGAATTGGGTCTCTCCCTGCAAGGCGTGAAAACCGCTCTCAACGTCGGACGCGGAATGACACTGCTTCGTGCCATGATAGAGTCACGTACAGAGGAGACAGAAGATGTCGGTAGAGAAGAGTGAAACGCTGGCTATTCACTCAGAACAGGATGTTATTTCCGTTCGTCAAGCCGTCAAGGCTTGGGCAATACAGCTGAGTTTCAGTCTTGTCGATCAGACCAAAATCGTGACGGCGGCGAGTGAGTTAGGGCGTAACGCCTTTAAATTTGGCGGAGGAGGCAGTGTAAAACTCGAAATCGTGAGTGAGGGAATACGCAAGGGGCTGCGGATCACTTTTGAAGATCATGGACCGGGTATTCCCGACATCGAGCAGGCGATGCAGGACGGCTTCACTACTGGCAATGGAATGGGACTGGGATTGAGCGGCGTAAAGAGGCTGGTCAACGACTTCAAGATCGTTTCGCGTGTCAATGAAGGAACCACCATTACCATCACCCGCTGGAAGTAAATATCGTATGAGGAAAATCTAATGCAGCACTCTTGTTCGTTCGTTATCACCGAATCCAGTCAAGTCGGTGCGGCTCGCCGAGGGACTGTCGCGCTTGCCGTCCTGCTCGGTTTCAATGATACCAAGCAGGGCGAAATCGCGCTTATCGTCACGGAACTTGCCACCAATCTCCTGTATCATGCCGTTCATGGCGAGTTGTTTATGCGTGCCATTGCCGCCCAAGATGCTGTTGGTATAGAGATCGTCGCTGTAGACAAAGGTCCAGGTATGGCAAATGTCAGTCAATGTCTGCGCGATGGCTATTCGACGGCAGGAACTTCCGGTAACGGCTTGGGTGCAATTGCGCGTCTCTCACATACACTGGAGATTTATTCCCTTCCGGCGGGAGGAACTATCCTGCTCACTCGACTGTGGGCAAAGCCCGTCTCGTTTCTTCCCCCTCCTGTGTCGCTGGAGCATGGCGTCATCAACCGTCCGAAGCCGGATCAGGAGGTCTGCGGAGACTCGTGGGCAGTCGCACATCTGCCGGAAAGAAGCCTGTTTTTTCTTGCTGACGGCTTGGGACACGGACCCGACGCCGCACTTGCTTCCCATGAAGCGGTTGACGCCTTTCAGAAACACACGGCAAAGCGTCCCAAAGAGATTCTCGAAGTGGTTCATGCTGCGCTTTCCGGTACACGCGGAGCCGCCGCCGCTGTCGCCGAAGTCAATTTTGCAAAGCAGGAGGTCTGTTACGCCGGAATTGGCAATATCACTGGAACCGTTGTCCTCCCTGAACAAAGCTATCACATGGTCTCTCATAACGGCATCGTGGGGCATGATGTGCGGAGAGTGCAGGAGTTTTCCTATAAATGGGAACCTCATGGTCTCTTGGTCCTCCATTCCGATGGGTTGTCCTCCCGGTGGCAAATTGATCGCTATCCGGGGCTGATTGTCCGGCATCCGGGACTGATCGCCGGAGTCCTGTACCGCGATTTCCAGCGTGACACGGATGATGCAACGGTGCTTGTTGCGTGTGCGTTTGGAGGCAGCAAAACCGTCTGACGAACGGCACTCGCGAACAGGCTTCTGCTGTCGGGCAGGCTGCTCTTATCTCACTCATTTGTGTGGACTCTTCTATGAACATCTCTCTTCTCACTTCGGACATTCGCTCGGAACACGATGTCATGCTGGCTCGTCAGCGTGCGCGGCATATCGCCCATCTGTTGAGCTTCGATATGCAGGATCAAACCCGTATCGCCACCGCCGTTTCCGAAATCGCTCGCAATGCTGTGCAGTATGCGGGAAGTGGCAGGGTCGAGTTTCGCTTGGCAGAAGGTCTGCCGCAAAGCCTGCTGATTATCATCAAGGATGACGGTCCCGGCATCACCGATATCGAAACACTCTTACTGCCATCAGCATCACTTCTCTTAAAACGGGGAGACAGTCTGCGAGGAGTGCGTCGGCTGATGGATGAGTTTTTCGTTGTGACTGCACCGACCAAAGGAACGCAAATCACTCTTGGCAAACGTCGCCCGCGCCATCTGCCTCTTCTGCTCTCTCATGACATCGCCCGCATCACGCAGGAATTGATGCAGCAGCTCCCCGAAAACCCTCTCACCGAGATGCAGCGGCAGAATCAGGAACTGCTTCACACGCTGCAAGAGGTGCGGAGCCAGCAGGAGGAGGGTGCGGAGCATTTAGAAAAAATAGAAACGCTGAACCTGCGTTTGGGCAGAGCGATTCAGGCATCACACCATCGAGTCAAGAACAACCTTCAGCTCATCTCTGCACTCGTCGAATTGCAGACAGATACCACAGAAACCAGCGTCCCCACGGAAGCCCTTGTGCGGATAGGACAACATTCGCGAGCCTTAGCCATGCTCCATGATGTATTGACGCACGACACCTACACTGATGCAGAGACGGAAACGATCTCTGCCAAAGCCGCCTTGGAAAAGTTGATTCCGCTCTTTCAAGCGACGACAGGAGGGCGGCGCATTATCTCGCATATCGAGGACTTCAATCTTCCTGTTCAGGAGAGTGCCTCTTTGGCGATGCTGATCTCGGAACTGATCAGCAACGCCATCAAGCATGGGGACAATGATATTGAACTCACAATGATGGTTTCAGGCAACAGTGTCACTCTGGAGGTGTGCAATGATGGGTCTGGCTTTCCGTCCGATTTCGACTGGCGCAAAGCCGCGAACACGGGGCTGATGCTTATTGACAGCACGGGGCGCCATGACTTGAAGGGAATTATCTTTTTTGAAAATCGTGCCAAGGGTGGGGCGTGTGTCCGCGTGACATTTCCCATCAACCCTCTGGAACCCAATGCGTTGACTGACCATCGAAACTAAAGCATTCTCACATACCCTGCATTCAGTGTCCCGCCTTCCTACCAAAACGCGCTGCCGAACCAGAGTCTCCACTATCTCACCGCGCTCCCTCTTCGATTCCCCCTGTTTCATGCACGGCGTCTGTTTGTAAACGCTGTGGACGTGTTAAGTTATTCATGGTTGGGATAGGTGAACCCTTTCGACCACACTCAGTTTGACGCATCTCTTGCGGAGTTTGTCAAAGGGTGCGAATCAAAAGTATGGCAAGTGTGAGTGAGTCCGGGTACAAGAACGTACCCGTCTAAAAAACAGACGTCCTACGGACGATGCAGTTATGGGGTTGTAGACTCTTTCGGAAGTTATGCCATTAAAGAGGTTCCCATCACAGCACAAACGTGGCGATCTGTTCGTCCGCAGGACGTCTGTTTTTTAGACGGGTACGTTCTTGTACCCGGACTTGCCCTAACTTTGATTCGCACCCTTTATCAAAAGTCATGCAGGAAATCCCTGTTCGGCTGTCTAATATCCACAAATCGGATTTGCCTCACTCTTCACTTAATTGAGGAGGCATCTCCCCATCATTTTATCCTCTCGGAGTTCCACCATGGCACAGCAAGACGCCCCATTCGCAGGGCTTTTCATAGACGGCAAGCGCGTTTCAGCATCGGACAATGCGACTTATTCGGTGCATAATCCCGCGACGGGCGAACCCTTGGCGCAGGTGGCGCAAGGAACCGGACAGGATATAGGGCGTGCCGTCACTGCCGCGCACCGTGCCTATACCGGAGAGTGGGGCAAATTCGGGGCAGGGGAGCGGGCGACTGCCTTGCGGAAATTGGCAGAAATCCTTCGCCTCCACGCCGAAGAGTTGGCGCAGATTGATATGCGGAATGTCGGCAAACCTATCGGGGACGCACGCTGGGAAGCAAATTATGCGGCGCGGGTTTTCGAGTACTATGCCGGGCTGATTCCGGTTTCCGGTGGGGCGACGGTTCCTGTGGCGGCAAAAGGCACAGGGCTGACCTTCCGCGAACCGCTTGGTGTCTGCGGGCTGATTGTCCCGTGGAATTTCCCGCTGGTTACAACAGCGTGGAAGCTCGCCCCCGCGCTAGCGATGGGCAACACCGCCGTTCTCAAACCTGCCGAGTGGACGCCGCTTTCCGCGCTGAGACTGGCGGAACTCATGCAGGAAGCGGGCTTTCCCGATGGCGTTCTCAATGTCGTTCCCGGTCTCGGTTCGGTAGCGGGCGCGGCACTGGCACTACATCCCGAAGTGCGAAAAGTCTCCTTCACCGGCTCGACTGCCACCGGAACCAAAATTCTCCAAATGGCTGCGAACGACATCAAGCGCGTTTCGCTGGAACTCGGCGGCAAATCCGCAAGCGTCGTTTTCGCCGATGCCGATAGAGAGAAAGCCGCCGCGTCTATCATGAGCGTTTTTGCCAATACGGGGCAGGACTGTTGCGCCCGAAGCCGCTATCTCATCGAACGCTCCATTTTTGATGAGTTTGTCGAGCAGTTCGTTGAGAACACGCGCAAAATCAAAATCGGCGATCCGCAGGACGAGACAACCGAACTTGGTCCTCTGGTCTCTCCGGTGCATCGTGAGCGTGTGGAGGGTTTCGTACAGCAGGGCAAAGCGGCGGGCGCGACAGCACTCATCGGCGGCAACTCTCTGCGCGGCGATCTTTTCGACAGGGGCTGTTATTACGCGCCGACAGTTTTCACCGATGTTGCGCCGGACAGCGTTCTCGCTCAACAAGAGATATTCGGTCCCGTTGTCGCGCTGATGCCGTTCGACACCGAAGAGGAAGCCATTCACCTCGCCAATGGCACTCCCTATGGTCTGAGTGGTTCGCTGTGGACACGCGATATAGCACGCGCCCTGCGTGTCAGCCGCAAAATGGAATGCGGCGTTGTCTCGATCAATACCTCCAGCAGTGTCCATCTCGAAATGCCGTTCGGCGGCTTCAAACAGAGCGGTTTTGGGCGCGAACTCGGTCCTGCCGCCCTCGAACACTACAGCGAATGGAAAAGCATTTTTATCGCTGAGGATTAGGTTCGGGTACGGAAAATACTCGTCAAGAAAGTGTAAACGTCTTCACCTCACCCCCCAACCCCCTCTCCTTGCCATTCGTTCCTCATTAGGAGAGGGGGAGTCATAAGAATTAAAGTCTTCTCCCCTTCTTGCAGTTAAGGGGAATTTTTAAGGCGCGGTTCTTTCTCCCCTCTCCTCCGAAGAATGAGGAAATAGGGAGAGGGGTTGGGGGTGAGGTGAAATAGTTCAAGGAGAAAAGATGACGACCCCCCGCATTCCCGGAATGCTGACTCGTGAAGAATTGGCAGAGGCGATACGGCGCAAAGAGATCGAAACCGTGCTGGCGGTTTTCCCGGATATGTACGGGCGACTATTGGGCAAACGCCTCACGGGACACTTCTTTCTGGAACACGCCGCCGAGGACGGAATGCACGTCTGCGATTATCTGCTCGCGTGCGATATGGAGATGGACCCGGTTCCCGGCTATCAATTCACCAGTTGGGAAACCGGATACGGCGATATGCACTGGGTTCCCGATTGGACAACCGCACGCCGCGCCGTATGGCTGCCCAAAACCGCCCTGATTGTTGGCGATATGTATACGGCAGACGGCGCAAAACCCATCGAAGTTGCGCCGCGCCGAATGCTGCAACGACAATTGGCACAAGCCCATGAAATGGGATATACGGTCATGGGCGGCACCGAAATCGAACTCTATGTCTTTCATGAGACTTACGAATCGGCGCGAAACAAACAGTATCATGGGCTGAAAACATCGGGTTCCTATATCGAAGATTATCACATTTTGCAGGGAACCAAAGAGGAAGAATTGGTCGGGGCGATACGGCGGCATCTCGATGACAGCGGCGTACCTGTCGAATCGAGTAAAGGCGAATGGGGTCCCGGTCAGCAGGAGATCAATCTCTTCTATTGCGACGCACTCACACAGGCAGACCGCAATGTTCTCTACAAGCACGCCGCCAAAGAGATCGCAGGGGCGCAGGGCAAGGCAGTGACCTTCATGGCGAAATGGGATGAAACGCTCGCAGGTTCCAGTATGCACGTCCATCTTAGCCTCTGGAAAACGGAAGGCGGCAATGCGTTTACAGGCGACACGGCGATTGGTCCCGTGCAGGGTTCGGAGACGTTTCGCGGCTTCCTCGGCGGACTGCTCCATCACGCCCACGCCCTGACCGCGTGCTTCGCGCCCAATGTCGCTTCCTATAAACGGTATCAGTCCGGTTCGTTCGCACCGACGGGAATCGCGTGGAGCCGTGACAATCGCACCGCCGGAATGCGCGTGGTCGGGCAGGGCAATTCGCTGCGCGTGGAATGCAGGATTCCCGGCGCGGACGCCAATCCCTATATCGTTTATGCCGCGCTGATCGCCGCCGGACTGGACGGAATCAAGAATCATATTGAGCCGCCACCGATTTTCGAGGGCGACATTTATCAGGCAGCCGATTTGCCGCGTGTTCCCTCGTGTCTGCGCGACGCCATAGACGCTTTTGCCGATAGCGAGTTCCCACAAGCCGCTTTCGGGGGGGACGTAACAGAGCATTATCTGCACTTTCTTCGCACCGAACAGCGCAAATTCGACGAGGTCGTGACAGATTGGGAAAAAGCCCGGTTTTTCGAGAGAATCTAAACAAGAAGGTGATAAGGAGAGAAGATGCGATTACAGGATAAG
>Ga0163154_10007322_pt1 | contig 13178 bp, 9 predicted proteins | sample OliLakLV19MP9P1_FD_148649 | JGI IMG/M metagenome (GOLD analysis project Ga0163154, IMG submission 148649) | Freshwater microbial mat bacterial communities from Lake Vanda, McMurdo Dry Valleys, Antarctica - Oligotrophic Lake LV.19.MP9.P1 | ecosystem: Environmental > Aquatic > Freshwater > Lake >... | reverse complement strand
GGTGCGCGACGTGGGCAAAGCGTTGGGGCTGCCGCCTGAACTGCTGGATCGCATTGCTAGCAGTCTCGATACCTACGGCGGTGGACATCTCACTGATGCGCCCGCGCTGCGCGAGGTACTCAATGGACGGGATCAGGGGGTGGTCTGGCGACGCTTGATCGACTTGTGTGGGCAGATCGACGCATTTCCAAGACATCTCGGAATCCACAACGGTGGCATGGTAGTCATGGGTGTGCCGCTCTCCTGTCGGCTGCCGACCGAACCAGCGACAATGGCGGATCGCTCAGTCGTGCAGTGGGACAAGGACAGCTTAGAAGACGCGGGCATCACCAAGATCGACATCCTCGGCTTGCGGATGTTGTCCGCTATCTCGGATGCGGCGAAAGCAGCGCTCCCGGACGAAAACGCGCTCCGAACGCTTACCTTCGATGATCCATCGATCTACAAAATGATAACGGCGGCGGACACTATTGGCGTGTTTCAGGTAGAAAGTCGAGCGCAGCAGCAGGTGTTACCTCGGTTGCAACCTAAAACGTTCAACGATTTGATCGTCAGTATCTCGCTCATTCGCCCCGGTCCCGTGCAGGGACAGATGGTGCATCCGTATCTAAACCGCCGCGATGGATTGGAACCCGTGCGCTATCCGCATCCGTCGCTCGTTCCTGCCTTAGAAGAAACGCTCGGCGTAGTCTTGTTTCAAGAGCAAGTCCTAAAAATCGCGCGTGATCTGGCGGGTTTTACGCCCGGTCGCGGGGAGCAGCTTCGCCGGGCATTAGGCTCGAAACGGGCAACCAGCGAGATCGAACGCTTCCAGAGCGATTTCGTCGAGGGCGCGCTGGTAAAGGGCGTGAACAAAGCGATTGCCGATGCGGTGTTTGACACGCTGCGTGCATTTGGAGGCTACAGCTTTCCGAAGTCACACGCGGCGGCGTTCGCTGTACTCGTTTACCAGAGCGCATGGCTGAAATTCTACTATCCCGCACACTTCTACACCGCGCTCTTGAACAACCAGCCGATGGGGTTCTGGTCGCCTGCCGTGATTGCCAACGATGCCCGCCACCACAGGATCGCCGTCCTGCCGATAGACGTGAACCAAAGTGGAGCGAAATGTGAAGTGCAGAATGGTTCAATACGCTTAGGCTTCAACTATGTGAAGGGCTTTGGCGATACTGGTTGCCAGCACATCATGGAGGCACGCGGCGACACGCCGTTCCAGAACTTAGACGATTTTTGCCGCCGCACACGCTTACCGCGCACGTTGGTCGAAAACCTGATCGTCACGGGCGCGTTCGACTCATGGAGCGCGTCGCGGCGGACGCTGATCTGGCAGCTTGGGCAAATCGACGACCGAGCCGGACTGCTGCCACTGAGGTATGAAGTGGAAACCGTCGCCCTCCCCCAAGAAGGCATGATGGAGACCATCGAGTCGGAGTGGAGCATGATGGGCTTATCGCTGCGCGAACATCCAATGTCGCTTTATCGGGAAACGTTGACCGGGCGCGGCATTAAGAGCAGCCGCGATCTGGAACAGATGAAGCACGGTCAGGATGTCACAACGGCTGGCATGATGCTGATCCATCAAGCACCCCCGACAGCGAAGGGATTTCACTTCGTTACATTGGAGGATGAATTTGCATTCATCAACGTGATTGTACGTCCCGATGTCTACGTGCGCTTTCGTCGTGTATTACGCGATGTACTATTTTTGAGAGTTCATGGCATATTTCAACGCCAGGGACAAATCGTGAATATTCTTGCGTGGGAAGTGCTCCCAATGCAAAGCTAACTGAAGGTAGCAATGCGGGTTGCAATAAGCGAAGCGGCACAAGTCAAAGGCAAAACCCTAGGTAAAGCCGCTTGCGGCTTTAGCGAGACGGGGTGGCGTGCTAAGGTGCAAAGTAAGTCGTACCCAAAGGCACAGAAGGGATGCGTGGTCAGTGAAAAGCTGGATCCAAGTAAGAGAAGATAGATACTCGTAGAATTTTTTGTTCAAGCCTATTCTGTTTGTTGACCAATTTGTAGAAAGGTCTTGAGGTTAGTTGCTAACTGGTGTTCTACATCAATCAATGATACACCCCACTGTTCTGATAAATATAGTTGAACCAAGTTCACATCCGCAGGCACAGCAGGACGCTGTGAAACACTCACAAATGGACCATCAGTTTCGGTCAGAAGACGTTCCTTCGGAATACGTCCGATGATTTTCTGCCCATTGGCACTTTGAATCATTGCAGGATTGACTGAGCAGAAGTGCCCTGCCTGCAAAATTCGATCCAATACCGTGACAGAACCGCTGTACCAATGAAATATTGCAGGTTTGATCTCGTATTCGGTCAAAAGCTCTAATACGCTTGTTTCCGCACGTCGTGAGTGCAGCGTCGCTACTTTGTGTTCCTGCTGAAGTAGCTCCAACACGAACCGAAAGGTCTCAACCTGCTTATCCTTTGTGGCGATCTGCTCTTTTGAGAAATCAAGCCCTATTTCTCCTATATACTGCGTTTCTTGGAACGCTTGCTTGAAAAGCTGTCGTTCCCGTGCAGTATGATGTTGCGCAAGCAGCGGGTGCATCCCAAGAGCGAGTTTCAGGTGACGAAACTGGCGCATATGCAGTTGTGCAGCGTAGTACGCTGAGGGCAAGTTAGTAACGGCGACGGTAAACAATGCAGCGCGTTCGGTTGCACTGGCTACATCAAAGGGGTTTTTATAAAGGTCAATATGGCAATGAGTATCGTGCATGTTTACCTACGCTATCCCACTCCACTGTTTAATTCTTGTATCTGCTTTGTCCCTAAGTAACTGGGTCACTTCTTCAGCTTCGGCTCGAATCAACCGTGCAAAAGCGGCTTGTTGGTCAATAGGCAACATGAGTTGGCTCACCAACCGTTCTGGCACTATCTCCCCCATTTGAACATTCGAAACGAAACTAAGAACAGCACGTACATCTGCTGCTATATCCGCATCAAGCGGCAACTCACCGCCGAACGCATCAATGCCGTATATTTCTTCAAGTCCAACTTTGTGCAGCGCCGCCTGTCGAAAAATACATGGCACACAGTAGCCACAATGAGAGGCATTTTTCCGGTTCCAACCTTGCCGCCTCTGAGGATGAGCGCATGAAACAGTTTCCGGCACTAATGAAAGAAGCAATTGCCTATTGGCCGAAGATGCCAGAACTTCTCCCTTTGTCTTCTCCACTAACGGGTTGGTAATTGTTGTCCCGATACCGAGTGCCACTAAAACCTCTTGAACCTTTGCTATAAAACGTGGATGCACGGTTCTGGTACTGTAAGAACCGAGCCGCGCGTCGGTAAGTGGAGGGTTGAGGGCGATAAAGCCATTTTCTGGAATGAGTACCGGAGCAGGGGGATTTGTCTTATTTTGGCAAGCTATATACACCGCCAGCGCTAGGAAGATAAAGGAGCGACTTCTGAGTGTGTTTTCATTTGTTGGAGAGAGACCACCAAACATCGGTGAGGCAGTAGAAACTGCCCCCACACGATTTTGGATGAAATTCACACGCCTCGGAAATTGCTGTTTCAGTTTCTGTGCCAAGTCCTGTTGGAGCGTTGCACCTGTTCCGTCGTAATGCCCTACTAGAGTTACGCCTTCCTGTGTTTGGGTCAAGACATCAATTGCTCCGGCAAGTGAGTCAACACCACCAGAAAACAGACAGATAATCGAGGCTGGGTTGAGACGCATCCGTTGTAAGTTGCGACTTTTACCTTTGTAGATGCGCGTAGTTCGAGACGAAAACGAAAATTGCCATCTATCACCCGTCAAAAATGAGAGCGTTTCAGATAAAGGCGTAGCTACGGAAGCCCAACGGTCAACGTCTTCAACTTGGATGTTTACTTCAAGCTCGCGTGTCCACTGATCGGAAAACGAAGAGCGTGTGATCAACTGGTCAATCAAGTAACAGCTTCCTGCAACTACCACTAGGTCAGCAGCCACCCCTTCGGGCGCTCCAAAGTATCGATGATATTCATCAAACGGCAGATAAAGGTACTGGCGAATGTTCGCCGCAGGAGCTTGAATTTCACAAATGCTCATGCCGTTAGGAAGTATTTCATTGCGGCCCGTTTTGAATTCAACGTTAACTTCCATCAGTCCCTCCGAAAATGTTGAGGACGCTTGAGAAAATGGCTTGTGACAATCGCTGCCCATCCGCCCCCCGCCAGTTGATCGAGGATAAATCTTGCTCAAAAGTGAGTAAATTTAGTTTCAGAGCAATCGTGTCTTTTATGAGCCTGAACCGTTCTTTTGCGCTTTGCAGGCTTCCCGCCGCTTTCATAATCCGTTCGGCAAAATGGGTTTTGAACAAACGATACAGATAATTGCCAAAAAAGGATTTCATGATTGAACCAATGTTGTCTCTGGCAAGCAGTGCCGCAAACGCAGCTTCTAAGTCTGCATACGTCTCGCACGCGCCCAAAACGTCGTTTTGATAGTCAAGCAGCGCCCACCGGGCAATATCCTCTTCTAAGAGGCTGCTCGGCCCAACCAGATACTCATTTAGTCCTCGCATCACTTCTTGAGAGGGTTTCCCAACCAAATTCCCCAGACCCGCATCAACGAGCGTTTGGCTCAGTCCATTGTTTTGCACGCCCGCAAGAAAGCCCCCAAAGCGTGCGCCATTATTGGTAGCTTGTGCGTTATAGCTACCACTGTGGGCACCGCCGAGGTGTTCTCGAACGTAATCACCCAACGCTCTGTCAACCCCTCCCGGCGTTGCGAAATCACCACGAGCGATGCCACTTACTTCCCGCTTTATGTCGGGCCAGTTTCCTGTTGTTGGTAGTTTGCTTCCCGTTGACGTTCCCATTTATCGCCTTTCTGGTATCAGACTTTTTAGTGCCTCGCTCGCCGCCCGACCTGGCATCGTCCGCTCCTGTTTTTGCCATTCTTGGAGCAATTTGACTGTTCGGTCGCGTAGCTCAGAATGTGTTTTTGCCATGAGTGCGATGGCAAATGGAGTATTTGGATCAACGGATTGCACAGGAATTTGTTCCAACGTCGCCAACAGTTTTTGCCCTGTAAGTGGCATAGTCGGCACGAGCGAAACCCAAGCGCTGATGAGCGCGCTTTGCACTGGATTGCGTCTGAGTGAAGCCGTAAGCTCTTCCAAAAAAACGCTCTGATCGTCTGTCGTCAGTTGGGCAATCTGGCTTTTGGTCTCTGATAAGAGAATCCCATCGTCAGTTTGCAGCACATCAGACAACAAGCGGCGAATGTGGAGGGATATCCCGGACACACCTGAGAGAATGTCGGTAATGCGGTCTCTGGTAATCCAGAAGTAGTCGCGTAAATCGGTCGTGGCAAGTTGAGGTTGCATTTGAACCCATGCCTGAACGGTCGTATCTGCCCAGGAAGGCTCTTGTTCCAAAACCTTCTTCGCAGCGTTTTCATCTCCCCGACTTGCAACTAGTTCTAATGCTTTCAGGTTGCTTGGGTAACCTTGTTCAGCGGCTTGCCACTTATACAGTTGGGCAAAAAGCCGAGGGCGCATGTATTCAAGCAACATGAGCTTCACAAGCACTTGGTCGGAGAGCTTCATCCCAGCAGCTTTTGCCAGTCTTTGCCGAAGGCGGAGGGCATTCAGTAATCGCTTCGTTTGTCGCGGATTTCCCTTGAGAATGTCGCTTAACGAGAGGGCAACGCTGTTACACCAAGCAAGATCAGTTACCAATTCATCAGGGCATGTCTTCCCGTGCTTTTGGAGTGTCTCCATGATTTCTTGTTGCCGAAACACGCTGGTGATGCTCTCTACACGGCTTTCAGTAAAGGCGGCATGAGCAAGCGCAAAATCGTCAGTCAGGTGCAGTTGGCAGTACAACAGGCTGATGTAGGTCTCAATTTCGCTTGGAGACAGCCGAGGCAAGTGGTATGGAATTTGGATGAGCTTTTCCAAATAGTCCGTTACCAAATCCATCTGTCCACCTGGGTTGCCTTCATCCGCTTCCACTCTTACTACATCATATCGTTTTGCAATGGCGTAGCGAACAATGCGATCATCGGCGCTGATTACGAAGGCAACATGCGGCACTGCGAGGAAGAGTTTGATTGCTTCTAAGGTTTCGACTAGGCGTTGGGGCTCACAACGATCCAAGTCATCAATCAGGATTACTAACGCTTTGAGATTTGTTTCTTTGATTAGGTCTTGAAAATCCTCTCGAAACTGCCGCGCGCCCATAATTCCTTGGTTTGCTGGATTCTGGCGAAGCATTTCCGTAAGGTCTATGTTCTGCAAATCTTCCTTTTCTGGTATCGGTGCGGATGGAGTGGGAGGCGGTACGTTGGCTGGCATTCCGAGCAAGGTGGCGACTTGATAGGCGATGATGGGGGCAACTATTGTCTGGTATCCGACGTTTGCTAAACGCAACCAATCTACCCGTTTCAGCAACCTCGCCGCTTTCTCTTTGATTTTGGGTCCAAGTTTTTTATGTTCACCGAGTTCGAGCAGGATGGAGTGAATAAGGGCAGATTTGGCATCATCATACCCTTCGAACTGCCATCCGTTGAAGTAGATGTGAGCAACACCCTCCTCTTTTTCTAGGTCGCTAGCAAGCATCTTCGTGACACTTGATTTGCCACTTCCCCAATCCCCAAAGACACCAACTGTTACTGGGAGCAAATGTGCGTCGGTCACAATACCGCGCACCAAGTCGCTGTGAACTCTAAATCCGAGCAAGTCCACATCTGTTTCGTTATCAGACCACATTGCGTTACCTTAATTCACTCTCATTCCCACCAATGTACTATTCTATCAAAGTTGCAAACCTTTATGTCACGCCTCATGTATCGCGGAACGGAGAAATTTGGCACGTTTTCAGAACGAGTATAATGTTTTGAACAGAACGCATTACACCGTTTGAAAGAAGATACAATGTCTCTACCGCAGAACCAGACCACTGCCTCTGATTTAACTCCATTTGAGCGCATCCGACAGATCGATGAGGATGGTGTCGAATTCTGGTCGGCACGCGACCTGGTGCCTATCCTCGAATACACGAAGTGGCAAAACTTCAAAACAGTTCTTGTCAAAGCGCAGATCGCGTGCGAGAACAGCGGCAACGACCCGACCGACCATTTTACCGGAGCCAGTAAAATGGTCGCCATTGGTTCGGAAGCAAAACGCGAAGTCGAAGATATGCATCTCTCCCGCTACGCCTGTTACCTCGTCGTGCAGAACGCCGATCCCGCAAAAGAAGTCGTCGCGCTCGGTCAGACCTATTTCGCTGTACAGACACGTCGCCAGGAAGTCTCCGACGCGACAGCGATGGCAGAACTGACCGAGGATCAGCGGCGGTTGTTGCTGCGCCAGCGTATCAAGCACCAGAACACCGACCTCGCATCGGCAGCGAAAACGGCGGGCGTGATCACCGGAATCGACTTCGCTGTGTTCCAGAATCACGGCTATCGCGGGTTGTACGCGGGCTTGACTGCGGAAGCCATCCACAAGCGCAAGAAACTGAAGAAAAGTCAGCACATCCTCGACCATATGGGCACAACCGAACTGGCTGCCAATCTCTTTCGGAGTACCCAAGCTGAAGAGAAATTGCGGCGCGACCAGGTGCAAGGCAAGGATGCTGCCAACGCGGTGCATTACGAGGCGGGCGTAGTGGTACGTCGTGCCATTGCTGAGCTGGGTGGCACGATGCCCGAGGACCTACCCACTGCCGATAGCATCAAGAAGCTGGAAAGTGCGGAGAAAAAGCGCCTCGCTGCGCCAAAAGCAAAACGCAAGAAGGGTGAAGAAAGCGAGTAATGTCAAACTCAAGTCAGGGTTCAACCCTACATACCCCTCATGCTTTTCCCCGTGAGCATGAACGGTATGTAAGGTTATGAACGGTATGAACGGTTTTTTAGCGGCTTTCGTAAACAACCGCCACGTCGTAGCGACGCATCATATCGATCACATCGGATGATTTCACGGCATAGGTGATGCCATCCATCCCGCGCTTGCGTCCCGCTTCGTCCAGCAGGTGCAACCGCTTGAGGATGTGCCCAATCCACTGCGTATCCCCCATCTTCTCAACCGGTTGACCGATCAGCCGCGCAACCTTCTCACGCAGCGCGCCCGCCTTGATCCACACGGTGCCGTCTTGTCCGCGCGTCATCAGTTCCAGCGCCTGTAAAACCGCCTCTTCGCGTTCACTCAGCGCCTTGCCTTGACTGATCTGCTCGTCGTTCTCCGCTGCCGCTGCAATCGCTTCAAACAGCCCGGTCACTTGACCGTGTTCCTCAAAGAACGCTGCCAGCGCGACGAGCGGCGACCACAATTCGCTAGAGCGGTTGTGCAAGGTATGCAGCGCCGGACGCTCGAAATAGTTGGTATAGATATGGGGAAAGGCAGTTAACGCGAGCATATACATCTGATGACGCACTGCTGCCCCGTCGAAGTCTGGTGGAAACGACGGCATCTTCTTGTCCGTCCGACGCATTGGGATAGCGATGCAGCGTGACGCAAGAATATCTTCTAATCCCGCAATCGCCGCCAGAATCTTCGGGGAGTACACATCGAACGCCTGCGGCTTCATGTCTTCGCCGATCAGACGGATAGCGGGCATTCCCTGCTTATAACCGCTGTTGAGCAGCTGGCGAATCTGCTGCATTCCGGGGTCTTTGGGGTTGTGATAGCGTTCGGCTTCGTCGATACCGACCGTGCAGCTCGTGTAGTGGATCAGCCGGAACATCGACGGACCGGTTGGGTCGGACGTGCTGACCATGTTGAAGGCGAGTGGTTGCATCACCCGCATAACGGTGCTTTTGCCGCTGTTCTTTGGTCCGTTCAACGCGAGATACGGATACGCCGGGAACATCGTGTAGAAATACGTGCCAATCGTCCACAGCGCGAGGATCGCGCTCTCAACTTCCGAGCGAAAATCGACGTACTGGGTGAACAGGTCATGTACGGTTTTAAATACCTGACCCGGCTCGACGGTTTCACCTTTCAAGAAACGCTGAATGTCCGCAAAGCGCCAGCGCATCAGGAAATCCGATCCTTCAGGCAGCACCCGCAGCGCGACTTCTTTCCCGTTGAGGGAGATGATCTGCGCGTCGCTCAAGCGCACGAGTTCGCGTGACGACGTGACCAAATACGGCTGCGTGTTCAGCCGCTTGTCCTTCGTCCGCTCAGTGACGGAGATCGTGACCAGCGCGACATCACGCTGAAAGCCAAGCGCGGGCGAGAGCAGAGGCACATCGTCGCCCAGAATTTGCGGCATATCGTCGTCTTCCTCTTTCTCCGTCTTGGCACGAGCGGCTTTCAGTAGATCGTTGAACACGCGCCCCTTGATGCCCAGCTTCGCCAGCGCTGCCCGAAAGTCGCTCAATTCCATCTCATCTAAATCGACCGCGTGCTGAAATAGGTCGCGTACCGCGTCTTTGCGCTCCAGTCCGATCAGAAATGCGACACGCTCGATCTCGCTTTGCAGCCACGTCTTGGCTTTGTTCAACACATCCTGCACAGCTTCGGCGGTCGCGCTGTGCTGTGCCAGCCAGTCGTTCGCATCTTTCACGCCTTCGGGCAGACGCGGAATGAGCGCGGTCGCGCCGAGCGACTTGGCAATCTCACGATTCTTCTCCATCGCGTCAGGTGTGTTGTCCAGCGCAACGAACACACGGCGATGCTTGCGAAGTTCCGTCAGCAGTTCGTCTGAGACGTGCATCCCGGCAATGGCGAGTGCAGGGATACCCCACTCTGCAAAGGTGATGGCGTCGGCTTGACCTTCGACCAGCACAACTCGTTCGGCATCGGCACTGTAGAGATGATTGTAATAGGGACGGCGTTCGCCCAAGATTTCACGCGGCGGATTATAGTGTTTCTTGCCTTCGATGGAGCGTCCGCTCAGGTATGCCAAACGCCCCCGTTCCAGATGGATGTAAACCAGCATCCCCGATGGAAACTTGCCGACCACCGTGCGCCATTTGTCCGACAGATTGAGGTCAGCCAGCAGTCCGCGCTTGTCCTGCGGCATGAAACCGAGCCGAACCGCTTTGACCGTCGCCAGACTCCAACCGCGTGCCTTGGTCGCATAATCCAGGGCAGCGGGCGTGTTGAGCAGTAAATCGTGTAGTCGCTGTACAAGCTGACGCTCTGCCCACGCATATGACTTGTGGAAGTCGTTCTGCGTCTCGATGGAAATACCCGCCCGCTGCGCCAAATAGCGCACGGCTTCCATGAACATCGCTGCGTCACGGTTGTTCCAGCGGGCATCGTAGCCCAGTAAATGCCGCCCAACGAAATCGAAGACATCGCCATACTCGCCGTGCGAATTCCAGAAATACTGTCCGGTCTGTGGCGTAACCACGAGACTGTCATGCTCGACCCCGACGAAGCGCGTCCCCATGCGCTTGAGGTTGAATTTTTCACCGACGATCAGTTCGATAGGATTAGCGGAGCGAATCTGCTCCAAGTCGATACTCATGAGACCTGCCTCCTTGCAAAGTTAAAGAGAACTCGTGTCGAAAAAACACGGTTTGGGCGCGAAATTCAGTTGCACGAGGGGACAGGTTGTGATACATTGTGAGTGTCCAGTTCACGATGTATCCCAAGCCGCCGCCCACGCGCCTCACCAGCAGTGGGCATTTCCTTTTCTAGGGCGGAGCGCGTATTTTTGTCATCATCTCTGCCTCAAATATGTCTACACGTGTAGACATTTTATTCATCGACCAAGTACCGCTCAGTATCAGTAATTAGTTTCCGCATTGCCTGAAGCCGCGCACGAGCGACACTTGCATCACCTTCTTGCCGCATTAGCGCACGCGCCAACTCCTGTGGGGTGGTGGCACTGATTGACTGTGTAACCTTTGCCATTTTGATGGCTGACGGTGAAACATCATCGGTGGCATCTTTCGTGTCATGCAATCCATCCCCGTTACATAATTCCTTCACCTGTTTTGCCGACAAATTGAAGTCGATAATTTGGCGCACGATCTCGGTGTGATATTCCGCGGCGACATTTAGGAGATGCCGTAATTTGCCCTCTTCAATGTTGTAACGGTCCGCAAGTTCCAGTGCTTCATCGGAAAGCCTCAACAAGTTTTTGAAGTGACTGAACTGACCTCGTTTCATACCACCCATTGCACTCAGAATCAGATCGGTGTACTCGCGCTTGGCACGGAGATCGAGTTCAAGCGCATGACGATAAAAATCATTTCCCACCGCATAGGCGGGAATTTCGTAGCCGTGAACCGTCAGCAACAACAGCGCCGCTTGTCGTGCCAGCGCGACCGCTGTCAGCCCAGAGCGCGCGGTGTTTTCCTTCGCTTGGCGAAACACCGACGAGCGGTTGGCAGGAATGATGATGCATGGGATCATGCCATCGCCCGTGTAATTCGGGATAAAGTCGCGCAGCAGCCATGTCGCCCAATAGCGGCGCTCGCCTGTTTCGATACGGAACAACCTCGTCACACCCTGAGAGATATCGACCACCGTCAGTGGATTGACCTGACCATCATCGCGGATCGTCACTGCTAGATTGACCAGATCGCGCAAAAGCTGTTCCTCCGGCGATAGCACAACGTTTGCTTCGTCGTCGCGCTCATCGTCGGCATTCGGTAGCAGTTCCAACACACCGTTGAAGGGTCGCCCACGCTGTCGGGCGGCGATCTGGACGAGCTGCACGAGTTCACGGAGTGCCTGCGTCGGCGTCACGCGATTGTTGTGAAAATTCAGATGAATGCTCTCTGGCAGCACGCGGCGAGGTTGCACCGGATCGGGGCGCACCATTTCCAGCAAGATGCGCTCGACGCGCAATGTGTTGTCGTTGAACGTTTGTGGCAGATCACCGAGTAGATCGCCTGTGACTGATGCGAGTAAATCATCCATGCGGCTGGTGTTATTGTTCGGGCGCGCCATTACTCACCACCCTTCGATAGATAGCGCACCAATGATGCGACCACCTGCACATAGGCTTTGCTCGCTGACGCGCGGGGATCGTAGCTGAACAAGCTTTGATGGTTACGATGAGCATACGAGACGGCTTCATTTGCGGGGATCACGCCAAGCAGCAGTTTGCCCAACACCGGATGAGATTTGAGTTCTGCCAGCAGGTGGTTGTGTCCGCGAATGCGGTTATCCATCTTGGTGACGATCAGACCGCTCACGCGCAGATTGGGATGTCGCCAGCCTTCACGAATGTCGTTGATTTTCTGAATGACACTCGTTAAGCCGACGGTTTCAAGGTAGCGCGGTTCGACGGGGACAATCGCGTCCGTTCCCGCAAGCAGTCCCATTTCCGTCATCAACGAGAAAGAGGGGCGGGTGTCGATAACAATAGCAGCATACTGGTTAGCGATTTTGCTGAGGGGGTCCGCGAGGCGATAGGGCGCACCCGCCACGCCCATCAGTTCGCGCTCTGCGCCTTCGAGCATCGGGGAGGCGGGGAGGACGTGCAGGTTCTCGTCCCACGTTGATGGCACAATGCAGTTCATCAACGTCTGCGGCGCATTCTGGCGATCTGCCATCAGAACTGTGTAAAGGCTGTCATCCGTGCCGTAGTCTTTCTTACCCGTTGTCACCAGCGAGGCGTGACCTTGCGAGTCAGTGTCGATAAGCAGCACCCGGCAGTTAGACGCATTAGCGCGGTGGAGCATCCCGGTGATGCCAAACGCGATATTGGTGGCGGATGTCGATTTGCCGACACCCCCTTTATGGTTTGTGAATACAAAAACACGAGTCATTTGCCATTTCCTTTTATGAACCCAACGAACCAAATATTTCGCTGTGGCTGGCAAGGCTCGTCAGAGGTTGGTGTAAACTCTCTAAGGGAGCTTTGCTGGCACGGGCAGCGAGCTTCAAGGTGACTGGGGGAGGAGGCACCTCTCCCTTTCACCGCCAAAGCCGAATGTCGTTAGGCTAAGCAGGAAAGCCGTTGTTCACGTTTGGGGTAAGCGATTGAAGAGAGGAAATGAGAGAGAACCGATTGCCCGCTGGGTTCGGTTTGTGTACAACTGGTGGAGATGCAAGAAAAGTCCTTCCAGACATTGTGTAAGGACTTTTTTAATGGTTACTGACATTCAAATCTAGAAGTTAGTCAAATAGCTGCTTGTAACTGCTCAGGGGGTATAGCGACGAATGGGAAAATGGGATAAAAAAGGGGAATGAATGACGAACGAGAGCAGTTACGGCAACTGGATAAAGAACAACTCATCGACATCATCCTCGAACTGCGCGA
>Ga0163154_10007319_pt1 | contig 13181 bp, 13 predicted proteins | sample OliLakLV19MP9P1_FD_148649 | JGI IMG/M metagenome (GOLD analysis project Ga0163154, IMG submission 148649) | Freshwater microbial mat bacterial communities from Lake Vanda, McMurdo Dry Valleys, Antarctica - Oligotrophic Lake LV.19.MP9.P1 | ecosystem: Environmental > Aquatic > Freshwater > Lake >... | reverse complement strand
TCGATACGTCTATGGGCGCCTCGCGCCGGATCGGCCTGCGGGAACGATCACGGCGAGATTCGACAGCTTCACGCGCGGGCGTTTCGCACACCCCTTTGAGGACCGGAACATCACGCTCCGGGAAGGGGCGCGACTCCAGACGTTCCCCGACACGTTTCGGTTCTGCGGGAACCAGGAAGACATCGCAGCTCAAATCGGGAATGCGGTTCCGCCGGTGCTGGCAGAAGCGCTCGCCCGCGCTGCGGCCCGAGCGCTGGGCCAGAAGCCAGCAACGAAGACTAACCGCGCACGGCCGGCTCGCCAGAGCGCGTTGTTCAACACGGGGACGCTCGACTGATGGCAGCCAGCGAACTCACATGGAGCGGCTCGCTCCACCAGACCTTTCGGCTTCTGCCGCGCGACAGGCAGTCGGGAAACCTAAAACCATTCCTGGAAGCCGAAGGCTTGAGTCCCACCGACTTGCTCGAGAAGCTTCCGTACGATCGAGCGCGGGCGAAGGACCAGACCAAGGACGCGCCCGACGCCAAGCGCTATCGCGACGGGAAGCAGGTCTATCAGACGGTCGGGCTCCTTTACGAAGACGACGGAGTCGTCCACGTCACCGATCTCGGTGTAGCAACACGTCGGTGGCTCGACATCGTGACGCCAAAGAATCGGGTGATCCTGGCCCGGCACGCGGCATATGCACTTGCGGCTTGCCAGCTGCGGAACCCAACGGGAGCAGGCAAGAAGTACGCGGAGACCGTCGACGTGTTCCCGTTCGCGTTCATCTGGCGCGCGATGCTCGCGTTAGATTGGCGCATCAACTCCGACGAACTCAATCGCGGGCTCTTCAAGGTTCGGAACGCCGATCAGCTGCAGGACTGCATCGCAAACATTCGGCGAGCCAGGGAGACAAAGGATCTCTCCGTCCTTGGTGACGAGACGATCTCGGACGAGAAGAAGAACGATCGGATTATCCCCTGGGTGTCTTTGGCTTCGTTCGGTTGGACGTTGTTCCCGGACAAGGGCACCGACAACTACTACCAACTCGACGCCGCCACGTTGTCGGTCGTTCGCGAGGCGTCCCGCATCAAGCACACGCACAAGGAGTTTTCCTCGGTGCGCGACTACATCGAGCACGTGTCGCGGTGCGCGGCGCTCCCAAAGGACCTGCGATGACTCAGAAGAACTACGGAGTAGCGACGGAATCAGCGATCTCATCCGTCGTGACCGCGTGCGAACGGTATGGTTCGCGGTCCATCATCGCGCTCGCTGGGGTGCCGGGCACCGGGAAGTCTTTCGTCGCATCCATCGCAGCACAGAGGTTCTCCGGAGAACCTCTCCTGGTTCGAGAGATCCAGTTCCATCAATCGTTCAGCTACGAAGAATTCATCGAAGGACTTCGGATCGACGACTCCTCCGGAGTGAATGTTGTCCCCGGGATTTTTCTCGACTGGAATCAACGCGCGCTCGAGGACCCGGAGCGTAGGTACGTCCTTCTCATCGAAGAGTTCACGAGAGCCAATCTCGCAGGCGTCCTCGGAGAGCTGATGACGTACTTGGAGCACAGGGACCGTCCCTTTGTTTCGGTCTACAGCCGGCGCCCCGTCTATATCGCAAAGAACCTGACGCTCCTTGCGACATACAACCCGACCGATCGTACCGCGATCGAACTCGACGGTGCGCTCATTCGTCGTTTGCGCATCGTGCGTTTTCTGCCGTCCGGAGCACAGCTTAGCGAGATGCTTGGGCACAATGTCCCGCCAAAAGTGATGGGCAAGCTGCAGGAGATCTTCGACGAGTGTGCGAAGCGCTTCGGCACGGAGTATGAGCACTTGATGCCCTTCGGCCACGGTATCTTCGCCGAGGTCCAAGCAGAAACGCCCGACCTCCACCTCCTCTGGAAGGAGCGGATCGAGCACCTTCTCCGCAGGCCCTTGGTTGAGCCCCATCCGTTCACCGACGCGATCGAGGAACTCTATCCGTGGCGGAACCCTGAGTACGTACTTCCATGACGGTGTTCCAGACGGTCAGGGTTCCCGAACGTGGGAAAGCCGACGTCTCCGGCGCGGCATGGAAAGAGATGTCTCGGAGCCCCATATTCTGGAGCTTGGTGGAGCGCGGCGTCGTGTCCGTGGAACAGCTCCGCGCCGGGCGTGTTCGCCTGTGCGGGGGCTGTTACGTCGGGCGATCACGGGTCTCGGATGGGGTGGTGCTCGAGCTTCACGAAAAGGTACCTGGATCGCTTTCCTCGCTGCTTCGATTCGCATCGGGCGCTGACTTTCGAGTCGAGCACATTCCGGGACCGAGCTCGGAGTTGGGATCGCTGATCGCGCTGTTAATCGCGCACTTCGTCGAGGCGGTTCGGCGCTACGCGGCTCGTGGTCGCCGGTTCCAATACGACAAGGAGCCAATGAAGGGCTCACTCGTAGGAGGAAGGCTCGACGTCACACGGACGATCCGTCTGTGGGCTCGCGGCCTGCGGCACCTGGCGGCGTTCGAAAAAAATGTCGTCTCGTTCGACTTGCCCATCAACAGGACGGTGTTGGCGGCTCTCCGCGAAGTTGAGCGCATCGGGCGCCTGATCGCGCTCCCGCGCGACGTGGTCGCCCGGGTCCGAGCGATGGCAATGCTCTTCGACGACTGCCGAACCGTGGACGTTCTTTTCGGTACGCGGGCCGATGCTGCGCGACGCGCCGATGCATTGGCGTCCGCGGCGTCTGACAAGGTCATTGCCGACATGTTGGCGCTGGCCGCGATTGTGCTGTCGCACGAGAGCTTCGAGCACGACTCGGCGCGCGCGGGAACCGCACCGCGGTCGTGGTTCCTGAACCTTGAGACGCTGTTCGAGCGAGCGGTGCGAGAGACGATGCGGGTTGCCGTTGCTCCGGGAGGCGCCGTCTCATCTGGACGCTCTGCTCCGCTTCCGATTTTTCCTCCCAAGTCCGATACCTTTCGCGCCAACCCCGACCTGGTTTTGCGTCGCAGCGTCGTCAGCAGCGTCTACATCGGCGACGTGAAGTACAAGCAGTGGGGCGGCGTCCCCGCAGCAAGCGACGTGTACCAGCTGCTCGTCCACGCAGCCGCATTCCACTCGACGGATGCGTTCCTCGTGTTCCCGTTCGATAGCTTCGCCGCGCGCCTCCTCGGCGACGCAGTCACCGGCGCCCGGGTCAGGCTCTACGGCCTCGACGTGAGAGAGTTGGACAGCCAGGTTCGACGGCTGCTGGATGACCTCGGTGTCGTCCCAGCGGCGCCCGCGTCCATCGCTGCGGGCCTTGGGGCGGCGTAGTGAGCCGGCCGCGTCGGCGCGTCGGCGATGAAGGGCGCCTCCCGATGTCGAAGTCGGAGCAGATGGCGCGGGTTCGGAGCCGCGACACCGCTGCGGAGATTCTCCTTCGCCGCGCTCTCTGGCGAGCCGGCATGCGCTACAGGGTCACGGCGAAGAAGCTGCCGGGAACGCCTGATGTAACGTTCGGACGATCGCGCACGGCCGTGTTCGTTGATGGCTGCTTCTGGCACGGCTGTCCGGTGCACTACACCGAGCCCAAGGCGAACCGAACATTCTGGCAGGGAAAGTTGCAGCGCAACCGGGAGCGCGATCTGAAGGTCGATGTCCAGCTCGCCGAGATGGGCTGGCTCGCGCTTCGCCTGTGGGAGCACGAAGTCTTCGAGGACGTGTCCGGGGCCGTGGCACGGATCCTACGGATCGTCGAGGCACGCCGGGCACGGGCACGCGGCGACGCTGTTAACCGGCTCCTCTCGGCGGCGCCGACCTGTTAACCGCTCTCTGTTGTTCTCGACCCGGACGGGCCTTCAGAGAGCACGATCGCGCCCCCGCGGACCGCTCGACGACCGCGCCCGCGTTCTCAGCATGGCCCCCGCAGAGCTGGCGCCGTGACGCGCCATCGCGCAGAACCCCGCGAACACTGGCGCTTTCAATGCGAAGCCCCGCGAGTTGCCTCGCGGGGCTCCTGTTAACTGATCCCCCACCCTCGGTTGGTGGTGAAGGAAGAATGGCTCCCCATTCGGTCGGCTACACGAACCAAGTTCTCTGGTCGGCCGAAAAGATTCAACTCGTTCTCAGGCTGATTCCCTAGGCCGGACGGTTGGTTACGTGACGGTCTCGCAGGAGACCCAAGAATGCTACCCCACTCGCCGAACGCACCCAGGCAGATCCCAAGAAACCTCGATCGGGGTGTGGCGGGCGCAGATCGCACACCCCGGATCCGGTCCCGGCGCCGACAACCTCGCGCTGCAGGTGCTCGCCCAACATCTCGCCGAGCAACCTACACGATCCGAACGCGCAGCGAACACACGAATCCCGTGCGCGTCCACGACGCGACCACGATCGCCGATAGCTTCGGTGGCTCGTCCTACGCGGCGGCCGCACGCCGGTCGTCGCGCTCGGCCAGCGTGTAGCCGTGGAGCAGCCCGTGCGCGTACTCGCGCCGCTCCAGCCGACGTGAGCGGACCGACGCGAGGTCGATGACCTCGGCCTCGGGGGCCGCACTCGACACCTCCTCGGCCGTCCGTCCATCGAGTCCCCGGTGTGCGCGCTCGGTATTCGCGTAGCGCCGGTACTCGTCGAGAAAGAACTGCAGCTCGGCCGCGTGGGGCACACGGATCTGCACGGAGGACTACGGAGTTCCGTTCAAGGCCGGTTCGTTGGGTCGCTCGGTGATGCGGTAGGAGCAGCACCTGTCTCCCGAGAGGATGTGCTCGACCCGTTCGACGGAGACGTCGTCACCCAAGACGTTGCGAAAGAGCGACAGCTCGGCGCCACATAGCTTCGGGCAGAGGCGCGCTGCCTTCGAGATGGAGCAGTGGTTCTCCACGAGCTCGAACGTCCCATCGCGCCGCCGCTTCGACTCGGCCATGTACCCTTCCTCGCGCCGGATCCGAGCAAGGCTAGCCAATCGATCCTCGAGCGGCGCATTGGGGTCGGGCATCCTCGCGCGATAAGTCTGGGTCTGCTGACGTGTCCTCTCCTCGGTCAGCCGATCCAGGCCTTGCTCACCGAAGGCGCTCTGGACCGCCTGGAGCATCCCGACCGCGAGCTCCGCGTGGCAGTCGGGAAACCGATCGTAGGCGTTGGACGTGAGCCGCCAGAGACGGGCAGGACGCCCCACCGTGCGCTTCTCGTCCGTAAAGTCGACGAGTTTCTCTCCCTCGAGCACGGCGAGATGCTGACGAACGGCCATCGTCGTGACGCCCAGAGTTTTTGCCATCCGGGCCGCGGTCTGAGAGCCCTTCGTCTTGAGGACGAAAAGAACCCGCTCCCGACCGGAACCTGGAACGTAGGAACTCATTTCGCGAGCATACCCGGCGACCTCCGTTTTCACAAGTTTAGAAAGTACTTGCTTGACTAATAAATGACAAGCAAGTACTCTCTAAACTATCGAATCGGTCTACGAGAACCCGGCCGGACGAGAGGAGAGCACGATGGCAGCCACCGCGAAGATCACGAAGCGCAGCACGATGCAGGAGGTCCTCGAGGCCTATCCGAGCGCGCAGCGCGCTCTGTTTCGCCGCTTCCATATCGGCGGATGCAACAGCTGCGGGTACGAGCCCGAAGACATCCTCGAAGAGGTGGCGCACCGGCACAAAATCACCGACCTCGACGAAGTCCTCGAATTCATCGAGCACGCCGAGCAGAGCGATCGGCGTATCCATGTGAGCCCCGGGGACGTCGCGGCGGGGCTACGGAGCGATTCCCCCCCGCGTCTGGTGGACGTCCGAACACCAGATGAGTGGGAGCTGGCTCGGATCCAGGGCGCGACGCTCACCACAGAGGAATATGCGCAGGAGATGATGCGCTGGCCCAAGGACACCCCGATCATCTTCTACTGCCACCTCGGGCAGCGCAGCCTCGACGCCGCCTCGTACTTCGCAGGGCACGGCTTCAAGAACGTTCGGTCGATGACCGGTGGCATCGACGCCTGGTCGCTCGACGTGGACTCGTCCGTGCCGCGCTACGAGGTCGCACCCGACCCAGGCCATGGCAAGGCGACACTGCGGCCGCTCCGTTCAGTCGTGTCGCAGGCCGCGGGCTGCCAGAAGTAGGAGAGCATGATGAAAGCTCAGGCCGAAGTCCGCGAGTTCACGAACCGGGAGTACAAGTACGGGTTCGTCACCGACCTGGAGACGGACGTCGTGCCGCGCGGCCTCAACGAGGACGTCATCCGGCTCATCTCGGCGAAGAAGAACGAGCCGGAGTGGATGCTCGATGGGAGGCTCAAGGCGTACCGCCACTGGCTCACGCTCGAGGAGCCCCGCTGGCAGAACGTCCACTACCGGCCCATCGACTACCAGGACATCATCTACTACTCGGCTCCCAAGCCCAAAACGGCGGGTCCCAAGAGTCTCGACGAAGTCGATCCCGAGGTGGTGGCGATGTTCAACAAGCTCGGCATCTCGCTCGCCGAGCAAGAGCGGCTGAGCGGCATCGCCGTGGACGCCATCGTGGACTCGGTCTCGGTCGGCACGACGTTCAAGAAGAAGCTCGCCGAAGTCGGCGTCATCTTTTGCTCCTTTTCTGAGGCTGTCCAGGACCACCCGGACCTCGTCAAGAAATACCTCGGCTCGGTCGTCCCCTACACGGACAACTACTTCGCGACGCTCAACTCTGCCGTTTTCACCGACGGCTCGTTCTGCTTCGTGCCCAAGGGCGTCCGCTGCCCGATGGAGCTGTCCACCTATTTCCGCATCAACGCCGCGGACACGGGGCAGTTCGAGCGCACGCTCATCGTCGCCGAAGATGGGGCGTACGTGAGCTACCTCGAAGGCTGCACCGCTCCGATACGCGACAAGAACCAGCTCCACGCCGCGGTGGTCGAGCTCGTCGCGCTCGAGGGCGCGCAGATCAAGTACTCCACCGTCCAGAACTGGTACCCGGGCGACAAAGAGGGACGCGGCGGCATCTACAACTTCGTGACCAAGCGCGGCAAGTGCGCGGGCGCTAGATCGAAGATCTCCTGGACTCAGGTCGAGACCGGCTCTGCCATCACCTGGAAGTACCCGAGCGTGATCCTTCAGGGCGACAACTCGGTAGGTGAATTTTACTCCGTCGCGCTGACCAACAACCGTCAGCAAGCCGACACCGGCACGAAGATGATCCACATCGGGAAGAACACCCGGAGCACCATCCTCTCGAAGGGGATCTCTGCTGGCCGCGGGCAGAACACGTACCGGGGGCTGGTGAAGATTCTCAAGTCAGCGAGCGGAGCGCGGAACCACACGCAGTGCGATTCGCTGCTGCTCGGCGACCAGTGCGGCGCGCACACGTTCCCGTATATCGAAGTGAAGAACCCGACCGCGCAGGTCGAGCACGAAGCGTCGACCTCGAAGATCGGCGAGGACCAGCTGTTCTACTGCCGGCAGCGAGGCATTCGCCAGGAGGAAGCGGTGTCGATGATCGTGAACGGCTTCTGCCGCGAGGTGTTCAAGGAGCTGCCGATGGAGTTTGCGGTTGAGGCCCAAAAGCTTCTGGGCGTGAGCCTGGAAGGATGCGTGGGCTAAGGATGGACATCATGCTCGACATCAAAAACCTGCACGCCAAGGTTCTCACCCGAGAAATCCTCCGCGGCATCTCGCTTCAGGTGAACGCCGGTGAGGTGCACGCGATCATGGGCCCGAACGGTTCGGGCAAGAGCACGCTTGCCCAGGTGCTCGCGGGCCGCGACGGCTACGACGTTACTGGCGAGGTCCTCTACGAAGGGAAAAATCTGCTCGCGATGTCGCCGGAGGAGCGTGCGGTCGCCGGTGTCTTCCTCGCGTTTCAATACCCCGTCGAGATCCCGGGCGTTGGCAACCTCTACTTTATCCGGACGGCGCTCAACGCGATTCGTAAGCAGCGCGGGCTCGAGGAGTTCGACGCGATCGATTTCCTCGCACTCGCCAAGGAGCGCATGAAGCTCGTCGAGATGGACCCGAGCTTCATGACTCGGTCGGTCAATGAAGGTTTCTCCGGCGGCGAGAAGAAGCGCAACGAGATTTTTCAAATGGCGATCCTGGAGCCGAAGCTCGCCATCCTCGACGAGACTGACTCAGGCCTCGACATCGATGCGCTTCGGGTCGTGGCTTCCGGCGTGAACGCGCTCAGAAGCAAGGACCGGGCGATGCTGGTGATCACGCACTACCAGCGGCTCCTCGACTACATCGTTCCCGATCGCGTCCACGTCCTCGCGAATGGCCGGATCGTGAGATCCGGCACCAAGGACCTCGCGCTCGAACTCGAGAAGCACGGCTACACAGACATCGAGCAGCAGCAGCAGCTGGCGGCGCGCCCGTCGCCCGTCCCGGGAGGAGCGCTATGAGCAGCACGGCGAACGCCTTTCTAGAGGGCCTCTCGCGCTGTGATGTGAAGCGCAACGGCCACCATCCCGGCTGGCTGAAGGGGCTACGTCGCTCGGCTTTCCAGTGGGTGGTGGAACAAGGCTTTCCGACAACCAAGGACGAGGCATGGAAGTACACGCGGGTCGGCCCCATTTTGGAGATCCCATTCGAGCCGGCCGCACCGAACACCAGCCGTAGGCTTTCTGCGGGAGCGATCGCCGAGCTCGCTGGCGACCTCGGCGGAGCGCGGCTCGTCGTGGTCAACGGGTACTTCGTCCCGGAGCTCTCGTCGCTGAAAACGCTTCCCGCGGGGGTCAAGGTGATGGGCCTGGCCGCCGCGCTCGCTCGAGACGAGGCGCTTCTTGAACCGTTTCTCTCCCGTCCGTTTCGAGAGCAACCGCAGGCCTTCACCGCGCTGAGCGCCGCCCTCGCCGAGGATGGAGCGCTCGTCCAGATCCCCGCGAACACGACGATCGAAGAGCCGATCCACCTCGTGTTCGTCTCGGACACGGGCGCCTCTCATCTTGTCTCTCATCCCCGGTCTCTGGTGCTCGCTGGACCCGGAAGCCGCGCGACGATCGTCGAGAGCTACATCGGCATTCTGGGCGACGTCTACCTCACCAACGCAGTCACCGACATCGTGCTCGATGAGGGCGCGGTGGTCGAGCACTACAAGCTCCAGAACGAGAACCAGACCGCGTTCCACATCGCGCTCCTGGACGTGCGACAAGGGCGAGGCAGCCGCTTCTCGTCGCACTCGCTGGCGCTCGGAGCATCGACAGCCCGGCACGAAGTGAGAGTGAGGCTCGAGGCGGAAGGGGCTGAAGTCACCCTCAACGGCTTGTACATGCCCACAAACGAGCAGCATCTCGACAATCCGACGACCATCGAACACGCCGCGCCCCGCTGCACCAGTCGTGAGCTCTACAAGGGCATCATCAATGGACACGGACGCGGCTCCTTCGACGGGCAAATCATCGTGCGCCCGGGCGCGTTCAAGACCGACGCGAGCCAGACCAACAAAAACCTGCTTCTGTCCGAGTCAGCGCAGGTCGACACTCGGCCGCGGCTGCAGATTTTTGCCGACGACGTGAAATGCACCCATGGGGCGGCCGTGGGCCAGATTGACGAGGACGCGGTGTTCTACCTGCGTTCGCGTGGCGTACCGCGCGGGGCCGCGCGGGGTATTCTCACCTACGCGTTCGCCAGCGAGATGCTTGGGCGCCTGCGCGTAGGGGCCCTCCGATCCCATGTCGAGCGGATGGTCGCGGGGCGGCTCACCGGCGTGAGGGTGGCAGCATGATCAAGGTTCAGACGAAATCTCGAGTGACCGCGAGGGTCGTCCACGGACACGCTGGCCAGAGCGCCCCGGCTGATTTCGAAAGCGAGCGCGTGCGTCGGGATTTTCCGATCCTTAGGGAAAACGTTCATGGCCAGCCGCTCGTCTACCTCGACAGCGCGGCAACCAGCCAGAAACCGCAAACGGTCATCGATGCGATGTCGCATTTCCTCCTGAAGGAGAACGCGAACGTTCACCGGGGTGTGCACTACCTCGCCGAGCGAGCGACGGACGCGTACGAGGGTGCAAGAGCCAAGGTACAGCAGTTTCTAAACGCGAAGGACGTCCACGAGATCGTCTTCGTTCGCGGCACGACCGAGGCCATCAACCTTGTCGCGCAAACCTACGGCAAGACGCATGTCGGAGCGGACGACGAGGTGCTGATCACGGCGATGGAGCATCACTCGAACATCGTCCCTTGGCAGATGCTTTGTGAAGAGAAGGGCGCGCGTCTTCGCGTGGCGCCCATCACCGACGTCGGCGATCTCGTCCTTTCGGAGTTCGAAAAGCTCATCGGACCGAAGACCAAGCTCGTGGCCATCACGCACGTCTCGAACGTGCTCGGCACCGTCAATCCGATTCGCCAGGTCGTCGAGATGGCGCACGCGCATGGCGCGCGCGTGCTCGTCGACGGTGCGCAGGCCGCGCCACATCTCGAGGTCGACGTGCAGGCGCTGGGCTGCGACTTTTACGCGTTCTCGGGTCACAAGATGTACGGGCCCACCGGCATCGGCGTCCTTTACGGGAGGAGCGAGCTGCTCGACGAGATGCCTCCCTACCAGGGAGGCGGCGACATGATCCTCTCGGTCAGCTTCGAGAAGACGGTGTACAATAAGGCTCCCGCAAAGTTTGAAGCGGGGACGCCCAACATGGCGGGCGCAGTGGGTCTCGGGGCGGCCATCGATTTCCTCGGTGGCCTTGAGTGGGACGCGCTGCTTGCGCACGAGCGCGACGTTCTCGACTACGGCATTCGAGCCCTCTGTGAGCTCCCGGGTCTTCGGCTCATCGGGACTGCGAGCGGCAAAACGAGCGTGATCTCATTCGTGCTCGACGACGTTCACCCGCACGACATCGGGACCATCCTCGACCGTGAGGGAGTCGCGATTCGCACGGGGCACCACTGCGCACAACCACTGATGAACCGGCTGGGAGTCGCGGCGACGGCCCGCGCGTCGCTCGCCTGTTACAGCACGCGGCAGGACATCGATGCGCTCGTCGCCAGTCTAGTGAAAGTCCAGGAGATATTCCGATGAGTTCAACCAGCCATGCACCCATGGACGAGCGTTCGACGCCGAGCACACCGGACCTGCCTGCCTCGCAAAAGGTGTACCTCGTAGACGGTGAGATCAGGGTCCCCGAGCGTGAAATCTCACTCAGCGGCGGCGAGCCTCCGCTGCGCGTCTATGATACTTCGGGTCCGCGGGGTCACGACCTGCGGATGGGGCTGCCCAAGTTGCGCAAGACCTGGGTGGACCGCCGCGTGGAGCGTGGTGACCGGAACTTCTCGCAGATGCATTACGCGCGACGCGGCGAGCTGACCGAGGAGATGCGGTTCGTCGCGCTGCGCGAAAACATGCCTGTAGAATTCGTGCGCGACGAAGTGGCGCGCGGGCGCGCGATCATTCCGGCCAACATTCGCCACACGGAACTCGAGCCGATGATCATCGGCCGAAACTTCCTCGTGAAGATCAACGCCAACATCGGTAACTCGGCGGTGACCTCATCGATCCAGGAAGAGGTCGAGAAATTGCAGTGGGCGACCCTATGGGGCGCGGACACGGTCATGGATCTGTCGACCGGCAAGAACATTCACGAGACGCGTGAGTGGATCGTGCGCAATTCGCCCGTGCCGATCGGCACCGTTCCGATCTATCAGTGTCTCGAAAAGGTCAAAGGCCGGGCCGAGGATCTCAGCATCGACCTATACCTCGAAACACTGATCGAACAGGCCGAGCAGGGCGTCGACTACTTCACGATCCACGCGGGCGTGCGATTGCCGTTCATCCCGCTGACGGCCAAGCGGGTGACCGGAATCGTGTCGCGAGGCGGCGCCATCATGGCCAAGTGGTGCCTCACGCACCACAAGGAGAACTTCCTCTACACGGAGTTCGAGCGCATCTGCGAGGTCATGAAGAAGTACGACGTGTCGTTCTCCCTGGGCGATGGGCTGAGGCCCGGATCCAGCGCCGACGCGAACGACGCGGCGCAGTTCGCCGAGCTCGAGACCCTGGGCGAGCTGACTCAGATCGCGTGGCGACACGATATCCAGGTCATGATCGAAGGGCCCGGCCACGTGCCGATGCACAAGATTAAAGAGAACATGGACAAGCAACTGGCGATCTGTCACGAAGCGCCGTTCTACACGCTGGGTCCGCTCGTGACCGACATCGCGCCCGGCTACGACCACATCACATCCGGCATCGGCGCGGCCATGATCGGCTGGTTCGGGACGGCGATGCTCTGCTACGTGACGCCGAAGGAGCACCTTGGCCTGCCCAATCGGGACGACGTCAAGACCGGAGTCATCACCTATAAGATCGCCGCTCACGCAGCGGATCTCGCCAAGGGACACCCGGGTGCGGATAGGCGCGACGAGGCACTCTCCAAAGCGCGCTTCGAGTTCCGCTGGCAGGATCAGTTCAACCTGTCGCTCGATCCGACGACCGCCGAGAGCTTCCACGACGAGACGTTGCCCGCCGACTCCGCCAAGCATGCGCACTTCTGCTCGATGTGTGGGCCCCACTTCTGCTCGATGAAGGTCACGCAGGACGTGCGGGACTACGCAGCTGCCCTCGGAATCGCCGAAGACGCGGCGCTCGCCGAAGGCATGAAGGCCAAGGCGGAGGAGTTTCGCGCGTTGGGCGGCGAGATCTACGCGGCGCTGCCGCAGGCGGCGCTGCCCGCCCCGACGGACCTGGTCGTCATCGAGGAGGTTCGATGAACAGCGAGCTCCTGGACCTCTACCAGGAGGTGGTCATCGACCACGCCAAGCAGCCGCGCAACTTCCGGAAGCTCGAGGGCGCCACGCGGACTGCGGAAGGCTTCAATCCCCTATGCGGTGATCAGCTTACGCTCTACGTGAAGCTCTCGGACGGTGTCATCGAGGACATCGCCTTCCAGGGAACCGGATGCGCCATCTCGAAGGCCTCGGCCTCGCTGATGACCGCCGCGCTCAAGGGCAAGAAACAGGAGGAGGCGCTGGCGCTCTTCGGGCGCGTCCACATCCTTTTGACCGAGGGACCGAGCGGCGCGGTGAAGTCCGAGGAAGTAGGCAAGCTCGCGGCACTGTCCGGTGTCTGGGAATTTCCGATGCGGGTCAAGTGCGCCACCCTCGCGTGGCACACGCTGCGCAACGCGCTCGAAGCCCAGGGCACTCGGGTCTCGACGGAGTCGACATGGGAGCCGAACCGATGAAGACACCTGTCATTCGCATCAGCGAGGCGGCCAGAAGAGCGTTCCTGGACGCTGCGGCAAACGCGGGTGGTGATCCGCTCAGGCTCGAGATGAGCCAGTCTTTTGAACC
>Ga0163154_10007309_pt1 | contig 13196 bp, 6 predicted proteins | sample OliLakLV19MP9P1_FD_148649 | JGI IMG/M metagenome (GOLD analysis project Ga0163154, IMG submission 148649) | Freshwater microbial mat bacterial communities from Lake Vanda, McMurdo Dry Valleys, Antarctica - Oligotrophic Lake LV.19.MP9.P1 | ecosystem: Environmental > Aquatic > Freshwater > Lake >... | reverse complement strand
TTAAACAGCATGGACTAGTTAAAAAAAAGAAACCATCTAAAGAAGAAAAAAAGGAGATTGAAGACCAGCAGCAATTAATCAATGTGCTTTGGGGACAGTTTACTGTTCAGCAAGCCAGTGTGATTAATCAGCAAGCCAGTGTGATTAACTGGCTTTTAGGTCATGTTCATAAGTTTAGACCTGATATTCAAGATAAAAATGGTAATTATATTGGTAATTGCATTGCTGATAAGCTCTCCCACTGGATTAATAATAAGCTCCGTTATCTACGCAAAGAGATGGATGAAGAGCGCAGAAAGAAAGCTAGTGACCTAATTCTAGACAAAACAGATGAAAGTGGCAAGTCGAATCTGGACAAGTTCTTTCAGAATATGGAAGATCGTAATCAATGGGTAAATGAAGAAAACGCTGTAATTCCCTTTTCAAAGAAATTCTGGCAATATCTAAATGAAGATTGCGATCTAAAATTGAGTGGACGTGAGTATAAAAATGGATTGAATTATCATATTCTTGCTCAACGTCTCTATCAATATTTTATGTCGATCGCTGAAGCTAATCAGCAGAAAAGAGAACAAGAAAAAGACCAAGATGGGAATGATGCAAAAGCCCCTGGCAAGATGGCAGATCGGGTAGTTATTAGCCTGATCGATCGAATTGCTGAGGAATTTAAGATCACGCCAGCAGCATTAAGGACTGAATACAGTCGCAACTTCAGACCTTATATTGCTTCGCTTTGGGTGGATGTGGCGATCAAAAATGAGCAGGATATCGATCGACTGAAGGAGGTAATCGAGAAAGACAAAGGCGGTATTTTAAAGGCTTGTTGCATTAGCATCACTTTCCCTTTGTGTAATGCCTATGATTTAGCACAAAAATGTTTATTCGATCGCGGCAAGAACTATAAAGCACCGTCTGATTTTGAGGAAATTGCGAAAGGTTTTAAAAGTCAAGGCATGAAGTCTCGGCTTGCAAAGCCTCAGAGGATTTTCAATTTCTGGCAAGAAAAAGCAAAACCTGCGATCGGCAAACTTGTAATTGAATTAGGAATTTTTGAGAGTATAGATTTATGATTTTTACCACTGAAGCAATCCAAAGCGGATCGATCGAACCGATCGCACAGGAACTCACCCCCCTATCTCACGATCGCGCCCGTGACATGGGTTCGTTGCAACCTACGCCTGCGCTAAGGAAACAGGTATATCTCAATACCTTGGCGGTCTATGGTGTGCATTACCATTTGCTGTATGAATGCGACCTTTGGAGCGAACCTGAAGCTAGTGATAGCACTCATCCGATCTATCAAATATTGGATGGTGTCGCTGGGATAGGTTTACCGCGAGATTTGTTGATTCCTAAAATTGGTCATGTGGATTGCTGTGCTTTATTGCCAGATCAAACCACGATCGATATTCCTGTAGAAACAATTAACGATCGCGCTGCTTATATTGCCGTGCAGTTCGATCGAGATACTTTAGAAGTAGTGGAACTGCTGGGCTTTTTTACGCCCTTTGACCCTAACGCTCCTTATGCTGAAGTGGAAGTTGGGGATGTGGAGGCGGGTTGGCATCCGATGTCTGAGCTATCGAAACATTTGAGCAAAGAGCAAAAGTTCCAAGACTTTAAACAGAGCGATGATCCACTCATGCAAAGTTTGCGCGAAATTGAGGGTCTTCCTGAACTAGATAACTTGTTGGCTCAATTTTCACATTTAGCAAGGAGGTCTGGTTCCAAAGATAGGATGGAAGAGAAGTTTTTGGGTGTTTTAATCAATCAAGAACAGCCAGCAATTCGACAGTTTGAGCTAAAGGGATCTAATTCAGAAACAGGGCAACCAGACTTATCGGTTTTGGCGGCTGATTTAGCGAATAAGTTTGCAGAAATTCTGGGGATGGAATAGTAATAAGGTAGTCATTATGAATACACTCGAAAAGTTGGAGTTGTTAAAGGAGAGCTTTAGCGATCGGATTGAGTTAGATCGAATCCTCGTGCAGCTTTTAACGATCGGGTTTGCTTTGTGGATATTTTAAGAGTCATAGGAGATTTAGAGACTTAGAACAATCTGCTGAAATTTGCAAAAAATCTAGGGGAGATAACAGATAGAGAGATTAAGTAGAAAATTTACCAACTCAACTAATAACTGATATGAACGAAGAACGGATGCAGGCATATATGGAACTGATTCAAGCTCTTTTGACCTGCCCTAATGGAGAAGAAAGCACTATTTTGCAAGCAAATAGCGAACTGGTGGATCGGGGGCTGGTGTTGATTATGGGACAGTATGCCGACTACCTGCGGCAACAGGGACAGGAAGGAGGCGCAGACTTTTTAGTGGATATGGCAGAGCAGATTGGGGATTTTTTAGGGCAGGGAGAAATGCCAGATTTGCACTTGCAATTAGAAGAGATGGTTAGGTCAATGGGTTTATCCGAAAGCGCACTCACTCACCCAATGCAAGAAACGAGTGAGATGTCGTTTTTGATGAAAATAATTCAAGCAGAGCAGAGTGGTGGGGACAATGCGGCTGTTCATGCTGTGATGCGAAAACAGATCGATCTGGTCGATCGATCGCTTGGTTTGGCAATAGCTGAGTTCGGGCAAAGATCTCTAGAACAACAGCCCGATCGAGCTGAGAGTATCGCAGAAATTATAGATAATATTTGTACTAGCATCCAACAATTCCCCTATGGCAAACATCTCGAAACCAAAGAAATCGCCATAATTGGCTATCAGATCGTTCTAAATCTACGCAAAGACCAACCCACCAAGCGCGCCCAAACCCTCACCAATTTGGGAAATGCCTACCTGACGCAGGCGAAACTGGGAGTAGAACCAAACGCCAATCTCGACCGCGCGATCACCGCCTACAAAGAAGCTGCCAAGATTCTCCGCGACGCAGGGTTGACCAGAGACTTGTCATCTACCCTCAACAATTTGGGAGTTGCCTACAGTATGCAGGCGCAACTGGGAGTAGAACCAATCGCCAATCTCGACCTCGCGATCACCGCCTACAACGAAGCTGCCCAGATTCGCCGCGACGCAGGGTTGACCAGAGACTTGTCATCTACCCTCACCAATTTGGGAAATGCCTACCTGACGCAGGCGGAACTGGGAGTAGAACCAAACGCCAATCTCGACCTCGCGATCACCGCCTACAACGAAGCTGCCCAGATTCGCCGCGACGCAGGGTTGACCAGAGACTTGTCATCTACCCTCACCAATTTGGGAAATGCCTACAGTATGCAGGCGCAACTGGGAGTAGAACCAATCGCCAATCTCGACCGTGCGATCACCGCCTACAACGAAGCTGCCCAGATTCGCCGCGACGCAGGGTTGACCAGAGACTTGTCATCTACCCTCACCAATTTGGGAGTTGCCTACAGTACGCAGGCGGAACTGGGAGTAGAACCAATCGCCAATCTCGACCTCGCGATCACCGCCTACAAAGAAGCTGCCCAGATTCTCCGCGACGCAGGGTTGACCAGAGACTTGTCATCTACCCTCACCAATTTGGGAGTTGCCTACAGGACGCAGGCGGAACTGGGAGTAGAACCAAACGCCAATCTCGACCTCGCGATCACCGCCTACAACGAAGCTGCCCAGATTCGCCGCGACGCAGGGTTGACCAGAGACTTGTCATCTACCCTCACCAATTTGGGAGTTGCCTACAGGACGCAGGCGGAACAAGATGGACGGTCTGAACTTGAACGTAGGCAATATCAGCAAAAGGCGATCGAATACTTTGTAGAGTCATTACAGGGTTTCGATCCAAAAATGCTACCAGTTGATTGTCTTAAAACCGCACGTAATCTTGGTGATCTTGGTTTTAAGGAAGGCATGTGGGATATTGCCATCCAAGGCTATAGCAAAGCGATCGAAGCAGTAGAGCAAACTCGCAGTTGGGCAACTGATGATCAACGTCGTCAAGAAATCTTGCGAGAAGGCATCGGCGTTTACGACAAAGCCATCCAAGCCTGCATCAACAATCAAGAGCTAGACCGCGCTTTCATGTTTGTCGAGCGGTCTCGGTCTCGCCATCTGGTCGAACTAATCGCCACCAACGACCTCTACAAAGACGGCAACATCCCCGCCCAAGCCCTAGAGTGGCTGCAAACAAAAGCTCCCAAACTAAAACAGCTATGGGAAGACTACAGCAACCTGCAACGCGCGATCGACGCACAACGCCAGCAACAACAAGGCGACGACAGCAAACAACTCGCCACCACCAAACGTACCACTTTTGATTTCAAACAAGCCAGCCAAGAAATTTCCGCTCTGATTACTGCCAAAGACCAGATCTGGAAGCAAATTCGCATTCTCGATCCCGTTCTAGCAGGACAACTCCAAGTCGAAATCCCAAACTTTAGCGAACTGCAAAAACTAGTCGAACACAATACCACCGCCCTCCTCGCCTTTTACACCACCGCCGATGCCACTTACATCTTTGTCATGCGCCAGATCGAGCAAGAGGTAAAAGTCAGCGTGCATACCTGCGTACATAACGCCAAAGCCCAAAGTTGGGAAAATCTGCAAAGCTGGATTGGCGAGAACTGGCTGGCTCCTTACAAAAAAAATCAGAACGCATGGATTAACGCCATGCCAGACCACCTCGACACCATATCCCAAAAACTCGACCTCACCTCCCTAATCGCAACTCACCTACAAGGGATCGAAGAACTCATCCTCGTTCCCTATGCTTACTTACATCTCATTCCTTTTGCCGCCCTGCCGATTTCTCTGCCAGATAGCAAGACAGAATATTTCGGCGATCGATTCAAACTCCGCTACGCTCCCAGTTGCCAGATTCTGAAATATTGCTTCGATCGAGATCCCATCTCTTCCATCCAATGCGGCACAGTCGAAGATGCCCAAAGCAACCTCGTCTATGCCAGATTTGAATGCGAAATCATCGCCCAACTGTTAAGCATCCCATCCGATCACCGCTTGCAACAACAGAATGCCACCGTTGCCAACTTTCGCAAACTCGCCACCATGGTTAACCTGCTGCACTCCAGCCACCACGCTACCTCTAATCTTGTCGATCCCCTAAACTCGGCGATCGCCCTAGCTGATGGCGAAATCACAATGGCAGAATTAATGTCCCCAGACCTGCGGATGCCCAACCTCGACGAAGTATTTCTCTCTTGCTGCGAAACCAACCTCGGACCACCCAACATCACCGACGACCTCCTCACACTCGGCACGGGTTTCTTAGCCGCAGGAGCGCGAGCCGTGATTAGTACCCTATGGAGCGTCGATCAACTTAGTACCGCTCTATTTTGCGTGTTTTACTACCAACAACGACATCAAGGGATCGATCGACCCACGGCAATCCAAACCGCCCAAAAGCAGCTACGCCAACTTACAGGTGCCGAACTGTATAAAAACTACAACGACCAACTACAACCCTATCAAGCCGAAATCATCCAACAACGGCGACAACAACTAATCGAAAAGATGGCAAATCACGATCAAAAGGCAATTAAAACAGCAAAGATAAGATTAAGTCAAGCCGAGCAGTCTCTCAATAACCTATATAAGTTGGCACATCCCTTCGATCTGCCATTCTGTTGGGCACCTTTTATCTGCCAAGGTCTAGCCTAGATTCAGCTTTTTGCAAAAAACTTCTTGATGTTGCCGATAAAGAAGCAGCCAGTCCAAATTCAAGGAGTGTTGGATGTTTTTACGCAAGCCGATCGAATCAAAAGAAACCGTTCACCCGCTGTCTTCCTCGCATCCCAGCGATCGCGCCGCCGTGATCCGATATGGCAGTTACAACCGCGATCGCCAAGAGGTCGAACCAGAGCTAACCAGTTCGATCGCCCTGCAAGGGATTAGGATCGCTGGGATTCTGCACTGGGAGCTATTCCGCGAAAAATATTTCCCATCTGCTCCCAACGCCGATATTCCCAGCCTCTGCCATCTAAGCTGGACAGGTTTAGCCAATTCGATCGCCGCACTTCCTCAATCGATCGAATTTCTTTATTCGATCGGTAGCCACCCACAGGCAGGAGAGCAAACTGAAGTCTCCAGTATTTTCTGGTGTATCGGACGAGGAGCAACGCCCCACGAAGCCCAGTTAGCCTGTCAAAGAGACTTCCAAAGCCTGTGGAAATTGCTCGCTGCCAACTTAGATTTCATTGAGTTGCAGCCAATCGCTAATATTCCCGCTCATGCCATCTATATCACTGCCCTACATAACTATCTCCAAGCCCCACACGTCATAGAACTGCGCCGTCGTTATCAACCAGTAAAAATCAGCTACAGCGATCGACGCACTCCAATTTCCCAACCGTTTGGCTTTCAGGCAGAAGCATTATCCCCAACCCCAAACACTACCGACTCTGACCTCGAAGTCAAGCACCTATTCCCTTGGACGGCTAGCCCAGACTCTTGGCAGCAATTGTTAGAAATGTTCGAGCAGCATGTCAATTGTTCGATCGTCATGCACTGGCAAAATTTTGTCAAAGCCCCATCAACAGCTTTAGCAGAAGCTCACCTAAATACAGCCATGCTCGAAACCGTAATTGCGGCTAATTCTCTCCCGCGTGTTGAAGGAAATACCATTCTGTCTGGTCAGACAAGTATCTTGCGAGATCTGTCTATCCAACGACAAGATTACCTCTGCGGCAATGTTCTGGCAGCGCGAGTTTTCCTCACCACGCCGCAACCTGCTCCACCTGCAATGGTTGCCACGATCCAGAGTTCGATCGACGGTAGTGCCTTGCCAAGTAGTCGCGAGAAATCCGACATCCCATTTCGCGGTGGGATGCAGTCGATCGAGACCACGGCAACCCAAATTATTGCGGCTTTCGATCAACCGAGCCTAGAGATTTTATTCGCACCTGCCGAGGCTGCGGCAATTCTGCGGACACCCATGCCCACCAACACCGAACTTCCTGGTATTTCCTCAATTCGCGCCCGCACAGCTCCTAGAATTGGCAAATCAGGTGGCGACTGTCTGTTGGGAATTAACCGACATGGCAATAAGACATCCGAAGTTTGCTTAGATCACTCTTTGCGCTTTCGCCATACTTACATCATCGGGCAAACTGGCACGGGCAAATCTACGCTAATGGAGCAAAAGATTTTGCATGACATCGAGCAGGGAAGAGGTGTAGCCGTCCTCGATCCGCATGGATCGCTGATTCAGAATATTTTGGAACGCTTTCCCAAACATCGTGCTGATGACTTAGTGCTTGTCGATCTTACCGATGTCGAACGTCCGATCGGCTTCAATATTTTGTGCATTAACGAGTCAGACCCATTTCACTATCGCCTAGCGCGTGACCTGCTGATTGATGACATCTATGCCTATCTCGATCGAACCTACGATCTCAAAAAAACAGGTGGGCCGATCTTTGAGAGCCACTTCCGCAGTTCTTTGGGACTATTGTTAGGTTCCGAGTCTCAAAAAGCTCCTCGCATTCCCAATCTGATGATTTTACGTGCCCTCTACACAAACTCAGATCTGCGTGATTTTTTAATCGCGATGGAAGACGACCCTGTGTTATTGGAATTTACCAAGGAAGCCGATCGAGCGGGAGGAGAAGCTTCTTTAGAGAATATCGCGCCTTACATCACCAGTAAATTTAGTCGATTCATTTCGGATACGGCATTACGTAATATTACCTGCCAGAGCCGTACTCTCGACTTTAATTCGATCGTCAACGATGGCAAAGTATTACTGGTCAACTTGGGGAAAGGGAAGTTTGGTGCTCAAGCATCAGGTCTATTATCCAGCCAGATTGTCTCACGCATTTGTAATGCCGCATTTAAACGAGGTACAGATGGTAAGCCGTTCTATCTCTACGCCGATGAATTCCAACTGTTCGCCGACGAGCGGTTTGCAGAAATTCTCGCTGAAGCGCGTAAGTTCAAACTCTCTCTAACCATGGCACATCAGTATGTCCAGCAACTTCCCAGTCAGGTGCTTTCTGCGGTGTTGGGTAATGTCGGCACGATTGTGGCATTGCGAGTGGGAGCAGTAGATGGCGAAGCTCTAGAATCTCTATTTTCTCCTACATTTGGGCGCAGAGATTTGAGCAGTCTGCCGAATTTTTGCGCCTATGTCAAAAGTTCGGGAATACTCGGACAAACTCCCTTTAGCATCGATCTGCCATCGCCATCTGTACCAAGAGATCCGCAATTTGCCGCCAAGCTAAGAGAACAATCTCGTCAAAAATATGGGATCGATCGAAAGAAGGTAGAGAGCGAAATCCTTAAAACCTACAAAGCCTATACCGAACTGCTGTTCTAGATATCCTGTTTTCCAAGTCTAACTAGATTAATTGCGATCGATGGGAGTTTAGATGATAATCAAAGAACCTAACGCTAATAACATCATGCACGATTGCTTGGCTCTGTTTGTGGGGATTAATCAATACAGTAAGCTTAAACCTCTAAAAAGCCCGTTTCGAGATGCAGCCAGCATGGCAGAGCGTTTTAAAGCAGGCAGCGATCGATGGAATGTCAGGCAACTGCCAGAGAGAGAAGATACCTCAATCAAGTCAATAGACTTAAAAAACGCGCTTAAGATTATCTTTCCTGACAAAGAAGAAACTAAACAGCCGCATAAATTAGGTTTATTTTTCTTCTCTGGGCATGGGGTGCGGGTTCGCTGCGATCATGGCTATGAAGGATATCTGGCAACAACGCACTTCTCAGATGAGACTCCGAGAGGTATTTCTTTGCGGGAATTGCAAGAGATTTTGCTCAATAGTAACGTAGAGCAACAAGTAATCTGGCTGGATTGTTGTCATGCAGGTGAATTTTTAAATTTCTTGAGCGAAGAAAAATGGAAACAGTGGCTAAGCAGTGGAGATCGATTTGTGGTTGTCTCTAGTCGAGACGATTTGGTTTCATATGATGGGAATGGGACATCTCACAGTCAAGTAACCAAAGTTTTGCTGCAAGCTCTCGACCCTACCCGTATCCCAATGGGTACGACCATTACAAGCTGGGAGATCCATAACTATATCGAAACTGCAATAAACGCTGACTCTTACCTTACACAACAAATTCCCAGACTAAAATATTCAGGGAATCGGATCGATTTTTTGTCTGGAGTAAAGCGCTCTAGTTCTAACCTAGAAGAAGTGGATCTCACAACTCCCCCCGAGCAGAAGGGAATTGTTGTAGAAGAACCAGACGAACCAATTGATACTGTATTGGAACAATCTTCACTAGGATTTGGGCAGGATTTTGTCTGCCGAGAGCGAGAAATGGAGAGTTTAAACGTATTTTTAGACAAAGCAATCAAGGGTGAAACTCAAGTATGTTTTATCGCTGGCGATCCTGGTGCGGGTAAGTCAAGGCTGATCGAAGAATTTGTCCGACAGTCAAAACTGTCAAACGATAATCTACTCCTTGTCACTGCTAAATGTAACGATCAAACTGGGACTGCCAACTCCTATCTACTCTTCCGAAATATTCTGGAAAAACTAACTAGTAATGAGTCTAATATCATTACCAAAAGAAATGCTCAGCGTTTAGGAATTGCGATTTCTGCCTTGGTTGAGATCGCTCCTGAACTGATCGGTACATTTATTCCTGTCGCAGGAATTTTAGATACCTTGTCTCGAATGAAAGCTAGAGATCGAGAACTACTGAGAGGATTAGATGCAAGGCTAAAAAATGCAGAGAAGCAAAAAAGTGAAATCGAGAAATCTCAAATTTCTATGCAATATACAGCGTTGCTTCGCAATATTTCTAATCAATATCCATTAGTTATTATTTTAGATGATTTACAATGGATAGATATTGCTTCTGTTAATCTCCTTTATTATCTCGTTAGAGAGCTAAAATCTTGCAGGATTTTATTTGTCGGGCTATATCGCTCAAATGATGTTGCTGTAGGACGCAGCGAAGAACTCTCTTCTTTTCAAGAAAAATTGAAGGAAATCAAACGTATCTACGGTGATATTTTGATCGATCTAGATAAGGCGACTCGATCGAACGGGCAAGTCTTTGTGGATTCTTTAATTGATAGCCAGCCTAACAACCTGAGTTCGGTATTTCGGCAGACATTGTTTGAGCGTACTGGTGGACATGCCCTATTCACATCTGAGTTATTAGTTTTCATGCGGGAAAAAGGCGATCTAATCGAAGATGCTGATGGTAGATGGCAAGAGTCGTCACAGTTGAATTGGGATAGACTCCCCGCAAGAGTCGAGTCTGTGATCGAGATCCGCATTGAGCGATTGGCAGAAGACTTGCGCGAAATATTGAATGTTGCCTGTGTTGAGGGACAAGATTTCACTACTCAGGTAATTGCCAAGATTCAAGAAATTAAAGAACGAGATCTAGTCAAGAAACTGTCGCGCGAACTGGAACGCTGCCATCAACTAGTGCAGGAATCTACTGAAGCTAAGTTGGGTAAAACCATGCTATCGCGCTACGCTTTCAGCCATGTCTTGTTTCAAGTCTATTTATACGGTGCTTTACCTACGAGAGAGCGTAGAATGCTTCATGAAGAAGTAGCAAATGCTCTAGAAGAACTTTATGATGGGCAGATCGAGACAATAGCTGTTCAACTTGCCTATCACTATACTGAAGCTAGGAAAAACGAAAAAACGGCAACTTATCTCGAATTAGCTGGCGCCCGAGCTTTTAAATTTGGTGAATTTACTCAAGCACTTGTATTTTTTAATCAGGCTCTATCAATACTAGAGGTTATTCATGGAAAAAGTTATACTTCCACCCATACTCAATTGCTTTGTTGGATAGGGGAAGTTTATTACAAAAGAGGATACTGGAGTACTGCTGAGAATTATTACCGTAGAGGTCTTGAAGCATCTAAAATATTGAAGGATAAAGATCCTATTATTTGGAGCTTGCTTGGTTTGGCTTGGACTTTGCAACGACAAAGGGATACCGAACAGGCTTTACCAATTGCTCAAGAAGCTTTAGAAGTTGCAAGACAGGCTAAAAATCGTGTTCGGGAATGTGAAGCCCTACGAATTATTGGTGTTATACATGGACAAAACGATCAAATTAAAGAACGGCTCTCTTATTACGAGCAGTCACTAGAGATTGCCTCTGAAATAAATGATGTTACTCAAGAAATGCGTTGCCTTAATAGTCTGGGACATCTTTATGGCTCAGTTTTTGGGGACTATGTAAAGTCTGTTACTTATCGTAACCGTGCTTTAGAAACAGCAATTCATTATAACTGCCTGTATGAGCAGATTATGTATAAATCAAATTTGTATGCTGGTTATCGTAGGCTAGGTAACTACGAAAAAGCTTCTGATTGTGCAGAAAGTCATTTGAAACTGCGTGACAAGATTGGTGATATTCCAGGTAGATGTAAATACTATGAAGAGAGTGGAATTTTAGATATTAAACACGCTAATTTTTCTAAAGCGATAAAAAATTTAGAGAAAAGTGTTGAGATTGCTGATGAATATGAATGTGTTCCAACTCAGGTGGATAGTCGAGCTTGGCTAATCATAGTCCACCTACTTGAGAATAGGGTTGAGGCAGCACTGGCAGTATCTAAAAGCTTAAAACCGCTATTAGTAAAATACAAGGTCAACAATCAAGTTTTTAGCGAAGCCTTATTAGAAGCAATTATCTGTTTACGAATGAGGAATATAGATCAGGCAAGATCGCTTCTTGAACATGTTAAAGAAAATGCAATCCAAGAATTACGTACACAACGCTGGGCTTACCGATATCATCGTGCCTTTGCCCAAGCAGGGTTAGCTCTCCTGTCACCCTTGGAGTTTCATTTAGACTATCTAACCCCAGCAATAGAATACTTCCAAGATGCTGTCAATACCTGTAGTTGGGCTGGTATTCTTGATGATACACTGCTAATTTTGCGTGAGATGCGAAAGGCAGATCCTGATAATTTGTTAAAGCCAATTGAAGACGATCTTGTAAAGAAGAGAGAAATAGCATGGAACAATCGACCCTTCAGCGATTAAACGACTTAGGCGACCAATTAGAAGCCTTGCTCGAACCCATTAATGTGGCACATTACACTGCGCCACTAAATCGTGTTGACGAAAAGCAACAGTTTTTTGCTTCTCATACAGCAGAAAAAGTCTACAATCCACAATTTACTTATCGTGTTCCTCCTTCTAATTGGTCTTTTCTGCTGAGTCAATTTTTACTTGAGTTGCAACCTGATAAAAATGCTTGGGAGCAATTAGTTTATCAAGATATTATGCTGTCGCTAGATATGATGCGTGCAGTAGCAACTCGCGATCCAGTTTTGACTACCGAAGTAACAGTTAAACGCTATAGTGAACCCTCGGATGAGCTAGTTCAATTAGCTTATAAGTCATTAGCTAGCTTACCTCTGCACTCGGAACCACGCACAATTGCATCTGAAGACATGGCAGCTCAAATGCGTGAAGCACTCACCAAAACTGGATTACCCGATTGGCATGTAGATATAATTGATGCCATGAATGCCAATATGAGCATTCGTTCTGTAGACAAGCAAATAAAGGTAAATTCAAGTAGTCTTTTTACTACAGGTGAATTGAAACGGTTGCTAGTACATGAAATTGGTACTCATGTTTTCGAGCTGTGAACGGTGATTTACAGCCATTAAGGCTACTGCGCTTCGGACTCTATAATTACATGCTTACAGAAGAGGGTTTAGCTAGTTATCATGAAGCCCAGTATGGACTGCAAACATCAGAAGATAAACGACGCTATGCTCTACGGGTAATAGCAGCACATTTGAGCTTGAAATATAGCTTCTATGACGTTTTTAGTGAAGTTGTTCAGTATACAACCCCAGATGAAGCCTTTGATATCGTCACCCGTTCTAAACGTGGGTTTACTGATACAAGTGTTCCTGGATGCCATGTCAAGGATAAGGTTTACTTTGAAGGATTCCTTCAAGTCTCAGACTATCTTGAGCGATATCCTGACGATTATTCTCTATTAATGTGTGGGAAGGTTTCACTGAGTATGCTGCCATTGCTGAAAGACTTGCAGGAATCTGGTTGCTTAGCACAACCAAAATACTTGCCTAGCTCTTTAGTAACATGAAAAGTAGCCTCAAATCCTTATGCTGAATCCTAATCATTGGGAGTAATGCCAAGCAACCTTAACTGTTCTGTCAGTCGATCGGCTCTTTGCCTTTCCTGTTCAGCCCTTTGTCGCTCCTGCTCAGTTTGTTGTCGTTCCTGCTCAGCACGTTGATATTCCTGCTCGGCACGTTGCCTTTCTTGCTC
>Ga0163154_10007308_pt1 | contig 13197 bp, 10 predicted proteins | sample OliLakLV19MP9P1_FD_148649 | JGI IMG/M metagenome (GOLD analysis project Ga0163154, IMG submission 148649) | Freshwater microbial mat bacterial communities from Lake Vanda, McMurdo Dry Valleys, Antarctica - Oligotrophic Lake LV.19.MP9.P1 | ecosystem: Environmental > Aquatic > Freshwater > Lake >... | reverse complement strand
CTGATGCAGCATGGCGATCGCCTTTTCCTCCCGCTCAGCCCGATTGATCCCGCGCATCTTTAGCCCAAATGCCACATTTTCTCCAACCGTAAGATGGGGAAAGAGCAGCCCCCGCTGTAGTACCAGAGCAATATCCCGTTTTTCGGGCGGGACTCGGTTCAGCAGCTTTCCATCTAGGGCAATCGTGCCGCGATCGGGCTGCAATACGCCAGCAATCATCTGGAGGATGGTAGATTTACCGCAGCCAGAAGGACCCAATAATGCCAGGATTTCACCTGCTTGCACCTCCAGCCACAGATCTTGTACAGCAGTAACGCCTAAAAAGTGTTTGGTTAGATTTTGCAGCACAAGCTGGCTCATGCGATCGCCTCACACATTTCCTAGCCCTGCCAAGGTTGTTTCGTTCTGGAGAGCGCTGCTGGCCAACAGCAAAAACAACAAGCCTGGAACCACTGACGTGATGGCCACTGCCGCAGTCAACCCATTATTGCCACCTTGCAGCAGCGTAAACAGCACCATCGGCAAGGTAAAAACCCGTCCTGCACTCACAAAAAACGTCAGCAGGAACTCATTCCAGGAAATTAGAAAGGCAAATAGCGCCCCTACTACCACCCCTGGAGCAATTAACGGTAGAGTCACCTGCGAAAGCACCTGAAGTGGAGACGCGCCCAGCGATCGCGCCTGGATTTCATAGCCCATATCAAAATTGGCAAACACACTGGCTAAAACCAGCGTCATGTAGGGAATTGTTGGCATCAGATGCACTAAAACCACAGCGAAAAGTGTACCGTTTAGCCCTAGCCGAATTAGCACAAACTGCATTCCCATCAGGGTTGCCAGAGGTGAAACAATGATAGGAGTCAATAGAAATAGCTTCAGGGCGGCCTTGCCTGGAAACTCCATGAGGCCGATCGCCCGTCCTGCTGGTAGCCCAACCAGTAGCGAGAGTATCGTAGTGGTGAGGGCGATCGCCAAACTCTGCACCAATCCTTCCATCACTCTAGACGCTGGCGAGAACACCTGAATCCAGTGCTGAAATGTCCATTGCTCAGGAATAAATTGAGGGAAAAACCATCCCTGGCTAAATGACCAAACCAACAGCGGCAACAACGGCAAAAATAGGACAACGATCACCAAAACAATTAACGTATTTCTCAACATTCCCTCCCTCTACACCCGACTCATCGACTGATAATTACGCGATACCAACCACGAATAGGCTACAACAATCAACATCGACAGCGCAGAGAGAATTATGCCTAACGCGATCGCCTCTGGACGACGGGTTAGATCGCTATCTGTGAATGCCCGATAGATTAGTACAGGCAGGGTGCGTGGCCGAGTTGAGCCTAACAAAAAAGGAACTTCAAACGATGCAAAAATATAGCCAAATACAATCAAGCTAGACGAAAAAATGCCAGACTTCATCATTGGCAACGTCACATGCCAAAAACACTGCCAAGGACTGGCACCCAATGCCCGCGCCTGCATTTCGTAAGCCGGATTAATTCCTCGCAGCACAGCCAAAAGAATTAACGTCATAAACGGGATTTCCTTCCAGAGAAAATGCAGCAGAACACCGATATTTGCAGCATCATTTACCAGCAATGGGAAGTCTTGATCTGACTGAATCCCACCCAACGCGTATAGCCACCGCGAGATCAATCCACTAGGCGACAGCAACAGCAGCACACCCACAATTCCAACCAGGTGCGGAATTGGCAAGGTCACTTGACAGGCAAAGCTTGCCCATCGGCCTGCGGTTCTCAACAAAATCGCTAAACCAATACTAAAAACCGTCGATAATCCAGTGGCCACGATCGCAATGTAAACGCTGAGAGTCAGCGATCGCAAAAATTCTGGATTGGCTAATGCGGTTTGATAAGCCGTTAACGAAATCTGCCCTGATCCCAACAGCCCGATCGCTCCAATGCTCTGGAGGAATGCCATCACCAACCCACCGCCAAACAGCAGCCCAATGATTCCTGTAACCGGCAGCAGCAGCAAGTAGGCTCGCCAGTGGGTTAGCAGCCCGGAACCGTCGTGTCTTAATCCCCAACGCCGCTCAGCAAAAGGCATCTTAGCTCTACTCATCCTCTACACCCCAGTCCCTCAAGCCCAGTCCCTAAACCCCATGCCCCACACCCTAAACCTCCTCATCCAACCATGCCATCACCTCCTGCCATAGCTCTGAAAACTGCCGACGGCTCCGCTCCAATCTCGCCATCCGTTCAACCGCACTTGGACTATCTTTTGCGTCTGCATACCAACGATTTGCGGTGATCCAATATCCCGCTGTCCAACAGAGCGATCGCACCGCTGGATACACACCAAATGCAGCAAAATGTCGTTCAATCCGACTGGCTAACTTTATATCATCTAACGCATCGTAGTAGCACTGCAAAAAGAAGGCCCGATCGGCAGCAGGTAAGCGATAGTTTTGCCGCCGCCGCACCGTGACTGGAGACAAAAAATGCCCCAAGTCTCCAGCAGGAGAGCCGATCTCAGCCCACTCCCAATCAATTAGATACGCTTGACAATCGTTAATAACCCAGTTCTCATAGCTATGATCGCCATGAACCAGGCAGCGATGGGGATAGATTTCTAATAAACGCTCGGCTGATAGTCGCGATCGCGCTTTATCTAGCACTGCATGCAGCATTTCCACAATCTCCGGTTCTGCTGTTGGCGAATCGAGATAGGGCTGAGCGTAGTCCTTCGCTTCGTGATAAAACACCGTTAAAGGTTGCTCAATTATCGGCACAGTTGGCAACAGACGCTCAATCTCGTAGCCTGCGATCGCCGGTAGACGGTGAAGCTGTGCCAGAGTTTCAGCACATTTTTGCAAATGGCTTCGACTATAATCGAGTGAGTTTCCGTCTAAATAATTTGTAATTAGAAATGTGTAAGGGAAGTCTGCGGCTGGCTCTAAGCTCGCTGCCTGGAGCTGGTGCCCAATATCGGTTCGCTTCAGGTACTCTAGGATCGTGTATTCAAACTGTGTGACACGTCGAATATCGCCCGCAAATCGCTGATTGGGCGAATTGACTGCCACCCGAACCAGAGCAGTCTGGTTTAATTGAAAGATGACATTGGCTTCTCCGTGAGCCAATAGTTCTAACGCTAGTGAGCTGTGCGTTTCCTTCAGAGTTGCCCTCGGCGCTAATCGGCTTAGATGCACTTCTAACTGCTGTTTTAGGACTCTTAAATCAAGAGACTTGGTAGACATCAGGCTGCAAATTCCAGCAACAGGCTTAATGATAAACGCTTTTCTTCTGACATGAATCAATTTTCATATGAATAATGACTGTAGTAACACAAATCCTGAAGCAAGCCATCTACCAGGGCAGCAATACTCTCCCTCATTCTGTGCCCAGCGGCTCAAAGTCCTTGCCGATCTCAATCGCTTTACGATTCTCAGACTATTGCTTGATGGCCCTAAACACGTTTGGGAACTCAATAGAGAACTGTCCCTAGAGCAGAGTTTGCTCTCTCACCACCTCAAGATTCTACGGCAGGAAGGGTTGGTTCAATCTCAGCGAGACGGTAAAGCAGTGCTCTACTGCCTTGCCCCTGGGGTTCGCATTAATTCGGGTAAAGGAATTAACCTAGAGTGCTGTGTTCTATCTTTTGACTGTTAGAAAATATCGTGATTGAAGATAGGATCAATAATCTATCACGATTGATATAGCAGTTCTCAGATGAATGAAGTCCATCACAGGCTCCAAAACAAGGGGCTTAAGCCCCTTGCCTGTACTGCACCGAAGTGAGAAGGGCTATAGCAAGCTTGAAAGTTACAGGCTGTGCCCGGTGCATTAAGAGTGATAGAAAGAGAGTTATAGAAAGAGAGTTGTAGAAAGAAAGTTGTAGAAAGAGAGTTATGGAAACCAATCTATTTGATCGGACGTTCCGCGACAGCGAGGGCAAGATTGTGATCGCTCAGCCGCCTAATTTACCGCTCTTGGTTTGGCTAGCGGCGACTCTGCTCAACTTAGCCTTTACAAGTGGCACTATCCACACCGCTCTAGACGCGATCGCATTTGGTGCTTTGTTTACCTGGGCGTGGCAAGAGCTGTTTCGGGGTGTCAATTACTTCCGGCGATCGCTTGGCTTTATCGTGTTGCTCGGCGCGATCGCCTCACGTATTCAATGGTGATCAGCAACAAAGGTTCAGTGATGACGAAACTGTCACCAGCGAACAGCAGCCCAACAGCTGTTCCTCCCAGGCAGACAAAGCTGTTGATGATTAAGATCAGGCGCATACACAAACGTCCGTTAGGGATCTCACGAGTTGAGCAAGGTATCCCCAGCGCCAGACCCAGTACTGGACAAAGAAAAGAGGATGCAATCTACTTGCATCTGGGACTGTCAGGATTAAGCTTGCAGGCAGCTTGCAACGCTTGAGTTTCTGGCTGGTTTAATTGGCTGGTGCCGCCCTGGACTTGAGTTTTAACCGTTAGAGAGGCCGCGATCGCCCCCGCAACCAGCAAACCCAGGATGGACAACGATTTAAGGATGTTCATACTTGCTAGAAAAGGTACAGTTTTAGCGTACCCAGGGCAGTTATTTTCCTAGCAACAATCAAGCTGCCAGACCAGAAGGCGATCGCCGCATCTGACCGTGAACGATGCAGGTACTCTTGGTTTTCTCAATCGCTTCGGTATCCAGCCCGGAACACTCAGTTACTACAGTGATGTTCAAGAATCTCTACTAATATTGCTAGTGCTTGTAATATTGCTAGTGCTTGGCCTCACACTTTCCCTACCTAACGTGGATATGCGTCTTTTACTGTCGTTATCGTTGTCGTTGCTCTTAGCTTCTGCAATCAAGTTAGTGAGTTCCTGTATTTTCAGTTTTAAAGACAGTTAGTCCGTAATATCACACCTCAAAATTGTAGATGCCGAAATCAAGTTAGTTACTGGTATAGACTGGGTATAACAAGGAAATCCTTTTGATCATTTACCCATGAATTTTTCTTTACCCTTGCCCAAAACGCTGGCTGCAATCGCAGTATCGGCGCTAGTCGCTTGTAGCTCAGCAGAAACGTCTGCCAACGGTTCTAGTTCTCCTACTGCGGCCACAAACTCGGCTCCCACAGGCGACGCGATCGCCACCAACTACGAAGACCTCACTAGGGGCGAGGCCGCCTTGATGCCTGGGCAACACTGCTACGAGGCAGTGACAGACACCCTCGACGCCGCGATCCGCCTCACCGTAGCGGCAGATGGCCAGGTAACAGGGAATAGCGTTGCCACCATTAGCGATGATGTCAACAATTACTACACGTCTTACAGTCAAAAGCTAGAAGGCACTCTCAGCGGGTCAGAACTGGCTCTAGAAGTAACAACAAAGATTGAATACGATGTCCAGACCACACAGGAAACCTGGATATTAGAGGGCGAAAGCCTCGATTACAAGGACAAAACTTTCCGGATAGTTGAGTGCGAGGCGGTGAACGATCGCTTTACAGATCTAACAGGCGCAGAGTCAGAAGATCGTCAATTGGCAACAGCCTATGCCAACACGCAACGGGTACAATTTGCTCCTGGCACCAGTAGTGCAGTGGTCAGCAATGCCGTAGTCCGGGGCGATCGCGACTTATACGTGCTGAAGGCTCAGTCAGGCCAGACGATGAGGCTTTCTATCACTGCTGTGGAGGACAACGCCGCCTTCGAGCTGGTTTCTCCTGACGGAAATGTGCTGGTGCAAGAGGGCACCGAGGAAGAAGTAGTTCTGTCCGAAACAGGAGACTATCAAGTGGTTGTAGGCGGTACGCGGGGCAACGCTAGCTACGATCTGACTATTGCAGTGCGCTAACTGCTGTGCGCCAATTTAAGTTTTGAACTTGAGCAGCAAAGATTGAAGCGTGAGTCACTTGTTTTGAAGCGTGATGCATGATGCGCTTACACCAACAGCGGAGACCTGTTCAACGTGGGTTGATTGGCCAGCAAGATTTCAAAATCCGGCTGCAACCCATCGACCAAATTTGCTTGCAGCAGACTCGTGCTAGGGGTATAGCGAACTTGCCCCAATGCCGTGAAGGCAGCATCGCCACCCACAAAGGTTAAGGGGCTGCCATACAGCGCCCTCAGGTCAAGGCGATCGCCATCCGCAAAGTCCATGATCGTGTCACGATTATCCCCAACTGGAGATTCGCTCCTCAGCGCATACCGGAAGGTATCGTTGCTCGCACCTCCAGTTAGCGTATCTTGACCTAATCCTCCAATTAGGGTGTCGTCGCCGTTGCCACCCAGTAGCCCATCATTACCGTCTTTGCCGTCTAGCTTGTTGGCACCACCATTGCCGCTGAGCCTGTTGGCCAAGACGTTACCTGTGCCGTTGAGGGCAGCAGTGCCAGTCAATTCCAAATTTTCTACATGGCTACTCACGGTGTAGCTCACAGAACTTTGCACCGTATCGATGCCTTCGTTGGCATTCTCTTTGATCGTGTCGTTAGTCCGATCCACAATGTAAAGATCTGCGCCTGTAGCCCCCTGTAAGGTGTCTGTGCCGGAACCGCCATTGAGGATGTTGTCGAGGCTATTGCCTGTGATGCTGTTGTTCAGACTGTTGCCAACACCGCTGACGGCAGCTCCCGTTAGTCCCAAGTTTTCTACGTTAGGCGGTAGCGTGTAATCAACTGAGCTTTGCACGCGATCGCTGCCAGCATTGGCTGTTTCGACCACCGTATCGCCGGCGCTGTCTACGATATAGGTATCGTTGGCACCGCCGCCACTCAGGCTATCTGCCCCCAACCCGCCATCCAAGAGATTGGCACCGCCGTTTCCTTGCAGGCTGTTGTTGAGCGCATTGCCAATCCCATTGACAGCGTTACTGCCCTGCAACACCAGATTTTCGACCTGATCAGGCGCAGTATAAGTAATAGAACTAGCTACTGTATCGCTACCGCTGTTGGCCGTTTCGACCACCACATCCCCAATATTGTCCACGATGTAGGTGTCGTTGCCGGCACCGCCCTGCATCAGGTCTGCACCACTGCCCCCGTCCAGGCTATCGTTGCCCGTACCCCCGTCTAATAAGTCATTTTCAGCCAGTCCTTTGAGGGTATCGTTCCCCCCAGCGCCATACAGGTAATCGATCAAGTCGGTGCCGGTTAGAGTCTCAGCTTGAGACGTGCCTTCTCGGGCGTTAACGAGTGTAAAGACTTGGGTCGCACTAGCATTCAGCGCGGCTCCACCCACATTGCCCAAGTCATTTACCACCAGATTAATGCTGGTAGTCCCAATGCTGTTGCCGATGTAGGTAAAGCTGCTGAGTGCGGCGTTGAGGTTGGTCAAGCTGCCACGAACGGCGAGGCTGCTGGTGCCGTTTGCCCCGCTGACAGTGGTTAGATTGCTGAGGGCACTAGCGGCCAGAGTGAAGTTACCCCGAGTCGCGCTTAGGGTCACCTGAAGCGGCAGATTTGCAGTGCTGCCCACCAGGTCTAAATCGCTCACAACGGCAGAAATAGAGATGGGAATGCCAACGCCAGCGGGGGTGGTTGGCGCGGTTAAAGACACTGTTGGGGCATCGTTTGCGGCAGCTAGATCAACGCTTTGATTAGCCACGATGCGGCCCCCATTGCCATCTAGCACCGTGTAGCTGAGCTTGACCGTGCCGTTGAAGTTAGCCGCTGGGGTATAGGTATAGGTGCCACTGGCGCTGGGATTGGCGTTGGGATTGTCGCTGGGACTGGCGCTGGGATTAATGAGCATCCCATCTACCGTCAAATTAGAGATCGTGAGCGTGTCGCCATCGACGTCACTGAACTGTGCTAGCAGCGCGCTAGTACTGATCAGGTAATCGGTATCTTCTCTCCCTTCGGCTAGGGTTGCCGGAGCAGTGCCCGTCGGAGCATCGTTGAGCGGGGCGATCGCCACTGCTTGAGTGGCTGGCACTGAAGCGCCTTTGCCATCGCCGACGCTATAGTTCAGCATCCAGGTGCCGTTGAAATTAGCAGACGGGGTAAACGTGTAAGCCCCAGCGCTATCGACGACAACCCCATCCACGATCACACTGAGGCTGTCGCCATCGACATCACTGAAGCCTTGCAGTAGGTCAGAGGCACTAACGGTGTAGACTGTATCTTCGCTGCCTCCTATCAGAGTGGCGGCTGTCCCGGTCAAGGTAGGCGCGTCGTTGACTGAGTTCACGTTGACAAACGCGCTACCGAAGGCGCTACTAAAGGCTGTAGAACCCCCATTTGTAGAGGTGTCCACCGTAGTACCCGCTGCTCCTGTGGTTTGATCCCAGGCTCGGAATGTGACAGCGTTATTTAAGCCGTTGTAGTTAGGATTGGGCTGGAAATAAAGGCGACTATTGGCATTCGCTGCCAGCAGCAGTGAACTAGTTGGCGAAACGGCTCCAACGTCATTCCAGTTTGCGCCATTGTCAATGCTAAACCACCAGGTGCCGTTGGCTGTATCGGCAGCGCCGATCGCAATCCCCGTGACGGTATTATCGACATCGCTAACGTTATCAATTCCCCCGACAGGCGGCGTAAGATTGACCAGAGCAGACACCAGGGAACCAACCGCTCCAGTTGGCGCGGCGGCGTCTTCTTGCAGTGGCGCTAGTTCAATGGCGGTCAGGGCGAGCACTGGGGCATCGTTGAGCGGGGTGATCGACAGGTCAAACAGGTCAGCGATCGCATCTTTGCCATCGGAGGCCGTGACTTTAATTTGGCGGGGCTGCCCATCATCATTACCCGGCGTGCCGCTGAAGGTGCGGGTCTCGGCGTTGAAGCTCAGCCAGGTTGGCAACGGATCGCCGTTTGCCAGAGTAGCGGTATAGATTAGCGGGTCGCCATCAGGATCAGTAAAGGTGGCGGCAGGCAGCTCAAAACTAAAGGGGCTGTCTTCAACGGCAGTTTGATCGGCGATAGGATTCGTTAACTCTGGGATACCGATGACTTCTAAGGTCAACGCACTAATGTAGGGATTTTGGTCTCCCCCCACCTCTGCTCCGGCTGGGCGAAGGAGCAGATTTAGCACACTATCGGTTGCCCTAAACTCAAACGTAACAACCGCTCCCTGCAAATTAACTGCATACCCACCGACTGCCGAAGGGTTAAAGTTATCGACCAGCGTTTGCCCTTCAGCCACAATGTCCAAAAAGCGTTCGGCGTAGCCAGCAGGTTCAGAGAATAGAAGTTGGGCTTTGTACGTCTGATTGATGGTTAGATTCGCTAAGTCAACCTGCACGACCCCAGGATTCCTAGACCAGCGAATACTGGAGACCAGGGCTTCTACTTTGTTGTCGTTCTGAGTTGACCCATAGTCAACCGTAAACCAGTACGGTAAGGTATTTTGCGCGGTAATGGTCACACCCGCAGCCGTGTCAGTGGTAAAGTCGGCAGCTTGAATGCGCCCGACCGCAGATCCACCAGCATTGACGGCATAGACAAACTTGCCCTCCAGGTCTAGTCCTTCGCCCACATCTGCGCCACTAAATGCGCCAATCGTGACCGCAGCAGGTTCTATGGCGAGTAGCCCGCTGTAGGATGCCTGTACTTGTTCAGAAAAGATCGGGACGGCGCTGATGGCTCTAGTTGCCGCCTCTAAATTCCAGTTACCCCCCAACGCCGAGTTGCCGGTTTTAGTCGTGGACGCCGCGATCGCCACTCCGGTGAGTTCACTCAGTTGAGCGATCAACGCCAGACCGCGATCGCCCTGGGCTACTTCACAGCCATAGATCAATAGCTCCCCTGTTGACCCCAGCGCGTTGGCCCATTGCTGTAGATCGGGGGCATAGCGAGCAAGGGTGGCGGCACTGAGTAAGGTGCTGCCCAGTTGCAGGGTACCAGGAGTGCCGTGGGCAACCAAGTGGAGGCTGGCCACAGCGCCGCCTTCAGCCAGGGCTGTGGTAATTTGATGGATGCCATCTTGCTGCGGATCGAGCAAAATCACCTCAGCGCCAGACACGACCCCGTCTAGCAGCTGATCGTAGTTTTGCAGCTGGCAATCGATCACGAGAACTAATCTGCCCGTACCGCAGGCTGTAGAGCAAGTAGAGACAACGGGTAAAGCGGCTAGCATTTTTGTCATAGGAGTCAGCAGACCCATTGAAGGAAATGAGGAAACTGAATTAAACGTCAGTTTTAGGGGACGCGATCTAAAAAACGCTGATCTAGAAACCTGATCTAAAAACTATGGAGATGGATTTGACGAGGCTGGATGAGCGCGAATCTGATCGCCAAGACGCCTCTGGTTTGAAACAGCCCAGCAACCAACAAACCGGAAATTGAATAACTCTGTTAGTTAAATAAACCAACAGCCTAATCAAAGGTCTAATTTTAAGGGTTAGGAGTTTTTAAGGGCTATGGTTTGCGATCGCCAATAACCCATAAATTTGGGTTTAGCATCAGCGCTATACCCTATATAGACTAGCCGCAAGACTGAGCAAAAAATATAAATTTTCTCAGTGTAAACCTCACAAAATGGGTAGTAATTATAAAGAGTACGTAAAGCAGCAGGCTATAGTCCGGACGCGCTGTCAGTCTTTTGTAATAACGCCTTCAGTTCTGACTGGGTATCGCGCCTTTGACTCGCCCGCCGCTCAGTAAGACCGATGACGAGCCACAGTCGGATGTGTTAATCAATACACGGATGAATCCAGGATTTACTGCCCTCGCTTCAGCAGGCGGGGTTTTTTCAGCAAAAATTCATTTTGATCGATTGGGTTGTCTGTATGCTGGGTGTCAGGATGTTTGACGTCGAGATGTTGGATATCGGAAGAAAGTAGCTGGGGCAACTTGATCCGGGCAGCGGTACCCTATATAAATACGCATGCAGCTTCATGCTGGCTTCACGCGATTGTGCCGTAAAACTGGGAAATTTCGCCCTTGCTGAGGGCAAATGATATTTTTTCTGGATTTCGAATATTCAACCTTATCTGAACTGGGAGTCGTTGCATGAGCGCTGAGGATATCACCACACTCTTCCATCCGGCGATCGCTGTCTTTTTCGTATTCCCTCTGATTGGCATGGTGGTGCACTACGCATGGCAAACCCGTCAACGGCGAATGCAAACTGCTGCCGAGGGGAAGAGTAAGATTGCCCCCGTAGTGGGGTCAGAGCACTTAAAGTTGGGGCGTTATTTGAGCGCATCGGTGGTAGGAATCGCGCTGTTAGGGAATGCCCACCCCATCTTTTCGAAAATGTTGAAGGATCAAACCTGGACGAAAGAATCGTTTCGGGTCGCCTTTGTGATCCTCATGTTTGTGCTCACCATTAGCTCGCTGGTGCTGCTATACAAAGCGCGCACTAGTCTATGGCAAGGCGTGTTTGCCACATTAACGGGAATGGGGTTGATTTTGATTGGCTGCCAACCCGAGGTTTATCGGCGTGGATCCGAATGGTATGTATCGCACTACTATTACGGCATGAGCGCTGCCATGCTAATGATTTTTTCATTGGCGATCGTGCAAGACATTTACAAAGACCGCTCCAATGGCTGGCGCAAAGCTCACGTTGTGCTTAACTGTGTTGCCTTATTCTTCTTCATTGGTCAGGCGTTTACCGGCACGCGTGACTTACTCGAAATCCCGCTGAGCTGGCAAAAACCGTATATAGAGCAGCTCTATATTCAGAATTGCCAGACGGCTCCATGTGAAGTCAAAGCAGCTCCAGCTCCAGCTCCAGCGCCTGAAGCGCCGCCGCCATAGCGAGAGCGAAAAACAGCCGCCTGATATAAAATAGCCGATACAAATATCTGGCCCAAACATCCGATCCAAGCATCCGATCCAAGCATAGGAGGGAAAATACCGTTTCCCGCCTATGCTTGCATCCGATCAAGCAAGCGTCATCATCAGCAACGCAACTATCCCGACCGCAATCATTAGGGCAGCAGGCATGAGCTTGCGGGTTTTGGCTAATCGCACAATAAAAACGATGACCAGCAGCAGCGTGATGGCGATCGCCACCGCTGAAGCCCAACCGATTCCCTGGCTTTGTAAAATCCCCATCACAATCAGCACTATGCCGCTAACACCGCCCGACACTAACGAGGGGGTGCTTTTTGCCTGGAGGTATCCAAACACCCCACCTCCTAGCGACAGGATGCCGTAGGCGATCGCTGCAATTGTTCCTAAACTCATGTCAGTGCCCACATCAGTGCCCACAAATGGTGAGCAATAAGCAACTGTTTACAGGCGCTCCCCTGCCGGTAAACAATTGCTTACTGCCTATCGTCTAGATTACAGCGTTTTTTCATGGTCAAACGTCTCTGGCTCGACTTGTTGCAAAAAACGACATTTGAGCGACCGGGCAAACCGATCAAACACCGCCTCAGTAACTCTCTTAGGAATGAGAATTAAATAACTCCGCCATTCTTCTGTAGGGGCGAACGGCCGTTCGCCCCTACCAGCAATCAAATTCCCGACCTGATTAAATCCATAATTCTTACAGATCTCACTCTGTCCCCTAAATAGTTCAAGCCATGACCGATTCGTCAACACAGCAAACTCAGATCCAGGGCTTACAAGATTTACAGCAGCAGGCAGCCTCTCTCTTGCTTTATCAAACGGTGCTCGAAGATCAAATTGGGCAAGCATTTCTCTACCTGTTAGAGACCTTGAGCCTCGCCCTCAGACCGGGCGCAGAGCAGGGCGATCGCCTGACCCCACTGCGCGCTTATGGTCACTGGTTCCGCGCCCTGGCCAGCCAGCAGCAGACCTGGCAAACCTACTTACTCGCCCAGCTGCTGCGTGCCGACAACCCGTTTAGTCAGCAGGCCCAGCGCACCAGCGTTGGGCAGCTACCTGCCAGCCTGGTTGCCGCTGCCCAGCACGATCTTCAGGCGTTGCAACAGCTCTATGCCTGCGACAGCAAGCAGCTCAGCACCTGGGTACAGCTTGCCGCCGTGCTACCGACTCCACCGCTTTGCTGGGAGCAGGTCATGCCCTCCGGTAGCGCCACCGTTGAGGCCCTCAGCCAGAGTCTCATTTGGACTCGGCTGGCAGCCAACCCCAGATGGGACTCTGCTCTGGCAGAGTTGGCGGCTCACTATCGTCAGATGGGTGTCGGGCTATTTGGGACCTACCATGCCTTTGGCTGGCAGGGCGGCAACCTGGTGGGCATTGCTCACCCCGACCCCATCCACCTAAGGCAGTTGACGAGTTACGATGCCCAAAAAGCAGCTCTTTGCCAAAATACGGAAGCCTTATTAGCAGGCTATCCGGCGCTGCATGTGCTGCTC
>Ga0163154_10007306_pt1 | contig 13205 bp, 11 predicted proteins | sample OliLakLV19MP9P1_FD_148649 | JGI IMG/M metagenome (GOLD analysis project Ga0163154, IMG submission 148649) | Freshwater microbial mat bacterial communities from Lake Vanda, McMurdo Dry Valleys, Antarctica - Oligotrophic Lake LV.19.MP9.P1 | ecosystem: Environmental > Aquatic > Freshwater > Lake >... | reverse complement strand
CATGTAATCATTCCAACATTTCTTCTGAATTAAAAAAATTTTCTATAAAAGCTATAGCTTCTGCTTTCAAAGAAGGGGAAACATCATGTGAAAAACCATCTAATGTATTTGATAACGTTTCTATATATTTTTGGTCTTCAGCATACATGGCTTTTAATTCTTCTATTTCTTTTTTTGGAGTGTGAGAGATAGGAGAATTTTTCTGATAATTATTCACAATCCAAAAACCAAAAACGAATAAAAACAAAATACCTACGCCCATTGCAAAAAATTTCAATATGCTATTCCAATCAATAGGAATAGAAATAGGTTTCGGACCAGGGCGTGTTTCAGGTTTTAATTCTAAAAGTAACTCTACCTCTCCATCTTCTATGCTTTCTATACTTTCATAACCGAAAGCAGATGTCTGTTCTTTTTTTTCACTTATTGCAGGTAAGGCATACAAGTTCGTTGTCAGCAAATTTTTCAATCTTTACTTTAGAATAACCTTGTTCTTTTTCACAAATCCTACATATAGTTTTGCTTTTATCAAAAGGTGCAGAACCTCTACAGTTTCTGCAAAATATAAAATCAGGCATTTATGAATTAGTTTTATAAAATTAAAAAATATTCAACTCTGTCTTTTTGCTTATGCGCCATGTAGTCGCAGTTATTTCATTTGCTTGTCCGAAGCTTACCATTTTGGTATTCATAGCAAATGGCTCAAGTAGTTTTTTTGTATGTCCACCTACTTTACAACCGCCGCCTACTCGCTTAAACTCCTCCTTAGTATAAATCTTTTGACAATCAGGACACCTGTAATTTTCAATAAGGCTATCATTGCGTAAAATGAGCGTGAATTTTTCTAATTTCTCTTTTACAACCGTGATACCTTCAGCATATTGAGTTAAAGGGTATGCCAAGGAATAGGTAGCTTTTTTTCTATTGGTTATATCTATATCTATTTTGAGTAAAAATAGACTGTTAGGATGGTCTCTTTGTTGCACAATATCCAATAATTCTGTATTGTCATTGTATAAAGCGTACAACTCATTTGTTTGACGTGTTACACTTTCTTCTGTTTTATGAACAGTATCAGTATCAGCTTTAGACGAATTCACTGATTTATTTTCATAAAGGTCACAAAGTCTATCGATACTTGCGCCAAGTTTTCCCATTACTTCTATAGCTTCATTTTGCTTTTGCTTGCCTGTAGTTTCTATCTGAAGAACCATTTTTTTGAGCAATTCATCTATACTCGGCAGAGATGCCAAATTATTCAGAGGCGTTATAAGATTTTTCGGGTCTATGATTTTTTTGCTGTCTTCTATCAGCTTGCTATAAATACCTTTCTGTGATTCAACAAAATTATCAAATTCCGTGTCTTTATCTGTAAAATATTTCTCAAGCGTTTTTTTGCGATGCTCAAAGTATTCAGAAATATTTTTTTCAAAATTTTCAGCAACATTTACCAAATTATTTTGAATAGACTCAAACTTTTCATTGTATTCCTCAATAAATTTGAGGAGTGATTCCAAACTGCTATTGCTTTTCACTTGCCCTTTATCTTTATAAAGGCGTATATCAGCTTCTATACCTACTTGGTTTTCAAGTATATTTGTTAATTTCTCATATAAATGAGCATTGCCTTTAAAAAAAGACTGAAAAGTTTCTTGATATTCTTTCATATCTTTCATTCCCTTCGAAAGAGTAGATAGATTGTCTAACAAGGTGTCGAGTTGTGCAGGGGTTATCTTTTCCATATTTTAACTGATTTTAGTAACGGCTTTTTTGATTATTTTCCAGCCTTCACTTACTTTTTGGACTGTGCCAGGTACTATGGTTTGAATGGTATAATGATAAGGTTCTATTTCGTCTTGTGTCATACAAGCTTCATATAAAATAGATGCTTTATTATTAATGGCGTAGCGATGGTTATCGCAGTCAAACCAAAATTTAGCTTCAGTTGATTCGTCTGAAACAATTTGCACCCGATAATAAGTATCACTATTCGCTTGTGATGATAAACTTTCAAAAATATTTTGGAAGGGTATAGCAGTATAATAGGGCGTACCTTTCACTAACTCTTCCTCATTCACTATAGCTAATTCTTTAGCTTCTATCAACTCTTGCAACCGTTGTAATTTTGATACAATAGACAAATATAAAGCAGTGGTATTATCCTGCTGTAAATATGCATGGATATACAGCAAGGACTTCTCAATCGATGGCAAATGTTGTAAGTGTTGCAAAGGCTTTCTTAAGTCATGCTCATGGATTATCTTTTGACTTTCTGTTATGATATTTTCTAATCTATCTATATGTATTCTTGAAAAATAATAAAAATGAGTAGTTATTTTTAGCAGTAGTTTTTTTTTTATTATTTTTAGCGTGTTGTCTTGCTCTAAGTCATCAAACTTTTTATCATCTATATGTTCTTGCATTTTGAATTCACGATACATCTCGCTAAATAAACGCTTATGTTGCCTCAAATGCTGAAATAAAACTATATAGGGACTTGCCTCCGCCTCCAATGCAATATAACATGCTTGTATAGCAGTTGAAAACTGTTCAGACAACGTATCACATTTAACTATCATGTTGTCGGCTTCTTTCAGCTCTTTCAGCATCTTTTTTATTTCCTGCGTAGCTGTAGGCAAGGAGGCAAGAACTCCATCAAGTGCGCTATACTCCATCATAAAACGAATTTAACTTTAGCTTTTTTGGTTATTCTCCAGCCTGCCCCTTCCAATGTAGCCTCGCCCTCTTCCATAGTTTCTATCTGGTTATAATTGCCACTTTCTGGATTGTTATCATAATCACAAGCTTCTTTGAAAACCGCATTATGATTATTAATGGCTAATTTGGCAAAATTTGTACTTACACTGAAAAAAGCTTTAGACTCATTGTTGGTGTAAATGTCCAATTTAAAATAGGTGTCATCAGTAGCATTGTGTGTTAATCTATCAAATACACTTTCGTAAGGTTGTTTAGAATAGCGTGTTTCACCAATCATGCCTCTGTTTGGTTTTTTATCTTTTATATCATTAACTCTAAAAGCATTTTCCTCTTTTTTTGGATTTTGTTGATTTTGTTGATTTTGTTGATTTTGTTGATTTTGTTGGTTTTGTTGGGGATCTTTTATATTTTTATAGTCATTATTTAATCTATTTAAATTTGCCTGTATGACATGCTGTTGCTGTTGCAGCTCTTCAACAGATGTTTTTAATTTAAGCAATTCACTGTCAATAGTTTCACTACTTGCAGTCTTTTTGATGTCTTTTTCTATTGTTTTGATTTTCTTAGCCATTCCTTTGTTTTGGAGAAACAGCCACACAAGTACGGCAGTAATTAAAACAAAAAGAGGCAAAAACATAAACCAAACCATAACAAATTCCCAAGTGTATGGTTGGGATGTATTTTCTTCTCCTGTAGGAACAGGAGTATCACTTGCCTTTTTAATTGTATCTATTTTGACAGCTTTGGGTTTATCTTCCTTATTCATATAGGCTTTTTTACCCATTTTTATGTCGCACCCACCTTTTTCGCCTCTTCCTAGACCAAACATTACATTTTGATAAATACTTAATTTACTAGCTGTAAATTTTTTAAATGATTGCGCAAAAATTGCTGTATCGCAACCTTTGTCAGCAAAACAATCTCCAAAGGATGTTGTATTACCTATAACGGCTTTTAACTCTTCTCTTGTTTTTGGGAATGGCTTTGTATGCTCTTTGTAATTTAGATAGATATCCTCACATACGCTTTTATCAATTTCATCAAGGCTATCTCTCTTTAACTTTTCTAGCTTATTCCAACTTTTGGTTTTTGCTAAAATTTCATAAGTGTAGCCCTCAGGTATTTGAGCTTGGGCATATATAAAAGAAAAAGAAAACAAGAATAATGATAAATACAAGGTTCTGGAAAATAGATTAGTTTGCATGATAAATTAGAAGTTGTACGTTTGGTTTTTATAAAGGTTAGTTTTTTACAAACCTATAACCTTATAGGTTTGCAGTATATGCCTTATGGCATTATTTGCTTGATGAAACCTTGAATCATTGCCATTCCTTTTAGTCCTTTATCTTTATAACACGTCAGGATGTCAGTAGGATTTTGAAGAATGGCTTTTCTGACACTTTTAGAACGCCTCGACTTGTCTGTTATTTGTTCCTCGAGTTCTGTTTCAGAGTAGGATTGCAGGTGTTTTTTTAATGAAGGACGAATGCAATCACAAACTGCACTGTTCATCATATCTTCTTTTACAACACTATTCAATACGGCATCACCATGTGGCACTACTGCACTGGCATAAGACTCAACCAAGTCTTTGGTATCTTGACAGGCCAAGTCCGCAATTTTTTCAATTTTTTTATTTTGGCAAGCAAAAAATAAAAATAACAAGAGCAAAAGAGAAATGTGTTTTTTCATTTTGGATATTATTAAAAGTAGAAATTTATTAAACCTTACCCTCCTCCAAAATAGAGAAGGGGAAAGGCTTTTGAAAAGCGTGTTATTTTAAAGCCTGCTCGGTCTGCCGTTTTTTTTGTTGGAAAGCTCCTCAAGCAAACGGTAAATACCACTCATGACAGGATAGAAAAAGATAGTTTCCATGATTCTACTGGTTGGTCTGACATTTGTCCCACTGCGCAAAATTTGAAAATTAATTCCTCTTGTCATTTCTCCTTTGACATTATCGAGTAGCAAATACTTTAATTCTTGCTCATGGATGTCTATACCCATAACATGAGGCAAGTTCATTTTGTCATATACTTCAAAAAATATACGAATGAACTTGGCATATTCACTATCGGTCGACCACGTGCTTTCGCTTTTGTTTTCTATAGCTGTTTGCAGTTCTGCATACGTCAAACTGCCTGCATTTTGTGCTACAGTAGCTTTGCGGTCATCTGCAAAAGGCAAGTCTTCACCCAGATGAAAATACAAACCTGCAGGCCGCCCCAGAACCATGCTATTATTCAAATTGCTGAACAACGCACCATTGCACGTTGCCTCTTTAGGGTTTGCGATAGCGTGTATTCTTACACGTTTGGTTAGACCTTTTTTATAAGCTTGGAAAATATGATTGGCAAAATCTTCTATCGTATTCCTGTCGGGGCTGATGATGTCTAACATCTTGCTCCCATTGCCACTGAAACAAATATCAGAAATATCTTCAAAACACTTTTGGTCGTCTAATATCTGAGCGCAATGATAAAACAAGGCACCAAAATACAACAAGAACGGAAGTTTAAAATCCTTGTGCAGGTTAAATTTTCCTGTAAAATCTAATTCTCTGACAGATAACCAAAAACTAATGACATCAGGTGAATTAAAATTATTAGCAGGGTTAAGGTAATCGTCATGCAGTTTCAAGTAGTCTTTCATTTTGATCTGTGTATTGCTATCTTTCGATGCAGTCGCTGATTCAACCAATTGCAGAAGTATTTGGCGCATATCTCCTTTAAAGGCAGTAACCAAACCATTATTCAAACTATTGGCAAAAATATTCCAGTTGCCAAATACGGCATTGCCTGCAAAGGTGCAAGAGTTTGCCAATGAAACATTGTTACCTCTGAATAATAAGATGTCTGTAGTCCCGCCCCCTATATCTATGCTCAGTACCTGCCCGCCATTAAATCCACCATGTACATTTTGTTGGACAAAATAAGGTGCTTCTGACTCAGTGAGTTTGATGGGCTGGTTATTGGCGTGAAAAATATCTCTGTATTTATTTGTCCATATTATAGCCAAACTATCTTGAATGTGTTGGGGCATACTGAGTGGCGTAAACCAATATACAGTTAAAGCACTCGGATTACCTCCATTCATCAATGTTTTGTGCCTGATAAGGTATAACAATTCTTCTATAAAGACTTCAGTACGCCTTATATCTCTCGTTGTAGCCACTCTCCACTTCAGGTTAGTTGCTATTACATCTTGTGCTACAGCGTCATTTCGTTTATTGAGAAAAAATGGAATATTGGCTGTACCCAACGTTACAATATCTGTATCAGCAGGCAAGCGTACATCTTGTATATGCTTTAGGGCTGTTTGCAAAGGAAATACATAATGATAACCAATGATGCTGGGGAAAAATTCGAAACGTTGCCTGTCTATGGTACTATCCAAAGTCAATCCATCTTCACGTATTTGCTTTTCATCATATTTAGCTGTAATAGTTGCCCCCTGTCCAGTTTGTACGATTTTATCCAAACGCACTACTTGCATTTCATTTTCTTTGATGTCAAATGCTGTCGGATTATTACCATCTTGCATATAGGCTATGTGGGTGGTACTGGTACCAAAATCTACGGCAAATTTGAAAGGTGTATTACCCAAGGTCCTCGTTTCCCATTTGGGTATGAGCAATCCTTTAGCAGTATCCTTGCTCCCTCTTGGCTTGGTGATAGCTTGTATATAATCAAAAGTAGTGCCCTGAATAGCATAATAATCAGAGCCAGCATTAGCACCCCCTTTTTTTAGAAGACGGCTATATTTGCGCTTGCCTACTCCTTGGGGAGTCATGTTTTGAATAGGTTGTGGATGGTCATAAGCAAAGAAGTCTAAATCCACTGTAGTATTGGCTCCTTTTTGTTCATTGTCTATACAACCTATCCTGTAAAAGTCGTCAAACTGTTCATTACCTACTTTGAAGAAAGGAAACATAAACAACCCAAAAGGATAATCCAAAATAAACCCTCTGCCATCTTTGTCTTTCCTGACTTCTGACAATGCGACCAGCGCATTGTCTATCTTTTGATAGACACGCTTGAATATAAGCTTTTCATTTTCTACTATTTCTCTGTGTGGCGTAGTTTGCATAGCTCCTATAGGAATTTTTAACTCTACTTCTACAGTACCACCGGGGATAATGGTTATAGTAAAAGTTCCATCTTCATACAAATCTTCAAAGGTAAAATACTCAAAATAAGCGGGTTTGATAGGTATTAAATACTTTGAGGCGGTGCCTCCTCTAGTAAATGTATGAAACTTATTGTCGTCAATATCATAAGGCAGTTCTATCAAAAGTTCTTCTAAAAAATCAGAAGTACATAGCCAAGGATGTTGCACGCCTGTACCGGGTGCGTTCCGTTGTTGCATTGCTTCTCCCACATAGTGAGGAACAATAATATCATTGTTCCACAAATTATTACCAATGTACAATTTTTCGGTATCCCCAGTATTCGTTTTAACTACTAAAGGGCATTTGTAGAATTGATTGCCTTGTAATATTGTATTAACTTTATCCGATTTGATATAGAACCCACAAGCAGGAAGAAACTCTTGTCTGTAAGCCATCATTGTTATATTGTTGGCTCTATCCAGCAAATGTAAAGTCGAACCTGTACTATTTGTTACTTGGTTATTATAAGTATAGGTATTTCCATTTGGGAGATTACCACCTGCCGCTGCAAACAAATATTTGTATAGATGCTCAAACAAAGTATGAATACCTTTCGATGCAGCAAAAGCAAGCATATATTGTTGGAACTCGGCACTTCGAGAATGGAAGGCACGGACTTTTTCAAAAAAACACGCGTTGCTGTTTTGTATTTTGAGTTTGAATGTAATATCTTCCGAACTTGTGAAAAAACCCGTATAAGGACTTGAGCCTGCAAATGCTACGCCATCATGGGTGAGTATGTATATTTTGCTGATGGAATTCATGTGTGCATTATTTGCACCTGCAAAAAACAATTCAAATGTTTCGCCCAAAAGTTTGAAACCATCAAGCGGACTTTTTTTTAGTTTATCAATTTCATCAGCGATAACCCACTCTACAAAATCCACTTTTTGTGTTCTGTAGGTTTCCATGTAGAATAAAATTTCCCATACATCGAGGCAGTCTGAAACAGCCTTTTCATAAATGGTGGGCGGGTTTTGTGGCTCTTGCCCCGTTACGAAGGCAAAGGCATCATGAAACAAGTGCATACGCGCCAAAGGCGTAGGATAAGAAGTTATTTTGCGGTTCATGTTCGCCCCTGCAATATCCTCAATGGCCTCAATGCGTTGAGTATCCCATGCATTGTCTATATGCCAACCTCGTTTGAAAGCTCCTATGCCAAGGTCGCCTTTTTGTTTAGGTAAATAGTTTTTATCCATGATGGTAATAATAATAAGTTTTTTTTAAGAATAAAATTTTATTTTAATGGGCATAGTAATAAACCAACAAGCACAACACAGCAAGCGATACTGAACTGATGGTAGCCCTTTGTGCTATTGTTTTTTGCTCATCAGTGATTTGCTTATTCAACATAAGCACAAAAAACAATACACTCAAAGCCAATAAACTATAGATGGGAAGTAACAGAAAGCCGGCACTGAATGATAGCTGTACAACAAGCAACACCAACACAAAAGAAGTATAAAAACCTAAAGCAATCCATTGCAAAAGTTCTATAGCATTGTTATTGCGCATGGTAGTATCTGCCAATATAGCCGTTATACAAACTATAGCATAAAAACCTAAATCAGTCAACAGCGTGCCATACTTCATCTCTACAGCTAAGTCTTCATTTTTTAGGCTCAACAATATAACAAAAGCAATTGATTTGGCTACACCAGCACATACGAGTACGATGTATCGTTTTTCTTGCTCGTACCGCAACATCCTGCTATAAATTACAAAATAGGCTGTAACCAAACTTCCCATACAAAGAAGCAAATAAATAATAAGTAGATGCATAAAAAAAACTAAAAATGTTTTACAAAGGGATGCGAATTTGCAGTTAAAAAGCGTTTCATTCCCGAATAGAGTAATTCTAAATAACGCCTTGTTTTATCATCATCACCATCACCTTGTAGTTTTTGTGCCTCTCTCGTACACTCATCTACAAAATTTATCAAGTTATGATAACCAATTATTTCCATAGATTCTTTTACGGTACTGATGGTCACTCCTAAATCTGTGGTATAGTTTCCATCAGGTTTGGTAACATTTCTTCGCCAAGCACCTATCGGATCCTGCCCTCGTATCAAAACATTGGCATACGTAAAGTTGCCAGAATCCATTTTATCTTTTTCGCCAATGCTAAACCCTTTGGCTACAAATGGCGTGAAAGTTGCAGAATTAGGTTGGTCAGGGTCCATTTTCACGAGATAGTCCCAGAATTTAACTAAGAAACTTTTGAGTGTCCTATACAACTCCGAACCATAATAGTCTTCTATGATAGTGCCGCGACCAAATATACCTCCTCCTCTCTTTTCAATAATATTTATTTTGAGCAATGCACCGGGTGCTGAAATTCTTGGATAGACTTTTAAGTCCATAATGGAAGCTAAATACAAAAGCGTTAGGGGAGCCGCTATTTTTTGGCTTTGTGTATCCAAAGAACTGAAAAACAGCTCTGGTTTATCTTTATGAGGTTTATCTACGCCATATTTGTAGTGTTTTTGTGGGCTACTTAATGCAGCATCATCTTTACCCAAAAAGTCAAAGATAGCCAAAGAACCGAAATACTCAGTCGCATGAGGTGGATTATGTTGATCCTTGCCTCCTTCACAGTTAGGATAAGAAGCACTTGACCCTATATCATCAGCTAAGTAGTAAATAGCATCCAAGTCTGTATCCATATTACTGGAATAGTACTTAAGCGCGGCTTTAGTTTTTGTAATAAAGCCGTTAGAATTGATTTCACTATTGTCATTGGCTTTTAACTGAAAATAAGGCATAACGGATAACACACCTATTTTGACTTGCTTTAGTATTGTCGATCTTTCCGCAGTAATATTGCTTGGGTGCCTTAGTGTACGCAAAAGCCAAGGAAAGCCCGATGCACCTGTTCCGCCAAAAATAGAAGATACAATAAATATTCTATCTTGGGTAGTAATACCACTGAGAAAAGATGCAAAATCATTGCCTGCACCTTGAACAGTCGCTTGGCGCGGGAGTAACCCAAAAACTATGGTACCAATATTCGGATGCCCCTTGAATCCTACATTCAAAGGCATTTCGAGGTCTTTTTTTGAATATAGCAAATCAACAAATTTTTTGGTTGTTGCTTGGTCATTTGTAGCAAGTTTGGTGTAATCTATGATGTCAGACAATGTGTTTTTGCCCGTAGTAGATAACTTCATCTTAAACCCGCTTGCTTGGCTAAGTTTACTGATTTTGTATCTAAAAAACGTGTTTTCGGGTTTGGCAGATACATTCTTCGATATAGCATTGTGGAGTTTGTCATAACTCTCAAGGAGTTTATTGGTTTCGTCGAGGTTGCCATTCTGCTCATCAAGATCGATAATAACAGGGACTATTTCCCATTTATTAAGTTCATTATAGCCACAACCTGCGGCGGCTTGGTAAACAAAATGCTCAAGGACACGCGAACCTGTGCCTCCTATTGCAAAAACATAACACTTAGGCATATTCAAAGATAGTTAAGAGAAAGTTAAGAGTTAAAATGGGACATCTTCTAAGCCCCGGTAGTTATTTTTTATCAAAGCAGAAGTACCAAAATATATCAAGCCAGCAAAGATACCATTCAATACTATAGCCATAATAGTATGGATCATAGATTTCATGCCACAATTTGCTGGAAACATATACGTGATGAGCATACTCAACACAACTGCTATCACAACATTAATTATAGCTATAAGTACCCATCTTGGTTTCTTTTGTGTGTAATTTAGGTTTCCGCCCATATTATAGAATATGAAACTAAATCCTATTCCAAAAATAAAAGGTAGGCATATCAATACATAATAAATGCTGTTCCATACATTATCGCCCGGTTGCCCTATCAAAAAGAATAAGGTATATAAACCCGTGAGCGGATTGGCATTATTAGTTTTTATTTCAAATGGGATATCGCCTACTGGAAATTCTCTATACGCATCTCTAAAGGCTTTCAGCAAGGGTTTTAATTGAAAGGTGAGTTCATGGTTTACCAATGCTTCATTGTTTACACTGTCAGGGTAACATATTCCTGCCCAATTTTCATTGACATTAAGCGGTTTTTTAAATTTCAGCTTGTATTTGCCCTTGCCTACTTTAGGCTTTGTCTTGCTAAAATCAAGCGTAAAATTGTATTTGTTTTTATCTATTTTATCAATTTTAGTTGAAACGCTTTTTATTACTTCCCCTTTATCATTCAGTACTTCGAGTGCTTCATCTTTAACATTTGTCAAGGTTTTTTCATCAACAGCTGATGTTTCAACGGCTAATTCAAAAGACACTTTATCATTTGTAACCAACAACGCACATAAAGATTCTGGTAATGCAAGCAATGACTTATAAGCATTATTGCCAAAATATTGATATCTTTCTACATTTCGCTCATGTATAAAAGCATCTTTTAGAAAATGAGCTTGTTCTATATCGCCCATAACAAATAAGAAAAAGTTACGTTTTCCTTTGTGCAAACTTGTGGTGTCTTTAGGTGGCAATTTGAAATCAGCGCGTGTGCCATCAGGTTGTCTTGGATACATGCCATCATATTCCAAACGATATTGGTATACGGCTATAAAATTTTTATCTGACTTGTAACCTGCCAATGCCGCTTCTATATCTGCCATTTCCAACGCTATACCTTTATATACAGAGGGAGAAGGCACACCATCAGTCGCAATGATAGTTATTTCACCTTCTTTCCTGTTTTTATCAAACGATTTAAACGCCTCACTATACAAATTACTTTTACCAAAGAAAAGTTTTGAATCCAATACTTTGTTTGAAAAAGAGTTATGTGCTTCTGCAATTACTTCGCATTTGTCATCAAATTTGAAGTATTTGGAGTTACTGCTAAAGGCTCTATCTATGTGCCCTATCAATTCTATAGCGGTTCCATTGGTTTTATCTTTGATAAAAAAGCCACGCATAGATTGAGAAATATCTAAATACACAGAAATATTTGGCTTATCTTGTTTTTTTGGAGTATTTTTAGTATTATCGTTAAATACAAGCTCTTGTTGGGAACAAGCACTAATTATAAATAATATGAGTAAGAGGGGTAAATTTAAACGCATAATTAAGTTTGAAAATAGTTACTCATTTAAGAAATTCAAGAAGGTGCTTTGAGATATTATCATAAAAATCCAAAACCCTTCCTGCAAAACCCGTATAGGGACTTGTAGAAAAGGTTTTTCAGTATTTTATAAATGGGTGTAGCTCTCTATTAAGCAAAGGCGCAAAGGCGCAAAGGCGCAAAGGCGCAAAGGCTTCGTACTTTAGAGGTAGCTTCATATACTTGTTAGTTTTACTGCGGGCAAAGGTATAGGCAACAAATTGAATCAACAAATTTTATGGTGTTTTTTTTTTGTTTTTCTTGCTATTTCTATCTTCTTATGGTTCATAGAACCAATTTTATTTTGATTTTACGCAAATTACCTGTATGCTAACAAATTCTACAGCTTATCAGATGCCGTGTTATCTTTCCGCCTTTGCAGATATCGAACATGTAAAAATGGGTGCATTTCGAAGCCTTCTCTTAAGACCTTGCCCTATCCGATTTGGAGAGGGTATAGCTTTTGAAAAAGAGCCAACATTAATAGGACTTACGCAGATAGAGAAAATAGATTTGCTTGTAAAACAGAAATTGTTTCACTTTGCAAATAGACTACAAAAAATTGATATACGCAAATAAATTACGAAAAATATTCAGAATATTTATTAACAAGCCCGTATAACTACACTAATACGTATATGGCAGACCACATTTCGGACTTAAGTCATGATAGTGTAAACCGTTTTTTGAAACGGGAGGAATTGAGTTTAGATTTACTGTATAGTCGTGTTTATGAAGATATAATCTATTCAAAATCAGGCTATTTGCTCTTTGATGATGCCGTTTTGGATAAGGATTACTCCCATAAAACAGAGCTGGTACGTCGCCAATATAGCGGGAATGCACATAGCTTAATCAAGGGTATCGGGGTGGTCAATTGTGTGTATTATAATTCAGAATTAGACCGTTTTTGGTTAATTGATTTTCGGATATTTAATCCCGATGAAGATAAGAAGACGAAGATAGACCATGTTTTTGATATGTTGGCGTTTGCAAAGACAAAGGGTGTAATTTATCATAATGTGCTGGTAGATAGCTGGTATGCGACTAAAGAGGTGATGCTCCACTTGATGGATGAAGGGAAAATATGGTACTCTGACAAATTTTGTGTTGAACCACATAGAAACATAGAGGACATAGCCCGAAACACTGTGTGCCATATCTTTCTATGTGGTTTATACCTTGCGCCACTAAAATTGTCGAAGCACCAAACAAATT
>Ga0163154_10007305_pt1 | contig 13208 bp, 10 predicted proteins | sample OliLakLV19MP9P1_FD_148649 | JGI IMG/M metagenome (GOLD analysis project Ga0163154, IMG submission 148649) | Freshwater microbial mat bacterial communities from Lake Vanda, McMurdo Dry Valleys, Antarctica - Oligotrophic Lake LV.19.MP9.P1 | ecosystem: Environmental > Aquatic > Freshwater > Lake >... | reverse complement strand
GCACTGGCGGTGGGCGGGCAACGAGCCCGGCTGCGCGCGCGCGAGCTGGTCGGCGAGGTTCCCGAGCCAACCGACCGAACCCGCGGGCGTTTCGGGCTCGGCGGTGTGCCAGACCTCCAGCGAGCGGAAGTGGCTGCGATCGGGCGCCGGCGTGCCGACACCGTGCACGACGGCGACGAGACCGTCCTGCGCGAGGCTGCTCACGGCGCGCAGCGCTGGGTGCAGGCCATGGTCGTCGTCGAAGCGGTGCAACGCCTTCGGCGACAGCCCGAGCAACGGGCGCGCGCGGAAGTAATCGTCCTGGCGCAGCGGTACGACCGTGTTCAACCCGTCGTTGCCGCCCGAGAGCTGCACGACGACGAGGACGGGCTCACCCGAGCGCTCGTCGCAGCGTCCGAGTCGTCCGCTCACGAACGGCGAAGTCAGGAGCGGCACCGCCGCGCAGCAGCGAACACCCTCGACGAGCAGCGTGCGGCGAGTGAAAGTGTGTGCGGGTTCCATCGTGCGCGGCCTCAGGTCAAGTGGAACTCGGGCGCGGTCAGAACGAGCGCCGTGACGTCGCGCGCCGCGTCCGCAGCGTTGTTCGCGCGTTGCGCCGCAGCCTCTAGCGTAGCCACGAGGCGCGCGTCGACGCCGTCGGGCAACAACGTGTCGATGACACGCGCGACGACCGCGGAATGCTCCAGCTCGGTGCCGTATGCGCGGCGCGCATCGAACGCGTCACCCGTCAAGCAGAGCTCCATCGAGTGGTTGTGTCGCGCGAGCCACGTGCCAGGGTTGATCCACGCGCGGCCGCCATCCCAACCCTTCACAGTCGGTGGCACGAAGAGCACCTGGCCCATGTCGCCTGCGGCGCGCATCGCGGCGCTGGGCGTGACCTTCGTGCGCAAGGTCAGCACGACATTGGCGACGAGCTCGACGGGGCCGGCGATGCGGCTGCGTCGCGATTCAGAGCCGAGGAAGAGCTCGCTCTGGAACAGCTGCGCCAACGTCGAGTCGATGCGCCATTCGTTCAAGACGAGCGCGCGGCCCCATTCCTCGCACAGCGCGCGGCGCGGCTCGGGCACGCAGAATGTCACCAGGAGGCGCCGCGCGACCCAGCGCGGGCACGCCGGGTGCGCGAGGATGCACTCCAGCGCGTCCTCGGCCGTGAAGACGCCGCCGCGGCCGAACAGGACCTTCTCACCCGCGTCGTGCTCCTGCGCACGGAACACGAACTCGCGGCGATCGACACCCCAACCCGAGAACGCGCGCGCGGCCTCGGCGACATCGCGCTCGCCGTAACCGGCGTCGACGCCGAGGGCGAAGAGCTCCATCACCTCGCGCGCGAAGTTCTCGTTCGGCCGACCCACCTTGTTCTGGTCGCCGTCGAGCCACAGGAGCATCGCCGGGTCGCGCGCGACGGCGTGCAGGAGCTGACGGAAGTCACCGAGGCAGAGGTCGCGGAAGAGCTGGTTCTGGCGGTGCATCAGGCGCACATCGCTGAGCTTCGTGTCGGAGGTCGCGAAGTGGCCGTGCCACATCAGGACTGTGCGCTCGAGCAAAGGCGCGGCGTCGTTGAGGATCAGCGCCATCCAGTACGACTGCAGCTTGGTGAGGTCCCCCAGCGAGAGGAGCGCGTCGACACCGCGGGTCAACTCCAGAGGGTGGGCGCGGCGCGCCAGCATGTCCTCGACCGTTGCGCCGAGTCCGCGCACGAGGCCCGCATCGACGTCCTCGCGCGGCGCGCCGAAGCCGATGCGTCGCAGGACGTGCGCCATGGTGGCGCGGTCGGCGTTGGACCTGACCGTCGTTGCCATACGGGTGTTGTGGGCGGCTGAGTCACGCCCACATGGGGGCATACGATGCGCCGCGGCCAGTATGTGCCCCAGTATGTGCCCCGGTATCTGCGGTCGACGTCCTTCGAACGCGCGGCGCGGCGCTCCTCGCGCGCGCCACCGGGACGCACCGCCTTCGCCGCCGCTCAGGGAGCTGTTGAGGTCGCGGCTCGAACCCGGCGCCTATGCGCTCCAGCGCGGCTCCGAGGGGCATTAGAGGTCCCCCCATGGGGCTCGCCGAGGGTCCATCCGGGAATCCGCATGGGTCCAGAGGAGGGCGACGAGACAGCCGCCGTGAAATGGGCTAAGATGATGGACTCAGCGCACCAAGTCTCGACACGACTTGGCCGATGAACGATGGGGTGCGGGTCCGGACGCCGCGCGCCTGGACGCGCCCCGCTCTTCCACCGACGGGCTCTTCTTTCCACAACCCATTCCGTAAGGACCTCACCTGGCACGCCGACAATCACCCCAGACCTTCGAGAAGCGCCGCCGCGAACGCGACAAGAAGCTCAAGAAAGAGGCCAAGCAACAGGACCGCATCTGGCGCAACGCCGAGAAGCGCGACGCCAAGCTCCAGGCAGAGGACCCCGAAGCCTTCCGCAAGCTGCTCGAGCAGCGCCGCAAGGACGAGGAAGCCTGGTACTACTAGTGAGCCGACCCGTCGAGGCGAACCCCGGGGCCCATTCCCCCGGGGTGACCAGATGAGCCGGGTGACCAGATGAGCCGGGTGACCAGATGAGCCGGGTGACCAGATGAGCCAGGCGACCAGATGAGCCAGGCGAGCTGGACGACGAGACGGGGGAGATTGATCTCACGGCGCCAAGCGTGCGCGCTCGAAGCCCGAGTGCGCCCTGCGCGTGTAGACGATCCGATCGTGTAGGCGACTCGGCCTACCCTGCCAGAACTCGAAGCGCAGCGGGGCGAGCACGTAGCCGCCCCAATGCGGCGGCCGCGGGACCGAGTCACGGAAGCGCGCCTCGAACTCCGCGCAGCGACGCAGGAGCTCGGCGCGGCTAGCGAGCGGCGCGCTCTGTTCCGAGGCCCACGCGCCGATGCGGCTGTCGCGCGGACGTGACGCGAAGTACGCGTCGGACTCATCGTCCGAGAGGCGCGTCACGCTGCCCTCCACACGCGCCTGTCGATGGAAGCGCGGCCAGTAGAAGGTCGCCGCCGCGCGTGGGTTGGCCGCGAGTTCCACGCCCTTGCGGCTCCTCGTGTTGGTGTAGAACACGAGCCCGCGTGTGTCGAGTCCGCGCAGCAGGAGCACCCGCGCCGAGGGTGCGCCGTCCCCGCCGACCGTCGCGAGCGTCATCGCGTGCGGCTCGAGGTCCTGCGCGGCCAAGGAGTCGTGCAGCCACGCCCGCAGGAGTTCCGTCGGGTCCTCGGGCACCGTTGCCACGTCGAGCCCCGGGCTGTCGTAATCGATCCGTAGCTCGCTGAACTCGTCCGCCATGCCGTCACGCTAGCGGCTGGGCGTCGATTCGCGGCGTTGATCGAACGAACAATTGCTTGGTGCTGGACCGCAGGGTGGACTTCGGCGACAACCGAGCGCCATGGAAGCGCTGTTCATGATCGCCGCGCTGTTCGTGCTCGGCGCGCCGCTGGTGGCGCTCGCCTGGCTCGCGACGGTGAGTGGCCGACAACGCAAGCTCGAGGCCGATGTGCGCAGCCTGCGCTCCGAGCTCCAGCGCCTGAAGAGCGACGCGCCGAGCGCCCAGGTGAGCGCTGCGCCGCCGATCGAATCGCCCGCGCTCCCTACGCCGCCCATGGTCCACGCACCGCTGCCGCGCGAGGACCACCGCGCGCGCGAACGCGAGGTCACGCACAGCGTCCCGCCCCATCTGGGCGCAGCGGATCGGCGCGCCCGCGCACCGGAGCGCCTGAAGATCGACCGACCCCGCGCGACCCGCCCCGCCGCCCCCGCGATCGACTGGGAGCGCTGGCTGGGCGTGCGCGGCGCCGCCGTCGTGGGCGGTGTGGCGCTGGCGCTGGCTGGGCTCTTCTTCGTGCAGCTCGCGATCCAACGCGGTTGGATCGGGTCTGCGATGCGCGATGGGCTCGCCGCAGGCTTCGGCGCGTTGGCGCTGGCCGCGTTCGGGCCGTTGCACGCCCGTGGATACAAAGTCCAGGCGGCGGCCATCGGCGGCGCGGGGACGGTGCTCGTCTACCTCGGCGCCTGGGCGGCGGCGCGGGTGCACGACATCGCGCCGATGTGGGGTGCATTCCTCGTGATGGCCGCGACCACGGCGTTCGCGCTGCGGCTCGCGCTGCGCGCGAATGCGCCGCTCCTGGCGGGGTTCGCCCTCGTCGGCGGCTTCGCGACGCCCGTGCTGCTCGACGTCGGCGCGCGCTCGATCGGCGCGCTGTTCACGTACCTCGCGGTGCTGAATCTCGGCGCGCTGACGGTCGGTCGGCGCCGGGGTTGGGAATGGGTGCCGAGGGTCGCGGTGGCGCTCAGCGCGCTCGTCCAGCTCTTCTGGTACGTGCGCGCTGTTCTCATCGGCGACGCGACACACGTGCCACGTGTCGGCGCGCTCGTCGCCGTCGGCAGCATTGCGTTCGTCTACCTCTTCGCCACGGCGCGCGAAGCGCCCGCCAGCGCCTCTCAGCCGCGCATTCGGCCGACTGTGCTCGTCGCATTGGCGCTGCAGGTGCTCTTTGCGATCGACCTCGCGCGCACGTTGTCGTTGGACGCGTCGCTCCTGCCTGTCGGTGCGTTTGCGGTCCTGTTGGCCGTCGCCGCGGCGTACCTCGCGCGTCGCCTCGCCGATCCGTCGTTGGCGCTCGCAGGCGGCGTGGGCGGGTTCGCTCTGGCCGCAGCGTGGGCCCTGCGGCACCCCGCGCGCACCGAGGGTGACGTCGCGCAGTTCACGCGTCTGCTCGTCGAATACGGCGGGGTTGCACTGGCGCTCGCCGGAGCGTTGACCTTCGTCGAGCGCGGGTTCGCGCGCAAAGGCCGCAGCGCGCCAGCTGCCGCGGCGACGGCGACGGGGCTGCTCTGCGCGCTCGGTCTGCTCGTCGTCGCGCGCCCGGCTTGGGGCTCGCCGTGGTTCGTGGCAGCAGTGGCGGCCGGCCTCGTCGCGCTGACGTTGATCACATTGACAGAGACCGCTGCCCGCTCATTCGCGCTGCTCGCCGGCGCAGTGGCCGCGGTCGTCGTTGCGCAGATGGTCGACGCAGAGCGCTCAACCGCGCTCTTCCACGGGACGCCGTTCGGCGCCGAGGGCGCCAGCGCGCTCGTGGCCCTCGCGCTTGTGGGGGCGGTGATCGGACGCCGCTCCGTGCGCGCACGTCGCGCCGGCGCCGGCGCTGCCGCGGCCGGAATCGTCGCGCTCGCGGTCCAGGGCATCGGCCTGCGCCCAACATGCCCGAGGCCGTCAGCGGTCGTGCTGCTGACGGCCTCGGGCATGTTGGGCGCGCTCTGGCCACGGGGTTCGAGCAGCGTGCGCGTCATCGGCGACGGATGGGCGGCTTTCATGGTCGGCGCCGCGACCGCGTTCGCGACCGGTGTCTGGCTCGCCAGGCTCGCGCGCAGCGGCGAGGTCGCCGCAACGAGTCAATTCGCGTTCCTTGCGCTCGCAGCGACGTGTGTCGCCCTGGGCGTCGCATGGCGCACTGCGGGGCGTGTCCCGCGCGAGACCTCGTGGGGCGATTTCGATTCGAACACCATGGCGGTCTTCTTCGCGTGGTGCGCGACGCTGCCGGCGCTCGTCGTGTTCTCGCCCGCGCTGCGTGTCATCTCAGAGCACGCGGACTGGTCACACGGGCGCGCGCTGCCGTTCAGCGTCGCGCTGCTCCCGGTGTTGGCAGGTGGCGCGCTCGCGTTGAAGCGCAAGGACCGCGCCGTCGCCGCGCCGATGCTGGCGGTGGCGGGGCTCTTGGGTGCATTCGGCTGCGCGCACCTCGTCGGTGTGCATCCCGATCTCGTAGGCCTCGGCGTGGGCGCCGCTGCGCTCGCGGTGGTCGGCAAGTGGCTCCAGCGGCGCGATGTCGTTGCGGCCTCCATGGGCCTCGCCACGCTCGGAGCGCTCGTATATCTGAGCGCAGGGTTCGGGGGGTGCACGTTCGTGAGCGAGACTTGGTTCGTCGCGCCGCGCCTTGCATACGTCAGTGGTGCAGTGCTGCTGGGACTCGCCGTGTCGTGGAGCGCGGCGCGGCGCTCGGCGCTCGCGATCGCGGTGCTCGTCGTGACGTTCCTCTGGGCGAACCTCGTCGTGGTGAACCGCTACAGCGACGGCGCGTTCATCGCGCTGCGCTTCGCGCGGGTGCCAGCGCGTGACTTGGCGCTGTCGTTCGTGTGGGCGGTGTACGCGGGAGCGCTGCTCGCGCTCGGTCAGCTCAGATCCTCACGACCGCTGCGCTGGGCGAGCCTCTTTTTCTTCATCGCGACGGTCTTCAAGGTGTTCCTGTTCGACCTGGGCGCGCTACGCGGCGGATACCGCGCGGCATCGTTCCTGGGCCTCGCGGTGGCCTTGTTCTCGGTGTCGCTGGTCTACCAACGGTGGATTTTGCCGCCAGGCTCGCGGCGCGCCCCAGACGCGAGCGGCGAAGCGAGCGATGACACGAACGGCGCCGAAGCAAACCGCGGCGCTGAATCGAACCTCGGCGGCGAAGCGCGATCAGGAGCCGAGCGACCGTGAATCGAGGCGCCCGCTGGCTCGTCCGCTTCGGGCGCGTCGCGCTCGTCGTGCTGGCCGTGCACCACGTCCTGGTTTGGACGAGCTTGCGTGGGGTGATCTTCCCTGGCACTCGGTTGCCTGCACCCACCGGGCCCCTACCACCGGGCGTCGTGCGCATCGAGCTGTTGCACGCAGAGGGCGCGACGCGCGCGCTGCTCCGTGTGGCGCCAACCCGAACGGATTCAGCAGCGTCCGCGCCGCTCGTGGTGTACTTCCACGGCAACTACGAGCTGGCCGAAGAGTTCCCGTGGGGCGCCGAGCCGTACAGCGCCCTCGGCTGCGTGGTGCTCGTCGTCGAGTACCGCGGCTACGGCGCCAGCGACGGTACGCCGAGCGAGGCGCACATCGTCGCGGATGTGCTGGGCCTCGTCGCGCTCGCGGCGGAGCACACGCCGATCGACATGGAGCGCATCGTCTTGCACGGGCGCTCTGTCGGCGGGGGCCTCGCTGCGGCGGTCGCGCGCCGAATGCCGCCGCGGGCGTTGATCCTCGAATCAGCGCTCTCGTCGGTCGTGTCGATGGGTCGCGCGCAGCTCGTTCTGCCGTACCTCGTGCGCGACCGGCTGGACGTCGCGGACTGCCTCGCGAATCATTTCCGTGGCCCGGTCCTGATCCTACACAGCCACACGGACGAGGTCATTCCTGTGCGCGAGGCCCAGCGTAACGCGCGCGCCGCGACGCAGGGCCAGGTCGTGCTGACGACTGGCCGCAGTCATCAGGAGTCGTGGTTCCACCACGACGTGGCGACGATCGTGGACTTCGTGGCGACCGTGCTCCAACCGTTCTGACCGGCGCGGCTCGCACGAGGCTCGCGTAGCCGTGGATCAGTCCCTGCTCATTCTTCAGCCACTTCACGAACCAACCGTGCTTTGTCGCGCTGCATTTGACGGCGAGCTTCAGCCGATGCTCGCCCGCGACCGTGTCAGAGTCGCCTCAGGGCAGCTCGCTCACCCGCAGGACGTCGATCTTCTGCCAGATCTTCTGCGACAGGCCGGTTCAGAGCTCCTCGATCTCGTCGACCGCACCGATCGCGTGCGAGTCGTTCAGGTCCCGCACGTATAGCGCCGCGATCTTCGACACCGGCGACAGCAGCTCGGAACAGTACGTGAAGTAGCGGGTGAGCTCGAACCGCGTCAGCTAACGCGCCGGCGTGAACGCGGTGTCCGTCGATGGTTCGCGCGGCAGCGGGTCTTTCGGGAGCTGGTGCATATCCACGATGTGCGCCAGGGAACGCAGCTCGTGCAGCGCGGAGAACACGCGACCGCGCTTCACGCGCAGCTCGAGCGACCAGAGGAACGCGCCCGCCGCAGCGAGGAAGAAGATGGTGCCCAGGCCTGCTTCGAAACACGTGATGACCTCGACCCACGTCTCGAGGCCGCCGTGTTTGATTCAGCTCCGTCGGGCCGAAGAGGCAGAACGTGCTCGTCATCAACAAGCTCGTCGAGCTCGGTTCCGCGACGTTCGTCGACGAGAGCGTCCTGCGCTTCGGCGTGCGCGTGTCGAACGCCAAGATGGTCATCGCCGGCGATGTGAACTGGCGAGCACCCATTGGCGCATCTCTTCGCTCGGTGTGCTCCAGAAGCCCCAGCTCGCCTCGCGCGCGGGGCTCTTCAGGGAGCTGACGTCGAAGACCTGGTTCGCGCGTGACCGACCCTTGAAGTCGAACGACACGAGGGTCAACCCCCTGCGCAGCCGCGCGGTGACCAGCGGTGGGGCCGGGCGCGGCGCGGGCGGCACCACGGCGCCGGAGCTCGCGCGAGAGGAATCCGTGGCTTCGGTGGACGCGGGCCCGCACGCTCCTCGCTCAGACTCGTAGCGAGGCCAGCCGGGGGCCATCGGCGGCCCCATCGGTGCCAAAGCGGCCCGTGTGCAGGAAACGCGCCGTTGCCGCCGCCACTTCCCGCGAGAACAGCATCCCGAAGTGGCTGACCGGCAACTCGAGCCGGTCGGTCGCGCCGACGAGGCGCGTCTCCTCGAGTGCGACCGTACCATCGCTCGGGCCCGGGAACCGCGCCACGAAGCGGCCGAGCCCGGCGGGCCGGGTGCCCGCGAGCATTCCGACCTCCCGCGGGCCGCTGTGCTCCGGCGCGCCGTCGGCGAGGCCGAGCTCGCTGTAGGCCCGACCGAGGCTCCACCGGCCTGGGGCCGAGCCGCCGATCACCGCCGCGGCGCGGCTGCCGCGCACCGGCGAGCCGAGCAGCACCGCGCGGCCCGGCGGCAAGGCCAGAGGCCGGCCCTGAGGGAGCCCCTCACCCTCGCGAATGGAGCGGGGCGAACGTGGGCCCGGATCCGACTCGCCACCCTCCAGCGCGGCGAGCAAGCGCAACAGGATCACACCGCCGAGGCTGTGCGCCACGACGTGCACACGCGCGGCACCGCGCGCTGCGCACCCGTGGAGCGCGTCGCAGAGGCGCGCCTCGACCACGGCGCGCGGCTCGCGCCGTGACGCGTAGGTGAACGTCGTGGCCTCGGCATCGAGGAGCGCGGCGAGGCGCCGGCGCAGCAGCGCGAGCTCCGCCCCCGGCATCCAGAGGCCGTGCACGAGCAGCACCGCCGTGGGGGGCTCAGCGCTCGTCACGCAGTGACGGCGACTTCGGCTCGCCCGCCGGCACGGAGGTCATGGAGCTCGAGCTCACGCAGCGGGGAGCTCCAGCGCTCACTTCGGCGACGACGACAACTGCTCCATCAATAGCGAAACAGCTTCACTGGCAGCCACGCCTGCTTCGGTCCACAGGACAGCGCGCTCGTAGAAGCTGCGAGTTGCCCCCGCTTTTCCCGCGGCTGCCAGCGCGCGTGCCAGCGCGACATCAGCCTCGGTGGATGAGACGTTGCACTTCAGGTCCGCGGTGATCGCGAGCGACGTGTAAAAGACTGCCCGATTGCCCGCGATGACCTTCTCCTGGTCGCTCGTCGTTTCGAGGGCCAGCCGTCGTTCATCGGCTGCCCGTTCCCGCAACCGTGCAGCGTCCTCACAACTGACTGCAGTCGGCGCTGGTGATCCGATCGGGCCGCCGTCGTCGGGTCGACCACATGCGGTGGCCAGGGCCAGGCCGAGAACGACCACGAAGACTCTGTTCCGGTGGGCCATTGATCTCTCGCTCTCCGATCGGTTCCGACGTCGCCACCCAGTCGACGGGCTCCCGACATGGTGCGCGGTTGACGACGCCCCGGCTCAGAACCGATTCGGCAGCTTGCTGAAGCCGGGCAGGGGCAGTCTATCGCGCGCCTTGGCCTGGCGGATGAACAGGAACTGCGGGAAGAGGCCGCGCAGGACGACCACCGGGCGCTCCATCGTCCCGCGCACCGGGACCCGCAGGAGGCTGTTCTGGATCTTGTACAAGAGCTGCCGCAGGGGCCCGAGGCGGTCGATGAGCGCGTAGCGGACCTCCTGCTTGGCCGCGAGGTCACCTTCGAAATCGACCTTGCCCAACCCGATGACCGAGAGGAGGTCGCTGTCCGCCCGAGTCCGGTCGATGTGCAGCGCGCCGTCGGCGATATGGAAGCGGGCCTCGATGCGGCTGAACACGGCCGTCGTGGGGAAGCCGAGGCGGGCGAACAGTGCCTGGAACACGGGGATCGCCCAGAGCCGCGTGTCGTCGACGACGACCCGCCCGCTGCCCGTGAGCCCTGTCAGGCGCTCGATGTCACCACCCATGGTGAGGTCGAGGTCCATGCGCCCCTCATTCGCAAAATCGGAGTTGAACGCGCCCTGAAGGAACTCGCCGACGTCGACCCCGGAGAGCCGCGCGGAGAGGTCGAAGGGGAACGGCGGCGCGAGATCGAGGGCGAAGAACTGCGCGCGTCGCCGGTGCTCGAGCTGATGCGCGCACCCTCGAACCGCCCGTCGAGGGCGGTGAACGACAGGCGCGGGTCGGCATACGCGACCTGCATGCGCACGTCGTCGAGCTGCCGCCCGGCGAGCAGCCCCCGCCGGCCCACGACGGAGGCGCGCGCGCGCAGGGTCTCACCCTCGAGCGCGAGCTCGAGGTCGACCCCGTCGACGGAGCTGAGCTCCAGCGGGATCCCCAGCACGAGCGCCATGTCGTCGACGTCGATCTGGCCCCGGAAACGCAGCGCGGAGGATAGGAAGTCCAAAGGGGGTTTATTGGACCCCGAGGTCCATTGACGGAGTATCGTTATCCGAAGGTCAAGTCCGAGCTGCGCGAGCCCCCGCCCCCCGCTCGCTCGGGGAGCTGGACGAGGACGAAGCGGCGATCGGCTTCTACCGCGCCGCGGTGGCGGCGAGTGGGCGGACTGCGGGGTGGAATCTACTGAAGTTCGTCCGGACCGGGACTTTCGACGGCAAGTGCAGTGTGTGTGAGCGACGTTCGCCCACACCTCGATCGCCTATTCAACGTCACAGCTCGGTACACGACCATGAACTTCGCACCCGCTCGAGTCGCCACGCTCCTCGTGCTCGCTTCCGTCGCTGGAGCCAACGAGACGATCATCATACGCAGCGGCATGTTTGGAAACTCGCCCGCTGCGCCCGGCATGCAGATCGACAACGGGACGTGCGTCTCGACTGCGGGTCCGCAGACGCCCCTGTCGAGCACGACTTTCGGCCCAGAGTTCGGCGCAGCCTGTGTCGGTACGAATCCGTACGTCGCTGGACCGCCGCAGGGCGTTTGGATGCCGGCGCTCCCTTGCGATCCCGAGGCACGTTGGATCAACCCGAGTCTGCTGCAGTTCTCGCCGGGCGGTGTCCATGGAGATCCGCGCTCCGCGCTCTACTGCTTCCCGTTCAACGTCAACACGTTGTTCGGTTCCACCATCTGCGAGGCCCGTATCACGCTGTGCTGGGCCGTCGACGACGCCCTCGGCGACCCGAGCAGCCCGAACCCGAACGGTGCCTACGTGAACGGCACGCCGCTCTCCAACGCATTCAAGGGCGGGAGCCGCCTTGCGCAGTCGACCGCGGCCCAGACGATCACGGGCCTCGTCTGGCCTGGCGTCAACCACCTCTACATCTACCAACGCGACTTGGGCGCCGGGTACAGCGGCTTGATCTTCAGCGCCAAGATCGTCATCGAGGCGTCACCGCCCTGCACACCTGGGGTCTCGGACTCGATCCTCGACTTCGCGAGCGGTCAGTATCAGGGAGCGCCTCAATCGGTCGGCGGCCCCGTCGACAATGCGGTCTGCTTGGGAAACGGGACCTCGTTGGTCCCGTACCAGGCGACGCCCTTCAGCTACTTCGATCTGTACAGCGTGTGCCAACAGGGTAGTTCGCCTGTGGTCGTCCAGCCTCTCTCGGTGTGGCTTCAGGGCCTCTCGTGCAACCCCGAAGCGCGCTGGATACACAGTACGTCGACGGCCGGGTTCGGAGACCCGCCGCAGTCAGTGCTGTACTGCATCCCAGTGAATATTGCACAGAACTTCTGCAACGTGCAATTGGACCTCTGCTGGTGCGTGGACGACTACCTCGGGGACTCGCCAGGCCCCAACCCGATCGGCGCGTACCTCAACGGCGTTCCGCTCTCGGCGGCGTTCAGTGGCGGCAATTACGGCACCGAGTCATCGGCCTCGATGAACGTGACCAATCTGCTGCAGAATGGTCCGAATCAACTCGTGCTCTACCAGCGCGACGCCGGTGCCCTCGTCAGCGGGATCATCTACTCGGCGCGCTTCACGATCACTCCGCGGTACCTGTGCCCGCCGCCCGGGATCGGTATCGCCTATTGCGGACCGGCGGTGGTCAACTCCTCAGGAGGCGTAGGCTCGATCAGCGCCGTGGGAAGCACGCTCGCAGCCTCGAACGACTTGATCCTCGAGGCCAACAGTCTGACCACGAACGCCTTCGCGTACTTCATCACGAGCCGCACCCAGGGGTTCGTCACCAATCCCGGTGGTAGCGCCGGCAACATCTGCCTCGGCGGCGCGATCGGCCGAGTCGTCGGCGGGTCGATCCTCAACTCGGGCGCCGGCGGCAGCGTCGCCGTGGCCGCGAACCTCAACGCCCTGCCTCAACCGACCGGGCCGGTCACCGTCGTACCAGGGGACACTTGGAACTTCCAGTGTTGGTATCGGGATGTGGTCGGCGGTGTGGCAACGTCGAACTTCACTGACGCCTTGTCCGTCTTGTTCGACTGATGCCTAACGGTGACTGCCCGGGCTTCGCGAGTCGATGTCCCGGGCTACTGCGATCTCGATCTCTGCGCTCGTCGCGCTACGCTAGCGGAGCGCCTCGACCAGCGCCTCGATGTGCGGTCGTCCGCTGTCCTGGTACTACGCTATCCGAGGTATCGATGTGACGAGTCGGTCGAGCACAGGAGACGCGGCGCGTCGGTGCCTCCGTTGCGAGTTCCTCGGGTCTTCGGTCGAATGGAGACATGTTCGCCGCACTCCTCGCGCTCGCGGTGCTGCAGGCGCCGCCGATCCATATCGAAGGCGTCATTGTCGGGGCCGACCTGCGGCCCGTCACCGGCGCGCGGGTGCTCGTCGCGTGCCAGCCCGAGATCCCGTCGCTCGCACCCGGGCGCGAGATCCTCGCCGACGTGCAGACGGGCGCCGACGGCGCGTTCGCGTTCGACTTGCCCGAGGAGTGGGCGGCGCGCCAGGCGTATAAGCAGGCCGAGCTGATCGTCTACGCGCCGGGGCACGTCCTGCACACCGCGGAGTGGAGCGTGATGGATCTCCCGGTCGGCCGGCCTGTGCGCATCGCACTCGCCGCAGCGAGCAGCGACGCGAGCGCTCGCCTGCGCATTGT
>Ga0163154_10007301_pt1 | contig 13218 bp, 12 predicted proteins | sample OliLakLV19MP9P1_FD_148649 | JGI IMG/M metagenome (GOLD analysis project Ga0163154, IMG submission 148649) | Freshwater microbial mat bacterial communities from Lake Vanda, McMurdo Dry Valleys, Antarctica - Oligotrophic Lake LV.19.MP9.P1 | ecosystem: Environmental > Aquatic > Freshwater > Lake >... | reverse complement strand
TCTAAGGGAAGTCGATCTACATCGTAAAAGCGTCCGACTTCTACTCGTAACTGCTTTCCACCCGTTTCAATAATTGCGTAAGTCATGACTACTTCTCTGAATATGCCGTACAGGTAGCTAAAGCGCTGAGCTGAACTTCGCCTTTAGCATTTGCCCATGGGCGCGAACCTGATCCGAGCAAAAGAACAACAGCTATCTATCATCGCCAAAATAGATGGAAACTGTCAAGTCTCTATTTCTATTATTTTTTAGGCACACCTCGTCTCATTCTAGACTTAAGCTCGTCTAATAAACTTAGACTTATAGCTCTAATGCAGACTCAGGCTCAACTTAGGCTCATTGTAAGTAATGAAAGTTTAAATAATGAAGCTGCTAGTTTCACCTTGAGCAGCTTGCCAGCTCTTAGCATCGTAGTAAAGGTCTTCTAAAGAAATCTCTTGGAGGGCGGCTTTAAGCTTTTGATGCAGACGCTGCCAAAGGGTAAAGGTGACCCAATCTTCAGATTGATCTGCATCGGGAAGGTGGTGGGGTAGCGGTTCAATCGTTTCTCCAACGGCCTCCAGGATTTGCGCTAGCGAGATTTGGGCAGGCGATCGCGCTAGTTGATAGCCTCCCTGTACCCCGCGTGAAGACGTGACTAGGTCTGCCTGCCGCAGCTCAATCAGCAGTTTTTCGAGATATGGGGCGGGCAAGTTTTGTCGGGTGGCGATCGCCCGCACTGATGTCGGCCCATAGCTGGGCTGGAGGCTTAAATCGAGTAGTGCCTTAACGCTGTAATGCCCACGGGTCGTTAATTTCATGTCAATTGCTCAGGTCAGAGATCCCGTTATTATGTAGCGGGTGGTGGCGAGATCTAGGGCTGCAAACCACCCAGCTCAATCTTGACGCAAATTTCTTGGGAGCAAAATCGGATGAGCTTAGCACCTTTATTCTTTGCAGTAAAATTTCAGCTTCTCAACTGACTTCTAACCCGATGCCGCGAGTAAGATAGTCTCAGCTAAGTTTCAACAGGTTTTACGGTTGCGATCGCGGCTTTAACAGCCCGACGCTTTTCAACTTCTCTATATAGGCTGTTCGAAACGTATCAGGCAGAGTTAGCTGCTCTACGCCGCGCACAAAGATCAACCGCTCAAAACTCCTTTACGATTGACTCAAAATCGATTGATGTTAATAATTTCATAGAGATTTAGTTGAGGGCGTCAGATTTCATCACCGTTCTAAGATAGGCTAAAGAGCCTAGAGCAAACGATTTCTGAGATCAGCTTGAGTAGAAAAACAGCCTAGCTTCATCCTGTTGGCCGTTGCGCAAATTTTGTATTTTATGTTAGAGACTCAACTGTCATAGGTTCGAAAGGTAAGTCTTTTGGGTGCATCATTCTAAATTTATGGATGATCATCCTCAACTAGTTTTGCAATGAGTTGTGAGAGAGAAGGCGGTCTTAGTGCATCTTCCTGCCGCAACTCAACTTAGGCTTACAAGATGGCTCACAAGATGGCTTACAAGATGGCTTACAAGATGGCTTACAAGATGGAGTGTAGCTGTTGAAATCATCGACTGTCTCCCAAGTCTATAGAGGAATCATTGACGCTGAGGTCAATATCGCCGAGCAAAACTGATAAAAAGGCTAGATTCTAATAGAAAAAATGTAGAAACTTTTTGCTAACCCAGTGTAATATAATCCTACAAGCTGCTTTCAAGCTGTGGAAAAAGTTTTTAGGCAACTGTTAGCTAGGTTCTAGCTAGGTTAACCTCTAATCCCACTCTTAGACTGGTAGCGAATAGACTTTAGTTGATGGCCTTAGAGTTAAGTTAATGATTAAAAAGAAAAAAATTGAACCCCTGCTTGGGGAAGCTCTCCTGGTTAAGGTTAAACAGCTCGAGAACCTCAACAAAGAGGAAAAGGCGCGAGAATGTGGCTATTACACCATAACCAAAAACGGTGTAGAGCGAGTCAATATGATGAAGTTCTTGAACGCGCTAATTGATGCTGAAGGCATCGAATTAGACGGCAAGGCAAGCAGCAATGGGCGTGGTGGTCGTAGCGCTAGCTACCGAATTACAGTTCAGTCAAATGGCAATCTCTTGATTGGTTCGGCTTATACCAAGCAGATGAACTTGAAGCCCGGTGATGAGTTTGAGATTTCTCTGGGCCGAAAACATATTCGCCTCAAGCAACTCGATGGTGAGTTTTTTGAAGAAGAATAGACCGCTGCATTGGGTTTAGTTCAGAAAAATTTGCCCTATTCGCTCGCGCCGCTGGCAGAGCAGCCTTAAGCTCTGTCGTTGACTATATTTGTAGGATTGCCTAATTTGCTCTGACGTTAGAGCAGATTAGGTGATTTTTTATTTTGCCAAACCGCTTTGGGAATGCCCAGAGTTGCAGGCTGATTGGTCTGAGCTAACGCAATAGAGTAGCCCAAGGAATACTCGCATTATTGGCTAGCTCAGCACTCACAGCCCGAGCGCCTTGTCCATTTAAGTGGCTAGGATCAGCAAAATATTCGTTCTGTGTTGGCCATTGTTGGCTGAGATCGTGAAAGAGGAACGTTTGCTGACTGGCCAACTGCTGCATATATTGACGAAACTGCTGCTCGTAGCGTTGCCGCACTGGATCGAGGTAGTCTCGAGTGAGGGGCAAGTTTACAAATATCAGTGGAATCCGGTGGCGCTGGGCAAATCGAGCGATCGCTACTGTTGCCGTGGCCTGCTCGCCAGCGAGTCGAAAGGGCACATAATTATCGTCATATTGCCCTGACACCCTAGGAAACTGTCGATAATACGTAGCAGGATCAAACCGGGTCGAGATCAATTGAAAGCCATTAGCAGTGATCGGCAACGGTGGCGATGGTTCTACAACGGGCAACCCATAGCTCCAGGGCAACGGAGCGGGAATGGCCGTCGTTGGCTCTAAAAAAGGAGAGCAAGCAGAAGCAGGGGCGGCCAAAACAGACTGACCATGGCTCAGACTAGCCTGAGCTAGAGAACTTTGGCTCAACGCCAGGATCAAAGATGATGTTTGAGCCGTGGGCACGATCGGCAAATCAATACAAATCTCAGGGGGTGGAGTCGGAAGACTCCCTGGTAACAGGGGCTGGATGGGACGGCGACCCTGTCTGAGTTGAGCATACCCAGCCGAGGCAATGATGCCGTTATAGGTGACGTCTAGTTTGGCACTATTAAACGCCCGTGACCCATCGGCCCAAATCAGAACGCGAGGAGCTTGATCGGGGGGGAGAATCTGCCGAAGCATCAGATCGACCACACGAGCGGTGGCTCCATTGATGCTGAAGTTGTAAATTCGCAAGTTGGGATACCCCCGCGCGGCCAAACGTTGTTGCAGTGCACCGGGATCAACCCCTTGCAAGGCTCGGGAACTACCGACAATTAGCACGTCGGGTGCGCCATTTACCATCAGATAATGGTTGTAAAGGCGGATCTGGAGATCGAGGGGTTGGCTGTTGAACGAGGCGAATCTGGGGATAAACAGGGTCGGGGCGGGCGACAAGAAGGGTAGCTCTGCATGAGCCAGAAACGCAGACTCGGGCAAGCTGAGGGCAGTAGACTCTACCGGAGACAGCCGATAGCTCCGGGCAGGATCAGGGGAAAGAGCGATCGCCACACCTATGGTGAGTAGGATAGTTCGCAGAGCCAACCGCCCCAAACCGCACCCCCTAGACTGACTCAATAGCTCAAACCAGACACCCAAGCTTTTACCCAAACCCCTAATCGTCTTTTGGCCCCATTGCCATTTGCACTACAAACGCTTGGCCACCATCTTGGTGATAGCGATCGGCCCAAGCCCGCAATACCTCGTCTAACTCCGTCAATGCGGCTCCTATCCGATCTTCTGAGATATCTAGTTCTTCCAAAATACGCAACACCTTAGGTTGATGATCTGCCCAATCTCGCATTAAGCGGAAATAGCGGGCGGTATCTTCCACAATGATGTAGGTGCGTTCTTCCTCATCAGCAGGTGAATAAAAAGCACGAGTGAGGACATAAAACGGCATACCCCATGGCGAGTCAATTCGCGTTACTGTGCCAGAGTAGAGCAGTCGGCGTTTGATATGTTCTGCCAGGGCTTCGCTCATTGGCAACCTGCGCTCTTCAGGTAGATCCTCTTGCGAGCGGCTGTGCAAAAACTCGATGATATCCATGAACTGGAACGAGTTAATTAGCTGGGCATCTGGAAGATTTGGCGGAAGTTTATCTCCAATTTGCCGCTTCTCGTCCATGGTAAGGCTATTACCAGAGATGCGCGATCGCCCTGGCTGCCATGGATATTGTTCCATCCATACGTAGGGTAACTGAATCAAATACCGTGGCTCTTGGGAGCCAAGCATTTTCAGGAGTTTACCCTCTGTCAGTGCTTGCCGCACTTCTTCTACAATCACTTTGACGCGCTTTGGCTCAATATGATGTAGATGGCCAGTCATTCGCAGGTTTTGATCTTGCTCTAAATAGGTTATGTAGATAGCGCATTTAGCAGCCGTAGCGGCAGCGTCTAAAAATGCACCGTGTCGATGCCCGCCCGTTCGCATCGCACTAAACGCTAGATAAAGCATGATCTGATCCATTGCACTGGGACTCAGGCGTTTGATCAGATCTAAATCGTTAGTCATTTCAAGAAGAGCTGCGTAGCATTAAGTACAATAAAGCAATACAGAGTAAAAGCGACACATATGGGGCTGTGGCTAGGCTTTTACTAAAATACTCCTAGATTAAACTATATCTAGGGATTCTGAGCAAATCCTTTTAGTAGAGCTTGGGGTTCTCACTCAAGCTTTTGCATCCACGGTTAGTGTATTGAATCTAACAGATGACATTAGATTGTGCACTTTGTTTAAGGGAGTCCTAAGATGCTCTGACCTTTTAAACGCACTGGAGGGCTTCACAGCGTCCACTGCCCCGGTGAAAATATTCACCATTACTTGGAGCTGATTCAGCTTGCGACCCTACTCGCTGAAGCCTGTTAGGGATGGCAGACATCAACTTGGGGTCTACCTCAGACATGGCGGGTGACAGCATCGGCAACAAAAATAGAACCACAGAAAAGATGGGATTTGGCATCAGCATAGAAAGAGTTCCATGTAGAGGTTTCTACTCTTTGTTACGATGCTTTTCCAAACCAATCAGGAAAATCATTTCAAGTTTGAGCGTGAATGATTGCAAATATTTCGTGAAGGAGATGTATTTTGCATTTACTTCCAAAAACCTGTATCCCATACGCGATGGGCTGTTGAGGTTTTAGATTAATTGTGATTGCCTCCTCCTCCTCAGCCGATAAGATTCCTAGCTTCTCAGGAAAGGTTTCTAGATCACTCAGGAAAAACTCATTCGCCTCTGGCATGTACCCACTAGATTAGAACTGTTCCTCAATCTCTAGGCTTGAACTTGAGCAGCGCACTAGTAGAAGACGGCGCAAGTTTAGCTACCGTAGGGCGGGCATCTTGCCCGCGCAGGCTGGAAGCCTGCACTACGAACGGTAGGCAGATTTACGTCTCAGACTATTAGATACCGGGGTAGTATCTCCGTTTTAGTGTTGCTCCGCCCTGCATGGGTCATACGACACTGATCATGCATATCGACTTAATTCTAAAAGATCAGCCCTATGCTAGTTTTCATTCCTTTTCTACCCACCGTTGCATGAGCCTGCCCAAGTTTCCCCTCCAATGGTTTCAGTCAAAACGCAGGAGTTTGCCTCTTTCATCGTTGCAATTTCGCTTGACCTTAGGAATTATTATTTCGCTGATTGGTGGACTAGGTGGTACGGCACGCTGGATGAGTTGGAAGACTGAGCAAATGCTGTTGGCAGACTATCGAGAAAAATTAGCGATAGTGACCGAGCAGTTAACTGCTGATCTTCAGCTGCCGCAGCATAATGGAGCGATCGCCCTCGAGCCTGGATCCCTGATGCATGTGCAAGCTGTAATGGATCAGCTGGCTTCAGCAGATACCTGGCTATGGATCCGTCAGGCCGGGGCTCCCGCACTAGGAGATGCAGAGAAATCGGTGGTGGTGCGATCGCTCAGTCTGAGCGCTTCGCCCAACTATCAAATGCTGATGAAATTAACAGCACTGTCGGAACAACCACAGATTTTGACCGTAAATGGGCAGCACCTAATTTGGTGTACCCATCCACTGACGAGCCAAGGCAAGGTTTGGGGGCAGCTCTACGTTGCCCAAGACGTGACTCGTGATTATCAAATGTTAACTGACTTAAACAGCAACTTGATGTTGACAGCAGGGGTGGCGATCGCCCTTCTGAGCATAGTTGTGGCCTGGATTATCTGGCGATCGCTCCATCCTCTGAGACAGGCCAATCAGTTAGCAGAATCTTACGCCAGCGGCAATCTCAATTCGCCCCGGCTCGACCCCTCGCGGATGCCTACCGAGGTGCAAGAGTTGGCCTATACCTGTAACCATTTAGTAGAGAGGCTCTCCACTGCTGCCGAGCAACAGCGCACGTTTACCAGCAACGTCTCCCACGAACTGCGCACTCCTCTTAGCCTGGTTTATGGCTACCTGCAAAGCACGCTCAAACGAGGTCCCAATCTAACAGAGGCGCAGCAAACCGCCCTTTCCATTGCGGCATCCGAAACAGAACGCACAATCGAGCTATTACAAAGCTTGCTGGAACTAGCGCGCACCAACAACAGTGCTGTTTTGTTTACGCTGCAACCCGTGGCGTTGAATGATGTCGTGACAGACTTAGTGCGAATGACCGAGCAGTTCAAGCAGCGATCGCTGCAAATTCATGCCCCTACGCCTCTAGTGGCGATCGCCGATCGGGAGCATCTACTGCGAGTGCTGATGCACTTAGTAGACAACGCAATCCATTATTCGGATGTAAATCAGCCGATTACACTCACTATTCGCCATCAAGCTCCATGGGCTTTATTACAGGTGAGCGATCGCGGCAGCGGTATTTCTGAAGCCGAACAGGCGCAGGTCTTTGAATCCTTTCACCGCACTGATCCCTCTCGCAGTCGAGCGACCGGGGGCGTTGGCTTAGGGCTAGCGATTGTGAAGTCCCTAGTAGAAGGCATGAGTGGGCAGGTTTCTGTGCAGTCTCGCATCGGCGAAGGCAGCACCTTTACCGTCAAACTCCCGCTAGCCACCAGAGAGCCATCGCAGCGATAGCGCTGGGGCTGGCGGTTTTTTTGAACTCACCCTGTTTATGCACATTTACTCACACCCCAAGCGATTCCTATGACAGCACAAATCCTACTAGTTGAAGATGAAGAGAAACTGGCTCATTTTATTAAGCTCGAACTAAGTTGTGAAGGGTACCAGGTCAGCGTGGCGCATGATGGGTTAAGTGGGCTAACGTTGGCTCGAGAGCAGCCGCCCGATCTGGCCATTTTAGATTGGATGCTACCCGGCTTAACGGGTCTAGAGCTATGTCGCAGATTGCGCTCTACAGGAAGTAAAATTCCGGTGATTTTGTTGACAGCAAAGGATGAAATTGGCGATCGCGTGGCCGGACTAGACGCCGGAGCCGACGATTATGTGGTCAAGCCATTTAGCATTGAAGAACTACTGGCCCGCGTGCGGGCACATTTGCGCCGCACCCAAGCGCCTGACCTCGACCTGCTAGAGTTCGACGACCTGAGCCTCAACTGCCGTACCCGTGAGGTGTTTCGCAGCGGGCGAGCGATCGAACTCACCGCCAAAGAATTTGATTTGCTACATCACCTAATGGCTCATGCCAAACAAGTCGTTACCCGCGATCGCATTCTAGAAGCAGTCTGGGGCTACGACTTTATGGGCGACTCCAATATCATCGAAGTCTATATCCGTTACCTGCGGCTAAAACTAGAAGGACAGCATGAGAAACGGCTGATCCAAACTGTACGAGGTGTGGGTTACGTCCTGCGCGATTAGGTCAGTGCCGGACATCAGTACAGATTGATGCGCGCTGTTGAAATGAGTAGAGAAACTTGTTGGCTTCATCCTCAACTGCCCCCGTCTGAACGCTAAAATAAGGACTGCCTTTGCTAGATCAACCGGGAAAACTCTTGTGCTAAAGACGCTAATTGCCGACTTCCGCATTATTTTTGAGCGCGATCCCGCTGCGCGCAATTGGTTAGAGGTGCTAATTTGTTATCCCGGGTTGCAGGCTCTAGTGATGCATCGCTTCGCGCATCGCCTGTTTAAACTGCGGCTACCCTTTATTCCCCGCTTCCTATCTCACATAGCGCGGTTTTTGACGGGGATCGAAATTCACCCCGGTGCCCAGATTGGATGCGGTGTGTTTATTGACCACGGCATGGGCGTCGTCATTGGAGAGACGGCTATTGTGGGCGACTATGCTTTGATTTATCAAGGTGTCACCCTAGGAGGTACAGGAAAAGAAAGTGGCAAACGACATCCCACCCTTGGCGAGAATGTAGTGGTGGGTGCCGGAGCCAAAGTGTTGGGCAATCTTCAAATTGGCGATAATGTCCGTATTGGCGCGGGTTCGGTCGTGCTGCGCGATGTGCCCTCAGACTGCACTGTAGTAGGGGTGCCAGGGAGAATTGTCTATCGCGCCGGGGGGCGAGTTGAGCCACTAGAACATGGCAGACTGCCAGATTCTGAAGCTCAAGTGATTCGAGCCTTGGTTGATCGGATTGAATCGTTAGAGCGTCAGGTTCAAAATCTTCAGGAAGAAACCCTGCCTAACGCTAAAAACTCGCCAATGCTGTCATTGCTGAGTAGCGGTCTGACTAAAATAGACGACTCGGCGTCATCTCTGCGGAAAAATGCGACTCGTGACCCTAGTCAAACTGCTGCGGAGCGCCGGGATGCAGCCCCTGATGCTGGTGCAGCGCGCTGCCGATTGAGCGATCGCATTATTGAAGAGTTCTTAAACGGTTCGGGAATCTAGCGGTTCTACTTTGCCTTTTGCCAAAAATACTGCTTTTGCCAAAAATACTAGCCTTGCAGCGCTAGTTGAAGCTGTAGCCGCAGCGGCGAATCAAGCTGGACTACCAGGCCGGGATGGCGGCTAGTAGGGATGGCGTCTGTCATCCCACCAGGTTCAGAGCGATTGGATCTATTCGAGTGAGACGCGTTGAAGTGGGCAGCAGGCCACAATAGCCACCGACTTCCTTGAGGTAGCGTGTTCACACTGATGGCATTTTGAGTCAGCCAAATCAACGGGCTACCCGGTGGCGCATCAGTAGTTGGAGTTTCACTGTGGCGCACAGCCGCTAACGCTTTTAGCACAGTGCGATCGCTCTTCACGATGCCTGTGCCAGCCGTCCACAAGCTGACCTGCATCCCCTGCTGGCTGGCATACGCGTAAAGCGACGCAGCGGCTGTTACCGCCTGTTCAAACTGGTCTGCCTCCCAACCCAAGGCACTGTCTAGGCAAATCACCACGTCTAACCCACCCGTAAACGTCTCCAGTTCGCGCACACGCAATTCACCATAGCGAGCGCTAGTGCGCCAGTGCACCAGCCGAGTGGGGTCACCCCAGCGGTAGGGACGCAGCGTGCGCGTCACCCCCTCAACGGCGGCCTGAGCGCGAGCATTACTCTGCCTAACTTGACTATCATCTTGCCCCAGCTCATCGACTAACGGGCAGCGGCTCAACGGTAGCGCCCTAGGATAGATTACCGCAACAGCTTTTACAGCCTGTTGACGTCGGCACCAAAATAGCCCCAAGGGTGTGGCTGTCCTCAACTCAACCCCCTGCCACCGATAGACTCCTCGGCGCTCGGTTGGACAAGCATACGTCCAGTAGTAGGTACTCTGAGCCGGAATCGACTCAATCGCCGTTACCTGAGGATGCCCCAGATCTGAAGGCAACAGGTCCTTAATCTGGAGCAACGTTTTAGGTTGAGAAGCCCCGTTTTCGATCGCCAATTCTACCGTCAACAGATCACCTACTGAAACTAAATCCAGCGGGCGACGGCTCACCTGGAGGCGTTGCAGCGATCGCCCTGGCAAAATAGCAGCCATTCCCAGTAGCGCCATCATCACCCCGCTCATGACATACAGCCAACCCGCCATCGTATTGGTCGCAGCGGCAAAGAAAAACAGCGCCAGACCGCCCATCACCCAGCCACTATAGGCGGGCACAACCCAGCGACGTTCTAACCAATTCAGCAAGCGGTGAGGTGAAAGCATGGGAATGAGGAGAATACAGAGATATGGTAGAGATATGTTCGCCGATCAAAACCGATAGATGGCTTTACCCTAGCCTATCCGCTGCTTACGCATAGTCTATGCGCTAAATCCATGCATTGAATTTGGAGCATTGAATTTGGAGCATTGAATTTGGAGCAGTTGATTTCGGGCACGATAAAGCTAGGCAAGTTATAATCTTTGCGGATACTGCGTAAAATTTCTTTATGAATAGCCCTCTGATTAACGCTTTTTTTGTCGGTCGAGCATTGGCGGAAGCCTGCGGTGAGCAATTTGAAAACACCGTTTCCAAAACGATGGGCGACTTAGGCAAATTTGATGCAGAGCAACGAGAGCGTCTGCGGCAATTCATGGAACAGGTGTTAGAAAAAGCAAATCGAGACGCGGAGCAAGCAAGGCAGTCGCGGCCAGGGACTGCGGCATCAGCTGGAACCGCATCCGGTGACGATCTGCAAACAACAATCGATGAGTTGAGAGCCGAGATCGCCCAGTTGAGGGTCGAATTGCAGCGTTATCGGGCACGCTCCGTCTAGAGTTACACTAGCGCCTGATGCTTGATTTCATTTTTTAGCTCTCGACTTCAGCCGTTTTTAGTCCTTAGCCCCACTTGTTGAGGCGCATTGCCCTGCCACTTGTCAGTTCTGTCCATGCTCTCTACGTAGGTTCATAAGGATCTGGTGTCTGCTCCTTCTGATAACTCTAACTCTGTTGCATCAGATACGGGGCATCCCGTAGCTCCCTCTCAGCCGCTTACAAAAGCGGCCATTTTGCCTAGTAATCGCACCGATCCTTTAGAGAGCTTTGTTTCTGCTGTGGCAACCGACAAGCCTTATGCGGCAAAATCCTACCGCTGGAACCAAGAAAACTATTCACAGCGACGACGGTATGTAGATATTTGGACGTTCATTTTGAAGCTGCTAGCGGTTCAAGCCGCTTACAACAAGTCTTGGACTTATAAGGGCGGCATCACAGATGCCAAAAAAGCTACTCGGCGGCGATCGCTTGCGGTCTGGATTCGAGAAACCTTACTAGAGCTAGGACCTACGTTTATTAAAGTAGGTCAGTTATTCTCCACTCGGGCTGATTTATTTCCAGTCGAGTTTGTAGAAGAACTGTCGAAGCTTCAAGACAACGTGCCCGCTTTTGGCTACGAGCAAGTAGAGGAAATTATCCAGGCTGATCTGGGTAAGTCTGTCCCACAGCTGTACCAAAGCTTTGATCCACTCCCTCTAGCAGCGGCTAGCTTGGGGCAAGTACACCGCGCCCAGCTCCACTCCGGTGAAGAGGTAGTCGTCAAAATCCAGCGGCCTGGACTAAAAAAGCTATTTGAAATTGACCTAGCGATCTTGAAGGGCATTGCCCGCTATTTCCAACGTCATCCCAAGTGGGGCCGAGGCCGAGACTGGCTTGGCATTTATGAAGAATGCTGCCGCATTTTGTGGCAAGAAATTGATTACCTAGGTGAAGGCCGCAATGCCGATACATTTCGGCGCAACTTCCGGCGAGAGGAGTGGGTGAAGGTGCCCCGTGTTTACTGGCGATATAGTTCTTCGCGAACTCTGACGCTGGAATATATGCCGGGGATCAAAATTAGCCACTATGAAGCGCTAGAAGCCGCTGGGTTAGATCGCAAAATCTTGGCTCAGCTCGGGGCGCGGGCATACCTACAGCAATTGCTCAATGACGGGTTTTTCCATGCCGATCCCCATCCAGGCAACTTAGCCGTTAGCCCAGACGGGTCGTTAATTTTTTACGACTTTGGCATGATGGGGCGCGTGCAGCCCGTCACACGAGAAAAGCTGCTCGATACCTTTTTTGGAATTGCTCAGAAAGACGCCGATCGAGTTGTGGCGTCGCTGGTCGAGTTGGGAGCACTATCGCCGTCAGAAGATATGGGTCCCGTGCGCCGCTCGATTCAGTACATGCTGGATCACTTTATGGATCAGCCGTTTGAGAATCAGTCGGTGAGCGCCATTAGTGAAGATCTGTATGAAATTGCTTACGATCAGCCCTTCCGGTTTCCAGCAACATTTACGTTTGTGATGCGAGCATTTTCTACCCTAGAAGGGGTGGGTAAGGGACTAGACCCAGACTTTAACTTTATGGAGGTCGCACGGCCGTTTGCGATGCAGATTATGTCGAACAGTAATGGTTCTGATCCCACTGGTCTTTTAGGCGAACTAGGGCGGCAGGCGGCACAGGTGAGCAGCACGGCGTTGGGCTTGCCCCGTCGCATTGAAGACACGATTGATAAGCTAGAGCGAGGCGACCTGCGGCTACGGGTGCGATCGCAAGAAACAGATCGAATGCTCCGACGCCTCAGTAACGTTAATATGGGGACTAATTACGCCCTGTTGATGGGAGCGTTTACCGTATCCGCTACTATTTTAGTGGTGAATCATTATTTATGGCTGGCTCTAGTGCCCGCTGGTGCTGCGGCGATCGCGGCAGTAGCATTTGTCCAGCTGCTGCTACAGATTAATCGCGCTGATAGCACATTTTAGCTATGCTAAGGCGTTAGTGCGATCGCTGTTCACTTGGCCAAGACTAGCCATGCCAAGATTAGCCGTGTCAAAACTAGCTCTAACCTAACTTGTACGACCTAGCCCCTTCCACCCTGATGGCAGCCGTCGCCTTATGAAATGCTTTTTCGCGGGTCTCACCGATCCGGGACTCGTCCGCAGCGTAAACCAGGATGCTTACTACCTCCACCCAGAGGGTCGGTATTTCATTGTTGCAGACGGTATGGGGGGGCATGCAGGAGGGCAAGAAGCCAGCAATATTGCCACAAAAGCAATCCAAGCCTATCTCAACGAACATTGGGACTCTCCCGAAACATCGCCAGCGCTGTTAGAGCAAGCATTTCTAGAAGCAAATCGGGAGATTTTGACTGACCAAAACAGCCATCCCGAACGATCTGATATGGGCACTACAGCGGTTGTTTTAATTTTCCGCAATGACCAGCCTTGGTGTGCTCATATTGGTGATTCTCGGCTTTACCGCCTCCGAGGGTCAAAACTAGAACAAATTACTGAAGACCATACCTGGGTAGCCCGAGCCATGAAAGTCGGAGACCTCAC
>Ga0163154_10007298_pt1 | contig 13224 bp, 13 predicted proteins | sample OliLakLV19MP9P1_FD_148649 | JGI IMG/M metagenome (GOLD analysis project Ga0163154, IMG submission 148649) | Freshwater microbial mat bacterial communities from Lake Vanda, McMurdo Dry Valleys, Antarctica - Oligotrophic Lake LV.19.MP9.P1 | ecosystem: Environmental > Aquatic > Freshwater > Lake >... | reverse complement strand
GCCAATGGCTCCTCCGTTGGGGTCGCAGCGCAGACGCCGTTGCGACGCACAGCCCGCCGGACGGCCTTTTGGCATAGCGCAGACTCGAAAGTAGAGCCATAGCCTTCAAAATCAATTCGAAAATGGGTAATGATCGCCAAAAGGACTTCCGGCGCACTCGCGAGGAAAGTCCGACCGGCTGCTAGGATTTTTGTTCTGGTTGCTTGCTCTTCCCGATTACTAGCAGCTTGGGCCTGGGTTTTGGTTTTCTAATATCGCCCTAACTAACTATCTAACGGGGTTCGGCAGGCGCGACGGATGAGTGCCGAACATCGGCCTGATCGCCGTCAAACCCGAGCCTGGCGGCCAGCAGCACCACCGCCACCCCGCTGGCCACGGCCAGCATCATGATTCCCCACACCGCCCAGCCCGGCATTAACAATTGTCCGAACCACGTGCCGCCGAGTGCGATGGCCACCGACAACATTAGGCGCGATAGCTCAAGCAGCAGGCCAACGCGTCGCCAGCGCGGATTGCTGCCGAGCAGCAGGCCGAGTGTCACGGTAGCCGAACCCAGGTATGCGGCGTAGGCCAGTTCCGGCCAGAACGGTAACCATCCGGCAATCGCAATCAGGTGCACGAGTTGTGCCGGCAGCAGTGCGGTCTGCAGCAGCGCGTAGTACCCCAGCGCGGCCGGTGTCGAAGTCTGGAAATGGCGGTGTTGGCGCAGATCGAAGCTCGGCTTCGGGTCAATCGCGGCGACATCGGCAGGCCGCCAGCCCGGCGCGCGCCACCAGATCGAGAGCTTGTCGCGCCAGCTATGGGCATGCCAGGCGTCTTTGCACAGCGCACAAAAGGTATCGAAATTGATCCATAGCGGATTCCAGCTGCTGACCGGCGCGCGCGTGCCGTAACGCACCGGATCGTCGCTGCGCTCGTCTTCGAAGGTGCCGAACCAACGATCCCAGATCATCAGGATGCCGCCATAGTTTTTGTCGAGGTAGCGGTCGTTGACGCCGTGATGGACGCGGTGATTGGACGGCGAACCAAACCAGCGGTCGAACCAACCGAGGCTGCCGATGCGCTCGGTGTGAATCCAGAACTGGTAGAGCAGATTGAGCAGCGACGCCACTGCGTACACGGCCGGCGGAATGCCGACGAAGGCCAGCGGCAGCGCGAATACCCAGGTCCACAGGTGCATGGAGGCCGACGGCACCCGAAGCGCCGTGGCCAGATTGAAGCGGTCGCTGGAGTGGTGAACCACGTGCGAGGACCACAGCAGGTTCCATTCATGCCCCATGCGGTGCTGCCAGTAGTAGGTGAAATCGTAAAGTAAAAGGCCGATCACCCAAGTCCAGGGATTGGCCATGGACCAATCGCCGAGCGCGACTTGGGTATACACCAGCGTGTAGATGGCGATACGCAGCACGATGGTGACGATGCCGAAGGCGCTCATCATGATCGACACACCGAGACTGGTAACGGTGTCGTTGAGTTCGTAGTCGGAGCGACCCTGAGCACGACTGATGGCGTAATCGAGGTACACCGCCGCATAGAAAAACGGCAGCACGATAGCTGCGATCAGGGCATTCGGGCCGATTGAATTCATGTCTAGGCTAGAGCCGGTCAGTAAGTACTGTCACTTCTATGCAGTTTATGCGGGCAGGAAGCGCTTGTCGCCGGTGTAATCGATCATCGATCATCGATCACGAATACGCAGGCCTGCGCCCTCTCACTTCAACGCCGCCGGCACGGTCACGCTAGCGGCATTGCTGCTCTTGAGCTCCGCGTCGGGTTGGAAGCCGATCAGCAACAGCATGACCGCAAAACCGACGACGTAGGCCACCGGCACATGCCAGCCGTGGCGAATCCACAGCCCGACCGAGCGCGCCTGCGGGTACATGCTGGACAGCGCGACACCAGCCGACGAGCCGAACCAGACCATCGAGCCGCCGAAGCCGACCGCATAAGCCAGGAAGCCCCAGTCGTAACCGCCCTGCTTGAGCGCCAGTTCGGTGAGTGGGATGTTGTCGAACACTGCAGAGACAAAACCCAGGCCGAACGTGGTCTGCCAGGACGCCGCCGGTAACTGCTCCACTGGCATCATTGATGCCGACAGTACCAGTGAGAGCAGGAACAGCGCGCCGCGGGCGGCGTCGGGCAACAAGCCCCAATGGGGTTGGCGGATCAGCGTGCACAGCCCAATCGCCAACCACACCGCCGCACCCAGGAAGGGGAAGAGGTCGGACCAGGCGTTGAAGCGGGTATTGATGACGACGTTGACGACGATCGCCGCGACCAGGATGAAGAGGACGATCGCCACGCGCGGCCAGTCGATGCGCACGCCGCTATCGGCGTCCTTCTGGATTGGCTGGTAGGCCTGCTGCTGCAAGGACGCCGGGATGCCGCAGATGACCAGCGCCACCGTCGACGCGACGAAGGCCTCGGCCACGTCAAGCGGGTGCACGCCGGCGATCCACATCATGGTGGTGGTGGTATCGCCGACCACGCTGCCAGCGCCGCCAGCGTTCGATGCCGCGACGATAGCCGCCAAGTAGCCGATGTGTACGCGGCCCTTAAAGACGGTGTGCGCCACAGCGCCGCCGATTATTGCTGCGGCGATGTTATCGAGAAAACTCGACAGCACGAAGACCAGTGCCAGCAACACAAAGCAGCCCTTCCAGTCGTCAGGCATCACGCGCGGCAGCAGCGCCGGCACTTTGCTCTTCTCGAACAAGTCGGCGAGCAGCGCAAAACCCAATAGCAGTAGCAGCAAGTTGACGAGGATCACCCACTCGTGTCCGACGTGTCCGACGAAGCCGGCTAGACCCGTGCCGGTGTTGAACGGCGATAGCAGCATCTTGTACAGCGCGATGACCAGCGCACCGCCGAGCGCGATGCGCAGCGCGGACTTGTGGAACAGCGCCACGCCAGCCAGCACGCAGGCAAATAGAATGAACTCCAGCGGCACCGGGCCCACGCTCGGTCCGGTAAAAGCCGCGCCGCGGGCGACCGCCGTGCCCGGCAGGCACACCGCCGCCAATGCCAGAACAAGGCGGCGTGCGGGGTGGCTTTGCTGGTCAAGTGTCATCGATACCTCATTGGCGCTGGCCTAGTGGATTCTAGGCACCACTAGAGCGCCGCTGTCCAATCTGAGCCCTGAATGTGTCACGCAATCAAGGCTGGCGTCATCGCGGGGACTGCCCAGCAGGGTGGGCTACTGCTTGACGGCGAGTTGGTTGTGAATGCTGTACATCCCATCGACCAGACGCGCCGTTCGGGTCGCTTCATCCATCCGCGCCTGCGTAGGCACATCCCACGCTTTGAGCGCACGCATTAAGGGTCGTTTTTTGGCCTGGTGGGCCTGCATGCGGCGCAGAATGTCATCCAGCGTGCGCATCGCTCCGAGGATGTGCGGACCCTTGTTCAACATCACGCACTCGGCGCGCCCACCCATGGCCGCGTCGGTGATTTCGGCGCGCGATGGCAATCCGGTCTTGGCCAGTGTTTCTAGCACCTGGGTCGCCCAGACCACTGGCATATGCGCCGCCTCACAGGCCCACAGGATCTCTTCTTGCACCTCGGCCATGCGCTCGTAACCGCATTCCACCGCCAAGTCGCCGCGCGCGATCATCACACCCGCCGCCGGCCCACCCATTGCTGCTAGAAGCATCTCGGGCAAGTGTTCAAAGCCGCGTTGGGTCTCGATTTTAAGCATCAGGCCCACTTGCGGCGCCGACAATTCGGTGAGGCGCTGGCGCAGTTGCCGCACATCGTCGGCCGATTGCGCAAAAGACAGGCCGACGATATCGGCATGCCGCGCCACCACGGCCAGATCGTCCAAATCTTTGGCTGTCAGCGCCGGCAGATTGAGCCGGGTGTCTGGCAGGTTGATGCCCTTGTCGGCCGCCAAGCGCTCGCCGCCATCGCGGGCCTCGGTGATCTCCACTTCGACCCGTTTGGCGCCGCCGCGCCGCACCACGCCGCCTATGCGACCGTCATCAAACCAGATGCGATCGCCACGGCGCACCTGTGCCAATGCTTCGGGCAGGGTGCAGGCGATCGCCGCCGCGCGCGCCCGGCGGCCCGGCGCTGCCGCCACGGCGTCCTGGCCGATTCCGCTGTGCCGCAGGTGTAGCAGATCGCCACGGCGCAGATGCAAGCGACCGGGACGCGTCGGCAGATCGCTGATCGCGGTCGCTCGCACTGCGCAGTAGGGCCGCTCCAGTTGCAGCGTGGTCGTTTCAGTCAGGTAGGCGGTGCGCTCGCATTCGAGGCCGACGCTGTCGCTCTGACAATCCACCACCAGCAAGCGGCGCTGCGACCCGCGCGCATCGCGCAAACCGATGCGGTCGCCGATCTTGAGCTGGCGCAGCCAGGCGGCGTCCACGCCGAGACTGCAGATCGCCGAATCCGGCGCAGCTCCGGCAGCATGCAGACGCAAACTCGCCGCTTGCAGCACGCGACCAAACTCATCGCGTGTGGGCTTAAGCTTGAGCACGGCTGGCGCATCGGCGACGGCGCCGGTGCGCAGTTTTGGCCCGCCCAGATCCATCAGCACGCGCACCGAATGACCCGCCAGTTGCGCCTGCCGGCGTATGCTTTGCGCCATGGCGATCCAGGCATCGGCATCGTCATGGGCGCAATTGATGCGTGCGATGTTCATGCCAGCCGCTACCAGACCGGCAATCAGTTGCTCGTCGTGGGCCGCGCTACTTGGCAGCGTGACCATGATGCGCACGCCGCGCGCCTCTGGCGGTGGCCCAAACAGCGCCAGAGCGTGCTGCGCCAGCAAGGCGCTGCCACTCAAGAAGCCTACCGGTTCCTCCGCCGTCAGTGGCAACCAGGGCCGGTCGCCGAGTCGGTGCAGGATGCCGAGCACCTTGTCGACATTGGCCAATACGTGCGTCTCGGCGCGCCCCAAGGACGACACGCCAATGCGTGCCAGCCGCTCCTGCAGCTGGCGCAACTCGACGTGTCGCATGGCCAAGTAGTGCGTCAGATTGATCGCACTGCGGCGCTGCGTCGAGTCGATCTCGGCCAGACCCGGCGCTAGGCGCGCCTCGCGCTCCAGCATGGCTTCGCGTAGCGCCCACAGGCTGTCGATCAGCGCCGCGCCTTCGTCAGCGTCCCACCCATCCGCCAGCGCGGCGCCTTGCGGGATTTTCATCAGGATTCCCATGACTTAGGCGTATGGCTGGCACCATAGGCCAGTTCGATGACGGGAAGACGGCGCGGAACGCGGCACAATCTGGATTCCCGCTAAAAACACCTGGGAATGACGAAATGAGAGCACTGCCTCATCATCCCAAAATTGTCGCCAAAGCGGCGCTGTGGCTTTGCCCTCTTCCGGTGCAACAGCCTGAGCACAACTCGGCGCTCCAGAGAGCTATCCGGATCGCCGACTTGCGGCGTTGTGGCTTTGCGCCCTTCGGTAAAAAGCCTGCCGAGTTGTCGAGCGCGGCTTCCGTGCCCGAGCCTGCACCGACGCCAACCATGGCATCATCGGCCCGCGCGCGAGTGTCGCCATTGCAAGCGTCACTGCTGCGAGGATGATGAAGTTGCAGACTCGCTGCATCGGTTCAGCCGTGGGCATAAACGCGCGACCCTGGGTCGATTTATAGTGCATGCAACTTGCCAGCGGCGGACGTGATGCGGGATCAGAAAAGCTGCCGGCGGGATGTGGGGATTGTCTGAAAAGCGACTGTCCTAGGTGTGCGATACGCTAAGGGCTCGTTCGTCAATAAGTTGAACTTTTTGCTCGCCGGATTGGGCGCGCTGCCTCGCGTTGCGAATCGCTTGTGTGGCGCGCCACACCGCGCTCATCGCGCCTCGCATCGCATCCCAATCCGACGGCCAAAAGTCCAAGTTATTTCCTTACGAGCCCTAAGCTTTGAGCGCGAGGCGGCAGAAATCAAAAATGACCTTATTGATCATCGGTGCGAGCGGACAGCAGGGCGGTGCGGTTTGCGCGGCGGCAGTGGCGGCCGGCTGGCCGGTGCGCGCGCTGGTGCGGGACCCCAATGGGCCGGCTGTGCACGCCCTAGCTGAGCGGGGTGTGCAATTGGTGGTTGCGGATCTCGACCGTCCGGCCACCTTGGCACCGGCATTCCATGGTGCCGCACAGGTGTTTTCGGTGCAGGCGCTGGATCTCGGTAACGCGGCGCGAGAGACCGCGCGCGGCATGGCGGTGGCCGACGCCGCGGCGCGCGCGGGCGTCGGCCATTTCATCTATTCGGCGGCACTTTGGACCGATCAATCGAGTGGCGTGCCCCACTTCGAGAGCAAACGCCGGATCCGCGAGCACATCGCCGCACTCAGACTGCCCGCGAGCGTGCTCGAACCTGGCAGTTTCATGGAGAATTTGTTGCATCCGCGGACCCTAAGCGCGGTTCGCAAGGGTCGATTGGTCACGCCCTTCGAGCCGGATCTAGAGTTACCGATGTTGGCGGTGGCCGACGTCGGTGCGGCCGCATTGTGGTGTCTGCAACATCCGCAGGAAAGCATCGGCCATGCATTTGCGCTGTACGCGGAGCGCTCGAACTCGCTCTCGCATGCGGCCGCCATGGCGACGTACCTGGAGCAGCCAGTAGCATGCGCACAGCTGCATCCTTGGTTGACCCGGCTATTCCTCGGTGGCGACCTCGCACGCATGGTCCGCTTCCTGCATAAGGACCGAAACGCGTCGCTGCCGATGCCCAAAGTGCCGATCGAGTTCACCGCATTCAGCCAATGGCTGCGGCAGAGTCGGTACGCGCAGTAGAATCGCAGAATGCACCCCACTCTGGCCATAACGGTTGCGCTGTCCGACCATCACGCGCAGGTTGCGCCGGCGCGCGCCCGACCAGGCGACACGCTCGGTCATTACCGCATCGACGAGATCTGCGGCGAAGGCGGCATGGGCTCGGTATATCGAGCCTGGGATTGCGCCTTGGAGCGCCCGGCGGCGGTCAAGCTATTGCATTCAGGGCCCGGCTGGTGCGTAAGCCCAGCCATGCGGCGTGAGGCGCATGCCTTGTCGCGTCTGCAGCACCCCAATATCGCCACGTTTTTCGAGGTCGGCGAGATCCACGCGCAGCCCTATCTCGCACTCGAATTTGTTGATGGCCGATCGCTAGCGGAGCGTCTGCGTGGCGGTCCGCTTGAAGCCATTGAGTTGCAACGACTGGCGACGGGATTGCTTTGGGCCCTGGCCCATGCGCATGCTGCCGGCGTCCTGCACTGCGATATCAAGCCTTGCAATATCATACTGCGCGACGACGGCGAGCCCGTGTTGTTGGATTTTGGTATCGCCAAGCTGCTCAGAACCGAGATCGAGCCCGCGGCTTCCGCGCTCACCGGGACCAACATGATCAGCGGCTCACCTGGATATATGGCACCCGAACAATGGGTGGGTGCCCCCTTAAGTGAGCGTAGCGATCTCTACGCCGTAGCGCTGGTGCTACTCGAAGCGCTGACCGGCCTGCCCGGCTGTGCGGGTCGCGATACCCGCGAACGCGCCGAGGCGGCGTTGCGCGGCGACCCGCGTCGGCGTGCCGAAGAACTGGACTCGCCGCTGCGCGCCTTGCTGGTACGTACACTTAGCAACGATCCGCTGGAGCGCCCCGCGAGCGCCGCCGCGATGCAGTTCGAACTGCAGCAGATCTGGCGTCACACCGACGAGGACCGGGGGCCGCGGCGCATGCTCGCGCTGGAACCCGATTGCGCCGATCTGGACCTTGCCTTGAACTGGATTGGCACTGCGGTGATCCAAGCAGTACGTACCGCTCTAGCCGGGAAATCGAAGGTTGAACTGGCCAGTCCCCAGGCGATTGCTGCTGCCAGGTCGGGAATGGGTTCGACCGATAGTCTGCGGCTGGGCCAGAAGCTTGGGTGTCGCTGGGTACTCGACGGTCAGGTCACCGGTAACGCGCGCGCGCTGCGCATCCAATTGAACCTGAGCGACGCCTCCAACGGTCAATTGATCAACCGATTCGACACCGAGTGCGCACTAGACGGCATTTTCGCGCTGCATGAGCGCCTGCTGGATTGGCTGTCAGTACAGTTTTTGGACAGCGCGGCGGGAACACCGCGTCCAGCTTTTGATGGCAGTGAAGCGCAATTGTGCGCGCGCGCCGAACTGGCCTTTCGCAAAGGCGGCAAAGACGGCATGACCGAGTCCGAGGCCTGCTATCGCGCCGTGCTCAAGCACAACCCAAATTCCGTGCTGGCATTGTCGGGGCTCGCCAGCGTGCTGCCGTTGCGTTATGTATTCACTACCGATCCGGCGCTGTTGACAGAAGCCGAACGATTGGCGCGCGCCGCCGTCCGTCTAGATGCGAATGCCTTCGAGGCGCGCACTTGGCTGGCCTATACGTTGCTACGGCAAGGGCGCCTGCGGGCCGGCATCGCCCAGGCTACACGCGCGGCGACCGGCAATCCTGATGCCAGCATGGCGCTCTATTTCGGTGCCTGCTGCCATGCCGCGCAATCGCGCTGGAAGCCGGCATTGGCGCTGTATCAGGCTTCACTGCGGGCCGACCGCAGCCGTTGCTTCTCCTGGATCGGCGTCGCCTGGTGCCACCACCGGCTCGGCAATCTCGAAGAAGCGCTGTTCTGCATCCGCACCGCCGAACGCCTCGAAACCGAGGACGGCCCGCTGCGCACGGCCGGCTGCGGAGCCTTCCTCGGGGAGATGCTGCGCCAGCGCGGAGAACTTGAGCTGGCCTGGCGTGAAACGCACGCCGCATTGCAGCGCGTCGAACATTCCGACTTTTTCTATCGCGACAGTTTTCGTGCGTTTGCGCTGCTCACGCTCGGCCGCATTGCGCTGGCGCGCCAGGACGCTCTGGCCGCACAGACCGCGTTCAACCAAGTGTGCTCAGCGTTGGAAGCGCGCCCCAGCATGCTGGGCGGCGGACACCTGATGGTGCAGTCAATGGCCGGACGCGCGCTGGTCACCGGCGACGCCGCCGGCCTTGCCAGCGCCCAAGCACTGTACCGCGAGCGGCCGGCACCATGGAACTTCGAATGGACCTGGGGCTCCAGCAACGCCGAATCCGAACTCGCGCTGGCAGCCGGACTGCTCACCGCGTGATGGTGCCGGATTGACGAGTTTCACCGCACTCAAGTTCGGTGACGATTACCCCAGCTTCAATTGCATTCAGCCCGCGTAGAATGCGGTGAGGCACACCTTGCGTTCTTTCTTTTCAACTTTGCGTCCTTTGCCTACAAAAATCACGAGCCTCGTCCTTGCCTCAAAATCAATGACTTGTGAGATTTGTTCATGGAGAGTCCCGGTCCCCCTGTCGGTGCGCTTATTCGCGCATCAAACTCAGTGTCTCCGATAAATTCACGTAGTGGTCCATGGCGCGCTTGAGATTGCCCGCAGCTTGCGCGCAGGTCAGGGTGTTGACGATATCGATGGCGCCGGTGAACAGCACCGAGTGTCCACGCAGGCACGCAGCGTGGCCGAGCGCGGTCATCAGGTGGCTTTTGCTTAAGCCCGGTGCCGGCGATGAACACCACGTTGGCGCGCTGGGTGACACTTGAAGCGATCCTGCCAGCGCTACTCGCGCTGGCGTTCGGCGGCGCAGGCGGCATGCCGCCTGAGCGCGCCCCCTCACCCCTCCCAGAAGCGCCCCTTGCACGCATCTTCCTTGTTAGCCGACCGCGCAATCGGCTCCGACAGACGGCGCATAAACCATGAAAGCTCGGCCCATCGTTCTCGCAGATCCTTGATGCGTTCCTCGTTTCCAGCAAGACCTACGGCGCGCATCGCCGAATCTTGATCCTGACGCGGAAACAGCCGCAGCCAACGCTCGGCGACTTCATCAGCAGACCAGCTTGCCACCACCTCCGGCAAGGTCTGCACCACGACATGCAAGTGATTGCTCATTACCGCGTAATCTCAGACCGACACGCCGAAGATGCCAGCCAGTTCGTGTATCCGATCCTCCACCCATTGGCGGCGATGCTCGAAAGAGCGACCCGTCAACCGATCCTCGCCGCAGAGAAAGGCGCGGCGCACGCAGCTCGAGTCGCAGTGAAAAGTGCCGGCAGAGCCGGGTGGTACCAGAATCGAGCGGGGGTAGGTCATGGCACCCATCATCGACCGGGCCAAATCCCATGTCAGTCGGAAAACGGCGTCAGGTTTTGTAGGAGATTTCTTACAAAGTGGGTGTCCATTGTTGTTGCTGGCGCACTTATGACGCCGAACGCGAGCTGCAGGTTCGCCGGCTCGGAACGATGAGCGGCCACCACAACGACGCGCTGGCGCAAAGCAGTTTCGCCGCACTGCCGGCGATGAGCAAACTCGCCTGCGCCGAAACGATTGGCTCATCCATTTCATGCGCCGCCGCACGCCGAAACACCAGCACAGCGCGCGCTGGCGCCAACGTCGCCAAAAATATGGCGGTCCTGGTATTTGAATTCTACTCAGCCGAACTGCTGCAGCTGCACCGCGCCGGCCACATGCGCCTGCAAGTCGCCTGCAATTCGGAACTCAGAGCGAGCTGGCTAACGCCGTACCCTCGCAGCGCCCGGTACGTCGTGCGTAAAGCAAAGCGCTGAGAATCCTTGCCACGCCGCTATAAATCATCCAACGGACTGCGCACGCCTCTGCCGCCTTTATTCAAAACGTGCGTGTAGATCATGGTTGTTGACACGTCCTTGTGTCCTAGCAACTCCTGAACCGTGCGGATGTCGTAACCCGCCTGCAGCAAATGGGTGGCAAAACTGTGGCGCAAAACGTGCGGCGAACAGGGTTTGCTAATAGCGGTGCGCTTAGCGGCGTCGCGCACCGCACGCTGCACGCTTTCCGGGTAAAGATGGTGGCGCCTTTCAACACCGCTGCGCGGATCAACAGAGCGCACATTCGACGGGAAAACCCACTGCCAGCCCCAAGTTTTCGCCGCATTCTTGTATTTGACATCCAGCGCATTCGGCAACATAACATCGCCAAATCCGGCCTCTAAATCGCGCTCATGCAATATTTTAACCCGAGCCAGCTGATTTTGTAACGGCAACATCAGGTTTTCCGGCAGCATGGTTACGCGATCCTTATTACCTTTTCCCGCGCGGATTAAAATCTCGCGCCGCGCAAACTCAATGTCTTTAACCCGCAAGCGCAAACACTCCAAAAGCCGCATCCCAGTGCCATACAAGAGGCTGCACACCAGCGACATCGTGCCCGCGGTGTACAGCAGCAAGTCCCGCACTTCACGCGGGGTTAAAACCACCGGCAGGCGCTGGCTTGCTTTCGCCGAAACCACTTCATCCAACCACGGCAACTCGATCAGCAAAACGCGCCGGTATAAAAACAACAGCGCCGCCTTCGCCTGATTTTGGGTAGACGCCGAAACTCGCCGCTCAACCGCCAAGTGGCTCAAAAACGCCTGCACATGCAGCGCCCCAAGCTGCGCTGGATGTACCTTGTCATGCTACAAAATATAACGCCGCGCCCAGTCAACGTACGCGTCTTCCGTGCGAATGCTGTAGTGCAACGTTCGCACCACCACACGCATCTGATCTAGCAGCTTGGGCTTATCCATCCGCGAATTATTAGGTTTGCCTAAATTTTTTGAAAGCTGCTGCGTCGGAGAGATTGACGTCGGGCTCGGGTTTGGCGGATATTAGAGGCTTGGCGACTTGTCGTCTAAATGTAGTTAGCTGCACATGCGTAGCTTGTCGCGCCTCGTGCTAGTGCTTGCGGGATTCGTCTCGACGGAAACGTTATGGGCCTCAGGAAGTAAGTGTTTTGGTACAACGAGTAACGGTCGTCTCGAAGGTGGTGTAAGTTTGCCACTGAGCGGTGAAAACTTTAGCGCGTATAGTTTTGCGGGATGGAGCTTAGGGCGAACGTATGTCCATAGAGAAGTTCAAGACGTTATACTTCGTGCATATAAAGAGTTAGAGACAACAGCTCCGGAGAAGGTCTTTGTTTACGGCGAAACAGGTAACGAGAATGGTGGGCCCTTTGAGCCGCATAAGACCCACCAAAACGGTTTGGCTGTTGATCTTATGGTCCCGGTGCTATTGGATGGAGTGTCTGTGCCGTTACCTGGTGGCATGTTTAACCGGTACGGCTATGATATCGAATTTAACAACAAGGGAAAGTTTGAGGAATACTCCATTGACTTTGAGGCGCTGGGTGAGCTTGTATACCAACTTGATCGTGCCGCTCGTGAGCTTAAAGTAGGGATTTCGCGGGTAATATTTGAGGTTCCGCTTCAAAAGCTACTGTGGCGGTCTGCGAGAGGCGAGTACTTGAGAAAGAATGTGGTTTTTTCTACAAAAGCGGCCTGGGTACGGCATGATGAGCACATTCACGTTGATTTCGTTGTTCCTTGCGGTAAAATGTGAAGCTAACTATGCATTCAACGCGACGCCGGAACTGGCCCTTCGCTCAAACCGAGCAATACGGCCGGCGCGCGTTAATGCGGCGTTAGAACTCATGCGAATACCTCTGTATGCCGTAGCGGTTGTCGTGCTCGCTTCCTGTGTGTCGGTTCGCCTCCCGGCCGAGGATCCGTGGCATCCATCCTCGAATGGATGCTTTCACAAGTCGATCTATGAAACATTGATGTGGGGTGAAGAAGCGTCGCTGTCTTCAGCGAGCTTCAGATTTGGCGTCAGCCCCGATACGGGACAAGGTCCAACAGTCCTTGTGGTATTGGACTCGGGAAAACTAATTAACCTGGGGCAGGAAGATGACGAGCCGTATGTGCTTGGTGTGGTGGGGACGTCGGAAAAGACTTGTGTTGTACGGAGTTCTTGGACAACATGCAGCGTCGCAGGCGAGGTATACGAGACATTGCAGCACGCTTCTCTTCCAATCGGTTTTGGGATGAGCGACCCGGCGGAAATTCTAGTTTTTCACGCTCCGGTGTATTACCTAGAGTACAAAGACGGGCAAGGAAACCATAACTCCTGGCAATTCTACGGTTCGAATCATCCCATGCAATCCACAATAGATTATGCTGTGGAATCTATGAAGTCCTGCTGGGTGCGCGCGGAGGCTCTCTATACTGAGTTCTAACGACTAAGGTTAGATCGCGCGCAGCCGCGATCTGAACCCTTTGTTGGACAAGCCCGGTCTGCCCGAGTGCCAATCAGTCTCAGGTTAGATAGAAAATATCTTTTTTGCCTCAAGCCCAGCGAGAGGCTTTTCATAGCGCGATGGCGGCAATGCCTTCAGCCACGCGGGCTAGAGAATCTAGGTTCCCACTACCTTGGTGCATGTGGGCCTAATGGAAGCCGATTTCA
>Ga0163154_10007297_pt1 | contig 13228 bp, 6 predicted proteins | sample OliLakLV19MP9P1_FD_148649 | JGI IMG/M metagenome (GOLD analysis project Ga0163154, IMG submission 148649) | Freshwater microbial mat bacterial communities from Lake Vanda, McMurdo Dry Valleys, Antarctica - Oligotrophic Lake LV.19.MP9.P1 | ecosystem: Environmental > Aquatic > Freshwater > Lake >... | reverse complement strand
GGGTTGTATCCTTGCACTGACCTACCGTGTTAGTATCACTATTGCTTGGTATGATGCCCTGGTACAGGGCAATCTGGCGATTCGTTCTGGTTTAGCAGATAGTGCATGCACCCAGGCGAAGCAATGCCCGGATTTCAAACAGGCTGCCGACCGCTATGACCGGATGATCTGCCTGCGGCCAGGCGCGAACGAGGGCTATGCCTTTCGTAGCTTGGCCCGTATCGCTCAGGGCCAATATGGTGCGGCGCGCCAGGATCTGTTTGATGCGTTGCGTACTGCCAATGGCGATCCGCCAACGGCCCTGACCGGCTGCCCGCAGACCATCGTTGAGCATGCGTCGAATAACACTATTGCTGCCCTGCATGCCAATCTGGGTGCTGCGAGTACCCTTCAGGCACGTTCTCAGGAAAGCCTTGCACTGGCCGAACCGCTCTATCAGGAGGCGCTCTATCATCTGAAACTGGCATTACAGCCAGATCAAGCCGTCGTTCAGGCAAGCCAGGGAACTTCAGCAGCGCCAACATCCGAATCGCTGAGTTGTTATTCACTCGCCCGCGATCTGCTTGATCTGAAGCCGGATCGGAGCGAGGGATTGAGCGCACCAGATCCACAGGCTCTTCGTGCTGACCAGGCCGATTATATGTTGCAACTTGCCGATACATGTTCGAGCCTTGGGTTCACGCGCCTGCTGGTTTCGGCAAGTCGAGCAAATCGAGGGTTGGTTTTTAGCCAGTCATCACTGGAGGCTATCTCCACCACAGATCCAAAAAATGCCTGGTATGATCTGATGGCGGCCGTCGCCCAATATGCAGCGGTTGCTCATAGTTCCAATGATGATCTGAAGTTTGCTCGTGCTGAACGTGGCAAAGCTGCTGCCTGGCTCATTCTTGGCCAGATCGAGAAACTTCCGGTTGGTTCACCATCAAATAATACCTACCTGCTGCGGGCGCTCACGATCTATCGCGATCTGCAATCCCAAGAAGCCCCGGATGAGACGATCTATGCAGGCCAGGCTTGGAGCTCTATTCTGCTTGGAGCCTGGAATGATGCGGGTACTCCAATCGCTGAAGCGCTTCGCCTAAGCCCGCGCAACCCGACCTACCCAGCGCTGGAGGGTTTGTTGTCATGGCTTGATGGCACCACCTACCGTTCGGCTACATCGCCTGAGTACACCAATGCGATGAATCAGGCGGTGAAGCACTATACAGAAGCGATTGAGCTTAGTGATCCACCACCAAGCGAGGCCTTCGCCACACGCTCACTGCTCTACTATAGCCTGCGTAATAGCCCCCGTAACGAAGCCTATACCGATGAAGATTATAGTTACTGGATGCATCAGGCGATCAGCGATATGGATCGGGCAATTCTGATTGCCGATCAAGAGAAACGTCAGCTAAGCGATCAGGTTGGTTATCGCTACTGGCGTGGCCGCTTGAGCTTTAACCTCGCGACCACCTGGCAACGCAAACTACGCGGCTTGCATACCTGGGCTGAAGTGGTACCGCTGTACAGCGCGGCGCTAGATGATTTCACCAATGCGGTTGCTAACGATACGGTTACCAACCGCCGCAATCAGTACGATACCCTGTTCATCCCATGGTCACGGGTTTTGCTGAACAATGCGGTGCATCTCCAATTGGCTGAACAAGCAATCGATGCTGGTGATTACCCAACTGCCCGCCGTGAGATTGAACTGGTTGTTCCGCTGCTATCAGGGAATAAGGATTGGGATTCGCTCACCGAACCGCGCCCGGAATATTCGTTGTTGCATGGTTCCATCAGCCTCGCGCTTGGTGAGCCAGATGATTTTATTAATGGGCAAACAAGAACGATCGGGGCGGTGGCAAGCTATGATCAGGCGATTGAAGATATCAATAAAAATATGATTGTTGATCCGAAGCTGCGTGCGGCTGTCTATCGGGCGGCGATCGATGATCTCGATATGCTGATCAAACGAGGGCTGCCAAGTAGTTCGTATAAGGCGGCGAGTACAATTCGCCTGAAACTCGCTAGGGCAGCTATACAGGCCTCGGATTTGCAACAAATACCGTGACTTCTTGTGGTCAGGTGACGTTATGTGACAGGGTGACAGGGTGACTTCAGATGCACTACCACGATATGACAATCGAGGCCGATGGCTTGCGCGGCGTTTCGCTTTCCGATGGCCGACGGCTGGTTCAGTTTCATATGCGGGTTCTCGATTCGCCAGCTGGTGAGATGCGCCCCGAACAGGCGATCCCAGTTGAGTATATTGAAGAAGAGATCGCAGCGGTTATCAGTGCCCTGGCGGCCCGGACGCTTGATCCACCTCGTTTGCTGTTGTTTGCCCAATCACTCGGCATGCTGCTACTCCCACCGCCGCCAGATGGCGATTCGCCTGGTGTGCGCAATATGGTGATCGATTCATTGCTGCAGATTGGTGCTGACGAAGGGCTGCGCTTGCGCCTACGCCTACCACCCGAATTAGCGCCGCTGCCATGGGAATATGCCTACCTGCAACGAGATGGCAGTGATGCCTCGCACGGCTTTCTCTCGCTCGATCCACGGATTGCAATTGTTCGCCACGAACCTCTATCGGCTGCTGATCTGCCGCCTTATCAGGGCCAACAGCTGCGATTAGTCGCAGCACTGGCCTCACCCGCTGGCCTGCCTGTTCTCGATCTGAGCGCCGAGCGGCGGGCGATTGAGCAGGCCTGTGCCAATCAGGCTGGGATCGATCTTGCTATTCTTGATCCAGCAACCAGCCAGATGGTTGAGGCTGCGCTGGGTGGTGCCGAGATCTTTCATTTTGCTGGCCATGGCCTGGCCCAAAATGGTGGCGCAATTGCACTGGAGGATGGCCGCTATAGTGCCGATCAGTTGGCAGCCGTATTGCACACCAATGGTGTTCGGCTGGCGCTGCTTGGCGGTTGTGAAACTGGCCGCCGTGATGGACATAATGTATGGAGCGGAACTGCGCCAACACTGGTTCGTGCGGAACTGCCGGCTGTGGTCGCCTACCAGTTTACCATTCGTGATACTGCTGCAATTGCTTTTGCTGGTGCCTTCTACCAGGCGTTGGTTGGTGGCCTGCCAGTTGAGCGAGCGGTGGCAGTTGGCCGATTGGCTGCCTATGCCATTGAACCACAGGGGCGTGAATGGGGCGCGGTTGTGCTGTATCTGCGCGCCAGCGATGGGCTACTGTTTGCTGGCAGCCACGATGATGCCATTCGTACCCAGGCGGCCAAAACGATTACGGCGGTGTTGGATGTGCGGGCCGGGCAATTGTCTCATTCAAAGATTATTGTGATGCAGGTCGGCACGATTAAGGCCGATAACCTCAACCTCAATCTGTCGCTCAATGCTCCGCAGCTTGGCGATGGCAACACCATTACTGGTATCATGATCGATGAGTTATGATGAGAAGTGCTATAATTGCATGGCTATGTATGATGCCTATATCTTCGACCTTGATGGGACGGTGTATCTTGGCGAGGCACTACTTCCCGGTGCCGCCGAGACGATCTCCCGCATTCGTGCGGCAGGGCGGCCAACCCTGTTCCTCTCCAATAACCCAACGCGCACCCGCGCTGCATATGCCGAGAAACTCACCCGCCTTGGCATTCCAACCAGCGAATCCGATGTGATCAACTCATCACTCGTGATGGTCGAATGGCTATTGCAGGAGGCTCCCACTGCGGTATTGTATGTCATTGGTGAGGAACCCCTGTGTCGGGAGTTACGTGAGGCTGGGTTCGAGCATTCTGAGCAACCCGAACGTATTCAGTTTGTTGTGGCATCATTTGATCGCACCTTCGATTATCGCAAACTCCAGATTGCCTTCGATGCCATGCGGGCTGGGGCGCGTCTGGTGGCCACCAATGCGGATCGCTATTGCCCTGTGCCTGGTGGCGGCCAGCCCGATGCCGCTGCAATTATTGCGGCAATTGAGGCCTGCACCGATACACATTGTGAAGTGGTGGTCGGCAAACCATCACCAATTATGGCAGCCATGGTTCGTGTACGGCTTGGCAATGCTGCCCATCGCTGTGTGATTGTTGGTGATCGAATAGAGACCGATATTGCGATGGGCGTTGCAGCCAATATGGATACTGTGCTGGTGCTGACGGGTGCGAGCACAATCGCCGATTTGGAACGATCTCCAATTCGCCCAACCCGTGTTGTTGCAACAATTGGCGAGTTGCTGGATGCATAATAGAGATAACCCCCAGAGGTATTGAGGAGCATATGAACCGTTCTGAGCTATTCAACCAGGCCCGTGATTCGCACACCTGGGATATTGTGATCATTGGTGGTGGTGCAACCGGCCTCGGCTCAGCAGTCGATGCCGTTGCTCGTGGCTACCGAACATTGTTGATCGAAGCATCTGATTTCGCCAAGGGTACTTCCAGTCGTAGCACTAAACTGGTGCATGGTGGTGTGCGCTACCTGGCTCAGGGCAATATTGGGCTTGTTCGCGATGCCTTACACGAGCGCGGATTGATGCAGCGCAATGCTCCACAGCTCGTCCATACGCTGCCGCTTGTGATTCCGGCCTACAATTGGTGGGATCAGCCATTCTATGGGGCTGGGTTGATCAGCTATGATCTGCTGGCGGGCAATTTGAGCCTTGGTCGTTCCTGGCCGATTTCGCGTGCCGAAGCACTCAAGCGTGTGCCAACACTCGAACCAGAACGGCTCAAGGGTGGCGTGCTATACTACGATGGCCAATTCGATGATACCCGCTATGCTGTTGCATTATTGCGAACATTCCTTGATCTTGGTGGCGTCGCACTCAACTATACCAAGGCGATTGGTTTTACCCGCAGTGGCGAACGGATCAACGGCGTGATTGCCCAGGATATCGAGACTGGTGTGGAATTCACAGCAGTGGCGCGGGCAGTCGTGAATGCGACCGGCGTGTATGTCGATGCGGTGCGCAGTCTGGACGAACCGCAGTCGAAGCCGATACTATCGCCAAGCCAGGGTGTTCATATTGTGCTGGATCGCTCATTCATGCCTGGAGATACAGCACTGATGATCCCGCGCACCGATGATGGGCGCGTGTTGTTTGCAATCCCCTGGCACGAGCGTGTGGTAATCGGGACGACCGATACGCCCATTCGTGATGCGGCAATTGAGCCACGGGCGCTGCCGGAGGAGATCGAATTCCTCATCAAGCATGCAGCCCGCTACCTGACCCGCGATCCAGTGCATTCGGATGTACTCAGTATCTATGCCGGGTTACGCCCACTTGTGAAGGCCGGAACTGGCAACAATACATCTGCACTCTCGCGTGATCATACCCTGATTGTTTCGCAATCCGGCCTGATTACCGTCACGGGTGGCAAGTGGACAACCTATCGCCATATGGGCGAGGATACAATCAACCGGGCGATCAAGGTCGGTAATCTGGCCCATAACCCCAGCACAACCCGTGATTTGAAGCTGCATGGCTGGAGCGAAACCCCCGATCCATCGGCGCTGGCCGTGTATGGCTCCGATGCCGATAGCATCCGCAAGCTGGCGATTGAGCAGCCAGATCTTGCGCGGATTCTGCATGCGCGCTTGCCCTATCGTGCTGCCGAGGTTGTGTGGGCGGCGCGCTATGAACTAGCCCGTACCGTTGAGGATGTGTTGGCCCGCCGCACCCGCGCATTATTACTCGATGCACGTGCCAGCATTGAGGCTGCCCCGCGTGTGGCCGAACTGCTTGCTGGCGAGTTGGGCCTCGATCAGGCCTGGCGTGATCGGCAGGTTGCCGCCTATACATCACTGGCAGAAGGGTACATCTTGCGTTGACGAACCATGCCACGCCTGAGTATGACGCGATTATTGTTGGATCTGGCCCGAATGGCTTGGCCGCGGCAATTACCATGGCCAGGGCTGGACGCCGGGTGCTTATTCGTGAGGCCCATTCCTCAATTGGTGGCGCTGTTGCCTCTGCGGAATTGACACTGCCCGGCTTCATCCATGATCGTGGTTCGGCGATCCATCCCCTCGGAGTTGGATCGCCATTTTTTCGCTCGTTGCCACTGGAAAACTATGGGTTGCGCTGGGTCTATTCACCAGCACCATTGGCACACCCACTCGATGATGGAACGGCAGTTGTATTGGAGCGTTCGGTGGCTGCTACTGCTGCCAATCTGGGGATCGATGGCCAAGCCTATCGCCGACTGATGATGCCGCTGGTTCGTTTTTGGGAACTATTGATCGATGCAACACTACGCCCACTCTGGCCACCACCACTCTGGCCGCTCCAACGCCCACTGACTCTGGCCTGCTTTGGGTTGTTGGCACTCATTCCGGCTCGTTTATTGGCCGAACAATACTTTCGCAGCGAACGGGCACGGGCATTATTTGCTGGCCTGGCTGGGCATTCGGTTCTGCCACTCGAAACACTGGCCAGTGCTTCGTTTGGGCTCATCCTGGGAATGCTTGGTCATGCTGTTGGGTGGCCCTTTCCACAGGGCGGTGCCCAGCGTTTATCCAATGCACTAGCAGCCCATGCACAGAAGTTGCATAGCACTATTGTCACCGATGTGCCTGTTCACAACCTGCGCGAATTACCGCCAGCAAGGGCTCTTTTGCTTGATCTGACACCACGCCAGATGCTGTCACTCACTGGCGCTCAATTGCCAGATGGCTATCGGCAGGCGCTTGGCCGCTATCGCTATGGGCCAGGGGCATTCAAGATCGATTGGGCGCTTGATGGGCCTATTCCTTGGCGTGCTGCTGCCTGTAGGCGTGCTGCGACGGTGCATCTTGGCGGTACAATGGCCGAAATAGCATCTGCCGAACGAGCGGTTGGGCGTGGTGGGCATCCCAGCCAGCCCTATGTGTTACTCTCGCAGCCAAGCCTGTTCGATCCAAGCCGTGCGCCTGCTGGCAAACACACCGTATGGGCCTATTGCCACGTTCCGAATGGCTCAACTGTTGATATGACTGCCCAGATCGAAGCGCAGATCGAACGCTTCGCACCCGGCTTTGCTGGCCGTATCCTTGCCCGCAGTGTCAGTGGGCCAGCAGAACTGGAACGCTGGAATGCAAACCTGATTGGTGGCGATGTTGGTGGTGGTGCCCAGAACCTGGCCCAAATCATTGCACGCCCGACACTGCGACCTGGCCCGTATCGTACTCCAGTAGCAGGAATGTATATCTGTTCATCATCAACCCCACCGGGTGGCGGGGTGCATGGCATGTGTGGCCATCTCGCCGCCCTTGCGGCACTGCACGATGGCTACTGAACATCCTCAGCTTGCATTCAATCGGCATTCTAATCAGGATTCAATATTATCTAGTGGCCTACCACACTGATCGTGATGGAATGTGGCTACGACCTGATAATGCATCATCGTTACAGTGGTTGCCTGCTAGTACTACATTATGTAATATTTTCTGTGTCGAGAATGTTACACGTAATCTGTACTAAATTGTACGAGTACGGTGTATACTACCGCCTACGTGAAACAGCGACCGACCTTCATCCAAGCGGATGTTTTTGCGTGATGTTGTAAAACATCGTCGAGCTCTTGGAGTCGCTGCTATTCTATCGAAACATCAGGATGATGAGGTGTTGTATGTATGTATCTCCACGTTCTCCGGTAATGCCCTTGATATACTTATTGTTTATCGTGCTTGCAGTCATTCCAGCGGCGCACATACAGGTTGTACAGGCTGCTGGAATAATAAGCGGTACAGTATTCCGCGATTTTAATGAGGATGGTGTGCAGCAGAATACTGCAGCTCCTGGATCGACCGTTGTGGATCGCGGAATCGGCGGTATTCTTGTTAGAGCCTATGATCAAGCTGGTATCGAGCAGGGTAGTGCTCTTACATGCGATGGTGCTACATGGGAAAATGGCAGCGAGAGTAGCGCCTGTACGCCAGCACAGATCGGTACGTACCAGCTAACAACGAGTGGCACTGGCCCGTATCGAATTGAATTCACCTGGGATAATAGCTCGCGCTATCTCAACGCGGACAAGACCCAACATAATCCACTGTTTGGCTTACAACCAGGCCCGCGTAGCGCCGATTCTGTTGGTGGTTCGGGAGTTGGGAATGCAAGCTCGACAGTGCAGTTCGTGCAGGATGGCGCGACAAGTAACGTCAATCTGGCGGTGAATTATCCAACCGATTACTGCCAAAGCAACCCGCAACTCGTCAGTAATCGGGTGATTATCGCCGATCCACTAGCTGTTCCATCGAGTGTCGCAAATGAGGATGTGCTGCTGACCTTCCCATATTCGGCCACTGGTGAAGCAACCAATGGCGGCACGCCATACGCATCGTGTGCCCGATACGCCCAGATTGGTAGTACGTGGGGCCTAACGTATCAGCGCACAACGGGGCGTGTATTTGCTTCTACTGTACTGAAACGCCATAGTGGCCTTGGCCCATTGGGGGTGAATGGCATCTATGTTGCTAATCCAAACGTTGCTGGTTCGGGTGCAGGCTGGTATAACGGCATCAACGCTGGTTCGATCCCATCAAATAGTGCCCGTGGTTTGACGGGCACTGGCAATGATATTACGCCCGATGTTGCTGCCTTTGGATTGGTTGGCAAAGTCGGTTTTGGTGATATCGATACATCGGAAGACGATACGACCCTGTATGTCACCAATCTGGCTGATCGCAAGCTGTATGCTATTGATATTGCTTCTGTTGATGCCAAACTTGTTGGGTATACGCCAACCGCATATAACATCCCCGATCCAGGCTGCACGAATGGAATTGCGCGTCCATGGGCCGTCAGTACCCATCGTGGCTTTGTGTATGTTGGTGTTGTGTGTACTGCGGAATTGCCTGGAAGCACAGCCGATGATCTATCCGCGCATGTGTATGCGCTAGATCCAAGCAGCGGCACCTGGTCCGCCTCACTGTTTGATGCACCACTGAACTATTCGAAGGGCTGTACTTTTTTTACAAATGAGTGCCTCTGGCAAACCTGGACGGACTCGTGGTTGGATGCTGCTGGCCAACCGAATTTTAATACACCCGGCCGCGCTGACCCATATGCCCAGGGTTATCGGCCAATGCCAATTCTCTCCGATATTGAATTCGATGAGGAAGGCTATATGATTCTTGGCTTCCTTGATCGATCTGGCCATATGCTTGGCCATCGCAATGCAATTCCTGTTGCTGGCTCAACCGATCAACTCACTGGTATGGCTGGTGGCGATCTGCTGATTGCCGCACCTCCATCGTTCCCAGGTGGCAAGTATATACTTGAGGCAGATGGCCGGGTTGGGAATCGCCTTTCGACCGGCACGGGAATAAGCACGACTGGTGAGGGCGGCCCTGTAAGTGGTCAGGGTCCACATAATCCATTAAATGGGGTCGGCCCCGGCGGCGAGTTCTTCTGGGATGAACGCATCGCGCTCAATCATAGTGAGACAAGCAGTGGCGGCCTGGCGTACCTGCCCGGCAGTAAGGAAGTGACCGTATCGGTGATGGATCCCATTCAGTACGATTCCGGTGGTGTTTCTTGGTACAATTCGCAGACAGGCGGCCCTGGCCGTGATTATGAGATCTATTTCGATGCGAGCGCCGATGCGATTACTGCTGGTAAAGGCAATGGCATTGGTGATATGGAGCTGCTATGTAATGCGGCCCCAATCGAAATTGGTAATCGGGTGTGGTTCGATCCAGACAAAAACGGCACCCAGGATGCGTCCGAAATACCAATCGCCGGTGTCACTGTGAACCTCTACGATGGGAATAATGTGCTGCTCGATACGGCTGTGACAAATGCAAATGGGGAATGGTATTTCTCATCTGCGCAGGGTACGAGTTCTGCCCACGCACGCTATGGCGTGAATCTGCGGCCCAACCAGAATTATTTCATTCGGCTCGATAATGCCCAGAACTATGCTGCTCAGGGGCCACTCGAGAAATATACGCTGACAACTCCAAATGTGAATGGATCGGCTGATCGTATTACCAATAATCGTAATTCAAAGGCAACCCTGGCCGTAGTCAATGGATCGATTGGCCCTGGTAATTACCCAACGATTACCTATACAACTGGTGGGCCAGGGACGAATGATCACACGCTCGATATCGGGTTCTATGTCAAGCCGACAGCAATCACACTTACGTCATTCACTGCCAGCCCGACAATCGGTGGCGTGTTGGTGCGCTGGGCAACTGCTGCCGAAGTCAATACCTATGGTTTCCGGCTCGTTCGTAGCACCAGTAATTGGCGTGCAGATGCTGTTGAGATCACCAGTGCAATCATTCTTGGGCGTGGTCGCGGCCAGGGTGCCAGCTATGCCTGGGTGGATACGAGCGCACAACCGGGGATACTCTATAACTACTGGCTGGTTGAAGTTGAGGTGAATGGCAGCACCATCGATTATGGCCCGACCAGAGTATCGCTGCAATCGATGATCTATCAGGTGATGCTACCGTTCATTGAACGCGAATAATCGAGCCTATGTTATTCTGATGCGTTGCCAGAAACAGGTCTGGACGCATTGGATGACGCTTCTACCAAGGAATGGTACGATGTTGTCGTTCAACTGTCATTGAGTTGCTGTCGTTTTCAAATACTCAATGCATATACTGACAATGTGGGTAATTGTGCAATACTACTACCGATAATACGAAGCTTCAGTGTAGGGTGCGTAGACAACTATCGTGTACAATATGTAGGCTTTTTCATGTTGTACCACGACGCGATTATGAGGAGGATCAGAATGCAGCGCAGGCTTCTTATCGCATTATTGCCATCGCTGGTGATCGTATTTCTGGCTGTTCCCGCTGGCCTGAGCGTACAGGCAATGGATATGCCTGCATCCGTGACAGGCCCATTGGCCCTGACCGAGACGGCTGAGCCGCCGACGCTTACGCCTATCCCGCCACCATCCGAAACGCCCGTCCCCCCAACCGACACACCCGTCCCGCCAACAGCTACACCAACCCCGCAAGAGGCTGGCGAACGCAGGCAGCGTACGGCGCTACCAACTGAGACGCCGATACCACCCTCGCCGACAATAGCGCCAGAGGCTCCGACGCCGACTCCAACCCCCACACCGATTCCGGTTCCCAGTAGTCTTCCGCGAACAGGCGAGCCGGATGGGAATAGTTCACTATTGCTGTGGCTTGGAATTGGTGTTCTTGCAATCGCTCTTGGTGGTTCGCTCATTCGCCGCCGAGCATGATATGTACCCTCACCCCCTGCCCCCTCTCCCGCGCCGGGAAGAGGGGGCTTATGGATTATGGCACTGTCACGGTGAAGATTGCTCCGGCACTGCGTCCATACACCTCTGGCGCATACATTTGGTACGCTAGCGCTGGCAGCGTCTGGAAGACACCAGGTGTTGTCGCTCGTGCCAAATAGGTATATGTATATGTTCCGCTTGGCAGATCTGTTGCAAACAATGCAACTCGGTTATCGCGGATTGTTGTGCGTGTAAAATACCACCAGCCTGGATATTCGCCCTTTTCGTTGAGTTCTGGTTCCTGTGCTGCAGAAGAGACAGTCTTCAGGCTGGCGTCAAGCGGTTCAAGCCCAGCTGGCAGCATATCCTCAACCGCCAGATACACGGCATCCTCCGGCACCTGAAGCGTCAACCGCACCTGCACAACCTCGCCCAATTTCGCACCAGTCACCAATCGGCCTGTTGGTGTGAGCGTATCTGATGCGACGGCAACATATTCCCGTGATACCACATAGCCCCGATCAAGCGGCTGCACGGTTGCAGCATCGGCATAGGTGCGTAATCGCAGTGTATAGTAGAGCCGCCCATCGCCCTGCTTCTGCATGCTAATCTGCGATTGCCCACCAGCACCAAGATCCGCTAGCGCAATCGCAACCGTGATCGGATTGGACAGATTATCCTTATTGACCTGACCCTCGCTCAGTTGTTTGTTGTCGAGCGCAATCGTGTAGCGATAATTGGCCGCTAGTTCGCCACTTGATGCGACATATTCGGCCAGTGCAATCGCACTGATCGCTGTTTCCTGGGTTGTCTGCCAGTGTCCATGGTCGCGCAAACCCATCAGGTAGCGGGTGGCGTTCGGAATCAGGAAGTTCTGTCGGTCGGCCCGCACAAGCGCCTGAAGCGCCAGGGCAGTTGTGCGCGTGTTACTGCTCATCGTCCAATAATCAGGGCGTTGCTCCTCCCAATGCGCCTCTGTAGTGGTGAGGGTCGCGCTACTCATCAATTCACCGATGAGCGTACGAATGCGTATATCCTCGCCACCAACATCCTTCAATCCCATGAGTAAATAGGCTCGCCCATAGGTCTGCAAGTCGCTGCGTTTCTCGAACAGCGCCACCATGCGCCCACGATCAGCCTTACCGGCTTCCGCAAGAACGAAGAGTGCGAATGCGCGAGCATCATCGACGCCATTGCCCTTACCAGCCGCGAGCGTATCGCCATTGAGTGCTCGTTCGAGAAATGCCAGGCCGTTATCGATCATTGGTTGATCAACCGACATGCCAGCCTTCTGTGCTTCGAGTAACCCCTGAATGACATAGGTTGTGATATAGGCGTTGCTCATGTCGTTTTCCCACCAGCCCCAGCCGCCATCGAGATGCTGGAGTGCCATGAGCCGTTGCGTGCCGATTGCTAGGTTCTGTTGCAATTCGGCTTTGAGCTTGGTATCGTCGTTCCCTGCTTGCTTGAACAGCCTGTAGGTCACGGCATTCGGCAGAAATTTGCCAACGGTCTGTTCGGTGCATTCATATGAATATGTTGTGAGGTAATCCAGGCCAGAATAGATGCCTGCCGCCAGCGATGGCGTGAGTTGCAGATCGACCTGCCCATCGCCCGTTGGTGCCTTGATCGTCTCAACCGTTGTGTCGATCACCTGCCCTGCCGAAGCAACCACCTCGGGCGTCACAAAGCGCTGGAGCGGAAGTGTCGCTTCAACAGCATCGCGTTGGCCGCCGCCCTCAACGGTCAGGCGTAGTGTTAATGCTCCATCAACAGGCACATTTGCGCCAAGCTTGGCCGGCCAGCGAACCACCATCACGCCGCCAGCTGGCACCTGAACATTCTGGCGAGCTGGTGCATCGAGTGTGAATGCGCTTGCCTGATCGCCAGCGATCTCGAGTAAAACGGTCGCATCAATCGCTGCATTGGTTGTATTCTGCACAACGGCCTGAAGCGTCGGCGTGTCGCCAGCCGTTAGGAAGCGTGGCAATGCTGGGCGTACGAATAATGGTCGTGTTGCCACAATATCGCTGGTTGCCTGGCCAACACGGGTGTCGGTTGTCAGCCCACGAGCCGTCATC
>Ga0163154_10007293_pt1 | contig 13232 bp, 12 predicted proteins | sample OliLakLV19MP9P1_FD_148649 | JGI IMG/M metagenome (GOLD analysis project Ga0163154, IMG submission 148649) | Freshwater microbial mat bacterial communities from Lake Vanda, McMurdo Dry Valleys, Antarctica - Oligotrophic Lake LV.19.MP9.P1 | ecosystem: Environmental > Aquatic > Freshwater > Lake >... | reverse complement strand
GGATCAACGGGTGCTTCTCCTTGGGGTGCGTAACCCAGAAACCCATCATGCCCATCGCCATCTGCGTCATCTCGTCGGCATGCGGGTGGTACATGAAGGTGCCGGGGCGGCGCGCTATGAATTCGTAGACGAAGGTCTTGCCCACCGGAATCTGCTTCTGGTTCAGGCCGCCCACACCGTCCATGCCGTTGGGCAGGCGCTGCCCGTGCCAGTGGATGGTGGTGTGTTCGGGCAGCTTGTTGGTCACGAAGATACGCACCCGGTCGCCCTCGACGACTTCGATTGTCGGGCCCGGACTCTGGCCGTTGTAGCCCCACAAGGTGGCATTCATGCCGGGCGCGATCTCGCGCACCACCGGCTCGGCCACCAGGTGGAACTCCTTGACGTTCTGGTTCATGCGCCAGGGCAGGGTCCAGCTGTTGAGGGTCACCACCGGGTTGTAGGGCCGCCCGCTGCTGGGTACCAGCGGCGGGGCGGTGTCGGGCTTGCCCATCAGCATGGGCTCGGGCAGGGCGGCCATCGCCACCCGGCTGACCGATGCGACGGCGACCGCGCTCAACGCTGCGCCGCCAAAGAAATTGCGTCTTTTCATGTGTCTGTTCTCGTCTGGTGTTGGATTGCGGGGGAGCGCATGGGTGCCGCGGGCTCAATGGCCGGGCGCTGCGTCACCACCACCGCCGTTTGCGGCGCTCGCTGGCGAACCGGTGAGCGCACCGGGTGAGGTACCGGTCAGGGCGGTCTGAAGGTCGGTCTCGGCCAGCCAGAAGTCGCGCTGGGCCTCGATGGCGCTGTTGACCGCCATCACCTGGGCGCGGCTGTCGGCCAGCAGGTCCCAGGTACTGGCCAGCATGCCGTTGTAGCGCAGCAGCATTTCCTCGCTGATGAATTTGCGCAGCGGCACCACCTCGTCGCGGTAGTGGCGCGCCAGGTCGTGCGCGGTGCGGTAGCTGAAATAGGCCTCGCGTGCCTCCGAACGGGCGTTGACGGCCACCTCCTGCACCCGGGTGGCTGATTGCAGGTACATGGCGCGTGATCGGGCGTTGCGCGCGCCGCCCCAGTCGAACACCGGCAACGGCAACTCCAGCTCGACGCCGCGGTTGGAAGCCTTGGTTCCCGTGTCGTTGTCGAACACGCTATTGCGGGCAAATCCGATCGACATGCCGTCCAGGTAACCCGTGACCTTGGTGAAACCCATCTGCTCGGCCACGTAGCGCGATTGCGCCATCGCCGAGCGCACATCGAGCCGCTCGCGCAGCGCGCGCGCTTCGATGTCGGCCATCGGCGTGGCGTCCTTGGGCAGATCGGGCAGCCTGTCGGCCAGCCGGAAGTCGGCCTGCACGCCCCACAAGCCCATCAGACGGGTCAGTCGCTCTCGCGTGCCGTGGGCGACCTGTTCAGCGCGGGCGAGCTGCGCCGTGGCATCGTTGAGAGTCACCTGTTCTCGCGCCTGGCGCAATTTGCTCCAGTTGCCGACCCGTGTCATGCGCCGTGCCAGTTCTCCGCCGGCTTCGGCGGCCTCCTTGACGTCCCGCATGTACGAAGCGGTCTGCCGTGCGGCAACCGCCGTGATCCAGGCCTTGCGGGTATTGGCCGCCAGCAAGATCACGTCCTGCGCAGCCTGCAGCTTGGCCAGTTCATGCTGTTGTGTCTGCCATTGGTATTTCCAGGGCAAGCTCAGCAGGCCGACCAGGTTGAAGGTCAGCAGGCGCTCGATCTCGACCTCGTCACCCATGCGGAAACGACCGATGGAAAAATGGGGATTCGGCAAGCTGCCGGCTTGTACCCGCAACGCGTCGCTGACACCCAGCGTGGCCAGCGAGCCCTGCATTGCTGCGTTGTTGAGCAGCGCAATGCGAACCGCCGACTCGGCCGTAACCGGTTCCTTGAGCAGGTCGGCCACCACCGCAGGCGCATCCCTGGACTTGTCACCGGTGGACAGGCGGGCGTCGACAGGGCCGGTCTTGCCCGCCACCAGAACCTGCACATCGGACAGGCCAGCATCCGGCGACAGCGACGCGCATCCGCCCAACACGACAACGGCAACTGCGGCAAACGTCATGCGCAGTCGGCGCGCTGGGCCACTCTGCAAATGTTTCTGGTGCTTCATGGCTTTGCGGCTCCCGGGTTGGCAGACGCACCGGCTGGCGCTGGCTGCTTTGCCGCCTGCGCCTTGGTCTGGGCAGCCTCCCATTTGAGGATATCCATATGACCGCGAAGGTTTTGGCCCACCTCGGCGTTGGCGGCCCGCCAATCCAGGCTTTCGGTTTCAACGCCTTTGGGGGTGTCGGCAAAAACCGACCGGTACAACACGGCCGGTATGGATCCTGCCGGATCGGTGGCGCTTGTCTGCGCGATGGTGGCGAGGGGCAGGCACAGCAGCGCTGCGCCAAGGTGACGAAGTTTTTTCAAGTTGGGCTCCAGAACAGCAAGACATTGGTCGAAAGACCACATTTGAGCAGCCCGCGACCCGATTTCGGGGTACCGCGGACGCACCTCGGCCGGGGAGTCAGTAAATAGGTGGCTTCAGCAGCAGCGCGCGTTCGGCGCTGGCAAATAATTGCAACGCCACCCGAGGCGACATGGGGCTGACTTGCGTGGTCGCCAACAAGTCTGCCGGTTGCAGCAAGGCAACCGTGTGACAGGTCTGGCACGTGGCGCAGGCTCCGCAGTGTGCGGCATCCATTTCATCGCCGGTGTCGTGCGCACCCGAATGCCCGCCACAATCGTCGGCGCCCGCCGACGCGATGAAGCTCAAATGCGTGTGTGCAGCCTGTACATCGCCCACGGCATGCTGCATCGCAACAGCGACAGGCACCTGCTGGCTTGGCAGCGCCATCTGCACCGCCATGGCGTCACCAACCCAACCGCGCAGGGGCAGCAGCAGGATCAGCAACACGAAAAACCAGCGGCGCATGGGTTAATGATAACTGGGCGTCCAGAAGGTTCCACGCTTGCGGCAGACAAAGCCCCCAGTCAAAGGCGCACTACTTGCCCGAAGGGGACCCTGCAATGGGCAACCCGGGCCCGCTGGGTCGACGGTCAGCCCAGTTGCCTCAAGAGGTGGCGTCTGCGACACCCGACGTTCGGTGCCGCACAGACGAACCCAGTATCGTGAGTTAGGCTCTGGAGTAATGCCCTCGCCGTGATTGCCTTCGTCTTTCTCGTCAACATCGCGGGAAATCGCCCGGCCGGTCTTTTGTCGCTGGTCATGGCGGCGCTGGAGACCGCTGGCATTGCGATATTGGGCATCGCAGCGCCTTGGTCGAGTGGCTTTCAATTCGCGGCTGCCTCGCAGGCCGATCAGAGCTGCACCACCATGCCCCCGCATGGCATTTTCTCGAAGTTCCAGGCATCCCACACAAAAGGTACATCATGAGCACCACACTGATAGTCATTCTGGTCGTCATCGCGCTGGCGGCCTTTTTGCTGATCGCGATTTTCAACAAGCTGGTCATGCTGAGAAATCGGTACCAGAACGCCTTTGCCCAGATTGAAGTGCAACTCAAGCGTCGTTATGACCTGATTCCCAATTTGGTCGAGACTGCCAAGGGATACATCAAACATGAACGGGAAACGCTGGAGGCAGTCGTCAATGCGCGCAACGAGGCGTCGGGCATGTTGTCCAGCGCTGCGGCGGCGCCCGGTGATGCCGCCGCGATGAAAGGTCTGGTCGGCGCCGAAGGAAGGCTGTCTGGCGCCCTGATGAACCTGAGGGTGGTGATGGAGGCCTATCCGGACCTCAAGGCCAACCAGAACATGATGCAACTGAGCGAGGAACTCACCTCCACGGAGAACAAGGTATCGTTCTCGCGCCAGGCATTCAATGACCAGGTGATGGCCTACAACACCTACAAGCAGTCGTTCCCACCCGTAGTGTTCGCGCCCATGTTTGGCCACGCACAGGACGCGGCGTTGCTGGAGTTTGCAGACAGCGTTGCGATTCAGGCGGCGCCGAAAGTGTCGTTTTGACCGCAGTGGATAGTCTGGTGGGCGATCAATGAACTTTTTCGAATCTCAGGAACGCGCGCGCAAGCACACGACGTTGCTGATCGTGTTGTTCGGTGTCGCGGTGATCGCATTGATCGCCATGGCCAATCTGTTGATCCTGCTGGTGTTCGGTATTGTCAACAGCCAGCAAATGCGTGACGGTCAATCCTTTGTCGCCCAGATGGACTGGAAGCTGGTCGCCACCGTGGGCGCAGGGGTCAGTGTGGTGGTGCTGGTCGGCAGCCTTTACAAGATGATGGCCCTGTCTGCGGGTGGCAAGGTTGTTGCCGAGTCGCTGGGTGGGCAGCTGATTGCCCGCAATACCGAGGAGCCCAATCAGCGCAAGTTGCTCAACGTCGTGGATGAAATGGCCATAGCGTCAGGAACACCGGCGCCTCCGGTGTATCTGCTGGCCAACGAGCCTGGCATCAATGCCTTCGCAGCGGGATTCTCGCCGCGGGACGCGGTACTCGGAATTACCCAGGGGGCGATCGAGCAGCTTAGCCGCGATCAGCTACAGGGCGTCATTGCCCATGAGTTCAGTCACATATTCAATGGTGACATGCGGCTCGATATGCGCTTGATGGGTGCCTTGAACGGAATCCTGATTCTCGGCATTCTTGGCTACTACCTGATGTATTCGGCATCGTTCTCGGGGCGCCGGCGCGGTAACGACAATAGTGGTGCCGCGATACTGGCGCTGGCGGTCGGGCTGATGGTGATCGGATTTGCCGGTACATTTTTCGGCGGACTGATCAAGGCCGCCGTCAACCGGCAAAGGGAATACCTGGCTGACGCGTCAGCAGTCCAGTTCACCCGCAACCCGGATGGAATCGCGGGTGCATTGAAGAGGATCGGCGCTCTGAAGTCTGGCTCCATCGTGCGCAACCCGGGCGCACCTGAAGTCAGCCATGCGTTTTTCGCGCAGGGCGTCTCAGGCTTCACACAGTGGCTGTCGTCCACGCATCCACCGCTGGCCAGTCGCATCAAGCGGATCGATCCGCAGTGGGATGGCAAGTTCGATGTTTCAGAGCCGCCACCACCCGTTGAAAGCCAACCGCCAGTCGATGGCACATCAGCCATGCGACGCACCGACATGGTCCGAAACATGGCCGTTGTTGCGGCACAAGTCGCGGCGGCCGACGCAGTCGCCGTGACGGATCGAATCGGTCAACCGACCCAGGAGTCGGTTCAGCTCGCCCGCTCGTTGTTGTCTGACATGCCCGCGGCGATTCGCGACGCAGCGCGTGAACCCTATGGCGCCCGGGCCGTGATCTATGGTCTGCTGCTCGATACGGGGGCAGGGCAGCGCGAACAACAACTCGCGCTGCTGCAAGACCGCGCCGACAAGGAGGTATACGCGTTGACGATCAGTTTCATGCCACGGATGGATGCGCTGGATTTGCGATTTCGGCTGCCGATCATCGACATCGCGATTCCGGCGCTCAAGCAGTTGTCACACAGCCAGTACCTGCCGTTCCAGGAAAATCTGGCGGCGTTGATCGACATGGACTCCAAGGTTGACCTGTTCGAATGGTCATTGCAGAAGATTTTGTCAAGGCATCTGGACGGGCACTTTCACACACCATTGCCGGCTGTGGCGCGAATCCAGGATCCCGGAAAACTCACGCGGGAAACAGGATTAGTCTTGTCGGTGCTGGCGCATGCCGGTGCGATAGACCAGAGCAGTGCCCAGCGTGCATTCGATGCTTCTTCCCGCATGTTGGCTTCAACGGGACTGACGTTACTGGCGAAAGACCAGATCAGGATTGCGGATCTGAATCGGGCCTTTGGTACGCTGGACTCGTTGGCACCCGCGGCCAAAGTGCGCCTGCTGACAGCCTGTGTCGTCAGCACATGGCACGATCAGAAAGCCACCCCGATCGAAGTGGAGCTGTTGCGCGCATTCGCCAGTGTGCTGGATTGCCCCATGCCCCCGGGAGTGGCACCAGGCGGTCGGCGTGCCGCCTGATGGGCCGCATGCAGCGGGCATGGGTGGATTGACCGAGTCTTGCAAGGAGATGGTGCAGGCGCGCTTGAGTTCAGGCTTGGTTGTCGTTGATCAATTTGCCGCTTGTGGCCAATGCTTGTGTTGATCATCGATCCAGAAAGTATGTGCATGGCGGATGCCAAGGTCGGTAGGGATGCCACAGGGGCCATGGGCTTGTCCTGAGTCCTGAGTTGCGTGTTCATGCTCGATGACATCCGGGTCATGCACGGGCCAGACGGCAATGGCCAGCGCGGTTGCAAACAGGGCTGCCAGAGCCAGAACCACAAATGTGGCGGGCATTCCCCAACCTGCGCCCATCCATCCTGCCAGTGGATAGAAAACCAGCCAACACGCATGCGACAACGCGAACTGCGCTGCAAAAAGCGCTGGGCGATCTGCCGGATGCGATGATCGCCTCAGTAATCGCCCGGACGGCGTTTGGGCAGTGGCGTATGCCAGACCTGCCACAAACCATAAACCCAGCAGACCGCGATAGTCCAGCCCCGCAGCGCCAAGCAACAGCAACACCACCAGCGCGGCAATGCCCGTGAGCATCACCGTTCGGTCCTGCCATCGTTCCAGCATCTTGGGCAGCGCGAGCGCCGCCAGCATCGAGCCTGCGCCAAACGCAGCAAGCGCCGCCGCGACGGCGCTTTGTGTCAGGCCAAATCCCGATTGCACCATCACGACGGTGTTGACAAAAACCATGGCGCCCGCTGCCGCCACCGCTGCGTTGACCGCCAAAAGCCCGCGCAATCGGGGAGTGGCCAGGTAGATGCGCATGCCGCGTACCGTGCGCTCGTAGATGCTCCGGCGCAGCTGCGGCGCACTGGGTGGCAGCACGACGAGCACCACCAGCAGGGCGGAGGCAAGAAATCCAAACACGGTACCAGCGAAGAGATCATGGAAACTGACGACCGTCAGCAGCGCTGCCGCCAGCATCGGACTGACCAGGCTTTCCATGTCATAGGCCAGGCGCGACAGGGACAACGCCCGGGTGTAGTCCTTCTCATCGGTCAGCACGTCGGGGATCGTCGCCTGGAAGGTTGGTGTGAATGCGGCCGAGGCAGCCTGCAGCAGGAAGATGAGCACGTAGACATGCCAGACCTGCGCTACAAATGGCAGCGCCAGGGCCACCGCGGCGCGAACCAGATCCAGGCTCACCAGCAACGCCCGTCTGGGCAGGCCCTGTGCCAGCGCTGCCGCCACCGGTGCCACGCCAACATAGGCCACCATCTTGATGGCCAGCGCCGTGCCAAGAACGGTACCCGCATCGGCGCCAGCAAGTTCGTACGCCAACAGGCCCAGCGCCACCGTGGCCAGCCCGGTGCCGATCAAGGCAATCACCTGCGCGGCAAAAAGATGCCGGTAGGTTCGATTGCGCAGCAGATCCATCATGACGTCGCGTCCCGTTCTCTCAAGCCAATGTGGCTCTGCCTCTTTGCTGGACCCTTGGGCGAGGGAATGACACAGTCATTTCGTGGGGGGTGCTCAGAGATAACGGGTGATCAGCTTGAACTCATCGAGCGACTGACCCTTGGTGCGGGTCGAACCTTCGACCATATGGTCCAGGCAGTGGTCGATATGGTCCTGGATCAAGGCCTTCTTCGCTTGGGCAATGGCCTTTTCCACCGCCAGCAACTGTTGCGCGATGTTCAGGCACGGCTGCTCCTGCTCGATCATGGCAATAACGCTGCTCAGGTGACCGCTGGCCCGTCGCAGGCGCTTGACGATGGCAGGGTGGGATGCGTGAGTTTGGACTTGGGTCATGGTGGTTTGTATCCTCCCCCCGAGGTTACTATAATCCGCCAAAATTCTCGATCCGGCTCCAATCTTGCGGATGTTTTTTTCTGCTTCACGCGTCCAGGCGCCGCGCTTTCCTTCCTTCATTCTTGGAGTATTCATGCTCAGCCTCTTTCCCTCAAGGCTGCTGGCCAACCCTTGGTCCAGCCGGCGTCATGTCCTTTGGTCAACGGCTTTCCTGCTGCTTGCCATGCTGCTTGGCGCCACCGATGCGTTCGCTCATGGCGTGCCCCAAGGCGACAAGGGTTACATACAGGAGATGGCAGGTGTCAATCTGCTGCCCTTCATGTACCTGGGCGCCAAACACATGATGACCGGGTACGACCACATCCTGTTTCTGTTCGGCGTGATTTTTTTCCTCTACCGGTTGTCGCATATCGGCCTGTACGTGAGCCTGTTCGCACTGGGTCACTCGACCACGATGATTCTGGGCGTCTACTTCAACGTCGGGATCAATAGCTACCTGATCGATGCGGTCATCGGACTGTCTGTGGTCTACAAGGCGCTGGACAATCTCGGTGCGTACCAGCGCTGGTTGGGTTTTCAGCCCAATACCAAGGTCGCGACCCTGGTGTTCGGCCTGTTCCACGGCTTTGGCCTGTCGACCAAGATCCTTGAATTCCAGATCTCGCCCGACGGTCTGCTACCCAACCTGCTGGCCTTTAACGTGGGGGTCGAGATCGGGCAATTGCTGGCGCTTGCGGTCATTCTGATCGCCATGGGTTACTGGCGGCGCACTTCCAGCTTCTTTCGCCACGCCTACAGCGCCAACGTCGTCATGATGTGCGCCGGCTTTGTACTGGTGGGCATGCAGCTGACCGGTTACTTCGTGACCTGATCCACTATTTCCAGAAACTTCACCATGTACAACAACGATATACCTTTGGGTACTGACCTGCCTTCATCTGGAAGGCTCCTGCGTTCCACGTTGATCGCGGGCATTTCGGCCGCCGTCTTGCTGACCATTGTGGTGCTACCCGCCGAGTACGGAGTCGACCCGACGGGTGTCGGGCGCGTACTGCGCCTGACCGAAATGGGCGAGATCAAGATGCGTCTTGCGGCCGAGGATGCCGCCGATGCGAAAGCTGCCGTGCCTGCTGCGATTGCGCCCGCGGCACCGGTGGCTTCGACGATTGCCCAGGCAGCGTCCATATTGGCGACCACACCCAGTTCGAACACTGCGTCGCCAGCGTCAGCGGCCGCTACCACTGCGATCGACTGGCGTGACGAATTCAGCTTCACCCTGGCACCGGGAGAAGGCACCGAGATCAAGATGCGTATGAAGGAAGGGGAGAAGGCCTTCTATGTCTGGGCGGTGGAAGGTGGCGTCGTCGACTACGACACCCACGGCGACGATGGTGGCCGTTCCCTCAGTTACGTCAAGGGAAGGGCCATCGCAGCGGACCAGGGCGAGCTGACGGCCGCGTTTACCGGCAACCATGGCTGGTACTGGCGCAACCGTGGCGCAGTCGGCGTGAAGCTGGTTCTGAGTACCCGAGGGGCCTATAGCGACATTCAGCGGATGAAATGACGGCACTGCGGTGAATGCCGCCAAGTGACAGGAGCGCTGTTGGCGGCTGCCACAGGGTGGCCGTGCGCTACGGTCGGCGTCGAAGAAACACGGCAGTGCTCGCCCCAGTGCGGGCACCGCACCGGCGAGCACGCCGTACGATGCGGGATTGCTGGTATTGGCCTGCGGCACCGCCTCGTCTGCCTGAGATCACGTGTCGGCGTTGCGCTTGTGTTGGCCGATCGCATTCTCGACGCCTTTCTTGCCGCCGGCGCCGCCTCGTTGAATGAGCGCGTTGATCTCCGAGCCAAACAGGATGGCCAGCCCTGCGATGTAGAGCCACATCATCAGCACCATGACCGCGCCGACGCTGCCGTAGGTGGCGCCGTAGTTGCCGAAGTTGTGCGTGTACCAGGCAAAAGCCAGCGATGCGACCAGAAGAACGACGACTCCGACGACGCTGCCTGTCGTGATGAACTTGAATTTCTGCTCCACGTTCGGTGCCAGGTAGTAGATGACGGAGAACGCCAGCAACAGCCCTGCCAGGATGATCACCCAGCGAAATACGATGAAGAACGCCAGCAGCGCGTCGCCGAAGCCGAAACGCGAGCCCAGCCATTCCTGGATCTGGCCGCCCAGAACGATGAGCGAAAAGCCGCCCAGCACCAGCACCACGAACAGCAGGCTCAGTGCGATCGCCACCAGCCGAGCCCGCAGGAAGCCGCGCCCCTCGTCGACGCCATAGACGATGTTGAGCTGCTGCATGATGGCGTACATACCGGTGGAGGTGGCCCACAGCGCAGCCAGGAGACCGAACGAGAGCAGGCCACCACGTTGTTCGCGTGTAACCTCTTCAACGACACCTGCGAACATGTCGGCGGCGCTCGCCGGCAGCGCCTGGCGCAGCAGATCCATGATCGCCTGATCGATGTTGGCAATGGGCAGGTACGGGATGATCGCCAGCACGAAGATCATGGCTGGAAAGATCGCCAGCATCAGGTAAAAGCCCAGCACCGCAGCACCGTTGAGGATGTCGTCTTCAACGGTTTCTCGATACAGCGCTTTGAGAAACGGCATCGTCGTGGCGAGGATGGACATTTGCCTGCTCCTTGGAATCATTGCGCGTTCCCGCTGGCACCACCCAGATCGTTCTGGTGATATCGATCTTGCTGGCACGGCAGCGGTGGTCAAGGCGCGAATCGCGGTATCGTACCCCGATTCCGTGCCACGATTGCGCCTGCAAATATCGGGCAAGCCTTGACGTGTGCGGGCCAAGGGTACCGGTTGCCCGTAGGCATCAACTTTATGACCGGTTGAGTGCGCAAGCGCACAGAAGCCGATTGTCATGTTGGGTATCTTGCTCTTTGGGTGGGCAGCGACCCACCCGAGTCCCTTCAACAACCCAAGAGGTAACACGATGAACAAAGACCAAGTCAAGGGCACGGCCAAAGAATCGGCCGGCAAGGTGCAGGCGCAAGTCGGCAAAGTCACGGGAAACAAGGAACAGCAGGCCAAGGGCCATGTCCGGGAAGCCGAAGGCAAGGCCCAGCAGGTCTTCGGCGACACGAAGAAATCGGTCAGGGATGCGACCAAGAAGCCTTGAACGTGGATGCGACAACGCCAAACCTGGCCGGCGGCCAGGAGTTCGACGTCGATTGCCTGCTGGCCTATCAGGTCAATGGCATCACTGATTTCCTGTTCCAGATTCACGCGCTGAACGGGCGTGATCAGGTCGTGTTGTCCGAGTCGCTCATCCTGACCCCGCCCATGCCGGTGCATGTCTATAACGTCCCGACCGAATTGCACCGATGTATCCGGCTGCAAGTGGTGTCGGGGGCCTTCGAGTTGCACTACCAGGCCCGGGTGCGACGAACCGTCGAAGCCGAGGACTTGAAGGCGGGCGAGGTGCCGATCTGGCAATTGCCCGACGAGGTGCTGCAGTACCTTTTGCCGACGCGCTATTGCGAGTCCGACCTGCTGTCGCACGCCGCGCAAAAGCTGTTCGGCGGGTTGCCGCCCGGCCATGCGCGTGTGGCGGCTATCTGCGATTGGATCCACGCCCACATCGACTACCAGATCGGCACCTCGACGGCCACGACCACGGCGCGCGATGTGTTCACGCAGCGCGCGGGTGTATGCCGCGACTTCGCCCACCTGGGGGTGACCTTCTGTCGTGCGCTGAACATCCCTGCGCGGCTGATCGCGGGTTATTCAAACTTCGACACGCCCCCTCCCGACTTCCATGCCGTGTTCGAAGCTTATCTGGGCGGCCGATGGGAGATCTTTGACGCGACGCGCATGTCGGATCTGAGCGGCCTGGTGCGCATCGCGAGCGGGCGCGACGCCAAGGACGTTGCCTTCGCGATGATTTACGGCCCGGCCATGATGACGTCGATGAACTCGACCGCCACGCCGGTGCGCTGAAGACCTGTCGCGGTCACGTGCAGTGCAAACACGTGACTAGGACAGGAGGTTGGTCACAGGAAAACGATTGCGAGAATGATGATGAGCACAATGGCCCCGGCGCCGATATACATAAGAAGTTCCTTGGCGCAGCCCACCCATGAAGTGGGTGTGTGAGCAGGCGCCGACCAACCCATTGGAGCGCATGCAGTTGATGCCGTCTGCGCGCTAGCGCACATATCGAAAATTGTTTTGGTGGGTGCGTGCTGGCAATGTGTCGCCGGGATTTGCGCGAGCTTGGCTGCTGCCGACCCGGGGGCCCGTATCTCAGCGACCAAAAACCTGCAGTAATTCGTCGGCGACAACAATCGTCAGGAGCGCGGCGCTGAAGACGATCGCGCCAGCTCCGGCGAGCGAGAGCGGCGAGCGCTTTGCGGTGCGTTTTTGTACCAGGTTCCCTTCCCAGTGACATCGAAAGTCGTAGCATTTGAATCGCCGCAATGTGATGAACGAACCGAGCAGTCGATCCACCGTGCGTCTATGGATGCGCCTGAGCTTGTATTCTCCGCAGAGTGGACACGATACAGACAATAGATGTCTGGGTCGCACAATCGCGCTACTGCTTTGCAGTATCGAAGAGAAAAGGATCGCACTGGGCGGGTGCATCGGGTCTTTGGGCATACCCCATCATCGCGGGCTTGGCCAGTGCCATTCGTACGGCGCCGCACGCAATAATTGATTTGTTACTTCTCGCCTGTCCGATGCCGCGTGGGACAACTGAATCGGCATGCCCGCTGCTTCAGTCCACGGAGCGCACGGCCAACACGGCGTTGGTGCCGCCGAAGGCGAATGAATTCGACAACATGGTTCGGCCGGCTGCGCCGACGCGCGCGCCATGCGCTACGTAGTCCAGATCGCAATCCGGATCGGGCACGTCCAGATGCATGGTCGGCAAGGCAACGCCATGCCGCAGTGCCAGCAACGAGAGCACGAACTCGAGGGCCCCCGTCGCACCCAGCAGATGACCGTGCAGGGCTTTGGTGGCGCTGATGGGTATCCGGCCCGCCCGGGTGCCAAACACGCGTTTGATCGCTGCGGTTTCTGCAATGTCGTTGGCCTGGGTGCCGGTGCCATGGGCGTTGATGGCGTCCACTTCATCGGCGGCGATACCGGCAGCGGCCAGCGCCGCTGCCATGGCAGCCGCCTGGCCGTCAACGCTGGGCCGCGCGATATGGCCCGCGTCGGTGGTCAGCCCGTAGCCGAGGAGTTCGCCGTGTATCGCGGCGCCTCGTGCCACGGCACGCTCCCACGATTCCAGCACCACGAATGCGGCACCCTCACCCAGCACCATGCCACTGCGGCTGCGCGAAAACGGCTTGCACGAACGTGCCGGGTCTGTCGCGTCCTCGCTGGCCAGCGTGTGCATGGCCTCCCAGGCCTTCAGCGAACCCAGCGACAGCGGCGCCTCGGAGCCACCTGCGATGGCGATCTCCAGCGGGCCACAAGCCACCCGAAGCCAGGCTTCGGGTGGCTTGTGGC
>Ga0163154_10007292_pt1 | contig 13235 bp, 15 predicted proteins | sample OliLakLV19MP9P1_FD_148649 | JGI IMG/M metagenome (GOLD analysis project Ga0163154, IMG submission 148649) | Freshwater microbial mat bacterial communities from Lake Vanda, McMurdo Dry Valleys, Antarctica - Oligotrophic Lake LV.19.MP9.P1 | ecosystem: Environmental > Aquatic > Freshwater > Lake >... | reverse complement strand
GTTCTCGACAGAGGCTAAACTATTCTCGACAGAGGCAAAACTATTTTCGCGAGCTACGCGAAAGCGTGCTAATGCTCGAAAAAACGCACTTCGCTTCCCCTGCCCAATCTATCCGACGAGAATAAGGGGGCGTCATTCAGTTCCCAATTCCGGTGATGTCCTTTGTCGCGCTCCCGCATTCTTTCACGCTTGCGGAAATGCCGTAAGGGCTGCGGGAATTTCGTAGCTCTTGCGACGATGCCGCACGGCTTGCGGGAATGCCGCAGGCCTTGAATGGGTCGTGGGGCGGCATCTATGGGTTTGGGGGATATGCAAGACCGGCGATTCTCTTTAGCTCGGTCATCAACGTTACCGTATTCTTGTTGGTCGCTTCCGTGCTCATTCTGAACGACAGTCGCTATCGTTGGTTGCTGTGCGCAACGTTTCTGGTGCAGGCGTTTGTCGCCGCAATCTTCTTCCCGCTTCGCTATGGTTTATAATACATACAAAGGCCGCACGGCCGGCGGATAACCCACTATGAAGGCCCTCCCGTCAAGGCCATTTTCCCCGCGGTGATCGCTTTTTCTCTCTCCGCTTATATAGGGCGGGAGTTTCACGAGGCGGAAAACATAACGGGGTCACGCCCCAACCGACCGCCCGCCCTCTTTGGAGAGTGATCTGATCAAAGCCATTTCACTTTTCGCAAGATCGTCGCGGCGCATCTGTGGTTTGATGTTTCATTCGGATCCTGCGAATCCTCCGCACTTGAGTCCTCTGCCCACGTCGGTTACATCCGTCTCTCGATGCTGCCGATCGTTCTTCACCATGGGTTGTTTGGGATGGGGAACATACAGGTCGGGCCGGTGACGTTGAGGTATTTTAATGGGATCGACAAAGCGCTGGAATTGCGTGGGCATCGCGTGCTGACGACGCAGGTGCATCCGTGTGCTTCGATTGCGTTGCGGGCGGGGCAATTGAAAGAGCAGCTTTCGACGCAGTTTGCCGCTCATGAGCGCATCATCATCATTGCCCATTCGATGGGAGGGCTAGATGCTCGCTACATGATTCGGCATCTGGATATGCACGGGCGCGTGGCGGCGCTGGTGACGATCACGACGCCCCACCGCGGGAGCACATATGCCGACTGGTGCGTGAAGCATCTGGGTGATCGCCTGGGCGGATTCGCGCTATTCGCCACCCTGGGGATTGACGTGGCCGGCGTGCGCGAGCTGACTACCGAGGCGTGCCGGCGGTTCAACGATCAGACGCTCGATCATCCTGACGTGCGCTATTATTCGGTCAGTTGTGCTCGGCCATGGAATCTCGTGCCGGCCTGGGGAATGCTCTCGCATCGCATCATTGCCGACCTGGAGGGCGAGAATGATGCTCAAGTCTCGGTTCGCTCGGCAATCTGGGCGAATCATCTTCAGACCTGGCCGGCGGATCACTGGCATGCGGTGAATCACCGGTTTGTGGTTGAGATCAAGAATCCGACAGGCGATATCGCGCCGTATTACAGCCGCATCATGGATGCAATCAATTCGAGCAATTTAGTGTAAACTGCCCGCAGGGAGATATCGTGATATGCGTGTTCAAGACGTGTTTAAAGATTTGCCGACGCTTCAGACCGAACGACTGGTGCTTCGAAAACTTCAGCCGGGCGATCTGAAGAGCTTGTTCGAGTATGGCTCACATGCTGATGTGACGCGTTACACGACGTGGGACGCCTACGAATCCATCAGCTCTGCCAAGGAGTTTCTCGCCAACGTCATCGCCCGCTATGAAAGCCGCCGCGAAGCGCCGTGGGCGATTGTGCTTCAGGAGGACGACAAGCTCATCGGCACGTGCGGCTACGATGACTGGTCGATCCGCCACGCCCGTGCCGAGATTTCTTACGCGCTTGCCCGGCCTTACTGGGGCAACGGATACATGCTGGAGGCCTTGAAGCGCGTCATCACTTTCGGATTTGAGGTGATGCGACTGAACCGCATCGACGCCCGTTGCGTGCCTGAGAACGAGCGATCGCAGCAGGTGATGAAGAAGCTGTGCCTGCAACCTGAAGGGGTGCTCCGCCAGCATATGTTCATGAAGGGCGTCTATCACGACGTGCGCGTGTATTCGATCTTGAAGCAGGAATGGGATCCGCGCAAGATGATTTAGGCGGGTCGGCACATTTTTCGGATCGACCGCCGCCTATGCCCGCTCGCCAGCATTCCATCGCCGTCACCGCTTCGACCTTCACGGGGGATCTTCGATCGACTGCTCTTGCGTCACGCAAGCTCGGTTTTGAAGGACTGGTGTTCGACGCGTTTTCGCCCGCGCTGGATTTAACGCAGCTCTCGCAATCGGGAAGGCGCGAGGTTCGGCAGATTCTATCGTCATTCAATCAGCATTTTGTCGCATTGCAGGTCGATTTAGGGGTCAAAGGCCTGGGCATCGGGGCGGATATCGATCGCATCCTGTCGCAAATGGATCGCGTGCTTGAGACCGCAGCGGGTTTTGCCGCCGGACTGGTGTGTATCGAGCTGGGGTTGCTACCCGAGCCGTCCATCGCCCCCCCGCCGCGACCGAAAATCAACCCTGCTCAGGCGGGGCTTATTCTGATTCCTGATTTAGATGAGATCAAAGTTCAGGTTGCGCAGCCAGCTTCACCCGAGCCTGCGCCGGCGCTGGTGGCGCAAGTTCAAGACGCCTTGACCGAAGTGGGCCGACGAGCGGATCGATACAGCGTGATGATTGCCTTCCGAACCGCGCTCTCAAGCTTTAATGCGCTTCATGATGCTCTTGGCCGCGCCAACTGCCCGTGGTTTGGGATCGATCTTGATCCATCGCTGATGCTCTCCGATACCTTCAGCGATGATGACATTTTCTCGATCCTGGGCGGACAGGTTCGCCACGTACGAATTCGAGACGCCCTACGCGGCGGATCGGGTCGCACGAAAGCGGCGGCAATCGGACGTGGGGACGTGGTCTGGGATAAATTCCTGGCCGACCTGGAAGGCGCCGGCTATCGCGGGTGGCTTACTGTCGATCCGGTGGAATTGCCCGATCGCATCGCCGCAGCCCAGGGCGCGCGGGCCCATTTGGCGAACATGATTTGAAGGAATTTTCCTTCCAGCATCTCAAAACGTCGACAAGTATCTCGATACGAACGATCACACTGCCATCCCCTTTTTCCATACCAGCGGCGTTTGGTGATCGTCGTTAATCGGCTCGCCAATCTTCAGTGCTTTGAACAGTTGCTCCGGCAGAATATTTCGCGTGCCGTTGAAGGGCGCGCCGTCGGGCATATATCCGCAGGTCATGGCTCGGCGAGGTTTATTCGTCATATTCGCGCCGGCGCCGTGGGCGGTCATCCCGTTATGAAAAAGGGCCGTACCGGCTTTGGCGGGAACAGCCACCGGATCGATCTTCATCCACTCCGGATAAATTTTGAACAGAGCATCGAGTTGCGGTCCGATGCCGGAATTCTCGTAGCGCGCCGTTTTGTGACTGCCGGGAATAAAGCAGAGACAGCCGTTCTGCAAGGTTGCGTCATCGAGGGCGATCCAGATCGATATCGCATCGCGTGATGTGAACGACCAGTATGGATTATCCAGATGCCACGCAGTGGGATTTCCGTAGGGCTGCTTGATCAGGGCTTGATCGTGCCAGATGCGAATTGCGTCGATGCCGGCGAGCGTGGCAGCCATCCGGGCGACGCGCGGGTCATACATGAGCTTGCGCATTCCCTCGTGCGTGTCGGCCAGCCTGAGCGCCTGGAGAAACACCTTCGCATAATAATCGTTCGCCCCCCCGACGGCAGGCTCGTCGGCCTGGTTGGTCATCTCGCGTGAGCCGGTGATACGCTCACGCACGGCCTCGTCGGTCACGCGCCGCCATTCTTTCAACTCGTCTGCATTGAACATGTCGGGAATGGCTACAAATCCAGTCTCGCGATACTGGCGAATCTGATCGGCGGTGGGTTCGGTAATCATCTTGGCGGCTCCTGTGTTGCACTTATCTTGGTCAAAATCGTGAGCAATGGCAATCTCATCCCGTGCGACGAAACCATTCGACCGCATTTGCCAGCATCGCAGGGGCAAAATCGTGCCCGATGCCCGAATGCACATTGACGCGCAGGCGATCGGGGCACGATTGATAGGTCGATCGAAGCGCCTCCGCAAACCGGGCCGCGCCGTCGGGTGGCACTTGGCGGTCGGTTTCTCAAATCACCGGGTGACACTGCGCCAGCGTAATCTCTGGCTCGATCCAGACCATGGGAATGAAGTCGACAATGTCACGTTGCATCTGCATCATCCCCCTGACACGCCCGTGCCATCGGCACTGGGCTCGGTCATGCCGCGGGCTTCAAGAAGTCGTTCGATTTCATCTTTTGGCAGAATGTTCTGGTCGGTGACGATCTGCCGAATGGTCTTGCCCGTCTGAAAGGCTTCCTTGGCGATTTTGGCGGCGCGGTCGTATCCGATCACGGGGGCGAGTGGCGTGATCATCATCAGGCTTTGCTCGACAAGCTCCGCACAGTGGGCCTCGTTGACTTTCAGCGGGATCAACAACTTGTCCGTGAAAACATTGACGACGTTGGTCAGCAGGTCGATCGATTCCATCATCGCATCAATGATCACCGGCATGGCGACGTTCAATTCGAAAATGGAGCCGACGCCACCGAGGGCAGCAGTGGTGATTGTGGCGTCGTTGCCGATGACGCGGCACGCCACCTGCATCACACTTTCGCACAGCACCGGATTTTCCTTGCCTGGCATAATGCTGCTGCCAGGCTGAATGGCGGGGATCATCAGCTCGAAGATTCCGCAGCGCGGACCTGAGCCAAGATGCCGGATGTCGTTGGCGATCTTAGAGAGCGCGACGGCGATCGTTTTCAGATATCCGTGCGCGGTGACGAATGCGTCTTTCGCGCCCTGGGCCGCGGGGTGGTTGCGGGCCTCCATGAAAAAGATGTCGCCGGCTTCCTGACTGACCCGGCGACTGATTTCCTCCGCGACGCGCCTGCCAAATTCCGGATGCGTGTTGATGCCCGTCCCGACTGCAGTTCCACCGATCGCCAGGCTCTCTTCCATTTCGTCGATCGCCCAATCGCACTTTTCGAGCGCATTGGTGATTTGCGCGCCGTATCCAGAGAAGACCTGACCGACCCGGATCGGCGTCGCGTCCATCAGATGCGTGCGACCGATCTTCACAATCGCATCCCAGGCTTCTTCCTTCTCCTCCAGCGCAGCAGACAATCTGCCCAATGCCGGCTCAAGCTCAAATCGCATCGCGATGCCTGCGGCAATGTTCATCGCCGTTGGGAAAGTGTCGTTGCTCGACTGGCCCATATTCACATGATCGTTCGGGTGAACTGCGTCCTTATTTGCTTTTGACCCGCTCCCAAGTCCGAGTTTGACGTTGGCGAGGTTGGCGATCACCTCGTTGGCGTTCATGTTCGTGCTTGTTCCTGATCCTGTCTGATACACATCCACCGGAAAGTGCGCATCGTGCATGCCCCGCGCCACCTCGTCGGCGGACTCGACGATCACTTTGGCGCGGCGATCATCGAGTTTCCCCAGGTCGCGATTTGCGATGGCACACGCCGCTTTGAGATGCCCACAGGCATGAATGACCCCGGGATGGATCGGTCGGCGGGCAATCGGGAAGTTTTCCAGCGCGCGGGCTGTCGACGCGCCGTAAAGTGCGTCGGCGGGCACCTGCATTTCGCCCATGGAATCGCGTTCGGTTCTAAAATTCATGAGTTACCCTCTCGAAGCTACAATGACTGCTCGCCTCCGATTGTAAAGGATGAACGCGTTTTGTGCAGGGACGGCATTTGGGGGCCTTTGAGTGATCCAGCACCATGAATCAGCCCGCAGACATTCTTGAGCATTACGAGCGCCTGGTGGCGGGTCTGCTTCCGTCGACAAACCTGTCAGAAGGTCTTCCCTGGCCGGATCGAATTGCACCGGTCAAGCTGGGTCCGCATACGCGCCGGGAATATTGCGGTCTGCTGATTCGAACGATGACGCTCTGGCCTGAGTCAACGACAACAGCAATGCCCGCGCACCTGCAAACGGAGCTGCGGTCTGCGGGCACGGCCTTGCAAAACAACGCTGCCCAGTTGTCTCCGGAAACCTCCGTCGCTTGGGCATGGGATGCGCTCTCGCTTGAATCCTGGGTGGACCAAACGGGGACGGCAGAGGACGCTCGATCAGAGTCGCCGGTCTGGCCAGCCATTCGCGCGGCGCAGCAGCCCGCGGGGAATTTTTTTGTAGTCGATTCGCACGCAAGTCCTGAAGTGCGCTGGTATCAAGAGCTGGCGATGTTGCAGGCGATGGCGTCGCATGATGTGTGCTGGCACGGAAAAATTCTCTCGCCCGAGTCGTCGCGCAATGCGTTGTATCATCTCGAAGAGACTCAACCCGATCACGCGACAACCCAGCCCTGGGGGTTGCTCGCATTCATCCTGCACCCTCAAACACTGAGCCTGGCAGATCAGATGCTGCATAGCGTCCAAACCCAGCGTCCCCACGTGAACGATCCGGCGACGTTGATGCTGCTCGCGGACACCTTATACTCGTTGCGGCAAGTGATTCGCCGCGGATAGAACACGCGACGCTGGAGATTCCAGCAAGATAAAATCTCACTGCCGGCGCTTCCTTAAAATAAACCGCCACCCACGAACCTTTAAGGTGCAACGAATGACGAAATCCACTTCCCCCCCGCATCAGACCGTCACCCCGGAACTTTTGGACATGCTCCGCTGTCCCCTTACGAAGAGCCGCTTGCGGCGCGACGGCGATTTCCTGATCGCCGAGGTGGGTGGGCTGGCCTATCCTATTCGCGAAGGATTTCCGGTGATGCTGATCGAAGAAGCTAAACTGCCGGCGGGGGTGGCGTCGCTTGACGCGTTCAAGCAGAAATTTCGCGATCAGATTTCGGTGAAATAGCAAATTCTCGCGCGAGCATCACGCCTCGCGGGTGTGGTAGCTCTTGATCGTCGTCTGCTGAAAATCGGGATAGGCGTTCACATCATGTTCGGCAAGGTCCAATCCGTCGTATTCATCCTGCTCGCGCGACCGGATGGCGGAGAAGCGATTCATGAGCCAGAGCACGCTGATCGATAGGCCGAAAGCGATCCCGGCGAATATCAAAATCCCCAGCGTGAGCCACAGACCCGGCCGCCCCAGTGCGTGCGGTGGATGGATAAACTGCACCAGCGCGCCCAGGAGACTGGCGATGAGCCAGAGCATCGATTGTCCGCCAGCATCATCCACATGAAGCCGGGCGTCGAGCAGGTTCGATAGCGTCAGACCGATCAGCCCAGCCAGCGCACCGGTCAAAATGGCCATCCACGGAGGCAGCAAGCCGACCGAAGGAATCAGAATCGCACCCGCGCACAATCCGCTGACCACCGACCACACATCGACTTTCCCAAATCGAATGCGCGCCCAGATGACCGAGGCCAGCACCGCCCCACCCACGCCAGCCAGTGCGCTGATGCACGAATCAGAAGTGAATGAAAAACTCGACAGACTTCCGAGAACCATCGCGATGTTCAGCAGCATCGCGCCAACTGCGACAAAGAGAAACTGGTGCGGCGGAAAGAGAGACGATGAGCCATCTCGGTGATAGCGACCGGGCCTGGGTCCGATCCACCAGGCCGAGGCGATCGCCGAGGCGGCGCCGATGGCGCATGACATGGGAAGAAACGCCCACGCGCCAATGCCTGGAAAATATCGCGTCCAAATCAAGCCCAGCGCAAACGGCAGAATGAAGCCGGCCAGCAGAATCGTCATCGGCCAGTTGGAAAAGAACGTCGATCGCTCGGCAGTGGCCAGCGGCAAAATACTGGTGGTGATGAGTACGGAAGCCAGCGTCGCGATGCGCCATGAATCCTCGCCCATCTCAGGGGCAAGGAAAGGCATGGCGATGACGCATACAACGATGGCGAGCGCCGCATCGCAGCTTTGCCGCGTGACGGCGCTGACGACGTTCTTGCTGCGCGAGACGCCCGCGTTCCAGAAAATCTGCCCCACTCGGAATAGTAGCGCCGAGATGAGCAAGGCCGAGTCCGCATACATGGGCCGTAGTCTCGCATCGGACGTTGGGCGAGGCAAATGGCGTGTCGGTTTGGCCGTCGAGACGAGCGTCGAGCGAATCGATTAGCGCTGCCCGCCCCGCTCGGGTGCGCCGGCGGCCAGGATGAATCGCTCGATGTTCGCCGTCGCGTCGCCGACGCCCGTTTTGGTCTGATGATCGATGGTCGCCAGCAGGTCGATCAACCGGTGCGTGCCGGTGATGCCCAGAGCGTTGACCGTCTTATGAAATGGAGCGCGCAGATGAAATTGATATAGGTTGAGAGCGCTGCTGATTGCGTCCTCGCTCATCCCCTCCGACTTCATTTGCAGCGCCCGGCGGACTTTTTCGAGCCAGATCGTGAGCCAGGTCACCGCGCGAAACTCCATCGAACGATCCAGCTGCGTCAACTGCCTCCACCTGCGAAGCGCCATTTCGGTGCGGCCGCTCGCCAATTCGTCCGCCATCGCGGACATTTTCTGTTCGCGCTGGAAGGCGACGGTGGTACTGATGCTCTTGACATCGATTTTGCCGTCGTCGCTCTGGATCGCCAGTTTCGCCAGTTCGTTATCAAGCCGCCCGAGGTCGTTTCCGATCTGCTCCAGCAACTGTTTGGCAACCGGGATCGCCAGCGTGATCTGGTGCTCTTTTTTGGCGCGCTCGATCATCCAGGGCACCACGTCCTTGGGCGCATCGCAAGTTCTGATCTCGCCGGTCTTCTGAATCGCTTTATAGATGCGCTGCTGCTTGGGCAGAGAAGCGAATCGCAGAATCAGCTTCGACGATTCGGCGGGCTCTGAAACGTAGTCTTCCAGTTTTTCCCGATATTCCTTCAAGAACGCGTCGGCGTTGTGCATGACGACGACTTTCACGCCACCAAACATCGCAAAGCTTCTCAATTCGTCCAACACTTCAGCAAGTTGTGCCTGCTCGCCGTCCACGTCCGTGCGCTGCGCATCTGCCGGAAACAAAGCGAGCACGGCCGCAAGTTCCTGTAATTGAAGAAATGGATCCTCGCCGATGAGCGCATAAACGGATTGAGAAGTTGTTTTATTTTTGCTCATGGGTGACAAAAACTTCGCTCGAACTTTTTTGATGGATCACTTTCACTCGTGGAAAAACAGGATACACTATTCCCACCAACCAGACGACCGGGCAAAAAGTCAACGGGTAATCTTTTCGATAACCGCAGCGCGTCATCATGGATGAAAATGCGCTCGACATTCACGCAGGAGTATTTGCGCATGGCTAACCCATTTTCATCGTTCTGTGACGATTTTTACGTCAATTTGCGGCTCGGATCCCAGATGAGCCTGCCACATCACCGCGACACCCTGCTCACTTTTTTCGAACGCGTCCAGAAAAGCTTCCCAACGATGACGCGATTCAAGAAGCTAGACAACGGCGAGCATACTCTTGAAGAAGACCGCTCAAAAGAGAGCTATCGATGGGTTTCCGTCGAGGCAAAACGTCTTGCCGCCGGTCACGTCAATCCGGAGAGCATCGAGGACGCGCTGAAACTCCACACTTTGTTGCTCGAACTCGCGCCTTATCAGCTAGGAATCAGCCCGATCGAGCTGGAGTATGTCGAAGTGCTCTTCGGTTTTGACCTCTCCTTCGCCGGCAATCACGATGAGATCATCGCTGAAAGTCTCCTGGCGGAAAGCCCGCTGACCTGCTTGGCAGAAGAGATCGCCCGGTCGATGTTCAGCCGACCGTGACGGTCGCACTGAGCGAGGACTGCCGATTGCAGGCGCGCATTGATGTCGTCACCCGCACCAGCAGCTATCAGGTTCGCACGGGCGATTTTTCGGAGGATGTCATCAGCGTCTATCTCATCGTTCGACGGTTCTGGGGCGATCGACCGAAGGAGACGCTCGAAGCCATCTTCCAGCAACTGACCGAGAAAGCCGAGGCGCTCGCCGAGCGTTACATCGTGCCCCGCGTGCTTCGACCCATCTCGTCGGCGATCGCGTCACGCTCTTAATGAGGATGCGGCGCGCAACACTAAAGTTACAGCGCGCAGGATCATATGAAAGGTATGTATGCTTGTCGCAGCGAGGCAAATCTTCGCTGAACGTGATCTGATCTTTGCCAGAGCCTTTCCGTTTCAGGAGATCTCAATCACGGTGAACGACAAGGGAGGCAGGACGAGTGACCAGGCGGCATCCTTGATGAGTCCCCCGCCCATTGTCTTGGGTACGACATTCCGCGGCTTATCGAAGGTGTTCGTGGCCTTGGGATCCGGGCCGCTCATCTGATGCACTGCGGTGACGCGCGCGGGGGTGATGCCACGCCAGATGATGTTCACGGGGACGGATTCACTCAAGCTTCGATTGACCACGAAAATCGCCCCCTTCCCGGTCGATGCATCATGCGACGCCGACGCATGCAATAGCGGCATATCCCCGAAGAGTTTCGTCGAATGCTTCGGCGAGGTCACGTGAAGATCGAGCGAAACTCCCGAAGCCAGCCGGCGAAAGAGCAGGAACGGATAAAAAATCGTCTGCCTCACCAGTTTGTCGGGAACGGCTGTCAGAATCGGCGCGATCACGTTCACAATTTGCGCGAGGCAGGCGATTTTCAGCACGTCGGCCTTGTTCAGAAACACGCTCATCCACTCGGCGACCAGCAGTGCGTCCTCAAGGTTGTAAACTTCTTCCAACAAGTGAGGTGCCCGCCCCCATTTTCCATCGAGTGACGTTTCTCGATACCAGACATTCCACTCATCCCACGAAAGGAAAATGTCCTTCTTCGAACGCTGCTTTTCCTTGACGTATCGCAAAGTCGCCGCCAACACATCAACGTGCTGCTCCAACGCGACCGTCTTGGCGAGAAAGCTGTCCGTATCGTTGTCCGCGTTGCTGGCATAGTGGTGCACCGAAAGGTAATCGGTCTGATCCCAGCACGTTTCCAGAATCGTCCGATCCCATTCCGGGAAGGTCGCCATTCCCGTCCCGCTTGATCCGCAGAGGATCGTCTTAATCGACGCATCCTGCCACCGCATCGTCTTGGCGGCCTCGCGCGCTTTGCGGGCGTAATCAACAGCGTTGAGATGCCCGATCTGCCACGCGCCGTCCATCTCATTTCCCAGGCACCAATATTTCACACCCCACGGCTCGGCGCAGCCGTTCGCCTTGCGAAGATCGGCCCATTTCGTACCGAGAGGTGCGTTGCAATATTCGACAAGATTGGATCCCAGTTGAACGTCAGCAGTGCCGAAGTTAAGGCCCAGCATGGGTTCGGTTTTCAACTTGCGGCAAAATTTCAGGAATTCATCCGTTCCGAACTGATTGGATTCAATGCTCATCCAAGCGAGATCGCGACGCGCCGGCCGGCTGCCTTTTGGTCCGATCCCATCCAACCAATCATATCCACTGACAAAGTTGCCGCCGGGATAGCGCAGCGTGGTAAATGCCAACTCTTCCAGCGCCGCCCGGACATCGCTGCGCAGGCCGTCCTCGTCAGCAAGGCGGGATTCGGGTTCGTAGATCCCCTCATACACGCATCGCCCCAGATGCTCGGCAAACCCTCCAAAAAGGAGCGGGGAAATTTCGCCGACGGTGCGATCAGAATCAACGATGATGCGAGCTGGGGTTGACATGCCGCAAGAGCATATCGGGCTTTTTTCGCCGGAGCGATCCGATGGGGAAAGCGCTGGTATGAAAAATCAAAGAGAATGCGCGCCGCGAAGTCACTTGACTTGAAAAAACGCAGCGCCTTCGCTGTAAAGCCGTTTCATCTGCACGGTCTCGGCATGACCGTCATGGAATGTCACATTGAACAACCGCCCCTTCCCGTGATACGGCGCCACGCCCTGGAATCCACCGGGGAATGTGGCGTCGAACCAGGTCAGCGGGAGTCGCCCGTAAATCTGCCAGACGTCCGGGCCATAGGCGAGGCGCGGGCCTTCAAGAATTGTGTCGGCAAACCACGGATAGCTTTGCGGATTTTTGATACGCGTCGCCTTGCGCGTGTCGTTGCTCCACGTGAAGCCATGGTCGTTCAATCGCCCATCCGGCAACGTCCCGGTATGTGGAACCGAATACGAAAACGCATTGGACACGCCGTCGGGCGTTGCCTTCCACGAGGCGTTGGAAGAATATTGAATGTACAAACTGCTATAAATTTGCGGATAGAGCCGCCACATCTCAGGACAAATCCGCCAGTCGTTGGGCTTTGAAGCACTGAAACCTTCCTTCGGCGGAATATTGCGGAACGCCTTGGGCATCGCTTCGCCGATGTTCGTCTTTTTATACGGATACGCGATCGCCTCCGAATATCATGGGCCAATCGAATAGGGAATGATGTCTTTGTTATCGCGCAAATACTGGAGAAGCCCGAACTGAATCTGCCGCAAATTGGACAGGCATTGCAGCGTCCGCGCGCTGTCCCGTGCCCGATTCAATGCCGGCAGGAGCATCGAAATCAGCAACGCGATAATGCCGATGACGACCAGCAACTCCACCAGTGTGAAACCCAAATGTCGACGTTTCGTAGCCTCTTTCGATGGGTTTATAGGATGCATCATATCGAGTATACCATTCGACCCCATCCGGCAGACCCACTTTCCATGGCGGTTTCGACCCGCCGCCCCCAGTCTGCCCCCCCTTTCTCGGCAACCGGCAATCTCAACTTTCGATGGTCTTTTCGAGGCCGGCCAGTCATAGACTTTGCTTGCAAGCGTTTTTGCCCCTGTTCACCAGTCGACATTTTCCATAGCCTGCCCCAGGTGTTTCATGTATCAACCCCCTTCCGGTGAATTTCTGGGACGCCAGATTGTCTGGCTGCTCGTTCTGGCGCTTCCCATCGCCTGCATCGCACGGACGGTGGTTTTTGAGGAAGTGTTTCGCGAGGCTCGTGAATTCTGCGAGGCGCGCAGCCAGAGCTGCCGAAGCCTGCTTCAACGAAAGTTTTTCTATCTCTTCACCTGCGAATACTGCTTCAGCCATCACGTCACACTCTTGTTCCTGATTCTCACCCGTTACCGCCTCCTTTTCGACGATTGGCGCGGCTATGTCCTGGCCTTCTTCTCGCTCGTCTTCGTCGCCAACCTCTACATCAATCTCTACAGCCGACTGCGCGTGGATATCTCGCAAACTAAGGCTGAAATCAAGAAAATTGAAACGACTACGGCGGGGATTCAGGCGGGAGTCACGACGGAAACCGACCTCAAGGATCGCGAA
>Ga0163154_10007291_pt1 | contig 13235 bp, 9 predicted proteins | sample OliLakLV19MP9P1_FD_148649 | JGI IMG/M metagenome (GOLD analysis project Ga0163154, IMG submission 148649) | Freshwater microbial mat bacterial communities from Lake Vanda, McMurdo Dry Valleys, Antarctica - Oligotrophic Lake LV.19.MP9.P1 | ecosystem: Environmental > Aquatic > Freshwater > Lake >... | reverse complement strand
CTATATTGGTCTGCATTATTTCGACCGTTATAATTTCTCTTTATATATTTCGTTTTATTAGTGTCAAGTTAGCAAGGTCGTTGAGCCAAATAGTCAATTTATAAGTTTCTTCGTTAATTGTCTGCATTGTGTCTACCGTTAAAATTTGTCTTTAAATATTTCGTCTTATAAGTGTCAAGTAAAAAAGGTCGTTGAGCCAAACGGTCGACTTAAAAGTAATTTCGTTAATGGTCTGCGTTTTTTCTACCGTTAATATTTTTTCCTAAAATTTTCTTGACTTTTTTTCAACGTTAAAAGTTCGTTCGGTCAACCCGTTTTTAGTTTCTGGTCGATTTTGAATTGGTCGTCATTCCGTGTCAAACTTTTCGATATTGTATTACTGTCCACCCGAAAACCAGAAGCCGAAGATTGAACTTTATGATTTGTTAATTTCTGATGTATAAGAACGTAAAGTGGGCAGTCATTCAATGTCTTTTTTTTCTCGAGGTTGTAGCACGTTCTGGTCGGGCAGTTGCTTATAACGTTTTGGAGCTACAAGAAGTTGGCGATTTCGAAGCACCAAACTGTCTGCCACCACAAAACTTGTTACGAAGCACAAAGCTTCATTTAACCACTGAACCGCCAATTTCTTGTAGGTGCTGTTATAAGCTGGCCTTCTGTCTTTTTTGTGTATGAATTTCATTAGCTATGTCGATGTCACTGCTGTTTTCAATGATGTCAAATGTATTGGGTCTAATGTATTAACCGAATTTATTATAATGTCAACTACGGCTTGACATTCAGCAAGGTCGGCAAACTTCATAAACTTGTCTGTTGTCAAGTTGTGACTGTAATAGTGCATAAATTTTCTTGCTCTTTCACATTCAACTGGGTTTGTAATTAGCTTGTCTATGCTCTCATCAATTTTGTTTCGTTCTAAGTATTTGAAGTTTAAAAAGGTTTCAACAAATCTTCTTGCTACGTTTGGCAAGTGATATAAAAACTCATACGTGTCAGTTGGATTTGTTTGGAAGTTATGTAGTAGTGAAAACAAATAAGCGTATTCTGAATTGAATGAAGTCAATAAGTTTCCATTTTGCTTAATTACAGATTCGTCTTTATGTGAATTTTTATGTCTTTCTATAATCCAATAATCTTTGGTTTCCTTTTTCAATCCTTTGAACCAATCAAAAACTAAATTGTGGAAGTCAAAATTATGTGTTGAAATAAACAATTGCTTGCATTTGGGTTGATGAGCTTTTTTATTTGTTACAGGGTCAAGCTTAAACTCATAGAATGTGTTTTTAATAAACGAATAGATGTTGAACAAATGGTTTGAATCCAAACTTGAAATTGGGTCGTCAAGATAAATTATTGTTTCTGCAATTTTATTATTTTGCTCTTCAAGTTTTGCTGTGAAGTAGGCAAATGAAATTGCTGTTTTTTCTCCTTCACTCAAATTCTTAGCTATATCTGTTCCTCTTAAAAGTTGGAATTTCTTATCTATGGTCGGAGTAATTTGAATATCGTCTTTACCGAAAAAGATTTTGAGATAATCGTTTACTACACCTGCTCCTTTAACTGTTTCGCCAAGTTGCGATTTGATTAAAGAAATTGCTTGTTTCTGTCCTTCAATTGCTACGCCTTTTGCTTCAATTACTGTTTGTTGATTTGCGAGCTGGGTTTGAATGGCTGAATAAGTCTCAGTTGTTTCAAATTTTGCAGCAAAATGTTCTTTCAGTTTTTTAATTGCTGCATTCTTTTCTGTTGCAAAACCTGCTGTCCTTTGGTCGTTGGTTTTAATTGCAGCACTGAAATTAGAAAGTGCCGTTTCAAGAGTTGTTTTATTTTCAGTGAATGATGTTACATCAAGCCTGTCGAATGGCTTGTCTTTCTTGCTTTCCAAGTCTTTTATTAGCAAAGTAATTGAAATATTGAAATTGGTTATCTCCGTTTCAAGCAAAGGTTTCTTTGTCCTGAAATCAGCAAGTAAATCTGTGTAAAATGCCGTTTCAGTTGGCAACGAAGTTGCAAGGGTAATCTTGGAAGCGTTTAATTTTCTAAGTTTAGTCTCAATATTCGTTTTCAGCAAGTCATAATCCTTTGAAAAATGCTCGTTAAGTTTTGCCAGTAAATCGGTTGGCAAAGTGTTTCCGCAAAATTCGCAATTTGTTTTCCCCTCGTGCAGAGTTTTACCAGTTTCAACCCAGTCGCTAATTGGTTTGCCGTCTAATAGTTTTTGAATTTTATTTGTAGATGCCGCTTGTCTCTGCAATATTGTTTCTACTTCTGTTTTAAGTTTTGCTAAATCTGCAATTGAAATATTTATTTCGCCAATAGTAGGCTTTTGCTCATTTGAAATTGCTTGTGCTTTGTATTTATCAAAATCGGACTGTGATAGAGTATAAGTCGTAACTGCGGTTTTTACTTTTTCTACGATTGGTAAAAAGTGCCTACTATCAAATGATCTGATACTTAATAAAGTTCCTATATCTCTGGCTTTATTTGTAACCGCCCCGTTTATTCGGTTTTGTTTTTCTGTCCTTAATCTTTTGGCTTCTGCAAAATCCGTTTCCGCTGTAGATAAATCTGTTTCCTTTTGTTTAAGTTCAGTTTGCAGTTCTATGTTTTCCGCACCGAGTAAAAATATTGGTTCAATATTATCAGCATCCCATTTCAAATTTTCTTTTACAAAATCTGAATTGAATACACGAATGTTCGGCTTAACTGCAAATGTGTTATTATATTTAGCGGTAGCATTTTCCAATTCAAAAGTTGCGGTCAAATAATCATCGTGCAATTTCCCTTTCTCTAAACATCTGAAAACTCTAGATAGCGTTGTCTTTCCTGAATAGTTCCAGCCATAAATAAGATTAAAAGTTTTAAATTCAGGCAAAGCAATTCCATTGAAGTTTTTCAAAACACCAAAATCTTTTATCTTATTTATTTTAGTTATCATTTAATATACTTTATTTTAAATTTATTAACGCATCATATTGAGTAATACTTGAACGTAATAAGTCGGAAAAGGAACGGTACATGTCAAGAAGAATGTGAAATGTTTTACATGGGGATAATGTAAAATTATTAAAAGTCGCATCTTCACTTGCTTGCATTCTATCGTATGTGCCTTGTAACGTATTTCTAAGAAATTCCAAGTCATCTTTTTTCCATTTGGTAAACGCATGGTAGTAGAATGGGAAGAACTGTTCTTTGTGTTTATGAATTTCTTCAAACCAAAGCATTTGGTATCCTTTTGTGAGAATTAAATTTGACAGTTCATTATCAATAGTCTTACCTGTATCTGTTAAGAACCATCTCATTATATTTGGAAATATATCTTCCCAAGTTGAAAATCCCAAATTTTCTTTAATAATCTGTATGTCTTTATATTTTTCGGGATGATTAATAATGTCTGTGAATTTTGTTTGAACATAGTCATTCAATACCTTGACAACCTCTGATTGTTTTTCAAGTAACGAACCTGTTTTATATGTAGTTAGGTAATCAAACGTTTCACTATTTAATTCTCCTTTGGCTATTTGTTTAAATGCGTCATTAGTCACATCAACAAATCCCTTATATCTTTCTATGTCACCAAAATGTGCGTAATAAGGCTCACTAGTCATAGAGATGTCTATACCACCAGCATAATAAGGAAGTGTAATCAATGACGTACAAACAATACCACCCTGCCAAATCTTGTTGGCAAAAAATACTTTAATTACATCGTCTGTAATTGTCCTCTTATTTATATAATAAAGAAGTCGTTTTGAATAATTGCAATAGGATAATCGTCTTAGAGCATTTTCCGTTTCAATAGGATTTAACTTCGATTTTGCCTCCTCATTTAACCTTAATACCTTGACGTTGTTAAGGTCAGGAAAATAATATCTGTGGTAGGAGAAAAGTGAAACTATTGGTTCAACTCCTTCGATAAAGGAACCATTGCCTAAATAAATTATAGCGTGACTGTAGTCAGAATTACATGTTTCACGGATTTTCAAACTAGTTTCATCGTCTGGAAATCGGACAAGTAAAATGTCAAAAGTCTCAAGTTTTTTTTCGTCAAGTATGAACATATCTGTCGTGTCTTTTAGGCTTGCTTATAACGTTTTGCAGCTACAAGAAGTTGGCGATTTCGAAGCACTAAACTTTCTACCACTACAAAACTTGATACGAAGCACAAAGCTTCATTTAACCACTGAACCGCCAATTTTTTGTAGCTGCTGTTAGCGGTAGTTATTTTCATTCTGTCCTTATGTAACTTATTAATTTTTCAAGCTCTTTTATGTCGCCCTTGTGTCTTCTAAGTTCTGTGGTCATTTTTAAGAACCATTCTTTACTGGATTTTCTAATGCACCAAATTTTCACAGGTGTCCAGTTTTTTGTTTTTACTAATATTGCTAAATAGTTTTCAAATTCAATTCGTTCAACCGTTAAGTCGTCAAGGTTATAATCTAATTCCGTTTCTTTAACCCAAAGGTCTGTCCAAAATTTGTCATTGTCGAATTGAGTTATAGGAAAGTCAGAAGCTAAGTTTACAATGCAACTATTGGTTTTACCAAATTGAAAATGATAATTTTTATCGTTTCCTGAAATTGTCTCGGTTAAAGTCCAAGGTGATGGAATTTTTTCTATAGAAAATCCAACGTCAGTCTTTAAACCATTTAATTTTTGTTTCTTAATGTGGCTTGTTTGGAAAGGCTTTACTATTGTTGGATTTAGATAGTCGAATAAGTCTTCTACGTTTGCTAGAACTTCACAGTCGCAAAAACCACCAATGTCAGCCAACCACTCTATTACTTGAGTGGCATTTGAAACTCCTTTTTTATCTAAAAATGTCTTCGTCAATATGGTCGTATGGTTACAGCCTTTTTTACTAAGTTGGGTGTCCAAAAAGTCAAACAGTTCAGGAAAAATAATTTCGTCAATAGGTAAGCCATTTCTAAATTCGGCTAATTCCTTTTCAGCAAGTTGATTTCTTATTTCTTTTCGTTCTTTTTTGTCCATGCTTGATGGTCGTCTGTATAATTACCGCTAACGGTTTGCAGCTAAAAGAAGTTGGCGATTTTCACCACAAATGCTCATACGAAGCACAAATGTTTGTTGAACCACAAAACTGTCATAAGAAGCACCGAGCCGCCAATTTTTTTTAGGTGCTGTTAGGTGCTGGCGTTCTTGTCCACCGTGCTTGTAAACCATTGTCGTTGTTGAGATGTCGTGTCATTGAGTGTCGGCTGTGCGTTGCGTTTTTTTATTTTTTTTTTGAAGCGTTGGAAATTTTTTAAAAACAATTTTGTCCTGCGGTGGCTTTGCAAGCTCTTTGACAAAGCTTTGGTTGTAGCGTTGGCTTGTGGGGCTTTGGCAATGTGCTTGCAAATAGCGTTGGCATTTTAAATCGGTTTTAATCCTAGCTCTTTCAAATATTCATTGTGTTTATCCGTGTTTGATTTTATGCTTTTATTAATTTCACTCAATTTGATATTTATCTCTTTCAAGTCAATTTGAATTTCATCTTCTGATGTGCTGACATACCTTGAAATATTCAAGTTATATTCATTCTTTTTGATTTCTTCCATTGAAACTCTACGAGAATAGCGTTCTCTTTCATTTCTGAATTTGTAAGTTTCAACGATATTGTCCAAATGTTTTTCAGAAAGTGAATTTTGTCTTTTCCCTTTAATAAATTGCTCGCCTGCATTGATGAATAATACATCATCTTTCTTTTTACATCTTTTCAAAATCAAAATGCAAACAGGAATACCTGTCGAGTAAAATAAATTGGAAGGCAAACCAATTACGGTATCAATATAGTTTTCTTTTAAAAGTTTTTCCCTGATTCGTGCTTCAGCACCTCCACGGAATAAAACTCCGTGTGGTAAAATAATTGCCATAGTTCCTTCTTTAGCTAAAAAGTGCATTCCGTGTAAAAGGAAAGCAAAGTCTGCTGCTGATTTGGGTGCTAAACCATACCCTTTGAAGCGGAAATCTTCTGCTAAAGTATCATTTGGTTCCCAACGCAAACTAAATGGCGGATTGGCTACAATGGCATCAAACTCAATTTTTTTACTCGGATTCATTTCATTAAGTAAATCCCATTGATTGAGTAGTGTGTCACCGTGAAATATCTCAAACTCGGAATCTTTCATACCGTGCAAAAGCATATTCATACGGGCAAGATTATAGGTTGTTATATTCTTTTCTTGTCCATAAATTTTACCAATATTTCCCTTAGCTTTCTTTAGTTGGGTTCTGACATTTAAAAGCAATGAACCTGAACCACAAGTAAAATCCAATACTTTATTCAATTTAGACTTAAAGCCCGTTGTTGGGTCGTGAGAATCTAGTAGAACAATTCGGGAAAGGATAGTTGAAATTTGTTGAGGCGTATAAAATTCTCCTGCCTTTTTTCCTGAACCTGCTGCAAACTTTCCAATCAAATATTCATAAGCATCCCCAAGCGTGTCAGTATCGGTTGAGAAATCTGCAATTCCTTCGGCTATTTTGGTTATTATCTTACAGAGTTTGTCGTTTCTTTCTTTTTCTGTTTTACCAAGTTTTTCTGAATTCAGGTTAATTTCAGAGAACAAGCCCTTAAAAGTGCTATCAAACGATTCATTTTCTATGTATCGAAACCCATCTCCTAAAGTTTTTAATAATTCACCTTTTTGAGTACGGGCTAACTCGGTAATGTTACTCCACAAAAATTTTGGTTTGATTACATAATGGACTTTTTTACGCATTTGTTCCTCAAACTCATCAATGTCTGCTTTATTTTTTTTGTACCAAAGTTCCAAAGGTGGTGGCACTAAAAAGTCTGCTCTTAAATCTTTTGACGGACTTGGTGGGTAATCTTTGCCTAATTCTTTTTTTGCGGCTTCTTCGTAATTGAAGGACAAATAACGAAGGAACAGAAATGAAAGCATATAATCACGGAAATCATCCGCATTCATTACACCTCTCAAATCATTGGCAATGTCCCAAAGAGTATCGCCTAATTTTTTATTATTTTCTTTTTGTGTCATTCTTTTTATTTAGGAATTTTAAAGCCATATTTTTCCTTATCCATTAACCTATCCAATATATCATTGAATAGCTCTAGGTTATCGGGAACTGGTTTGTCGTTTTGTTGGTAATATACATTCAAATGCGATAGTGCATTTACTATAAATGCTACACGTTCTTTATCTTTAATGCCGATTTGTTCCAATACATAACCAAATTGTCCAACACCAAGGAAAGACGCTATATTTTCTAACACTTGCCTTAAAAGGGCAAAGTGATAAGTATATACTTTTTTGGACTTGGCAGCTTGATTTAAAATTTGCAGTAATCTTAAATGATATAGAAACACTCCGTTTTTTGTTTTAACAAGAGACAAATCGTCTCCGTTACTCTCAAGTATGAATTCGTTGTACTTTTTAGTTTTGTCTCTGTTTTTAAATTTGTCAGCATACTCACCTTTGCCCAACATATCTGACAAAATTGTTAGAAAGCCAAAATGGTGTGACGTAATGATAATTTTACGTTTTTCAAACTCTTTTAGAATCAAGTCAAACACTGTATAAGCCGTAACATAAATATTGTGGTCATCTAAACTTGAAACTGGATCGTCAATAAAGAAGTGAGCATTTTGTGTGTCTGCCCAACCTTCAACCTCTAAAAGAGCCAAGAAGAAGCACCAAACAAATATTCTTTCTTCGCCTCTTGATATTTTAATAGGAGTTTTACTTTCTATGTCTTCAATTTTATAGAAGGTTACTGAATCATAACCTTTTTCAGGGTTAGGATTTGGATTAAAAAAGAAGTTGTATTTTCTTTTGTATGGTATTAGCTTTTTCTCAACATCTTCCTCTATCATTAAAGTATGAAGATGGTTTAGGCTACTTGGTTTAATGTCGAGTTTGATGTTTTGCTCACCATTATCGTTGTCGTTATCCCAAATAAACAAATCTTCACTGAAGGCATTATAATAAACGCCTGTATGGTCTCCATTTTCAGGTTTTTTTGTGATATTCTTATACTCAACGGAAAGTCGAGTTTTACCTGTTGCATTAAAGGCATAAATGAGTATGATATTCTCCTTCGTTGCTTTTAACTCCTTTGCTATTTCTATTACTGTACTCATATTTTAATTAATCATTTTTGGAAACAAACCCTGCATCAATCCCTTTTTGTGCCGCTTCAATTGTTCTATTTTCTTTGTTTGAGTAGTGATGATTTCATCTAATGAAGAAAGACAAGAAGAAATATCTTGCTGTTCTTTTTGGTTTTTGGGATATGAAATTTGAACATTTGAAATCCTTGTTACCGAAATCCCTAAAACTTTTGCCCCTTGTGCTTCTCTCTGTATTTGCTTTCTTACCCAATCAGATTTGAATAGATAACCACCAAAACCAATCGCCAATTTCTTTTCCTTTTGCCTTGCCAATAATGTGTGTAAGCCCGAAACAAGTTTCTCTTTATTCAAATTAACAATTTCAATACTCTTACCTACATCATTCATATCTTCAGAGGCATCCGCAAAAACTATGTCCCCGGCAATACAGTAACATTCTTTTCTAATTTTTTCAATAGGCACATCAGGATTTATATACGGCACATCTTCTTTTGTAATGTCAAATAAAGTATTGAATTTGGTATGTATATCTCCATAGTGAATATTCTTCACCGAACCATTTTCATAGTTCAAACACTCTCTAGCAAATGAATTGGTGACTTTAAAATCATAAACATCACCAACATTTTCTTTTATCCAATTTCCTTCTTTTATAAATTCAGGAAATCTATACTTTGGCGCTTTCTCGCCCTCTTGCGGAAAAAGGTTTTGCATTAAGCCATTTTTGTGGTCTTTCAGAGCCATTAGTTTTAGGCTTTGTGCTTCAATAATTTCATCTAAAGAGGAAAGACAGGCAGCGATTTTTTGTTGTTCACTTTTTTTGCGGGGAATAAATATTTCAATATCTTCAATTTGCTGAAATGACAAGTTTGGAGGTTCGTTACCCGCTATATTTTTGTTTATGCTTTCTACTATTTTTGAAGTTTGTATTATGTAGTAAATAAAATTGGCGTTGTTTGATGTGACGATTTTCCCTACACGCTGATTCAATAACGCATTATGAAACGTATCGTCAACTTGAGCTATTTTTAACTCCATATTTAAAATTGGGCGAGTTAAAGCCATAACAAAATCACCTTTTTTTACTAAAAATCGCTGGTAATCTTCTTTGTAGCCAGATGGTAAATAAGTGGGATTGTCTTCTTTCATTTGTTGGATTCCAACATCTGCAATTTTTAACCATCTTGTTCCACTCGAAACACTATCTTCACTTGAAAAGGCAAAACCTTGGAAAATTGAGAATACATTTCCCAAATTCTTCTTTTCCCATTCCCCCTCATTCTTAAATTCAGGAAAACGCAACTCAGGAATTGATTTTTTCTTCTTATTCATATGCTGCTAATCCTGAAATTTCACGCCCTTGGGCAAGTTTTTTTAATTGTGGTACTAAGTCTTCCATCAAGGCCAATTCTTTTAGCCTGCGTTCTTTCCAACTCAAATTCAATGGTGCTAAAAGGTCGGTGAGTTTTTCACCGTCAAAAATCATTCGGTTCATTATCTTTTCTATAAACTTTTTCAGGTCAGCCGTTTGTAAATCGTGTTTGTTTGCAATAATTCCTATTTCCTTGTTGTACTTGTCTTCCTTAAATTCATCATAGCCCTTGCGAAGCGTTTCAACATCTTGTCCGCTTTCCCAATCCAAACCATTGATATATTCGGTTAAATCTTCTTCTTCATCCATTAAATTAGAATTTGATTTCAGCAAGCTAATGACTTGTGACTTAGTCATTTTTTGCTTGGCGGGTTTCTTTTGCGTGCTGTCGGCAATCAAACTCATTATATAATCGTAATCAATAACGGCAGAAGCAAACAACACAAATTCAAAATCGAGTTGCTGAATTTCAGATGGTGCATTTTCGCCTTCTTTTTGCTGTATTTCTCGTAATTGCTTCGCTGTTTCTATATACGAACTACGGAACTCCTGCAAAGATTCTTCGGGTAAAATGGCTTCAATTTTTGCTTTTTGTTTTTCGTCTATGTCAGTGTATTGGTCAAGCTGTGTTTTTAGCCTTTGTACTTCTTTGAAATTTTTCACAAAGGCAATTCTTGCCGCATCACCTTTCAAATTGTAAACTTCTTGTGGTTCGTTTACTAAATTATGCTCCTGCATAAATACACCTAATTTTTCAACAGCTTCTTTGTACTTGTCAATCATAACAGGTGCAGGGTCAACCAACCAAATTTCTCTGGCTTTACCTTTATCCTCACCTGAGAAAAGTGCAATAGCTTGATTTACGGAATCCTGTTGCGAACGGAAATCTAAAATATTGCCATAAGGTTTTGTGTCGTTCAATACACGGTTTGTTCTTGAAAATGCCTGAATCAATCCGTGGTATTTCAAATTCTTGTCCACATACAAAGTATTCAGGTATTTGCTATCGAAACCCGTGAGCAACATATCTACCACTATGGTAATGTCAATTTTATTCTCGTGTGAATAATCTTTGTTGCTGTATTGTTGGTCTTTAATTCGTCTTTGTACATCTTGATAGTACAAATCAAATTCATTGAAGATGTGATTGGTATTAAATTGCTTATTGTAATCTGCTATAATTTCCGTTAATGCTTTTTTCTTCTCTTCTGGATTTTGTTTGTTATCCTCACGTTCTTGTGTCAAATCTTCCTGCAATTGTTTGATGTCAGCCGCATTTTTTTGACTTTGCTGGTCTCCTTGTTTAGCAATTAGTTGAGAAGGTGGCGAAAAAACACAAGCAATATTTAAGGGAACATACTCGGGATTTTCCGTTTGTTTCTTCTTTTGAGTTTCCTTGAATAGCTGATAATACTCAATGGCATTATTGATGGAAGACGTAGCAAAAACAGCATTGAATTTTCTTGAATTGGTGGCAGCATTGTGTTTGGTTAAAATTGCTTCTACAACTGCTTGTCTTGAAATAACCTCACCAGGCTTTTGATTTTTGTTGCCCTTGAAATAATCAATATGAAAACGCAATACGTTTTTATCTTCAATAGCGTGTGTAATTGTGTATGCGTGTAATCTTTTTTGAAAAATGTCTTCTGTAATTTTGTAAGAAGCGTATTCGCCTTCTCTTATGCTGTAGGTGGCATTTTCGTCAAAAATAGGTGTGCCTGTAAAACCGAATAATTGAGCATTTGGGAAAAACTCTTTAATCGCTTTGTGATTTTCACCAAACTGCGAACGGTGACATTCGTCAAAGATGAAAACGACACGTTTTTTACACAATGGCTCTAGTCGTTCTTTATAGTTTTTCTTGTAAGTTCCATCCAATGCCAAGCCTAATTTTTGAATGGTGGTAACAATTACTTTGTCGGCATAATCTGTAGAAAGTAAACGCTTTACTAAAGTTTCAGTATTTGTGTTTTCTTCCACGCTTCCTTCCTGAAATTTATTGAACTCCTCACGGGTTTGTCGGTCAAGGTCTTTACGGTCAACCACAAACAAACATTTTTCAATTTCGTGATTGTCTTTTAAAAGGGTAGAAGCTTTGAAAGATGTTAAGGTTTTACCGCTACCTGTGGTGTGCCAAATGTAGCCGTTGCCTCTGTTTTGTTTAACACAATCTTCAATTGCCTTTACTGCATAAATTTGATAAGGTCGCATAACGAGCAATTTCTGTTCGCTTTCTACCAAAACCATATACTTGCTTATCATTTCACCAAGTGTACACTTACCAAGAAACTTTTCAGTGAATGAATCAAGGTGCGTGATTTTCTTATTGCTCTCGTCTGCTAATTGATAAATCGGCAAAAACTGTTCGTCCGCATTAAATTGAAAATGCTGAATCTTGTTATTTGCAAAATAGTAGGTGTTACTTCTATTGCTAACAATGAATAATTGCATAAAACAAAGCAATGAATTTCCGTAACCGTTGCCCGGTTCGTTTTTGTAATCCACGATTTGCTGCATTGCTTTTCGTGCTGAAATGTCAAGTTTCTTTAACTCGATTTGCACCACTGGTAAGCCATTAATCAGTAATATGATGTCGTAGCGTTGGTGGCTGTTCTCGGTATTGACACGTAACTGACTAATAACTTCAAAATCGTTTTTGCACCAATCTTTGATATTTACCAATGTGTAATGCAATGGCGTTCTGTCCTCACGTTGGAAAAATTGTCTTTCACGCAATTTTTTAGAAGCAACAAATACATCAGAGTTTATAATTTCCTCTCTAAGCCGGAAAAACTCATTGTCTGTCAAGTGAACACGGTTGAGTTCTTCAAATTTGATTTTGAAATTTTGCTCAAGTGTTTTTCTATCAACTATGTCAGAGCGATAGATATATTTAAGCCCTTTTAGTTGCTCGATTAGATTTTCTTCTATTTGGTTCTCTTTACTCATTATTCTTCTTTCAATAAGTCCTTGGCATTAACATCTAAAATTTTTGCAATTCGATACAAATCTTCAATACTTGGTTGTCTCACATTACGAGTGTATTCGTTTATCGTGTTATAACTTTTGTCCAACTGTTTCGCCAGCCAAGTTTGTGAGATACCTTTTTCTTTCAGAACTTCTTTAATTCTGTTCATATGAAGTCTTATTAAGTTTTATCGGATCAAAGGTAGTAAAAATACATTGTCGAATAGTGTAAAAGTCCACTATATTGTCGTGGGTGGGTAGGGGCAAGCTCTTTTGGTTTTTTAGCGTTGGATTGTGTGGCGGGAAAAACCAAATGTGCTTGACCGTGCGGCTGGTTGAAATTGTTTTTAAAAAATGTGCGGTGGAAAAAAAATAAAAAACAGAGGGTCGGTCAGCGTGTCGGATTAATTGTTGTCCGTTTGTAATATCGTTTCTCTGTCTTTGGTCACCTGTCAAAATGGTTTACTTTTTCTCGTTTTTAGTCGTCTGTTTGTTGTTGTCGGGTCGTCTGTTACGCTTGCACCTAACGGTTTGCAGCTACCCGAAGGGCGGGAATTTTACCACAAAACTTAATTCGGAGAACTGAACTTTCGGCTTGAACAAATGTGTCTGCGGAGCACAAAACCCCGACTTTTGGGTAGGTGCTGTTATGTGCTGTTTTTCTCATTTCTCAATCATTTTTTCAATTTGTTTTTTGTCTGTCATTGAGTTAAACCACAGAATATTTGCAATATATTTTTTTGAAATTTTAAATTCATATTGCTTATGTCTGTCGAGTTGTTCAACTCTTATGTC
>Ga0163154_10007288_pt1 | contig 13238 bp, 11 predicted proteins | sample OliLakLV19MP9P1_FD_148649 | JGI IMG/M metagenome (GOLD analysis project Ga0163154, IMG submission 148649) | Freshwater microbial mat bacterial communities from Lake Vanda, McMurdo Dry Valleys, Antarctica - Oligotrophic Lake LV.19.MP9.P1 | ecosystem: Environmental > Aquatic > Freshwater > Lake >... | reverse complement strand
CTCGTCGGCGACCCAAGTATCGAGTAGCATGGAGGCACTCTCCTCAAAAAAGGAATGGTTTTCAGTGTACCAGAAAAGCGAGACCTGACACCAACTTATGGGTAACGACGAGACTGAAAGTACCCGGCAACAAAGTACAAGCGTCTTTCAGACGCACAATTCCTCCAAATCGAAAAGTCTTCGCGTCTGAAAGACGCTTGTTTTTTCCAGACGGGGGTTTCCAACCCCCGCTGCGTAAGGTGAGTTAATAAGGGACTTAAGAAAAAATCATTCTTCCACTCTCACCGAGCGACTAAAATCGCTGCCACAGAGGCACGAAGTCCGCCTTTGCAGACTGGAAGGTTTATTTCCTTCTGCGTCCCTAAGTGTTTCCGTCTTCTTCAAAAAATGACTACTTCAGGACCGATGATAACATGGTCCCGAATTGTCAATCCACCACGCCCGTTGATATATGTCTTGCCTCCGATATAAAAACTTTCAGGACACAGAAAATCTAGGACAGATGAGGTTTATAGCCTCTTTTGCACATAGGCTGCTATTTTTTGCTTCCATAAGCAGGCACTCTCAAGAACAGCGGAGCGCAATTGCCCTGACTGCCGGGCAAGTTCTCTTGTTTTTGCACTGATTTCTCCCGGCGTTACAGTTTCGAGAGTGAGATGCCATTCTTCCAACTCCATTGACTGCATGAAATCCAGACATTTTGCTCGGTAGCCCAGCAGCAGTGGGGGAACGCCCACGCAGCAGGAGAGAACGGCGGTATGCAGACGAACCGCCAACGTAAAGTGACAGGGTGCGACGCGTCGAAAAAACGTCTCCGCATCCGGGATCACTTCAATGGCGATATTTTCTACGCCCGTTTTTTGCAACAGGCGCGTAAGTGGTTCCACATCAGCGCGGTGCATGGCAATGGGAACAGGATGCCATCCACGTTGGCACAACTCGCTGACGACCGATTCCAATTCAGCCAGTGCCGAATAGTCGCCCGTATCCTGGTTGTGGGATGGAGGAAGCATGGTATTCAGGGCAAAACAGGGCGAAGGCGAAGGTGCTTCTCCCCGATCTCGGCTCAGACTGAGTGCCAGATCGCCGATAACTTCCACGTTTTCGATACCAGCAGCGCACAGTGTCGCTTGCGAAAGCGGCCCCCGCACGCCAATCCCTGCAAAATCAGCCAGCATTGGCTTCCATTTCGCCAGATCAATCGCTTCAGCGTGTCCAAAGCCACAACTTCCCACGCCGGTTCCCAGCGACCAGACCGGCACACCCTGCTGGATTGCAGTCTGCACTCGTTCCTTCCAAACATAGTCGTTGATCAGCGTGCCGCCGCCTAAAACAATCGACTCGAAATAACGCCTGCCGGACAGTCCACCTTTTTCCAGTCGTCTTTCTTGTCGGGGAAAGCCAATCGGCAGAATATCCTTCTCTGGCAGCAACTGTTTGGCTGCCATAAACATCGCTTCGTCCCCTAAGTTGGCGTCTCCCTGCCCACCGATATAGCCTACCCGGTGCCTGGGACGCCAACGCCTGTCCAACCGCTGATCAGCGAGTGCCACGGTTTCAGAAAGAGCATTTACTATTGTCGAGAGTGAAGAAGCCATCAGGTGTGTTTTCTTTTTTTGTACGAGCGGTTCGTCCCCAAAGAGGAACATCGTTTGATTAAAATTGTTTCCGGCGAAGTGTCTTTCACGAAAAGCCGTCAGGCAAAGTCACCTTTTAGCCTGCGGGCGTGACAGCATATCTGCTGGAAAATTGCTTCCATCTTGTGAACAGTGATTGCTTCAGCCATTCCGGCCCGACGCAAAGGGCAGTGCCCACGTAGCAGAAAGTCACAAGAACAATCGTCGTAATGGCATGCAAAACGGGCGACATGGGGAGATAGGTAATGCCCTATTCCCATGATCGCACTGACGGTGATCGGCACGATCACCCATACGATGGGTTTGAGCACGCGCTGCATTGTGCCGGGGCGCATCCCGTTGAACATCAAGGGCAGCGTCACCGCGAGCGTGATAATATAAGCTGCCGGAACACCGTTGTAGCCGAACAGAAAAACAAATGTTACCCCCAGTACGATTTGCACGATCATACGAACCAGACTGCGTTGCGCTGCCTTTTTGACATACCCAACCGCATTCAGCGTGACAGCCACCACCCAAATAATCACATCCAGACTCACGGCAAGTGCCGACAAGATCAGCGCGGGAACAGCGGGCAGCCACTTACTGGTAAAGACGAGACTTACCAGAACGGGCGCAGTCGTTAGCAAGATGGCGAACCATAATCCCGCCGGCAGAAGCAAATAGGTCAGATACCGGATCATAATTCGCTCCACTTCAGCCGGATTGTCCTGAATGCGGGAAAAGTGAGGAAATGAAACCCGCATCACATTATCGACCAACATCAGGGGCTTTTTCCCATGACTGGTTGCCCACATCAGATAGCCGACAGCCTGTGGGCCAATCATCACGCCAACCAGCATTGGTGTTACCCAGGTTCCGAAACTGTTGAGCAGTATGTTCAATTGAAAAGGAATGCCGAAATGCAGGATAGCCTTTGCCGTTTCCCGCTCAAAGCGAAAACGAATAGGCCAAGGTGCCAGAATATAAATCAGAGTCGCCCCCAGAATTCCCCGCAGCAATGTCGCCCAGACAAAACTCCAGACACCATAGCCGGCGAGGGCGAGGGCAACGGCAGTCGCCTGCATGGCAACGGCTTCCACCATTTCCACCCATGCCAATTTTTCGTAGAGCAAATTCCGTTCCAGTTGTAGTGCGCTGATCGAACGCCAAGAAGTCAGATAAAGACTGAAAGCTAGAGCGCGTACAAGCCAAACCGTGTCCGGTGAAACTTTCGGATACAACTGCACGATACAGGGAGCCGCCACCAATAAAATCAGTACCAGAACCGTCGTGATGATCTGCTGGAGCGTAAAGCCTATCTGTAGGTCTTTTTCCGTGATCTCCTCTTTACGTTGAATAAAGGAAGGTGCCAGTCCAAAGTCTCCCAACATCGCGAATATCTGCACAGTAAATGTAGCAATTGCGTACAACCCGAAGAGAGCCGGACTCAATGCCCGTGCCAGAACCACACTGCCTACAAAGGTGAGACTCTGGATCAAAACCTGCCGACTCATGAGTAATGTGATACCACGTTTCGCACGCTGATGAACCTGAGAGAGCTGGGTGTCTTCTTGTGTTGCCAATCTTCAAAAACCTTCGTAAATCTTGTGAAAGGCAGGGGAAGATACACCTGCTCACGAATGGTATCAACGGGATGGCGTGGCTTCAGTTAATGCTTGAATGGCAGGCTGAATGTCCGCGATAAAACGTTGTACTGTGTCTGGCGATGCGGCGTTTTCGGCAGCAATAACGCGGACAAAAAGCGACTGCCCTTCTTCTCCTGTCAGTGCTTTTCGCAGGGAAAGCACTTTTTGCATTGGGAGGCCATGATCAATATTGGCGGTATAATTCCCCGGCAGCCAATAGAAAACCAGAAGATGAGTATTCCGCTGGGACGCACGCATCTTGTTGATATTTTGTCCCTGAAACAGAAAAGTTGTCCGGTCGCTGAGCTGCCAGCCGTTGCCAGGCAAGCAGATGTTCGGATCATGAAAATCTTTGTAATCGCTTGCCGTCAGCATCAGCAAATTGATTATCTGACCGGAGGCGTCACGGTAAACGCGGTCAACAATATGAGCTGTGGGCAGAACCTTTATCACTTCCTGATCGATTGGGCGGTCTTCCCCTTCCTGTTTCCATCTCCCTATCCGGCGTGGAAATGTTTCAATAGGGAGCAAATGCGGCTGGGCATATTGCAGTCTACCAAAAGTATGATTTGCTGCTATCGCAGTGAGAATCATTGCCAAGCCGATTATAGCGAGAACCTTGGGTTTTTGCATCCCAGCATCCTTCCAAAAAGTATAAACAGGCAAAAGGCAACTATCAGAACAAAGATCTCAGCCCAGTCATGGGCACTGTGAAGTGCGTGCTTTCCGCCTGCGGAGGCGACAGCAATCAGAGCAGAAACCCTGATGACATTGGCAATGAGCGCAATAGGTATCGATGCCAGAAACAGTAGCCATCTCTTGCCCCCACTGAGAGGATAAACGTAGCCGTACAGCAGGGAAAAAGCGATGCAGGCAGTCAGTTTTTTGAAGCCGCTGCAGACATCTGCCACTTCCAGCGTCATGCCGGGGATATCAATCAGATTGCCTGTCTGCACCAGAGGATAACCCAGTGCTTTCATCAGGAGGGCGGCTCCATCGGAACTGGCACGCTGGATCCAGGCACTGGGAATGCTTAAGATAATGCCCGGTACAGGAACTGCAAAAAAGAGAAAATAGGTACTGAAGCGGGCAATACGCCAAAATTCGCGCCCATGGAGTACCAGAATAGCACCTGCCACTACTGGAATGAGTGCCAGTGCAGCTATCGATTTGATCCGCAGCAGATATCCAGCAGTCTCCAGCAATAGGCCGAGACTCAATGGCAGCAGACCCCAGGCGACAGGCTGTTGACGCGCCTGCCGAATCGCATCGCGCTGCATCCAGAGCAAAGCGATACTGATGGGCAAAATAAAAATACCATGGGCATAATTATCATCGGAAAGCCACAGCACTGCGGCTTCGTAGTAGACAGGAAAAAACAGGGCGACAATGCCGGTAGCGAACAGCCAGGGAACGAAAGGGCGTGCAGAGCCATCGACGGACTGTATGGGAACTGCCCGGGTACTTTCTTCGTTCATCATACAGCAACAATTTCTGTCAGGAGCGTTTTCGCGGCAAGAATATGGGAGGCGTGCAACTCAGAGGAGATGATACGCCGAATATTCGCTTCGAAGGCGCAGGTGTCGAACTGAAGGGCACAGTCGCGGATCACTTTCGGGTCAAAATGGATGCGCTCTGCTTCCCGTACTGCATCACAAAGCGATTCGACTGTCTGCTCCCGGAAAAGAACGCCCGTTACACCATGGCACTGGGTATCGAGCGCACCTCCCGCCGCATACGCAATGACTGGTCTTCCACAGGCGTTAGCCTCAACCGGTGCAATTCCGAAATCCTCTTCACCCGGCATAATGTAGGCGCGTGCCCTCGCGAGCAGGCGGGGCAGTTCCAGGTCATCGACGCGCCCGAGGAATTCCACGTTTTTCCCAGCGTGAACCTGAAGTGCCTCTTTTTGACGTCCCTCGCCTACAACTTTGAGGGGGAGCCCAAGCCGTGTAAAGGCTTCGACGGCCAGATCGAGCCGTTTATACGGCACGAAGCGCGAAACGATGATATAGTAGTCCTCCACCTCCGGTGAAATGGAAAAACGACTGGTATCTACAGGAGGGAAAACAACGTCACTGGGTTGCCGATAGAATTTTTCGATGCGTTGCTGCACGGCATTCGAGTTGGCAATAAAACGATCCACCCGGCTGGTTGCAATGACATCCCAGAGGCGTAGATAGTGCAGTCCCGGTGCCAGCAGCAGACGTGCCAAGCGAGAGGCACGCTCGTTGCACAAATAGGTACGTGCAGACCATGCATAGCGCATGGGGGCGTGCGTGTAGCAGAGATGGAGCGTGTGTGGCTGTGTAATAACACCCTTGGCAAAAGCCGACGAGGAGCTGATGACCAGATCGTACTGGCTGAGATCGAACGACTCAAACGCCATTGGATAGAGCATCAATGCCAGACGATGCGTAATGTGCTTGAGCGGCAATCGCTGCATAAAACTGGTGCGGATGTCCCAGGTACGATAGTAGGCAGGCATCGCATTGGGGTCATAGACCGATGTGTAGATCGGCGCATCCGGGAACATACCGTGCAGCACCTCCACGACTTTTTCGCCACCACCCATCTGCATAAGGAAATCATGAACAATAGCAACTCTCATCGAAAAATCCTTCCGGTAAAAATAGACATCAGACCCTGAATGCCCGAAATGCCCCAGGAAAGTCCCATCACATCGTTGAGCTGAAATCCGCGCTTCCGATCCGGTACGAAGACCACATCACCGGGTTCCAAGGCAACATTACCGGAGAGATCGCCTTTTTTGATTTTGCCGATATCCACCATCAGCATGGATGCTTTTCCGCCCTTGTCTCTGGCTTTGCTCATCTGGATGACCGTTATTTTAGCAAAGTCGGCATCCTTTGTTGCACCGCCGCTGGACTTGAGCGCATCCAGAATACGGTCACCTATCTTGAAATTATAGTAACCGGGCGTGTTGACTGCGCCAAAAATATAAGTACGGTTGCGGATCTCCGGGATCAATATTCGGTCGCCTGCTTCTATTGTCAAATTTTGGCGCAAATCTCCTTTGTGCAGTAGAGATTCCAGGTCGAGCGGCGTTTCTTTGCCATCGCGCAACAGAGTCGCACCAGCAAGGTCCGCGCTCTCCTTGATGTTTCCAGCGGCTTTGAGCAGTTCCAGAATGGTCGCATCTTCTTTGTAAGCAAAGCTACCGGGTTGTGTGACTTCGCCAAGGATGCTGACCTGAACATTCTTTTCCGGGATGTAGAGCACATCGCCGGGTTCCAGCACGATATCCGCCGGAGTGCCGCCTCGCGTTTCCGGGCGGCTGATATCAAGCGTTTGCTTTCCACCGCCCCGGCGGGTCAACTTGACTCGTTTCAGGTCGCCATTCTCTTTCGCGCCGCCCAATTCGGCAAGTGCCTCAATTAAATGGAGCCCGGGGCGGTACACGATGGTTCCAACCTGCTCGATAAAGCCGTAAAAGAGAACGGTCTCCTTGCGCTTTTCTACCAATACAACCGTAATCGAGGGATCAACGACATAACGCCGCCATTTTTCCGTCAAATATTTTGTGAGATCGGTGGTTGTCATACCAGTCACTGCGATCTGTGGGAGTAGCCGAACCGTGATCTGACCATCTGGCGGAACAATGAGTTTCGCAGACAGTTCGGGAAAATTAATGACACTGATATCAATGGTGTCGTCAGCGGCCAGCAGGTAGGGAGCCGGAGCAGTTTTTTCTTCCGGTACGACGCCTGGCTGCTGCGGCGCACTTGTACCAAGCGTTAGCATCAGCAATACGGACAACAAAGGAGCCATCGCATAATACCTTTCCATCGAACATATTGTCAAAAGCAATGCGTATAGAGCAATTGCATAAAACTTGGCATCCGGACTGGCAAAGAGAGTGCCATCCCTATTGCCAAGAGTTGTATGAAACCCGAAACGATATCTCATCCCACTTTGTATCAAAACGGGATGAGAGGAGAGTGACCCGTACTGGCGTCAGGGGGTTGGAGTGGCGTCCCCTCAGGCTTCTGGAAGCCTGAGGGGACGCCAAGTTGGTTTACAACTTAAGCACGCTTGGTGCGACGTCGCAGTCCCAATGCTCCTGTACCGACCAGACACGCAAAGATCGCAACGGTACTCAATTCGGGAACAGCTGCTCCCTGAACTCTTCCAATATTCCCTTGTATAACATCCGTGTTGTCGAAATCCTGTCCGGTGTATTGGACGTTGCGGATTGCAGACGTTGTACCAAAGGTCGAGTCGATGTAGAATGAGAAGATGGGCTTCACATCCGCTATCTGGTTCGGTCCTGTATAGGTGTACGTCACGTTGAGACTCGTAACACTGTCAAACGGAGTTGTACCAATAGCATTGGTTCCCAAGAAACTCGTTGTTGGCGTCCAGGTGCCAGCAACGGATGAGACTTGGGCGGTGGAGCCTGTAAAGCCGAGAAAGTCGTACATCGTAAAGAAAGACCCATTATCCACATTAGAACCAGTACTAGTACCTGTCAGGTCGACACTATAGAAGTAGCGGTACAGAGCCGGTCCAAGCTGCGTCTTGCCGGTCAAGGCGGGCAAAAGTGATTCGGCATTTGCCCCTTGTGCTGCCAGCAACACGGCTCCAAGAGCCAGTGTGCCTGACAGCAAGCGATGAATGAGATACATTTCGTTTCCCTTCCTGATTCTTCGGCAGACACGACATCTCAAAGAAGATGACGGCGAGCCGAAAAACAATAGATCATTGAGCGAGCTTCTGCTTCCTTTGAGTCCAATTGCAGTCGCAATACTACTGTCTGCAATTCTTCTGAATTCTACAAGGAAGGCTGAAGCTAAAAATCGTTAGTCTTTTCTCTTCTCTGCAAACTGTATTGAGGAGAAGGAGAAACGCTATCACGATAATGTGTTGACAATCACCTCCTTGGTTTGTCAGATTTGGTTGCCCTTCTCCTGTACTGCCTCGGAGAGGTCAAACAGCTGCTGTCTCAAAACTGCGGCAGCAGATTCGGTTAAAATTCTGTAAAATAGAGTACCAATTCCTACCGTTGGTCAACGGCATCTTTGTACTGAGGCCAGAATGCCTGCACATTGGACTTTTTGCGAAATTCCGCGTACTCCGCCTCGACTTTTGCTTTGTTTTGTTTGACCCCTTTGAGCAGAATGGCTCCAATGCGACATTCATCATGCACGGCATTGTAGGTCAGGGTTTTCTCCAGAGTTTTGTCCATGCAGCGAATGATCCACCACACATTGGCAATGTTGACCGGTCCGACTTGACTGCCGATTTTTATTTTAAAGACGGTATCTTCGAAGCCGGGCATCTTCGCGGCTTGAGTGCGTCCACGGATAATCAGTCCTGTCATGCCGCCACTTTGCTTGCTGTCATCAATGCTATACGTTTGGGCCACCGTCCCGAACGGGATATTGTGTGCAAGGTCTGCTTTGGCTTTGAGAGCGTCCGCTTCCGTCTTGGTGACAATCACGGCAAGCTGAATTGTTTCGGGCGTATAATAACGGGCGGTTGGGGTTTTCTTGTCCAGATTTGTCTCATAGAAGCGACGGATTTCTTCTTCTGTGACGGTAACGCCCTTCTCAAAAATTTTGGCTTTTGCCATTTTCACCATCAGTTCATGCTTCACGTCTACAGGCAAGCGTCCGCTTTGTTTAAGCTGCTCCTGATAGCCTGGCTGTGCAAGCATCTCTTGATAGCGTTTGTCAATCTCTTCTCTGGTCGGCATGGCATCTTTCTGTTTCGCGAATTGCAGTGCCAATTTTTCATCCAAGATCGTTTTGATCGCAGAAACGCCTGCCGTACGCTCCAGTTGATTGTAAAGGTCATTCTGATTGATCAGTTCGCCGTTGACAGCAATAACAACTTGGCGTGCTTTATATCGCTGGCGTGTGATCACAATGCCGAAGGTTGCCCCAGCCAATAGGATCGCCAGTAACAGAGCAGCGATTTTCGGTGTAAAAAACTTCGGTGCCGCATTCGTTGCACGTTGCGCCGCCATCCGGCGCGGTTGCACAGGAGTTTCTTCATTTTCTGTTACGTCTGTCCGAGAAAGTGTCGTCGTTGACTTGATGTTTGCGTTCATTATAGATAGTACCTGATATAAGCGATTAGTAGTGATTAAGCCTAAATTTTGATTTTCAGGCGGGAAATTTCCCGCCTGAAAATCAAAGCAGAAAAATCTATTTGGATTCGCTAAGATTCACGCTTACGTACTATTAGTGGGTCATTTGCTTTGAATACCGCAATAAATTTTTGGCTCTTTGAGATTAAATTTACCTGAATTTAATCTCAAAGTTATGTCGGTAAGCATGAAAAACGACCCATTAGTCCACAAGGATGATTTTCAGTATGTAATTCGGCAAGTTTTGCGATCAGAAATTGGAAATCAGCGTCCGACACAAAACGCTAAACTTACGCTTACGGACTCTTTGTAGTCCGCAAGTGTAAAGTTTAGCCATTTTTGAGATTGGCGCACCGTAATTCCCACGCCAACGGACGATGAGACGTTATGCATTCTTTGCATACTGGGATGTGCGTGACCGCTTCGCCCGCCATAACCTTTTCTGTAGCACTTGCTCATACACTGCTTCTACTTTGCGTGCTGTCCTGTCGATTAGAAAGTTATCGCGAACGTGCTGTTGTCCTTGCTGCCCGAGCCGGGAGGCAAATTCCTGATCGCCCAGAAGGCGGCAAACCGCCTCTGCCATCGCTGGGGCGTCGCTCATAGGAACAAGCAAACCTGTACAGCCGTCTTCAACGATTTCCGGAATCCCGCCGCCGCGGGTTGCCACAACCGCCTTTCCGGCGATCATGCCTTCGATAACAACCTGACCGAATGGCTCGCCGATTGTCGACGCATGGACAAGAATATCGAGATTCGCAATGCACTCCGCAACGTCCTCGCGGAATCCGGTGAATTCGACGGCTTCCTGGAGGTTGAGTTCGGCGGTCAGATGATGGAGTTCCTGTTCATAGGCACTCTCATTGAAGAGGGCAGCCCCGATGATGCAGAAGCGGGCATCAGGAAAGTGCTCGCCAATCCGAGCCGCAGCCTGCAAAAAAATATGCTGGCCCTTCCACGGACTGATGCGTCCGACAAGCCCAATGGAAGGAGAGCATTTTTGTACTGCGGGTTTATCTTCCCGGACTGGTTGCCGAAGCGTGCCATCATGGACAATAGAGATACGCCGACGTCGGTATGCGGAGGCGTTTTCCTTACGGACAATGGTTTTATAGGTCGCATGGGAGTTGGCGATCACATAGTTGGGCAGGATATGGCACAGGTGACGGAAGACTTCTGCGACGCGGCACGGCAGGTAATCACTGTCGATGCGATCACGCACATGCCAGATCACAGGAACCCGCGCCAACCGAGCTGCTATCCCGCCCATAATGTCCGATTTCAGGGAGTTGGTGTGTACAAGGTCGATTCGATTGGCTCGGATGAAACCAGTAAGACGATAGACATATTGCAAAACGCGCACAATATCTTTAAAGCGAAGTAGGGTAGAGACACTCAAGTTATCTTTGCACGCCTGGGTTACGCTTTCAGCAAGAGGAAGAATATGAGTTTCTATGCCGATTTCGCGTAGCTTGGCAGCCAGATGACCATCGGCGCAGAGCGCGACCAAAGGATAATACTGCTGTTGATCCAGGTGGCATATCAAATTGAAAAGGGCGATTTCGCCGCCGCTCCACACAGCAGTATGATCAAAAAGCAAGATACGTACTGGCGTATGCACGCTATCGGCGGCGAAGCAGCCGGGGGAAAGGGGAGATTCCACGAGGGGTAGGCGGGAATCTAAGGAAGTTTTCATGGTCATTATCAGTGTCCGAATTCTACTTAGGGATTTACGAAAAAATAATTCTTCCACTCTCATCGGGCGACTCAAGTCACTGCTACAAAGGCGCGAAGTCCGCCTTCGCGGACTGGAAGATTTATTTTATCGCGAGTCCCTTAGAGTTTCACGTTTAGACTAAATTATGCCTTTTCGCGCTTCGAATTGTCGCCCAAGAGACTGGGAATGAGATTGAGAAGCACTTCTCAATCTCATGGAACTGCTCCGAGGCTCTGATTCAAGCCTCAATTTAGTCTAAACGTCAATTAGTATCCGTTAAAAAATAAGTTCCGTTTTTCCGCAGTCGGCTTCCCCCGCGAACAAACGCGGCTTGAGCGTATAGTTCCAGCGCGGACAAACGGCGTGAAGATGCAAATTCAAGGACTGCATCACCGCATTGGAAACCTTTTGACCGAGGGGATACACGCCTTCGAGCAGGGAAGCGCAAACGGTCAAGCCCGTCTGTGTCGTCGTGCCGCGCAGACAGGCTAAGACCGTCTCAAAGGTTCGCAACGGTTTGCCCGCCCAATTGCGGCTAATGGGACTGAACAGGCGATATTCAATCGGGTTCCACTTGGAACAGCCCGTCGGAGAGTGGAAAACGGTCACTTCTAACCCGAAGCCGTCGCTCAACTGTTCTTGCAGCTGCTGTTTCCAGGCACGGGGGCGGCATCCGTTGCTACCGCCCGCATCGCATAAAATCAACAGGCGCGTTGCCCTCCGATAGCACGCCTTGCCTTCGCTTGCCCACCACGACGCAATCGCCGTGACCGCAAATTCGGGCGTATCGGCGGACTGCCCGACAAAAACGGTGCCGCGATTGGCGGTGACATCATAGACGCCGTAGGGAACGGCACGCCCCAGCGCGTCCTGCGGAAAGTCAGGGAGATTGACGGCGGCGGCTTCCTGACACCAACAGGCTCCCGCGTTCTTGAAGTTGCCGACCAGTTCCTTCTTTTTGGTGTCCACGCTAACAATCGGCTGACCGGCGTCTAAGAACGTTGTTTCTGCGCGGTCAGGGACGCGAACTGACCGTTGCGGTCAGGATGGGACGCGCCTGCCACACGCTTGAGATTGACTTTGGGCGCGTCTTTATGTTTGCGTAATAACCGCCCGACCGTGACCGAATAAATCGCTTTGCCCGCTTGCGTAAGACGGCGGCAATATGGCGCAGACTGCTGCGAACCCATTTCTGCTCCGTCATGGGATCGCCTGCGGTTTCCGGTTCAACCAGCGTCAGCAACGTCGGTTCTAACATATTGTTTTTTTCCGAAAGGGGTCGTCCCCCGCCGGGTTGACGAATGCGGTCTTCGGGACAGGTGCTGAGACCCTCAGCAAGTTCCTGTCGTCCGCGTGCAATGGTCTTTGCGTCGAGTCCCGTAATGAGCGAGAGCGTTTTGTCGCCGCCGTGTCCGATGCGCTGGGCTTCATGAGCCACAACCCAGCGGCGTTGCTGTTCGTCGAGCCGACTGAGCAACAGGTTGAGCCGCTGATGAGCGGCTTGGTCGGGATGCGGCGTTTCTTGCTGGCAAAGCGGACAGGCACAAGCACGGACGGTTCGAACAGGCATGAATTTCTCCACAGGAAAAGATGCCTTTATCTATACCCGAAAAACGGAGATTGTTCTTTAACGAATACTTAGAGTGCTCTTGAAACGAAAACAGTGGGAACCATGGTAAAACAAGACATGGCTTTCAGTTTTCATGCAGAACACCAGCCACTACAGGCTCACTCGTGATAATTCCCGCCATTGGGAATAGGTAGCAAAATTGCATAGGAGCAAGTGCTCGCTTCGGCAACGGTGAAGGATTACGATGAGAACAAATGAGGCTGTTCTAATCTCTCATCGCACAAAATATACTAGTGGGTCACTTGACTTGCTCATGTAAATAACTTTGTTCTCGCTCAATCTCAAGATTATTTGCATGAGCGTAACAACTGACCCACTAGTGGGTCAGTTGTCACGTAACCAGATAAACTCCTTCCGCATTGTTGAGATGCACATATCTGTAAATTGGGAGTGATGTGAGATAAGACCGTTTATGTGCCCACGAGACAACTGACCCACTAGTGGGTCATTTGTCTTGTAGACCGATATAACGGAATTTCGGGTAAACTGGGTCATTCTTTCTTTGGAGACA
>Ga0163154_10007284_pt1 | contig 13245 bp, 9 predicted proteins | sample OliLakLV19MP9P1_FD_148649 | JGI IMG/M metagenome (GOLD analysis project Ga0163154, IMG submission 148649) | Freshwater microbial mat bacterial communities from Lake Vanda, McMurdo Dry Valleys, Antarctica - Oligotrophic Lake LV.19.MP9.P1 | ecosystem: Environmental > Aquatic > Freshwater > Lake >... | reverse complement strand
CCCGCCATTCGTTGAGCAGACGGAAGTTCACCTCCGCGGGGGTGCGATGCAGCCACCGTTGAGCCGCAACCAGTTCCCCTTGAGCCACTTTCCGGGTGATCCAGAAGGCATCGACGTAAAGGGTTTCAGCCAAGGATCTCACCTCAGCATCATCCAGTCGCGGATCCGGGACTTCATCCACCACCGTCCGATAGAAGCGCGTCCAACCCGCCCCACCCCGGAGCACCTCATGTCCAGGACGCAGAATCAACGTCATCTGCGCAAGTGCCGCCGCGAGCGAGCGAGAGCGGCGGTGAAGTCCCAAGGCCACCGCAGTCCGCGCCAGTCGAAGCCTCGAATAGGGAATGATCACAAGATCGATTTCCCCGGTGTCGAACAAACCCGTGGCCTTATGAACGCCACCGGTGGCCGCACGAACGGCGTAGGCATGCAGGCGATGGCCCTTGAGCTGGCGGGTCCAACCGCGTTCCAGCAGAAGTCCGGGGCGGGTGGTGACCACCTGAAGATCAACGTCGGAAGACGCCGTGGCTGCGCCACGCGCGAGCGCCCCGAAAAGCGTCACGACTCGCACACCAGGCTGATGATCAGCCCACTGGAGGAACGAGGCGAGAAGCGGCGGTCCTACCATTTCCTCAGGGAAATCAGGATTTCAGTCCCTTCCATTCCTGGACCCGCATGGATTGAACCGCTGTGTAAACGAATGACTTCTTTAGCGATAAAAACGCCCATCCGCCCCTGATTGGGCACGCTGTCAGGCGTCGCCTCCGGTAGAATTCCCTCGAGCTCAAGGGTCTTGCCCTTGATTGAGACCAAGGCGGTGAGCTTGTCCTCCGTGCCGGTGGCTCGAAGTTGGATCGCAAGCTCGCGGGTTCCCAGTTCTCCCCGATTGGCGGTCACCGTGCGGAGAATCGACTCCAGAGCGAATTCAATCAGACGGGGAGCGATGGCCAGGATGACCGGATCCGGACCGACCTCGGCGTGGACTGAGCAGCGCGCACCGACCTCCTGGATGGTTGCACGCAGGTCGACGGATTCGACGTGGGCCTCGATCAGACCGGACATGTGATTGAGCTCGCGGTTCAATGTTTCCAAGCGAGTGACGTCGATCTTGACCGCTTCCCGCAAGGCAGCCGGTACCGAGTCGCCGGCATGCCGCAGCGCGGTCAACGAGACGAGCGAGTTACCGATCTCGTGATTGAGCGTGAGCGCCAGTTCACGCAAGAGATCGAGCCGTTCAACTCGCGCGCGCTGGGCACGATCAAAGAGTTCGCCGCTGGCCTCCTCCCAAAAAGCCCAAGTTCCATTGTTCTCGGACATGTACCCGGCACTCGCACGAAAAGGTTGGTCTGCACTGGGTGCAATTCGACGGCTGTCGCGCACGCGCCGAACGCGACCGATCAACGCGCGCACCGCCAGCGGGACCGACCGGGGAGGATCCTCGTCCGCCGAAAGGATCAAGGACTGGGGAAGATATTTCTCCGCCAAGTTGGCGCGCTCATGGTACATTGCGAGACGACCCAATTGGGTGCTCCCAGCGAGAAACTGCCGGAGAAGCCGGGCCACAAAAACCGCCCGAGACTTGTCGCCCTCGTCGTACGCCTGTCCGTCGTCCCGCACACCGCAGGCGATCAAACCCAGCAGATGTCCATTCTCGTGAAGAGGAACCAGTAACCGGGCGCCCCACAAGGCCAGCCGATTTCGCACGGACAACTCGACCACAGGATCGGGGGGGCCCGGCCACTCGATGCCATCAAGCACCAACGGGTGTGCCGCCAGATAACCCACGATGGGTTCGTCCAGGGGAAGGAACGACGCGCCCCGGTCAGCCCGGAAACCACTGTCTTCGCGCAGAAAGAATACCGTGTGGGAAGCCCGCAGGAGATACCGCGAGGCTCTGCGGAACTCGCCGAGCAATCGCTCTCGCGACGACAAATTTTCCACTGCGCCCTCAAGAAAATCCCAGATCTCGGGAGTATCTGCCCATGAGTGACTTCTGATGGCCGGAGGAACTGCACGAAGCCCCTCGGAACGCCGCATTTTTTCCATCAGCAAATCGAGGGCGGCATTCCGTTCGGCGAGTTCCTCAATCAAAGGCACGATCTCCCGCAGCCGGGTCCGGCTCTGCTCGTAGGTAAAACGCTGCCGGGCGCGACCGTTTTGATGCAACTCCTCGTAGGCTGTAGTATGGGGTTCACCGACCACGATCGTCGGACATTTCTCCAGCCCCACGGGTACACGATCGCTGACAATCGCATCCAAGATCACCACCACGGGCAAGCCCGGAGGTAGTCTATGGGACAACGCCGAGTCCGAAAGTGAGAGAACCGGGCGGCCGGGAGGCAGCTGGCTCGCCCACGCGGACAGAAGCGACGGATCTTCAGTTGCTAGGAGGAACGTGGCGGGCATGGAAACACGACGCGAAACGTCGCACCCTGACCAGGGGCAAAAGGATCCACGCTGATCGAGGCACCCAAACTTGAGAGAATCTCGCTACAAATTGCGAGACCGAGTCCAAATCCGGAAGACTTTGTGGTCTGGAAGGCCTCGAATAAACGCGAACGGATTTCAGGAGCGATCCCGGGACCGTTATCGGAAACCACCAGCTCGATGCTGCTCCCGCGATTCTTCGTGCCGAGACGAACCAATCGTTGTCGATCTTGAGACTCTTGGGCCTGAATCGCGTTGAAACAGAGATTGAGAATGACCTGCTTGGTGGCGTTGGCATCGGTGAACACGATGTCGGGACCCGCCGAAAGATCGGTGATGATCTCGGTCCGCTTATCCTCAGCTTTGCTGCTGACCAATTCGAGTGAGCTCTTGATGACCTCGTGAAGTGAAACCGGTTCAGGTTCGTACCGGCGGGGCGAAGCGAGATCGAGCAGTTGTTCGGTGAGACGTTCGATGCGAGCCACCTCGCTCCCAATCAGCCGCGAAAAACGAACGCGGAACGATTCATCCATGTAATGAATCGGAAACAACTGCACAAACGTCTTGATACTAACCAATGGATTCCGGATCTCGTGAGCGACACTGGCACCAAGTACGCCTACAGTCGCTAGTTGTTCGGCTCGTTGTGCCTTGCTCCAAAGATAAGATCTGGCCAGCGCTGTTTGAATGATCGATGCCAACTCAAACATTTGCTGCACCTCGGGATACGTAAATGGTCGTCGAGTCGCCCGAACACTAACCCCTACAAATACGTCAATTGTTGAACCCTCCCTCAAAACGATTACTCCAAGTCTATGCTCATCCAAGAACCGACGAAGCGCTTCCCTGCTGGCACTACTGCGCTCTCGCTGAAGGCGTTCAGGGGTGGCCCAACGCATATTCCTCAGCAACTCAGACACCTCGGGATCCATACGAAACGCTTCTCCTCTAAAGCGTAATCCGTCATCACCTTTGACGACTATGATGCCACCTTCGCTTTGTGACCAACCAGTGAGTATTTTCAGAAACGCCTTTTCCAGCAACTCCGTACGAACCTCCCCCATGGCTATTTCATAAGCCTTTGAGCGGGCTTCAGACGCCCTCGGATACACCAAGAGCACGCTGTTAATTAACTTTTCCAATTCCGCCGCAAACCATAATGCAACGGCAACCGTAGCTACCCAAGCTACCCCGCTTGGAACAAATAGCGCAAAAAGCATCTCGCCACCGAATCCGACACCAGCGACCAACAATACTAGCACAAGGCGATGAACACCAATAATAAAAAGATGCTTAGCATCGAATACGCGTCCACTCGTGATCGAGAACGCCGTTAGCCCGAAAAAGATCAAAATAATCAACGGCTGGAACCGGAAACTAGGCTCCTTTAGCACAGCGCTAGCAGCCATAAGCGAAAGTATACTTACTGCGGCAGCGCTGCCGCCACCCAGCCAGACCTGCAACTCGAGACGCTTAACCCCGGTGACCATCCTCAGTCCCCGAAAGGTACTCCATAACAAAGCCGAATACATCGCCACCAACCCTAAAATATACGCATAATAACCGCCACCATAGATTCGATGTTCGGGCGTTGAATACGACGGTATGAACCATTCCGTAAACGGAACAATTGAGAGTATAAGACTGCCAATTAACCAGCCGATCTTATCCGGCAACAACCGTGCTCGATCAGACTCACCTGAAATCTCTTCCTTTGCAAAGAGCAGATGAATTGGAATCAGTGCACCAACCGCCGTGGTAATCCTCAACCACAATAGACCTTCGCTCGCATCCGCGCTGAGCGTAACGTGGAGAAAGCCCAACCAGACACTTCCATGGAACGAGCAGCTGAAGACGAGGCGGTTAACCCGCCTGCTCGGATTCGCCCATAGAATTATCGCACCAATACCTAGTATTAGGGTCGCAGCAAGAAGAGCAGCTGTCACAGATTGCGCTCCAAAACCAATACAGAGTTTGTGCCATTGACACCATGAGAGTTTATCATCGAAAATTGTTGCGGAATGGCAATAGGAAGCTCGCTTAGTCGCAAACGACAATCCGGATCGGGATACACCCAATTTACTGTCGGAGGAATCATTTGCTCGCGAATTCCTAGCGCAGCAGCAGCAACCTGAATTGCAGCTGCCGCTCCTAACGGATTACCTATCGAACCCTTTATTGAATAAGCAGGGATATAGTCGAGAGCGTCCCCAAACACAATACGTAATTGGCGAGCTTCGGCCGCATCGATGAGTCGATGCCCTGGACCCCAAGCGCTGATGGAGTCAATATCAGTTGTTCGTATACGGGCGTCCGAAAGTGCGATTCGGATTGCCGCGCACATACCATCGCAAAGCTCGCCTCGCTCATCATTTGAGTAGCCGTAACCAATAACATCACAATATCCTCGACGGGGACTGTCTTCGGGTTCGATAATAAACATACAAGCCCCTTCGCTAACTATGCCCGTAGTACGCCAAAGGTCAAAAGGACGACTCACCGTGAGAGCATTTTGATCCGTCGGCGGAGTCATCCCCACTGCTCGAAACTCCAACATAGGATGCTTAAACAATGGGGCCTCAGTGCCACCGCAAACTGCGATATCAACCTCGCCCTTCGCTACAGCCGCCGCCGCGTGACCGATTGCATCCAAGCCTGAACAGCAGGAACTCTGAAAAGTCATGTTCCTTGATGCGACTTTTAAAGCCTCAGAAACGGTCGCAGCAACGTGCGCGACACTCGAAACGAACACCAATTTAGTGTGCACACCTCGGATTCCGCTTTTGGCGACGGATTCCGTTTCTCGAGTGATTGCTCCAAAGTCCATGAGAGATGTACCGGTAAAGACCGCCACACGCATCGACCTCAAAGCCTCCAATTCGATGCCGGCATCCTTTACAGCCAAGGCAGCGCCCAACACCGCCATTTGCGTATGTCTGGCCGATGTCCGCAGAGCCGGAAATGGAGTAAAATGCTCGTCCAACGGCAAGCGATCAACCCAAGCCGCAACGAACGGACCCCACTCGTCGCCAAGTTTCTTGAACGGCCGAATACGACTGATCGGTTCGAGTATTCCATTCCAAAACTCTTCTCGCCCAGTGCCTGCTGGTGTCACCGGCCCAATACCTGTAATTTTTACACGCCGTCTGTTCATGTGTGACATACGCGAAAACAAGCATTTACAAACAACGATCTGGGAGCGTAGCCCAGATCATTCCGGCACGGCAGGAAAAACCAATTTGGTAGATGTACCCTTGCCTACGTTGGACTCGAGTTCAAAAGTGGCCCCATGTACGCCTAAGAGATGCCTGCATATCGAAAGACCTAAACCTGTTCCATTCGTTTTTGTGCTGAATCCGCCCCGGAGTGCATTACGAACGGTTTCGGCATCCATTCCCGTTCCATTGTCAGCAACCACTACTACAACTGAGTCACCGGAGGTCTGGACTCGAACTTCGACCCGGGTAGCATTCGCCTCTAGAGCATTCTTGAAAAGATTCTGGAAGACCCGTGCAAGTTCAAATCGGGCACCTTTGACCCAAGCATGATCGTCACCAGAGATCTCTATAGCACTATTTCCAAAAAAGATCACGTGACGAACCTCCTTTACAACTGAGATCAGGTCCAAAAGAGCAAACTCTGTAGCTTTGCGGGTCGTCTGGCGCCAGTTGTCTGCCAGATGGTGACAATACTCAGCCGCACGCTCTACAATGTTCGAATAATTCTTTAGCTTCTCCGCACGTTCAGGATCCTTCTTCGAGATATCATTGGCTTCTTCAGCTAAAAGACCGGCGTAGCCGATCATCACGGTCAAAGGATTCGCTAAATCATGGACCAGCTCGACTGCAGCGCGGGCCTGCCAAACTTGCGGTTGCTTCTCGGAAATCTCTCGCTTGAGAGCAGAATTGATTTCAAGCGCCTCCTTCGTTAACCTAGCGTGCCTCCGACTTTCCAAAGTCAACGCGGCGTTTTTCTTAACCGCAGCGATGAGCTCATGAATATCTGGCGGCTTTCGGAGATACTGATTCGCCCCTCCAAGCATGGCTTGCTGCGCCGTCGCCAACGTCCCGTAGCCCGTGAGCATTATCACCGAAACTTCGCTGTCGAATTTGCGTATTTCCTCCAGAGCTCGGATCCCATCCATCTCAGGCATCCGAATGTCGAGGATCACAGCCGCATACGGTTTTGCACGCAACTTGCTTAATGCTTCCGCCGCTCGTTCTGCAGTCTCTACCGAAAAATCTGCCGAAAGAGTGAAAGCAATTGATTCCCGCGGCCCGTACTCGTCATCGACGACGAGCACGAGCGGTTTTTCCGATGCCCCAACAACGGAAGGAGCGGGTTTCGTGTCAGTCAGCATGAATTGATTTGGGGTACTCGCAAAATTTGTAAAAGGCCGTCCAGTCAACCTGAAGCCAAAGGGTTTTTCCGGCGATAGTCATTTCCTACTTTCGGTTCCATCTCCTCATTAACGTTTAATTTTAAACGGAGTAAACCCGCGAGAGTCAAGACTCGGAGCGCAATACTTTCCGAGACGAATCCCGACTGCGCCTCCGCATTTCTGTGAAAAGTGGAGCCCAAGACGAGCCAACTCCACCGTAGATTTAGTCCCGAATGTGTCGTTCAGCTTCCGAGATAGTTCACGTAAATATCTAATAGAAAAATATTTAGGACTCGCCGGAGAGGGAGTAGATTCGCGCTAATTTTACTGTTGCAGTCGGTTATCACTTATGCAGATCATCGGTCTGCTATGCCGAAACCCACACCAACCCATTCTCCAATAGGTCGCTCTTCGGGAATTCGGTTTTTTGCGATATCAAGGCAACAACCCCTCAGACCTTCGACGTCCCGTTGAACACCACGAATTAGACTGGAAAGCCGTCTTTAAATCCATTCGCACAAATTTCGCGCAATAGCTCCAAGTCGGTACATTATCTTTACAACGAAGTCTTAGTTCGGATCGAATCTCTCAACATGGTCAATTACTTTTCATTGCTTGTCCTCTTCTCAGCACTGATCACCGGCACGTTAGTTATTGTCGCCAACCACAGAAGAAGAGCCAACAAAGCTCTGTTTCTAGGAATTATCCACTTCTCCATATGGCTTATTCTCCGAGAGATAAGCTCCAGTATCCCAGAAAGCCTCTTCTGGTTTAGATTTTGCGTTTCGATCGGCACCCTGCTGTTGATAAGTCTCATCGTCATAACAGAGGTAATGTCCAAGAACAGATGGATCCCAGCCGATCTCCCGACAATATCCATACTTATTCTATGTCTCGCAACAGCGTCGCTACCCTGGACAGACGCATTCGTGCACAACACCTCTTCGCTGCAATATGAAGTCGCAGGGAGCGCATACTTCCTATTTATTATCGTCATCTGCATTTGCTATGTTTCATTTTTCTCACTTTCACTTCGCCGAATTAGAGCCATGACAGGAGCGGCAAGGCTTGAACTCCAAACCGTCGCGCTACCTGCAGCAGGGATAGCTGTAGCAATCTTTTTCCTAATGGGGGTGCGATCGGTTTTCCCAGGCACCTTGCCAAAACATACGTCACTTCTTCTCTCATTGTGTTTTGTATTCTGGCTCTCTTACTCAATCTCCACGCACAGAATTTTTGACGCTCAATATCTATTCCGAACTGCATGTCGCGCTTTTCTCCTAACGGCCGCGATAGCAGTCTGCGGCTATTCTCTCTTCTCCGCCCTTAGTCCAGCCCTGCCACCTTGGCTGACGTTTGGTGTAATCGCGGGCGCGGCGTTGTTCATCAATGGGGTTCTTGGACCCAAGCTCGACCGGGTTTTCTTTAATCGACCCGCTCTCGCTGCCGCCCGCACGTTGGTACACCAGATCGCCCGCACTTCACTTTCTGAGGGCAGTCTGAAAACGGATCTTGCGTCCACCGTTGGGGGATGGACCGAGGCTCGGGTTGGTGTTCTCTCTCCCGATCTGGCCAAGGACGACGAAACTTCGCCCATCACTCTCTTGACCAGCGACCCCGTCTTCAGCGCGCTCGAGCACGTGCGTTGGGCGACACCTGAGCGACTCCAGCGCGAACGTTCGACCAAGGGCCGCGCCTTGCTGCAACAATTTCTCACAACCCACGAACTCGGCGCTCTTGTTCTCAGCGGCGGCGACGGCACACCGATTGTCCTAGCCGTCGGATTACGCGCGTCCCGCAGGCCTTTCACCTATCCGGAGATCCAGCAGCTTCAAGAATTCGCGTCCGTCGCCCAACTCGCACTGGTTCGCGTACGATTGATCGAACAAGCGATCCACGCCGACCGACTCGCGACGGTCGGAATCCTCGGCGCGAGTCTGGCCCATGAGATCCGGAACCCCCTTTATGCCATCAAAGCCTTCGCCGAACTTCTGACTGATCACTACAATCAGGCGGAGTTTCGTTTTCAGTTCACGAAGATGGTCGGTGACGAAATCGTCCGTATCGATGACTTGATCTCCCAAATGATGAGAATGGCTTCGCCGCGTAAGCCGAGTCTCACCCCCTTGCATTTCAACGGTCTGATTGAAACGAGTCTCGATCTGATTCGTCATAAAATCCGTTCACAAGGGATCGTTTTGGAAACGGATCTCCAGGCCCAGCACGACCTGCTCGAAACGGACTCCGCTTTCGTCCGACAAGTTCTTCTCAACTTGTGCATCAACGGCGGACAGGTCCTCTCGGAACGAGCAGACCCTCGCTGGATTCGCGTCGCCACCCGAGATCTTCCAGAGGGGGTCGAGCTCTCGGTGACCGACAATGGTCCGGGCATTCCGCCTTCCCTTCGGCCCCGTCTCTTTCAACGGTTCCAGAGCATGTCCGCGCGCGGCTTGGGTCTCGGTCTTCCCATCAGCCGCGAAATCATGGCCAGCCTCGGGGGAACCTTGGAGGCCGATCCTCACGTCGAGGGGAGTGGCGCGGTGTTTCGAGCCGTGTTCCCCCGGGTGATGCACTCGGAAGGTTCCGTGCCAACCAGCCCCGATCCAGCCCAATCAGTATCCGAATCGAAGCCGGCCTAACGTCCCAAACGCGAGGCGTCCACCTTCGTGCTCAGTCCAGGCTCAATCGCGCAGCGCTCACTTTGCGTCACCCTGCCGTTCCCGAAGAGAATCCTCGCGCGAATCCCGTTCGACGCCAACTTTCGAAAGGTCGTTTACCCGGGTTCTGATTTCGCCCGGGGTATTCGCGTGCCTTGCCTCGAATTCAATCTCCGCCTCCGCTAAACGCTGATCCCGATCGACGTTTTCAACCCATGCATGTCGCTGCATTGTACCTCTATCCGGTTAAGTCGCTCCGCGGATTTTCGATTCCACAGGTCACCGCTGACAGGTTTGGTCTGCAGGGGGATCGCCGCTTCCTGGTCGTCGATGCGCAAAGTCGCCGTTTTCTAACTCAACGCGCACTGCCGCAAATGGCGCGGGTCGCCACGGCACTCACGCAGTCCGCCCTCATTCTCCACGCCGAAGATGGGCGATCCATCGAGTTGCCTTTGGAAGGTTCCAACGGCACGAGCTCTGGCGTCACTATCTGGAACGACTCCGTCACCGCCGCGGATTGCGGGGATGAGGCCGCTGAGTTTCTCACCCGTACGTTGGCACATGCTTGCCGGCTCGTTCGAGTCGGCCCCCATTTCCGGCGTCCGGTTCGCAATCAAACGGACCACGCCACCTCCCAGGAACCAAGCCAGCACGAGGTTGGTTTTGCGGATGCCTACCCGATCCTGGTAACGAGCGAGTCATCCCTCGCGGATGTGAACGATCGTCTCGCTGCGCGGGGAGAGGATCCCGTACCAATGGACCGGTTTCGTCCCAATATCGTGATCGCCGACTGCCCGGCCTTCGCGGAGGACACGTGGCCTCGTTTTCGAATCGGCGATCTCATCCTCCGGAGCGCAGGTCCCTGTTCCCGCTGTCCAGTAGTCACCACAGATCAATCAACCGGCGTACGCGGCAAAGAACCACTGACCACACTCGCGATGTACCGGCGGGACGCCAACGAACCGACGAAGGTCAATTTCGGACAGAACGTGCTTAACGAATCAAAATCGGGCACTTGCCGGTTGGGTGATTCGGTCGCACTGCTTTAGAAAAGCGATCCTTTGACCACCCCTCCAAACCCGTCAGCGCTTCCGCACGACCTTTTCCGGGGTAAAGACCAGACCGGACGGCATCCGGTCCAATGGGGTTAGCTCAAATTCGATCGTCGAAGACTGCTGGGAACTGGTCTCCGCCACAAATCTGGCTTTGATCGATACCGTTTCCCGGACAAACCCTTGCGGAGTAATTGGAAGCATAATTCTTCGGGGAGATTTTCCAAGGGGAATCCCGTTGACGACGATCGTGGCACCGTGCGGCTCCGACTCGACGAGCACGGAAGCTTCACCTTCCATTACAATCTCCGGCGGTTCAGCTACAGGAGGCGGAGGTGTAATCGGAGCAGGTGGAGGAGCAACTCGAACCGGTGCCGCTACACCCGCGGGCGGAGGGGCGACTGGCACGACGGGCGACGATGCTGACTCCGGCGCAGCGACCGGCCTGGTCGGTGTTGGCTGTCGGATCGCAGGCGAACTCGCGCATCCCACCAAACTCATCAGCATGCCCGTCGCCAACAGCTTCGTCGCAAAACCCCGCGCCCTGCGTTCGGCAAAGCCTCGAAATTGATGCCTCGGGTAATGGAGCGGGTGCCAACGCATAGTAGGTGAGACTGAGGGTAAACAGGCCGTCAGGTTCCTCGAAATCTATTCCCAAGCAAATCGTGCCCGCCGAGACTTGGTTTGGGCTCGGACTTTTTTCGTTTCAAGCATGCGACGCTTCTGCGCGCGCGTCTTGGGTCTTGTTCGCCGACGTTCAGCTTCCAGCTCGCTTCTGACCTTGGCGAGCGCGTCCGATTTCATGCTCCACAGCTTGTTCGCCAATTCCATCCATGCACCCAACCGGTTTTGATGCTGCGAACGTCCGCTCTGACAGCGCACCTGCAAGCCCGTCGGGCGATGGAGCAACCAGACCGTCGAGGATGTTTTGTTGATCTTCTGGCCTCCCGGTCCGGCACCACGAACAAACTTTTCCTCAACGTCACTCGGTGAGACTTCGAGTTCTGTCAAAGATCGCATTAGGTCCTCATCCAGAAATGAAAACGCACCACTTTTGCGCATCGCTGAATGAAACTCAGACCCTGATCAGGAGTCAAATGCAGGCTCGGCTTTCCCCAAACTTTCCCTCGCACCCATTCACCGCTCTGCTCACGTTCCCTGCGATTCTTCTTTTGCCCTATGCTCACCGGTCCCACTTGGTCCCAAAAGCTCCGCGATGAAATTGGTCTCGCCGTCATCGGCCAGGACCTCGTCATCGAAAGGCTCCTCGTGGCCTTGCTCGCGAACGGCCACGTGCTTCTCGAGGGAATGCCCGGCCTGGCCAAGACTCTCCTGGTCAAATCATTAGGATCCGCCCTAGGCGTCCAGTTCGAGCGCATTCAGTTTACCCCTGACCTGCTGCCAAGCGACGTGGTGGGGACAATGATCTTTTCGCCAAAAGATGGCACTTTCACCGCTCACCGCGGGCCGATTTTCGCCAACCTCGTCCTTGCCGACGAGATCAACCGTGCCCCCGCGAAGGTTCAAAGTGCGCTCCTCGAGGGCATGCAAGAGCGTCAGGTCACGATCGGCGGGCAAACCCATCCTCTTCCCCGGCCATTCTTGGTGATGGCGACCCAAAATCCCGTCGAGCAGGAGGGAACCTATCCCCTGCCCGAAGCGCAAACCGATCGATTCCTTTTCAAGCTGTTGGTGGAATACCCGTCGGCTGAAGAGGAAGCGACGATGCTCACCCGGTGGGGTCAGGTAACCCGGGCGCCCGTCCTGCAAGCGGTGTCCAGCCCCGACGAGCTTCTCTCCCTACGAACGGCCGTGGACAAGATCCACATCGCCCCGGCAATCGAAGCCTATATCCTTGCCTTGGTTCGCGGGACCCGTGCGCTGACGGTGCCGGACGACAAGGGATACCGGATGCTCACTTTCGGGGCATCGCCTCGAGCATCCCTTTCCCTCTACACCGCCGGCAGGGCGCTGGCGTGGTTGCGGGGTCTGGACTTTGTCAGCCCCTCCATCATCCAAGAACTTGCACCCGACGTGCTTCGTCATCGAATCGCGCTCACTTACGAGGCCGAGGCCGCGGAACAGACGGCCGACCGAATCATCGGAAAAGTCATTGAGCGGACGTCCGTGCCTTCAATCTAGGTGCCAATTCGCCAAGCCCTCCTGTCCCAACGGCGGATCGAGCTGATCCGGCCTGGCAAGTAATCCACCCACCTTTCCCGTGTCCCCGCCCACTCCTCCCATCGCAACCGCCTCCTCTCTGGCGCTCTTGCGACAGCTGGAATGGCGCGTCCGTCATGCCGTCGAAAACGTTCTCAGCGGCGAATACCGTTCCGCCCTGCGGGGTCGGGGAATGGAGTTTGACCAGGTGGTGCGGTATGAATTTGGCGACGATGTGCGGGACATCGATTGGAATGTCACCGCACGACTCGGGGAGCCTTATCGAAAGAAATTCGTCGAAGAGCGGGAGGTCACCGTGCTCGTCCTCCTGGAGGACACGCCCAGTCTCCAGTTTGGTTCATCGGCTGTCTCCAAACGAGAAGCACTGCTGGAATTGGCCGGGCTCGTGATGATGCTCGGCGCGGTCAACCGCGACCGTGTGGGCTGCGTGCATGTGACGCCGACCGGTTACACCTTTCGGGAGCCAATTCGCGGACGGGGTGCGATCATGCATGCCGCCGCCACCCTCATCGGAAGCCCTCCCCCCGGATTCGCCCAAAGCCAGGAG
>Ga0163154_10007278_pt1 | contig 13253 bp, 7 predicted proteins | sample OliLakLV19MP9P1_FD_148649 | JGI IMG/M metagenome (GOLD analysis project Ga0163154, IMG submission 148649) | Freshwater microbial mat bacterial communities from Lake Vanda, McMurdo Dry Valleys, Antarctica - Oligotrophic Lake LV.19.MP9.P1 | ecosystem: Environmental > Aquatic > Freshwater > Lake >... | reverse complement strand
GACGCCGACCCCGGCCCTGGCAGCCGGCTTGGCGGGCCCGGCGCTCCAGGACAACTCCGACGTCGCGCCGCCCGGCGCGGCGGCGTTCGCCGTCAAGGGCGGCGTGCGCGACCTCCTCACCGCGCCACTCGTCGATCGCGACGATACCGGGACGCTCTGGGCGCGGACACGCGACCTGCGCGTGGCCTTCGACGGCGACTCGACGACGGTCTATCCGATCATCGGCTCTCGCTCGCCGCGCGAGTGGCCCGTGAAGCTCACGCTGGCCGGGGTGACGCTCGGCGGCGAGGCGCTCGAGCTCGGCCCGCAACTCGCGCCGGAGCTCGTCGTTGCCTCGGACTCGGCAGCCTCGGACTCGGACTCGGCGACGTCGGTCGTCGTGCGGCACGGCGCGCTCCACGAGGTGCACCACCTGACACTCGGCGGTGTCGAGCAGACGTTTGTGTTCGAGGCGTTGCCCGCGGCCGAAGGTGACCTGGTCGTTGCGCTCACGGTCGAGACGGACCTCCTGATCGAGCACGCTGCGGACGGGGGCGCGCTGCGCTTCGTGCACGGGGCCTTCGGCCACCTCGATTATGGTGCCGCGTTCGTGCTGGACGCCAACGGGGTCCAGGCCGCGATCGAGCGCGTGTGGACGGGGTCGCACATCGAGTTGCGTGTCCCCGCGGCGTTCCTCGCCGACGCGGTCATGCCGATGACGATCGATCCGCTGCTGTCCTGGTTCTCGAACGGGTTCGGGGTCAGCGACGACGCCCGCCCCGACATCGTGTACTGCGGCCGGACCGACGAGTACCTCGTGTGCTGGGAGGAGTACACCTCCGCGGCGAATTCTGACGTCTACCTCACGAAGTGGGCCGCCGACGTGCAGACCCAGGGGCCCGCGATCGGGCTCGAGATGGGTAACGACACGTGGGTCGGGCCGCGCATCGCTTACTCGTACGCAGCCGACCGCGCGTTGGTCGTCGCGAACGCCAACCCCGTGCCGATGGGACTCCCGACCAGCGCCGTCGTAGGGCGCTTGGTCGACGTCACCGCGTTCGCGCCGGTCGGCGGCACGTTGCTCTACAGCTCGATCGGCAACTCGAAGTTCGGCGCGGACGTCGGAGGCTCGGCGCGGGCTGCGCTCGCCGAGGGCAACTTCTGCGTCGTATGGAGCGAGCAGGTCGGGCCCGGCGACCACGACGTGCGCTACAAGGTGGTGGCACCCGATGGGACGCAGGTGACGGCGATCATCAACGTCGACAACTCCAACGAGGACGACGTCACCCCGGCGATCGCCAAGGCGCTCGGTGGAGGGCCGGCGACCGACCTCGCCTGGACGATCGTGTGGATCCGCGACACGAACGAGGACGGCGTCGGTCGCGTGTTCGCGCGGCGGATCGCGTCGAACGGAGCGCTCGGCGCGGGCAACCTCGTCGTCGACGGCGCTGACAACTGCGCGAACCCGGTCGTCTCGGCCCGCCTGGACAACGCCCTCGACGGCTCCCCCGATCGTCCTTCGATCGTCGCGTTCGAGCGGCTGCGCCCGTCGACCCTCGTCCCTGGGTCGTTGGAGGGCGATATCCAGCTCAAGGTTGTGCGGGACAATTTGGCGGGCCCATTGTCCAGCGTCACCCTCATGGAGGACTTCGACGCGGCACTCGACCAGCGGCGGCCAGCGATCACGACGAACGGTAGAGGTTTCTGTGTCGCATACATCGAAGAGCGGTACGACGCCCCGGCGGGCGGCGATTGGAACGTTCACATGACGACGGGCGCGCTTACGGTTGAATTGGGCAACGTCTTCGCTGCGCTAGTCGAGCGGCACCAAGGCATGGCGACCACGACGCTGCCCGAGCTCCCGGTGCGTTTGACCATGCAGCGGGAAGGCCACCCTCTGAACCTCACCGAGCTTGGCGCTGCGATCTGGACGCGCGTGAGCCCCGGCAACGGCTTCGGCTTCGGCGGCGTGCACGGTGTCACGTTCCGCCACCGTGCGGCGCTCCTGGTCGGTCCGAAGCCGGTGGGGCGGCAGTACTGTGATGCGGAGCCGAACTCGGTGAATCAATTCGGGGGGCGCAGGTCCTCATGGTTGCGCATCCTCGGGAACCAATCGACGGGGACTTTGCACACTGCGGAGTGCATCGACATGCCCGGCAACTCGTTCGCTTACCTCAACGCGTCGCAGGCGACCGGCAACGTGCTGTTCCCCGGCGGCAGCCAGGGGCGCCTTTGCATCTCGGGCAGCATCGGGCGCTACGTCGACCAGATCGTGTCGAGCGGCGCGTCCAGCTCTGTGAGCGTCACAATCGACCCGAGCGCTCTGCCTCAGCCTGGTGGACCAATCGCTGCCGCCGCCGGTGAGACCTGGTACTTCCAGCTCTGGCACCGCGACAGCGTGGGCGGCGTCGCGACTTCGAACTTCAGCAACGCCTGCGCGCTGCACTTCCGTAACTGAGAGCCGACACAAAGGGCCGTGGCCGGTCGCGCGACGCGACCGGCCACGGCCCATTCGTTACCCGATGTGAGCGCGGCGGCCCCGGCCTCACTCCTTGCGCTTGAAGGGCGCGAAAATGTCCCACGCGGTCATGAACCACTGCGCGGCGAAGCCGAGGTTCATCAGGATGCCGCCGAAGATCACGCCCGCGGCTGCGTCCGGGTTGAGTTTCGTGATCCACCAGTGCGCGACGTCGAACAGCACACCGAAGAACGGGATGACGATCAACACCGACTTCAGCTTCTCGGGGAAGCGCGTCCTGATGAACATCGACGCCATGATGAACAACAGCATCGGGATCCCGAGCAGGTGCACGTGGGTCTGGCGCGCGAGCTTCTGGACGCTGACGCCGCCGCCGGGCTTGGCGAATTCGGCGACCTCGGCGTAGGTCGTCAACGGCGGGAAGTAAGTCCCCTCCGCGTCATGGCAGGAGGCGCAGTTCGACTCGATGAGCGGGCCGACCACCTCGCCGTACGTGGCCTCGGAGAACCCGGCCTCGACCCACTCGACGATCGTAGTGAGCTCCTGCGCCGTGACCGTCGAGGCCATCGAGCCGCGCAGCGACGCGACCAGCGGAGAATCGCTCGGGATCCCATGGTAGGTGTTCGCCACGCTCTGCACGAGTCCGTGCCCCTGCAGCTGGTGCGGACGCACTTCCTGGGCGTACATGTACACCAGCGCCATCAGGTACCCGATCCCGAAGGTCGCGAGCAAGGTGGCGGAGAAGACGCGCCGCGACAGCGGGGCGAGACGGAGGCTGACTGTGTTGTCCATTGGTTCTCGTTCGTCCCGCGATCAACGCCGGAGGTGCACCGCTTCGACGGACAGGTCGCGACCTTCACCATGGCAGATGCTGCACGACTCGACGCCGCTGGCCGACGTCTGTGCGGCGATGTGCGCCGCGGCGCTCGCGCCGTCGTGGCACGAGCCACACACGAGCGACCAGGGCCGACCGGGGGTCACCTGGTCGGTCGGGTGGTTCGTGTCCTGCGGCACGAGCCATGCTTCGCTGGTGTCGCCGTGGCACGTCGCGCACGCCTTCACTCCGTCGGGGAACGCCGGGAAGTGAATGTGCTCGAACGTGAGCGAGGTGAAGTTGTTCGGGTAGGCGCCGCCGCCGAACCCGTTGACGACGTAGTCCCCGGCGTTCTCGAGGTCCGCGCCCATGTGCACCTTGTGGATCAGCTCGCGGAAGCTGATCGTGACCCCGTCGGTCGGCGGCGCGTTGGCCGCGACGTACTGCGGACGATCGCCCGTCGCGGCCACGCCGTGGCACGCGATGCAGGTGTCGACGCCGATCCGGCCGCGGCCGTGGAAGGAGATCGTCACGTGGCAGGCGTAGCAGTTCTCGCGGCTCGTGATCGGCTCGTACGGTTCCAGGACCGTGGCGTCGCCCCCGAGGAACTCGAGCGCCTCGCCCTCGAAGCGCTCGCGGTACGAGTTCAACTCGCCCAAGAGCGACACGTTCAAGTCGCGCCGACCCCAGACCGTCAAGCGGTACGTGCCGTCGATGACGCCCTTGCCCGTCCAGCCACCCTGGGGCTCGCCGAGGTCAGGGCCAGCGTTGAACGTGACGGGAAAGACCGCGGGCATCTCGAACTCGGTCGTGTAGCTCACGAGCACCGGGCCGCTGTTCCCGAAATCAACGAGTTCGGTGACCTCGCCCGCCGCCGCGTTCACCGAATAGTCCGTGCCTGCGACCAGGGTGGAGACGTTCAGCGAGCGGACCGCGGTCCCGATCGGGCGCGCCACCCTCGGTCCGACCGGGTAGTTCGTCGCGGCGGGGGACCCGAACCAGAGGCGGTCGCCCTCGACGTACTGGACGCGCAGGTACTCCGCGTCCGGGGCGCCGTCCGCGATCACGATGGTCATGTTGCGGGCGAAGCTGCTGCCGTCCGCGACGTCGATGTAGTTGATGGGGCCAACGATCGGCGCGCTCAGCGTCGAGCTGCCCGCGCCGAACGAGTCGACCACGGTCACCTCGGTCAACGCACCCGCGACGTCGAGGTGCGGCGTCCGGCCCGTCGTGAAGGTCTGAAAACCCGGCGCATCGTCGCCGACGGCCTCGAGCCACACGCGGCTCGGCAGCGGGATCGTGTAGGGCTGCGGTCCCGTCAGCAGCGCCAGCGGGATCACCGTGCTTTCGAGGAGCTGCATGTTAGTCGTCGGGCCGATCAGCGTCGCGTTGAGCTGGTTGATCTCCGAAGGCGCGACCTCGTCACCTGCGTCGTCGCGCAGCCAGAACGTGAACGTCGGCTTTTCACCGATGTCGATGCGTCCGTCGCCGTCGTTGGTGCCGGCCTCGTCCACCGAGACGAGCTCGAGGTGTGCTCCCCGGGCGTACGTCGGGTCGAGCAAGGGGTGCAGGTGCCCATCACGGACCGCGAGGTTCGAGCCCGACGCGGTGTGGCAGTTACGACACGTCGCGTCGTCGAGCTGCGGGTTCATCGTCTCGCCATTGGCGACGTAAGGATGATCTGGCACCCAGTCGTCGTGGCAGGAGGCGCAGGCCGCGCGGGAGGGTTGACTGTAGGCGAGGTCACCCTGGGCCGGCTCCGTGAGCGGGCCGCTGCCGTCGGGGTCGCCGTGGCAGAGATAGCAGCTCGTCACGCCGCCGCGCAGCGTGTCCTCGAGCCCGCGCTCGGTCGCGCCGAGCGCCGTGTAACCCATGTCGCGTGGCATGGGCTCGTTCACGTTGGGCCAGGCAGGGAAAACGACCTCCGAGTAGTCGTGCACGTTGCTGCCGAATCCGACGAGCTGATAGGGCACCGGAGTCGCCGCGTAGTCACGCGCGCCGTTCGTATCGGTGGTGACACCGTGCACCGACGGCAAATGACCGCCGTTGTGGATCTTGTGCACCATCACCTTGAAGTCGATGGTCGCGCCCGTCGTGGGTGTGGTCGCCGACGGCCGGTCTTCCGCGCCCGACGTGTGGCACAGAAGGCAGAGCGTCGTCGCGCGCCGGAGCCCGCCGTGGAAGCGCAGCCTGTCGTGGCACTGGTTGCAGTTCTCCGACTTCACCAGCTCGCGCGTGTCGAGTGTCGCGGTCGGGCCGATGAGGAAGTCGAAGGTGGTGTCACCTGCGTCGCGCTCGCTCGCGCTGGCGACCGTGTAGTCCCAGCCGAAGTAGAGGCCGACCGTGTAGGTGCCGTCGAGCAGCGCCTGTCCCGTCAGCTCGCCAGACTCGGCGCCCAGGTCGGGCGAGTCGTTGAGGGGCGCGAGATACGTCGCGGGGATCGGGCTCGCGAACGTGTACGTCCACGAGCCGTCGTTCTGCAGCACCGACGCTGCGCCGAGGTCCGAGACCTCGGCGAGCACCCGTTGATAGTTGAACGTCGGCCCCGACACGAGGGCGCGCGCGGTGTCCAGCTCGGCGATGTCCCAGCGCGTACCGTCGCTCTGTTCGAGCTCGAAGCGCACGCTCAAGCGGTCGCCGGCGGCGAAGACGCTGCCCCCGTGCGAGCCCCCCGTGACTTCGAGGACCCGCACCACGATCCCGGGCGCGACCTCGCCGAGGGCGAGGTCGCGGCTCGGCGGGGGACCGAAGCTCGGCGGGCCGACCGGTCCTGGGGAGCCGTCGTCGCCGTCACAGCCGCCCACGAGGAGCCCGAGCAGCGCGAGCACGGTGAGCGCGCTCTGCGCCGGAGGCGGCGCCCCGGCCGCGGTCACTTTATTGCGGTTTGCTGGCTGTGAATGGACGACGTGGCGTGTGCAGGACATGGTGCTCTCCTCGGGCTCGGGCGTTGCGCCGCGTCAGTGGTGACAAGCAGCGCAGTTGCTGCCGTCGTCGGGATGGGGCAACGGCGCGCCCGCGCCGTGGCACTGGCGGCAGTTCGCGCCGGGGACGTGGTCCGGGGGCTGCGGCGCGGCGAGCGCGTGGCTCGGCGCGCTCTTGTGGCACGTCGCGCAGCCCTCGCCCGCGAGCGGGAAGTGGCACCCGGTGCAGTGCATGTTGACCGGCGAGCCGAATGCGCCGTGGTGCGACGTCGGGCGTGTCGACTCGTGGCAACTGATGCACGAGTCCGGGCGGTGGCACGTCAAGCAGCTCTCGCGCGAGAGGTCGGCGATGATGCCGTGGCCCCGCAGGCGGAAGAAGTCGTCGTGGTTCGCCGGCGGCGTCGACTGGTGGCACTCGATGCAGCTCGATTGTGTGTGGCAGAGCGCGCAGTCCGAAGTGGCGGGGGGGTGCGAGTCGCGCGACGCCTCGCCGTGGATGCGCAGCCAGTCGAGCTCGTGCCCGGGCGGCGCCCACGACTGATCGATCACGCTGTGGCACACGCTGCACGAGTCCTGACGGCCGCTCTCGGTGTGGCACTCGACGCAGCTCGTCATCGTCAGCGCGTCGCTCGGGACGATGCGCTCGCTCTGGTCGAGGCCGACGTGGCAGGCGATGCAGTTGTCCCCGAGCGCAGCCGAGTGCGTGGCGTGGTCGAAGATCACCTCGCTCGAGAAGTTGGCGAGGCCCGGGCGCAGCACGAGCGACGCCTCCTCGTCGACCGCGCCGCCGTCGACCGCGGGCCCGGGGACGAAGAACGCCGACGCGCGCAGGAGCGGCGGCTTCTCCTCGTCGATGGAATCGTGGCACAGCGCGCACAGGTCCGGAACCGGCACCAGCGGCAGCTTCGTGCCCTCCTCGAGCTGGTGGCACAATGCACAATCGAGGCCTTGGTCGACGACGTGGATGCGGTGCGAGAACGCGGGCCCTTTGTCCTCCTTCCCGAAGAACGCGACCGCCGTGCAGCCGATCAGCGCTGCGGCGGCGACCACGCTGCCGACGAGCGACAGCCGGGTCCAGCCCCTGAGCGTGTGTCCGGGTGCTCGGGCGTCGCAGCGGACAGCCGCGCGCCGCAGGGGGCCGTGGCGCCGGACGTCAGCGCGAGCGGTCGTGGCTAGAATTGCCATCGCAGCGTCACCTTCAGGGTGTGGAACTCTTCGAAATCGGTGTCCTGGAAGCTGTAAGACGTGTCGAGCGCGAGGGACTTCGAGCACTCGCGCCCGTAGCTGGCAAAATAAGTGCGGACGTCCTCGCGCTCGGTGCCCAGCCGCATGTCGATCTCGTAGGCGGCGTAGTAAGTCCCGAACGTGACGTCGGACTGCTCGTTGAAGTCCTTCGAGATCGTCGCGCCGAGCGAGCGGACGTCGTTCGCATCGCTCAGCCATTGGTCGCCGGTCACGGTGATGGTGGTGCCGTGACCGATCGCATCGTCCCACGCGCCGGTGAGGTGGAAACGATCGACGTCGCGGTTGTAGCGCCCTTCATCGGACTCGTCGTCGACCTCGCGGTTGTCGTAGCCGCCCTCGAGTCGGAAGGCCTCGCCGATGCGCGTCCAGCCGAGCACGCTCGCGCGCCGGAACGGGTACCAGTCGAACAGCGTCTCGGAGAACGTGTCGAACTCGAGCGGGTTCGCGCCCTGCGTCTCGAAGAGTTGGTAGTAGTTCCCGCGCACGTACTGACGCCCGTCCGCGCTCGTCCATGTCGCGTTCAGGTCGAGGTCGCGCGAGGTGTCGCCCAGCGCCGTCCACGCGGCAGAGCCTCGCCACTCGCGCGAGAACCGCTGTCGCACGGAGAGGCCGAGCAGGTCGTCCTCGAACGAGCCGATCGTCCGCTCGTCCTCGGCGTGCAGCCAGTCGAAGCGCACGACCCCGCCCTTCCACGGCGCGGCGTTCGCCCACAGGCCGTAGAGCCAGTCGCCGTCGTTCGACGACTCGTATTGGTGGGTGCTCGCGCCGCCGTACGCACCGAGTGTGAGCTCGACGTCGCCGAGCGGCGCGGTCTCGGCACGCAGGCCGTCGAAGACGACGAACACCGGGGTCTCCCAGTCGCTCTGGCGTCCGATGCGGACTCGCTCGAGCGCGCCGTCCTCCGGCGACCAGTCTGCGAAGGCGTCGTAGACCCGCCCTACGACGGCGCTGTCCCGGGTGTCGTCGAGGCCGTCGAACAAGTCGCCTCGGTCGCCGTCGAGGTCCGCGTGCAGCCGACCCGCGAACCGCGCGGACCAGCGCTCCCCGCGTGTCGCTCCCGAAAGGCCCCCGTTGGAGTTGCCGTCGGGGTTCCCGACCTCCGCCTCGACGTACGCATAGAGGTCGATGTCCTCGTCCGAGCCCGCCTTGCGGACCACGGCGCTCGTGGCGATGCTGCCGCGATACCAGGGGCGGCGCTCCTCGTGCGAGTCACTCGCGCCAATGCCGGCGCTGTCGGTCGTGTCGGTCGCCTCGTTGGCGACGACGCCCTCTGTCGAGGGCTCGGCCTGCGCAGGGGCGTCGATCGCTCGAGTGACCGCGGGCGCGATCGATGCCACGGGGACCCGCTCTTCCGTCCCCACGCACGCGGACAGGAGCGACACACCGAGGAGTCCTGGCAGGATCCCCGGCAGGATCCCTACGTCAGTGAATCGGGCTTCGAGCTGAGGGGCTAGGGGGAGCCTCATCGCGGTCCGGCTTCGGAGCTTCGGGTGCACCTCTGCAGCGCCTCTGAGGTGCCGTAGCTCGCCGCTAGGCTACGGACTTGGTGTCGAGCCGCGCACTACGTAGAAGTGCGCACTTGCGGGCGCAAAACTGGCGTATACAGGCGAACCGCGGCGCTTCGCTACCGTGCTTCTGTCCAGAGCTGACCAGCAAAGCTCGCGCACCTCACTTCTTCGCACAATGAACCTCCGCTCCACTCGCCGCAGAACCACCCCGCTGCTCGCGCTCGCCTTCCTCGTCGCCTTCGCAACCGTGTACGCGCTGGCCGGCGCGAGCTCCCCCGCGCCCACGAGCGAAATTGGGGCTCCTCCCGAGCAGGCGAAGGTCAATCGCTACATCGGCGCGCAGAAGTGCAAGTCCTGCCACGACAAGGAAGAGACCGGCAACCAGCACAAACAATGGCTGGAGTCCAAGCACGCGAAGGCGTTCGAGGTGCTCGCCAGCGACGCTGCGAAGGCCGTCGCGAAGGAAAAGGGCATCGTGGACCCGCAGAAGGAGGCCGCCTGCATCAAGTGCCACGAGACCGCCCATGGTGTGCCTCCGGCCCAGGTCATGAAGGGCTTCGACCCGACCGCCGGTGTGCAGTGCGAGACCTGTCACGGGCCCGGTGAGGCGCACATGATGGCGCGCATGAAAGCGGCCGCCGCGAAGACCACGGGTTACCCCGAGATCCCGGCCGGCGAGATCATCTCGCTGCCGAGCGAAGCGTCGTGCAAAGTCTGCCACAACCCCGAGAGTCCGACCTTCAAGCCTTTCTGCGTCCACGAGCGCATGACCGAGATCATGCACTGGAACCCGAAGAAGCCGCGCACCGACGAAGAGAAGAAGGGTTACCCGTGCAAGTGCGCGGACGATTGTGTCTGCAAGAAGGACAACGCCGAGCACAAGTGCCGCACGGTGAAGTGATCCACTCCACGGGTGCGTCGCGAGGCACCGAGAGCGCATTTCTGACGCGCGCGGCTCATGGCCTTCAAGCCGTGGGCCGTGCGCGTTCTTCTGGTGACACGGCCTCCTCCAGCACGCGCCGCGCATTGTCCTGGTCCTGGACGCCGCGTGCGCCGACGTCTTCACCCGTGCGTGCGCGGCGGCGCTCGGTCAGCGCGCTGGCGGCGGCGCGCACGAGGCGCTCGCCGTTCTCGCCAGCGGCGAGGCGCGCGCGCACTTCGCCGCGCAGGTGCGCGAAGTAATCGAGCTCCTCGTCCAACGCGGCGAGGATCGCCGAGCGCCCCACCAGTACATCTTCATGCGCCGGCACGACACGCTCGACCTCGCCGGCCAGGACCCACGCGCGCATCCGCCGGTGCGCCTCTTCGAACGGCGCCGCTTCGAAGCGGCAGTAGGGGAGGCCCGGATGCACGAGGTAGTCCGCCGAGAAGAGCGTCTTCGATTCGGGCACCAGGACGACGCTCGTGCAGTTGGAGTGCCCCGGGAGGAAGCGCACCTCGACCGTCAGAGCGCCTAACGTGATCGTGTAGTGCTCGTCGACCCGCACGTCGACCACGGGGTACACGAAGTCCGGGTCGTCGACGCCGAGCTTCGTGTCGACCTGTCGCTTCCCCGCGAGGATCCGCGCGCGCCGGTCGGGCTCCTTGTCCGCGCCGATGCGCGGCATGACCACCGACGCGCCCGGGAACGCCTGCCAGCCGCGGATGTGGTCGTGATGCGCGTGCGTGAGCACGACGTGCGTGACACGGGCGCCGCCCACCTGCAGCCGCGTGCGCAGCGTCGCGAGCTCGTCCGGCGTGATCCCTGGGTCGACGGCGCACGCGACGCCCTGGCTGACGAGGCCGATCGCGTTGTAACGCCAGAGGCAGCAGCGCAGCACGACGAGCGTGCCGTCGTCGATCAGCCAGCGCGTCTCGCTCGGATCGCTCGTTGGCTTCACAGGGTGCATGGGCGCGCGCTCACACCGCGAAGATGTCCTCGTCGGGCGCGGCGATGTCGTCGTCGTCCGGCACCGGCCACGTCGCGCGCACGGCGTCGAGGACCGCCGCCTTGATCACTTCTGCGGAGAGCGCGCTCGGCGCGAGCCACGCGCCCGCGTGCTCGCCGTAGAGCGCGAGGCCCTCGCGGCCGTACCAGAGCTCGGGCGACGCGCCGTCCTCTGCTTGGTAGCGCCACGCACACCCGGGCGCCAGCGCGCCGCAGCGCGCGTCCTGTTCGAGGCCTTGCAGGCGCTGCGCGAGCGCCGCGAGCTCCGGCCGCGGCGAGCCCGGCTCGGTCGCGAGGTCGAAGAACGAGCCCGTGCCGAGCACGAAGCGCGCCGTCGTCCCGTGCGGGCCCGGCCCGAGCGCGAGCACGCGGTCCGCGCGTGTCGCGCCGAAGAGCGCGTGGCGCCCGGGGTCGAAGCAGGCCGCGCCGACCGCCGCGCCCTGCATCGCGCTCGGCGTGGGGCCCGAGCGCGACGAGCTGCGCCCGAAGGCCGCCGTCCACACCGCCTGATCGAGGTGCACGAGGTCGTCGAACGTCGCCGCCGCGAGGTCGCGCTGGTCGGCCTCCAACGCGCGTTGCGCGGGCTCCCAGAGCGCGCGGAACGGCTCGAGGCCTTCCGCGAGCACCCGCCGGAGCATTACAAGACCCGCATCGACGAGTCGCGCCTGCTTCGCCGCGCCGCGCACCGCGAACACGTCGCGTGGCAATGGCGAACGCGCCGGGTCCGCCAGCGCGAGGAGGAGCGCGTCGACGCGGAACCCGTCGAGGCTCGGCACGCGGAACCGGTCGCCGGCCTCGGCCGCGGCGAGGAGCAGCGCCGCATGGCGCAGCGCGAGCTCGGGCTCGAGCACCGCGAGCAGCGCGCAGAGCCCGTCCGTGTCGAAGTGGTTGATCGCGATCGCCTCGCAGCCGGCGGCGAGGCGCGCGCGCTCGCGCTCTGGCAGGCGCGCGTACTCGAGCGCGATGCCGGTCGAGAGATCGCGCTTCAGGCCCGGCGGCGTGCGATTGCCCGGCCAGTGCGAGAGCTCGAGGCCCGGCGCGCCGAACGCGCCGTCGACGGACACCACGGGCGTCGCGCCGGGCTCGGTCTGGAAGCGGACGGGCAAGCTCACGTCACTCCTGGCCGCCTCCGCCGCCTCCGCCGCCCGTGCCGCCCTTCTCCGCCTCGCGCTTCTTGCGCTCCTCGAGCGTCCGCACCAGCCGTGCGCGGTTGTTCTTCGAGTCCCGCAGCGCGATCTCGACGAGGTCCTTCTCGTCCTTGTCGAGGCCGCCTTGTTTCAGCATGCGCTCGGCGCTCTCGGTCGCCTGTGCATACATGTCGAGCGCCCGCTGGTGGTCGCGGTCGAGGCAGTAATGCAGGATCACCGCCCAGTCGTTCAAGTAGTACGGCATCCCTGGCTTGAGCTCGTTCGCGCGCTCGTATGCGCGGTACGCGAGGTCGTAATACTGCGCGACCGTCCTGTGCTCGTCCTCTTCCTTGCCGGCGCGGCGCAACATGTCGCCGGTGTCACGGCAGAAGAGCCCGAGGTTATTCCAGATCTTGTGGGTCGTGTCGCTCGTCGGCAGCGCCTGCGCGCGCAGCTCGGCGATGAACGCTGCGTCCGCGGCGCCCGCGACGTCGGTCGCGTCGCCGAAGCGCTTGCCCTCGACGTAGAACAGGATCGCATCGTTCGTCGCGAGGTCGGCTGTCACGCTGGCCACGAGGTTCTCGCGCGACACCGCGGCGTTCTCGCGCCAGTGCTTCACCGCGCCGGCGTAGTCCTGCCGGAAGTAGCGGCAGAGCCCCGCGTGCCACCACGAATTCGTGTACGCCGGGAACTTCTTCACGGCGCTGAGGAAGTGCGCCTCGGCCGCCTCGTACTGCGCGAGCGCTTGCTCGCCGAACGCGAGCCACCACACGAGTGTCGCGTCCGAGCTCGTCGCCTTGCCCCAGCGCTCCTCGAACTGCCGTGCGCCATCGGTGAGCACCGCGACGAAAGGCACCGGGCGCTCGTCCGCGTCCTTGAACGCGCCCCAGAGCTGCCCGAAGTCGACCTGCGTCGGGTCAGAGGCCATGGCCGCCGCATAGGCCTGCCCGGCGGCGTCCTTGTCGCCGAGCCAGAGCTGCGCGACGCCGCGCTGGAGATGCGCGCCGGCGAGCTGCGCTGCGTTCTGCTTGTCGCTGCCGAGGAGCTGCACTGCGCGGTCCGCGAGCGCGACGCCCTCGCGCACCTTCGCCTTGGCTGCGGTCGCGACCGCTTCGTCCGGCGACGCGAGGTCCGCGACGCCGTTCGCCACGAGGATCTCCGCGCCGAGGGTGTGAGTCGCGGGGTCGTCCGCGAGGCGCTTCAGCGCCTCGCGGACGGCGACCTCCGCGGCCTCGCCGTCGCCGGCCTTGCGC
>Ga0163154_10007277_pt1 | contig 13253 bp, 9 predicted proteins | sample OliLakLV19MP9P1_FD_148649 | JGI IMG/M metagenome (GOLD analysis project Ga0163154, IMG submission 148649) | Freshwater microbial mat bacterial communities from Lake Vanda, McMurdo Dry Valleys, Antarctica - Oligotrophic Lake LV.19.MP9.P1 | ecosystem: Environmental > Aquatic > Freshwater > Lake >... | reverse complement strand
TGCGGAGCTACGCGCTCCACACCTGCGGTCTTATCCATGCAGGATCTATCTTGGAGCTACGCGCCCCACACCTGCTGTTCATTCTTGGGGCTACGCGCCCCAAACCTGCGGTCGGGGTGGCCCGCCACCCCAACTCCCCCGGCCAGGGACGTTGTCCCTGGACCCTGAATGGATGTAATTGGCTTTCCCACGCTTGTGGGTTATGCCTCGGCTGTGAACAATGTAGGTTGGTGGCGCTTATTAAGGCGAACACGAGGTTCGCCCCTACATGGGTTTTGGGTTCTTGGTGGGCAGACCCATGGGTCTGCACCCTACTACACGGGTTCCTGCTATTCTGACTCCTGACTCCTGACTCCTGACTCCTCGGGCAACCAGCTCGCATATAGTGGGTGATCGGCTGTGATTGGCAAGAGAACGGACTGGCCACTGCGGGCCGAGTCGTATAGGGCGGTCACAAGTTCGAGCGAGGCCCGTGCATCGGCAAGTGTGACTGGCAATGGCCCATCGTTCTGTAATGCCTGGTGAAAGCGCAGAAACTGGCCGGCGTAGCCTTCTGGCAATGGTGTGAATGCAGCCAGTTCCTGTTTGAGTCGTGCCGCCAGATCAGGCGTATCGGCTGTGAAGCTCCAGGGATCGCCAAGACCACTGGCATATGGTTGCCGATTGCTTTCGGCGGTGAGGCCGCGAAATACATAGCGATGGCGGCTCATCTCATCGGATGCGCCGAGTGTCACCGAGAGCGAGACCAGTGAGCCATCCTGCATTTCGAGGGTGGCCGCAGCGGTATCCTCGACCTCAATGTCGTTTACCAATGTTGCTGCGCGGCAGTAGACACTGCGAATTGGACCGAGTACATAGCAGAGTGTGTCGTGGGCATGAATAGCATGGCCAAGCAGTGCGCCACCAAGCTCTGTCTTCCATTTGCCACGCCAGGGAATATCATAGTAGGCCGCCCGCCTGCGCCAATGGGTCTCGATAGTAGCGGCATAGGCACGCCCGGCCAGACCGCTCGCTATCAGGTGCTTGAGCTTCTGCAGCCCATGGCCAAAGCGGTACTGAAAGATCGGCATGACCCGTTTGCCAGATCGGGCTTCGGCGGCAATCAGCAGATCGGCATCACGAACCGACCCGGCCAGTGGTTTTTCACAGATTGCGTGTTTACCTGCCGCAAGGACTTGAAGAACCTGTGGCACATGTAGATGCGGTGGCGTACAGATATCGATGATATCAATATCGTCCTGGGTGCAGAGATCATCGAGGTTGCTAAACACACCCGGAATGTTGAAATTTGTGGCGAATGCATGTGCCTTGGCCTGGTCAATATCGCAGATTGCGGCGAGCGTATAATATTCTGGCAGTTCCAGGTAGCCCTGGGCGTGCGATTGCCCAATGCCGCATCCAACAATCGCAACCCGTCGTTTTTCTGGCATACTCTTTCCTTATTTTTATTCTTTATGGGAGCTATTCGCTTATTCCAGCAGATAGATGCCGCTGTGCGCGGCGGGCACCAGGAAACCGTTCCTTTCCTATCCTTACCGCTGTGCGTGGCGGGCAGCCAGAAACCGTTCCTTTATGCCGCTGCGCACGGCAGGCGGTCGGGGCGGGCCGCCGCCCCAACTCCCCCGGCCAAGGGCTTGCGCCCCTGGACCCCAAATGCAGGTCTGTGGTTCTACAATCTCTATGGATCATGCCTCGGCTGCGATCAATGTCGGTTGGTTCTCGTTGGGGCGTATAGCTATACGCCCTACTGCTTGTTCATTTGTTCTTTCATAGTCATTCCTCACCAGCAATACGGTGCTTGGCCCCTGGGTATGCTGACTCCTGACTCCTGAATTCTTCGTCCTGAAAGCTGAAACCTAGCCCGCCAGGTGCCCGAGCTGAGCGGCGATCTGTTGGGCCTGTAACACCAGCTCGGATGCAAGGAAACAGTGGGCCTGCGGCATAGCGGTTTCGGTGCGGTTGCTTATATCATCAAGCAGGCGTGGGCCATAGGTCAGCGTAATACCGGAACAATCGATATACTGGGTGCCTTGTTGATCAACCAGGAATAGATGATTGCCACCAGGCCGCCCAGCTATATCGATATTTTTGCGGATCTCGATATAGCCATCGGTGCCCAGAATCGTCAGCCGCCCATCGCCCCACGAGCCAAGGCCATCTGGCGTATACCAATCGACGCGAATATAGCCCGAATGCTCAATGCCATCGGCGGCACTGCCACGCAACACCAGATCGCCAAAATCCTCGAATGCAGGATGCTGTGGGTGCTTATAGTTTGCAACCTGCGCCGATACAACCTGGGCACGCGTTGCGCTGGTGAAGAACAGGAATTGATCGGCCTGATGCGATGCAATATCGTTCAGGATTCCGCCATAGCGGGTGCGGTCGAAGAACCAATCTGGTCGCGTCGTCAGGCTAGTACGATGTGGCCCGAGGCCGATTGTCTGCACGACGCGCCCGATTGCGCCAGCTGCAACCAATTCACCAGCCCGCACGGTTGCCGCATTCTCAAAACGCTCGCTAAAGCAGATCGAGTAGATTCTACTGGTTTCCGCCTGCACCTGACGTACCTGTTCCAGTTGGGCAAGCGTGGTAAATCCAGGCTTGTCGCTCATATAATCCTTGCCATGGCCCATCGCCGCGATGCCAAGTGGAGCGCGTTGATCAGGAATGGCTGCACTGATGATCAACTGGATCGTCTCATCTTCCAGGATTTCGCGTTGATCGCTGGCCCTGCGCGCCTGCGGAAATGCCTTGGCATACGCAGAAGCAAGATCTTCTTCCGCAGCATAGAATGAAACCAGTGTTGCACCAGCCCGCAACAGCAGGTTCGTCTGCCCATAGATATGGCCGTGGTTCAGGCCGATGGTGGCAAAGCGAATAGTTGGTGGCATGATCGCATGATCCTTTTCTTGTATTCCCTCACCCTGGCCCTTCTCCTAGTGAGAGACAGGCCAGGGTGAGGGTCAGATCAACAGATGAATAAGATAAATAATTGCAAACAGCCCAATGGTCATCGCTCCAACGCGAATAGTTCGTTGCCAGAGCCTTCGAAGCTGCACAGCAGTACGCAGGTAGTGTTCAAGCCAGAAGATTGCAATAAGCCAAACGACACCAAGCACCGGAAACGAGAGCTGGCGCAGCGCCCGGCCACCCCACTGATTGAGGCGTAGCGCAAGGCTTATGTCAAGCATCAGGCCATTGAGCTGAAATACGGCGATGCCAAACAGGCAGCACAGGGCGATCCAGATCAGATAGCAGAGTGTGTAGGCGAGAATTGCTGGCTTGGCAGATTGGCTGGTCATGGACGCAGAACAACCAGATAGCGCAGTGGCTGATCGCCGGTATTGACCAGCCCATGCATCCGAGTTGAGTCGAACACAATTGCCTCACCAGCACGCAGCACCGATGTCTCACCATCCAGCTCAACAGTACCCTGGCCCTCGAAGATATAGAACGCTTCATACCCAGGGTGCTGATGGGGCGGATGCGAGCGCTCACTGGGCGCGACAGCGGAGATATGCATGTGGATCGGCTCACCCGTTAGTCGATCATCGATCAGGTAGCGGGCAATCCCTTTGATTGCAAGTTCATGGAGTGACATAGGGTAATCCTCTTCAAACTACGGCGGGGCCTCGCCCCGAACCCCAAATACATCTTTGTGGCACCGCAATCGCTCTTGAGCATGCTTCGGCTGTAATCAAGCAGCGATGGTGGCTCATTCTTGGTTTTCGGTTCTTGTTTGAAAGAATGTATGTGGCCCTTCAACGTCAATTGATCATGCCTCAGATGTGATCGATCAGCGATGGTGGCTGGCACCCTCACCCCGCCCTGCGGGCTCCCCTCTCCCATTGGGAGAGGGGCCGGGGGTGAGGGCAATTCTGTAGTTCTTGGTTCTATCGGTTATTGGTTATCGGCTATAATGAGTTTACCGTGGTAATGCAATCTCATAGCGCAGATCAAGCGTGTTTGCGCCTCGGTCGCCAACAATAACGGGTGCGATCAGGCGCACTTCTTCAATCAGGCATAGCTTTGGCGTGTTTGCCTCACAATAGATCACCGTCAGATCGGCGGTTAGATCGCCGGCACCAGTGGCAAATGTGGCCGGAATGTCGATAGGGAAGTGCATCCCGGTCAATGAGCGATCTGCATCGGTGGGAAGCGCCACAACCTGCCCACCAACCCGCCAGCGGACCGCCGATGGAGCCAGATCATTGACCTTGTAGCCGGGCGGGAGGGCCACATTCAGGCGTAATGTTCCGGCACCAACGGCCAATTGCGCTGGATCAAGCCGCACTACCGTTCCCTGGAACGCTGTCTCATCCGGGGTGGCGTTAAAGCGCTCAATCCCCTTCAACACCAATGTGCTCGCTTCACGGGTAGCCAGATCGATCACCCGGATGGCATGATTATTGGTATCGGCAACATACAGCAGGCTCGGTCGGTCGGCTGTTGCGGGAACAATACTCAATCCACCTGGTTCATAGAACAGTGGATCGCCGCCATCGCGCCAGCCGTGTGTACCACCAAACATCGTCTTGACCTCGCCCGTCGCCGGGTTGATCGTCTTGATCTTGTTATTGTAGGTATCGGTGATATACAGCAATCCGCCACCATCGGCAGTATAGGTAAGGCCAAGTGGATGCTGCAATCGTGCTTCCGCACCAATCCCATCGATATCGCCAAAGCTGAACAGGCTGCGCCCGCCACCAGCCAGCGTCTTCACCTGACCGCGTCCGGCCAATTCGAGCCAGCGCACCGCACTACTCTCGGTATCGCTGAAATACAGCCGCCCTTGTCCATCGCTTGCTAACCCGCTTGGTTGGGCCAGATCGGCCTCGGCGCGTGGACCATCGGCGGTGCCCTCATTCGAACTGCCCGCCACTGGCAACACCAGCCCGGCCGCCAGATTCATCACCCAGATCTGATGCGAGCCAGCCATGGCGATATATAATTGGACGCCATTGAGCGCCAGATCCCATGGCGAACTGAGCGCGACATTTGGTGCCAGGCCCTGTTCGGGTGGGTAGATGCGCGCCTGTTCGCCGGTTCCGACCAGGGTTTTCACTGTTCGCGCCTCTAGATCAAGGGCTCGGATGGCATGATTACCAGTATCGGCGACATACAGTGTGCGGCCATCGGCGGATAGAACCATGCCCTGCGGCGAAGCGAGTGCTGCCTCACGGAACCCACCATCGCGCAGTGCTCGCGTCCCATCGCCCGCAACACCAAGCACATCGCCCGTGCGCGGATCGGCGATCACAATCCGATGATGGTTGGTGTCGGCAATAAATAATCGGGCACCATTCGGATCGGCCAATACTTTGCCAGGGAAGGAAAGCACCGTTGCCGGGCGGCCATCGCGTTCCAGCTTGCGCTTGATTGGCGTGCGATCAAGTGTTCCATGGGCCTCGGCTTCCTGCACCAACAGCCGAATCAGTGGTTTGAACACGCGATAGACGCCTTCACCAACATGCAGACTGGCCATTGTACCTTTTGCATCAACCAGCACCAGCGTTGGCCATGCGCGCACATCCCAAGTCTTCCAGACGGTCAGTTTGCTATCGTTGACAATCGCGTGGTCGAGGCCATAGCGCAGAATGATCTGGCGTATATTCTCGGTATCAGCCTCATTGGTGAATTTAGCCGAGTGGACACCGATCACCACCAGTTCATCTGGATATTCGGCCTCAAGCTTCTTCAGATCGGGGAAGTTATGCAAGCAATTGACACAACCATAGGTCCAGAAATCCAGCAGCACCACCTTGCCACGCAGTTCAGCCATGGTCAGCGGGCGCTCGGTGTTCAGCCATGTGAGGCCATCAGGGAACTCAGGGGCAGGGCGCGCATACAGATCGACCCCGCCCTCGCCATAGCTGCCCTGGCCCTCATCCTGGCCCGTTCGGTGCCCTGCTGTCGGCTGCGCGGTTGGCAGCTCTGTCGGCAACTCGGGCTGGCTGGTAGCCGTTGGCAGCGCCTGCGCCGCCGAGGGTGCTGGTTGTGCTGTTGGCAGCAGCGCTGGCGGCTGTATTGGCGAGGGCGGCGCTGCGCTACACGAAACCACGAGCGCAAGCAGCAGCAGATAGCGAAGGTTGGTCATAATTACTCTTTGTTTGATGCGGTTTGCGAACCGCGCTTGTGTTTTTGCCGCTGTGCGCGACTCGCACCAGGGAACCGTTCCAGTTCTGATCCTGCCGCTGTGCGCGGCTCGCACCAGGGAACCGTTCCCGCCCAGAGGGCACCCGGTTCCCTGGACCCTCCTGCGGCCAGGCGCTTCGCCCTGGACCCGGAATGAATGTCGGTAGTTTCCCATTGTTTGTTGATCATGCCTCGGCTGTGATCGAGATATGTTGGTGCATCTATTGGGCGTATGCAATACGCCCTTACGTCTACTTGCTTGGTTCCTATCACCGCATCACCTGTCACCTGGTCAATCAGTTCTTGGTTCTCTTGGGCGGACACATGGGTCCACGCCCTACACGGGTTCTTGGTTCTTGGTTCTGGTTTATTCTGGCTCCTGACTCTGTACAGACAGACGCGATGCATCGCGTCTCTGCACTACACCGCAAAATTGAGCTGCACGATTTCCTGCCAGCCGGCAATATCCATCGTTTCATCGCCCAGATCGCATGTGCAGATCGGGCTTTCATAATGCTTGAATCCACTGAGCGGCTGCTCAACGCCATTCACCAATAGCGGGCCGTGCCAACCAAAGCGCAGTTCCTGGCCGCGCAGATTGCCACAGCGCACACTCAGTTCGCCAAATTCGGTGCCGAGTGACAGCACCCGTTCCTGGAAGGCTTCGAAATCGCCATCACGGGCGGCGCGGCCCATTTGGCATACCCAGATATTCTGCGTGCCATACGAGCGTAGCTCGCGGTGTGCATTATCGCCGTGTGTGACAAGCGCAATCCCGTTTGCGGCGGTGATCGCCAGGTAGCCATCGCCAACCTGAGCGAAGGCCCACCCGCTATGAATGGCGTGCCGATCAAAGGCGAAGGTCGGGAAGAATGCGTGGGTAAAGCCCATCCAATCGTCTTTGGGCATGTTCCGCACATCGATCAGTGTATCGTACCATTGCGCCACTCGCGGCAGAACCACATTGCCATGCCAGAAGCCAGGCCGATGCGAGCCTTCTTCGGAAACACAGGGCGGGTGCGTCACAAACACCAGTGCATCTTGGCTCAGTGTCGCCTGCCAGATATGCTGCTGGCTGCCGAGCTGGCCGGGGTTGTGATCCTGGGCCGAACAGAGCATATAATCAGGCGTGCGGTAGGTCGCTTTATTGACCTCCAGGATGCCATCGACTCGATCATACTCCCAGGTTAGTTCCTGGCGATGGCGCTCCTTCGACCACAATTCCTCAACGCGGGCAATTGCGATCTCGGCGATCACATGCGGCAGTTCATAGCTCTTGGCACACGCAAGCGCAACTGTTCCAAGAATATGCTGATTGAACACGCCAGTGCCCCACAGCATACGGCCAATCCCCGAGGTCAGCTCGCACCGCGCACCCTTGATATGGTCGGTATAGGTGCGCCCGTGGGTCGATCCAAACACGCCACGGAATGAATTGAGCGCCATGCTGAACAGCAGTTTATCGCTTACCACCGCCGCAAGCTCGCGCAGTTGCTCGTTCTCTGCCAGATCGGCAAGATGCGTGAGCGCCAGTAGATCATGCTCGAAATAGCAGTTGGAATCCCATTCGCGGAAACCGCCGGACGCCCGTTTGTGCAACCAGGCCAGTGAAAAGGCTGTGCCGCGTTCGGCATGCCATGTGCCAGATTGGTCGGTATTATCAAAAATCTCCGCTGCAAACAGTTGTCCGGCCAGCACCTCACAGGCATGAAACAGGATCTGGTGATTTTCTGACCAGAACCACATCGCGTCGGCACCTGGATCAGCGGCCCAGTAGCGGAAGCCCAAGGCACATAATCGAATCTGTTCTTCGAGTTCCTTTGGGAACTGTGGATCGTTGCCATAGCGAATGAGCGCGCCAAGCAGGCCGATTAGATAGAAATCGCTACAATCGCGGCGCTGATTAATCCCATCAATTGTCGTCTGAATCACCGCTTGGTTGAGTTCCGGCCACTGGCCCAATTCCATCTTGGCAATCTCAGCATAGATCTGATCGCGCCGCATTGCTGCATCAAGCAGCGCTTCCTGCCGCCTTGTTGCATACTCGCCATATGGTGTGTCGCTATAGCGATTCTTCAGGATGGTTAGTGCGATGCTGCGGGTTACCCGAATATTGGTGAGGTAGTAGGTATTTGGGTGCGGCATGAGCACAATATGATACGCATTGTCCAGATATTGAACCGCACGGCCCACCGATTGGCGAGCACCAGCAATCGTATCGACCAGCCCTTCATAGTAGATTCGCCCGGCAACATCCTGCAAGCGCACCGTGATCGTCTGACGCAGTTCGGCAGGTAAATCCTCTGGCCAGATCACAACGATCTCATCATCGCGGCAATACACATCACGTTCCAAATAGGCCGCAGCAAACAGGCGCTCCAGCTTGGTGTGAAACTCGCCGTGTTGGTGGCCGGTTGGCAAGCGCACCGGCAGATCGGGCAAGGCGCTGTTGGCATCATCACGCAGTTGCAGGGCCATCACATATGGGCATTCACGGGCCGCAATCGCCTCGAAGCGCACCAGGATCGTATTGGCATCGGCATCAAGCTCGGCCTCAAATGTTGCGCTCAGTGGAATCTGGTGCTGAATATGATCCTGACGATGCACATGCCGCCCATTGATCCACACATCTGCTGGCGCATTGCTGGTCAATACGAACGCCACCCGCCGCGCCGCTGGCACGATCAGTTCGGCATAGGCCCAGGATTGCAGATAGCTGGTGAGGTGATAGAAGCCACTCAGATCGACGAAATGGTCATCGCGGCAGCGGTAATACTGCCAGCGCTGGGTTGCCTGGCCAACAGTTAGTTCGGTAAATTCGATTGGTGTTTCGGCAATCCCAGATGCAGAATCATACAGATCGCCAAATAGCTGAGTTTTATAATCCGCGCCAGTATAGCGTTCGAGGTTAGCAACCTGAACGACATGCGGCCCTGCAACCAGCCAGGTGTCGATATAGCCCTGCTTGAGGTGGGCAGCAATGAAATAATCGGTCACTGATTCAGCCATATCTCCTGCTCTTCACCGCCATAGCGGAGCACAAATTCTCCCGAACCAAAGCGTGATGTGGCCCATGGGCTTTCCACCAATGGGTAGCCATGCAGCCGAATTGGCATTCCATTCAGCATTGGTATGGCATCCCAGCCACTCACAAACTGCCCGATCGATGGTGATTGGTAGCTGATCGTGTCGCCATCGGAACTGATCGCAGCGCTACTGATCGCGGAGACAAACTGCCCAAACGATTCCCAATCGGCCTCGCGGCCACACTCGGCCAGCCAGGTTGTGACACGCGCATCGCAGATCAATTCGCGGCCACCATACTGGCCGCCCTGGCCGATGCGCAGCCCACCAGCGGCCCAGATGGCGACATAGGCCCGTTCGGCTCGCGCAAACGCCCAGCCATTCTCCAGCCGAACTTCATCGAAGCGGCCCTGCTCGAACAGGCAGTGGCTCATCCATGCGAACTCATTCAGCCGCCAGTGTAATGCGAGCACATTGCGCTGCTGAATCACCCGTGGCAGCGTGGTGTTGCCCGACCAATAATCGGGGCGTAACCCAGAGCCTTCGCTGCTTGTCTGTGGGCAATTCCAGAAGATCGCCGCCCGATTGGGCAGCGTGATCTGGGCCACATGCGTCGATGATTCATATTCACCCTTGCGATGATCCTGCACCGCCGAGATACTATAATCTGGTGTGCGATAGAACACGAAATCGGCATGGCGGGCACTGGTACTAAGCAGGCCCTGGCGCTGCTGCGATTCAATCACATGCTCGGCATCATTGGCAATCCTATACAATGCCGCCGGTGGACGATACTTACTGGTTGCCAGTGTCACCGGCCCGATACCAAATGGGCCATTCACCAGCGCGCCATTGCCAAACAAGAGCCAGGATGTCGATGCGGTATCGTCCATTTCGGCATATTTGCAGTATAGTGCATAGCTGCGGCCATGCGTTGCCCCAAATGTTCCACGGAAGCTATCGGCGGCCAGATTAAACAGCATGACATCAAGCAGCGCACCCGCCATGTCGCGCAGCTTCGAATCCTCACTGATCGCGAAATCATATACATTCAGCAGTGGCGCGATACAGATCGGATAATAGGCATTCGAATGCCATTCATCGAAGCCGAAACGCCCGCGCTGGCGAATCCATTCGGTGATGAACATGCGGCCCTTGAGCGAGTGGAACAGCCCGCGCTCACCACTATTGCGGAACTCATCGGTGGGAAAGAGTTGGCCGGCCATCCATTCGGCCACATGAAACAGCAGCCGATGGTTCTCCGAGCCCATATACATCACCGTATCGCCTGGCTCATCGACCCAATACTTGAAGCCGAGGATTGTATCTTTCATTAAGGCATTGATCTGCACGCTCAGATGCCGTTCATGGCGTTCCCAGGCCATTATCCGCAATAGCCCCTGGATCGCAAAATCGGCACAATCCTTGCGAGCGGCAATGAACTCACAGGTATAGGCCAGCACCGCCTCATCAACATCCTGATAGCAGCCAAGTGCATAGCGAGCAACCTGGTTCCAGATCGGCGGCGATGGATGCCAATCGCGGGTATTGCTCAGAAATTCGAGCGCTTTAATGCGCCGTTCTTCGCTTCGTTCAATGCCAGGAATATGGGCAACCTCGGTCACTTTTTGAATATCGAACATCTGCGTTGTGATCGGTTGCTCATGCTCATCCAGCCACTCACAAAAGATCCGATAGCTGCCATCTGGCAAATCCGCTGCCTCACACAGGTGCAATGCGCCACTCATTCCAGCTTCGGCCATACGGGGTGTCTCGCCATAGGCATGCCCATCGGTTGGCCCCAGTTGCAGTGGATCATTGCCCGCCACTTGTGGAATTTCCGGGCCTCGCACCGTCACCCGCAGTGGCGTGCTGCCGCGTGGCTGCGCCAGATACAGATCAATGGATTCATGGTTGTGGAACAGATCGCGGCCAAGCGAAAGCCCAACGGCCTCCTGCTCGATTGCCGAGCGTGCCACTGGATCGGTGCCATCGCCGAATGGGATCTGCACCTCCAAGCCATCATCAAGCGGCGTCAGCATGATGCCAACCTGTGCCGAGCGCGCCAAGCGAAACATCGCCACACCAAGCGTATGCTCGCCAGGCGGCACATGCGCCGTGAACTCATAGGTCAGCGTGCCGTGCTCATAGCGCGGCGTGTGCTGATCAGTGTCGAAGATCACAACGCCATCACAGATCAGCGCCAGGCGGGTATTGACGCGCTGGCTGAGCCGCCATGTATGCACGCCACCAGCCAGCGGTTTCACACGGGTGGAGAGCAGCACGGTGCCAAGATGGTTGGAAATAAAATAGGTGCCCCAGGCCAGGTATGGTTCCGGCTTGCGAACCAGCTCCCATTGCATCGACTGGCCGCGAAACAGCGCTTGTTCACCCTCACATGGGCCAGATCTGAGCAGAACCAGCGCCTCATCCAGCGCAGCGCCAACGACAACCCGGCCAATCTGTGAGCCAAGGCGCTCAAACAGCGTCAGCCCTTCCACCTGAGCCGAACAATCCTCATAGAACGGGCCGAGCGCGATCCAAGGGCCGAGCGCCGCGCCCGCCGCGATGGTACGCCGAAGCTGTGGATGGACTGTCACGCAACGCTCCTTATACCTTCCGGCAGATAGACTCCCAGTGTCCCGCAGACACCCAATCGGCGCGGTTCGCCTGGTGGTGGCAACATCACAACCTCACCATCGATCAGATGCTGCAAATCACCCTGCTGCAATGCCGCGATCTGCATGCCAGTGCGCTTGGCTTCTGCAAGCGGCCCTTGCTCCCAGATCGTTTGCCAGCCCGCCAGCTTGGGCTGGATGTGTTGCGCCGCCATCTGATAGAAACGCTGGAGTGCTGGCAACCCCTCAGCGTGATAGCGCTTGAGCAGTTCGCCAAACCCAAGTACCGCCAGATCGCGCCGCCGCATGGCTGCCGCCATATTGGTGGTATAGACCTCGCCCTTGGGTGAGAGTGAGGCAGCATCGGCATAGGCTTCGGGATCAGCAAGCAGCGCATCCGGAAACGTGAGCACGAAATCGCCAGCTTCGGGCAGGCCAGCATTCTGCATCACAATCTGGATTTCTAATTTGCCATCGCCATTCATCAGGCGGTGGATCGTTCCAGGAGTAAACCAGACCAGCATCCCCGGTTCGAGTGCGATCTCCCGAAACCCATTGGCATTCAGGGTATGCACCGCGCCATGGCCGCCAACAACAATATAAGCCTCTGTACACACAAAATGTACATGCGGGCTGCCACCGATCAACTGATCGGGCGTGACACTATCATAAACTCGCAGGTGCGTTATTCCTACGGCGGCAGGTAGAGGAATATTCATTGTGTTATCTTCTTTTGGGGGCTACGCGCCCTCTTTTTGCGGGGCTACGCGCCCACACCTGCGGTCTTGTCGATTCATTCAGGATCTATCTTGGGGCTCCGCGCCCCACACCCGCGGTCGGGGTGGCCCGCCACCCCAACACCCCCGGCCAGGGACGTTGTCCCTGGACCCTGAATGGATGTAATTGGCTTTCCCACGCTTGTGGGTTATGCCACGGCTGTGAACGATGTAGGTTGGTGGCGCTTATTAAGTTGGGCGGACCCATGGGTCCGCACCCTACACGGGTTCTTGGTTCTGACTCCTGACTCCTGAATTCCTAACCCCTAATCCCTTGGTTCTCCTGACGCCAAGCAAGCTGGTAGCTGACGACTGAAAGCTGGCTTAGGGTGCCACCAGATACAGATTCACACGCCCGCCGCGATCCGATGCATACAGGATCTGCGCCCCATCCCAGCTCCATGTCGGGTGGCAATGGCTACTCTGGGTATGCCAGGATGTCCCGTGATCCCTGACGAGTGGCCGCAGTGCCGCCCGCTCGCCCGATATGTCGATCAGCACCAGATCATCGACATCATCGCCAACCAGGATGCTATTATCGGGGTTGGCGTGATAGTGGTTACAGTAGAATGGCATATCGATTCGCCGCACAACCGTACCATTGCGATCCGCTAGGCCAACAAACGGCACCAATGAATTCTGGTTGACGGCGACTTCCTTTGCGACGGCCTGGGTACGGTCGGATGTGATCGTCCCA
>Ga0163154_10007276_pt1 | contig 13254 bp, 10 predicted proteins | sample OliLakLV19MP9P1_FD_148649 | JGI IMG/M metagenome (GOLD analysis project Ga0163154, IMG submission 148649) | Freshwater microbial mat bacterial communities from Lake Vanda, McMurdo Dry Valleys, Antarctica - Oligotrophic Lake LV.19.MP9.P1 | ecosystem: Environmental > Aquatic > Freshwater > Lake >... | reverse complement strand
GTGTTTATGCTGGGGGCTGAACAGCCGACTCATCGCCGGCGAAGCGTAACGAGCTGTCAGGGGGTTGTCGTAGGTGTCGTGGGGCATGGCGAGGGGCTGGGGATCAGGGATCAGTTCAAATAAATATTCTAATTGAATCTCGCATGTCTCGGTATGGGGTGCTTCAGTTGCCGGAATCACGACAAAAAAGGGACGCCCGGCATTCCGGGCGTCCCGCATGGAAACATGATGTTCAACACACATCGTTAACGACGTCTGTGGTTAGTGAGCAGCGTTGCCCCCAGCAAGACCAAGAGCAGCGACGACGGTTCGGGGACGAATTGAGCCACGGCTTCAATAGCGTCGATGTTCTCATTGAGGAGACCGAAAGTACCACGCACATCGAAGGCCGTGTCCCACAAGTGACCGCCGTGTCTGAGAAATCTTGTAGGTATGCCAGGACCGTCGTATTCAAATATTTCACCGCCATCGAGAATAAGTGGTGCCGCAGGGGTCAAGTCGATTGGTCGGATGCTAAATGTTACCTGTGGGCCAAACGTCATGATGGCATCAACATCCATCAGCTCGACCAACTGGCTCCAGAAGGGGCCTCCCACGCCAGGACCACCAAACTGTAAATCCATCGCAGCGGCCAAATCACTGGTGAACGTATGGGGGGTACTCGGTCCAGCGAGTGGCGTGAAGCCCCAAATTGCGACCTTGGACATGCCGCCAGGCGTGATGATCGGCGGATCACCAGCCAGCGAGTAGCGGTCGCTGTCGTCGCTGTTGTCACCGCCCCAGACTTCCAAGGCGTCGGTGTCATCTGGCGGGTTCATCGCGTCGATGTCGAGTTCACTAGCCCAGAGACCGAAACCAGCGGGAGCAGCGGGAAAACCTGTCGCGCGCTCGAAATAGATGTCGGGGTCACCTTCGACGGAAAAAAGTAACGCTGCTACATTATCTCGGACGGCTTGAAACAGCGCATCGCCACCCGACGCAAGGCCATCCACGGCTTGTTGTTGGTTGACTTCCGGGAACGCGACGCGGGTACCGCTGTAGTCAAAGGAATCGCGGACCCCACCGATGCCGTCCCAGGCAACCACTTGCTCGGGATCAAAAATGCCCGCGGCATCTCGATCTCGAATGTCGGAAAAGTCCTTGCCGGGGACTGCTTTCGCACTCGGCACGATTCTGCTGGGACCGGGTACGGCGCTTGTCATGGGAGCCCAGGGAAGAGCGTTAGCAAGGCTCGCGAGCACGGAAAAGAAAATGCAAACCAGCGTCTGGAGGATTAACAATCGCAAGGCAGCGGACGACGTAAGCCCAGTTGTTCGGATCATGAGACTTCTCCCCAATATGAAAGAAAGTGAACACTAAGTGAAACACAATTGCCATTGAGTGAACTCCAATCGCTATGCTTTCATAAGCATCCTCCTGTGAGAAGAAAACTTCTTCTCACGTCAACCGAGTTCAAAGGAAGAGATCAAACCAAACAGCCGAAATCGTAAGCCCGGGACATCGCGTATGCAAGTGAATTTGGTGTTAATTGTCCATTTACCAATTTGTGGTCCGAACGCTGAATTGCAAGCGCTTGCGGAAATGTCAGCACGTGACTGGAAATTCAGTCTGCCAATGGTGTTGGCTGCCAAACGGGGGGTTACATGTTCGTGAGATCATCGTCGCTGTTGCTGCCGAGCAGCACGTCGAGCGCGGTGGAAACGGCGGCATAGTGACTTTCGGGTGCCCCCTTGGGGAGGTATATGCGGCATACGAGTTGGCTCATCGGCAGGTGCTTGTACAACTCGTCGTCGGTGAGCGGGCGAATTTGATGCGACGCGGTGCGGAACAGAAAATTTTGTCCCGCGGCGGCCGTCTTGGGATCGGGGCGGTCGATATAGTTGGGCAAATCCACTTTCAGAGAAATCTCACGAAACTCCGCCGGCAGTTCCGCGCGAATCGCTTGCTCGGCAAGCGTTTCGCGGCCCTTGCGGAATAAATCGGTGGACTTGGGATCGAGACGGGTTCGCTCATCAGCGAGTTCCCAATCGACTTGGCGATGCAACAGCCGCAACCAGCGCACGCCGAGAGCCTGTTTGGCGGGGTTCTCGCTCTGATGCCAGCGAGCCACATCCACCAGCAGCGACCATTCGGTGAAATGCTGGTATTCCTGCATGTGCTCGAGCGGATTCCCAGGAAAAAGAAATTGCTTCCCTTCGCGGAACAAGTCTTCGAGGGTTTTGTCGATGGCGCGTACGGTCCGATGAAAGTAAACCGCGCGAAACAACTCGCTGCGGGCTTGTCGGAAGCGGACCAACGCATTCACGCCGCGATTATGGATCGTGAGGCCTTGCTCGCTAAAAAACGTGTAACGCAAGAGACGTTCTAAATCATAGACCCGCGTGCTGTAACCCGACATGTAGGCATCACGCAGGACAAAGTCCATGTTATCGACCGTGTACAGTCCGCAGAACAAGCTGCGGAGCATGACGAGCCAACGGGGTTTGTCGGCGGCATCGTTTTCGGTGGGACGGGTGATGAGCCACGCAATTTGCTCGGGATCAATTGCTTCGCCTTCGGCCAGCTTGCTGTTGGGGCAGGTTCGCACATTACGCAACAGTGGGCCGAGTTCAAAACGGATAATATGCGAACCGAGCGTTTCGTGAGTCAGGCCATAGTCGGCGAGGAAGTGCGCATCGAAAAAATGTCCGAACGGCCCATGGCCCACATCGTGTAACAACGCCGCCAAGCGACACAAACATTCCACATAGCCACGGCTAGGCACGTCGGGACAGACTTGCTGCAAACTAGGATAAAGTGACTCGATGACCCGGCTGGCCATGTGCATCGCCCCGACAACGTGCTGAAACCGGGTGTGCTCCGCCGAGGGATAGACCCACCAAGCGGTTTGCAGTTGGTGAATCTGTCGCAAGCGTTGCAGCCAAGGGTGATCGAGCAGCACACGCTCCGAGGTTTCGCCGTCGTCCACAATCGACACGAAGGGAATATAGCCGTGGATCGGGTCGTGCAGCAAACTTTGGCGAGAGATGTCTGTCATGCCGCGTATTGTGGCGCAGTGAGGGGCAGGGCGGCAATGGGGCGAGTCAGACGCCTACGATTCACTCTTCGCGGTAGCGGTCAAGGGATTCAAGCCCTAGGACGACCACGATGCCCACCAGCGAAACGAGCCAAAGCACTTGGCTAGCCGTGTTGATATGCCCCAGGACGTTCGCCGCGCCGGCGTCGCCCATGGCCGCCAAAAGTCCCGCGACCCAAGCGAGCACCACCACCAAAATGGGGAGTCCCAGGACGAGCACGAGCAAGGTTTTCAAGGCGGTCCGCAAGTTCACGGTGGAGGTCTCAAGGTGCTGGAGATACATCGGCGCAGTCCGCCCAACCGGTAAAGTCGGCGGCGAGTCGATATTTTCCGATCCTAAGCAAGCTACTGTCAATACACGCATTTGCAGCCGTTTTCCAAGCGATTGCTCTGCCAGCTTCAAAACGTGGAAATTGACTGTTTCCGCAGTCGGGGCACAATGAATTCTACAGGAGGAAGCTGAGGGAGCGGAGTGAATCAAGACTCTCCGCTCCCTCAGCTTCCTCCTGTAGATCGGTTTTTTGATTCCGGAACAGGCTTTGGCGGCATGGCAAACTTTCGACGAATACGAGTTCTCTTGGCCTGCTGTGCGATCCTAATGCTAGGTTTCGCTCCTAAGTCCGCGCTGGCCCAAAAAATCCAGATGAAGGATGGCCGCATCTTTTCGGGACGGTTTCTCTTGATGACGGGTGTGGCCGATGCTCCCGTGCCACCGGCCGCGGAAAAAAATGAAGATGTCCCAGCGACGCCAATCTTGCTGGTTGACGACGAGTTGCGCCGGACCTTCGTGCCGCGAGGAAACGTGGCCGCGATTGTCGACGCGGCCCCCGAAAATCCCGTGAAGATCAAGCTGTGGCAGAAAGTCGCCAAGGCGGGCAATACCGTGGCCAGCGTCGGTCCCAGTATTGGCATCACGCCGTTCGACGAATTTGGTCGGCGGATTTATGAGATGCAAACTGGCAAGGGTCCGCTTTCCATCGTGCAAGGGATTACCGAGCTAACTCCGCGTTACGCGAAAGTCGAAGGGCTCTTGGGTCAGCCGAACGCGATCGTGTGGGACATGCGGATTGCCACGAGCTCAATTCCCGGTCAGACCTTGGCACGGATCATGTCTCAAGGGGTGTCCCACGAGAGCGCGGAGGCTTGGCTGGAGGTTGTGCGATTCTACTTGCAAGGGGAGCGTTACCGCGAAGCATCGCAAGAACTCGAAGCCATCATCAAGGCGTTTCCTGAAAAGCAGGATCTGCAGGCTGAAGCCAAGCAAATTCGCCAATTGGGAGCACGCCGGTATTTGAAAGAAATTCAACTGCGTCGTGAAGCGGGGCAGCATAAGCTCGTTGGCATCCTGTTGAATGGCTTTCCCACGGAAGATGTTCCCGGTGACACCTTGCAGCAAGTTCGCGAGGCGGTGGCCAACTATCAGGCGGAGACATCGGGCATGAATATCGTGGCCGATCAGGTGAAGGTCCAATACGATCAGCTCGCTAACAACGATATGCGGGCCTTGGTGAAGCCGGTTGTCGACGAAATCCACAAAGACCTGAATTTCAACAATGTTGGTCGTTTGTTGTCCTTCACGCAATTGATCGACGACCCCAGTTTGACCGCGGAGCAGAAGATTGCCCTGGCGATTTCGGGTTGGATCCTTGGCCCTGGCGAGGCGATTCAAGATTTCGGCGTGGCCGTGCCGTTGGTCCAGGTTCGCAAAGTCGTGCGCGATTATCTCAATGAACCCCAAGCCCACAAACGGACTGCGTTGTTGGACTCCATCCGCAGCGTCGAAGGGGTCACGGTTGAGCGCGTGGCGGCGATACTCGCGCAACTGACGCCTCCTTGGCCGATTCCCAAGGAAGCAGAACTGGGCGACGGTGCTTACGAGCTCATGGCTCCAGGAAATTCCGAGAACGGCGACTTTCGTTATCTCGTACAGTTGCCTCCGGAATACGATCCATATCGTTCCTATCCCACGTTGGTCGTGCTTAATGGGGCCTACAATTCGCCCGAGCAGGAGTTGGAGTATTGGGCTGGTGGGCGTCCGCGCGATGAAGAAGGGAAACCGACAGGGCCGCGGCAAGGGCAAGCGATGCGGCATGGTTACATTACCATTGCCATCGATTGGCTCAAGCCGCGCCAGTATTACTATGAGTTTTCCTTGCGCGAACACGAAGCCGTGTTGACGGCGCTCCGCGATGCGAGCCGCCGATTTAGCATTGATCCCGATCGCGTATTTCTTTCGGGTCACGGAATCGGCGGAGATGCCGCTTGGGATTTCGCGCTCGCGCATCCTGATTTGTGGGCGGGATCGATTCCTTTTCTCGCCCAAGTCGACAAGGAAGAGAAATTTATCCAGCACTATTGGGAGAACGCCGAATATGTGCCGCTCTATTTTGTCGGTGGCGAGCTTGATGGCCTAAAAACTGATATCAACGGCGACAGTTTTAATCAATATCTAAAGAAACGGTTTAATGCGACCGTCGTTGAGTATCACGGCCGCGGTTATGAGCCCTACCATGACGAAGTGTTAGCGCTCTTCGATTGGCTTGGTCGGCAGAAACGTCAGTGGCCCAAGGAGTTCAAGTGCAACACGATGCGCGCCTGGGATAACTTTTTCTGGTGGGTTGAAGCCCAAGGTTTTCCAGACCCCATTACGCCCGGCAACTGGCCGCGCCGCAACGCGCGCCCCACACTTCTCGAAGGCCGCGTGCTCAACGGCAATAAGCTCTCGGCCCGCTCGGCGGCCGAGGAAACAACCATTTGGCTACGACCCGAATTGGTTGATTTCAGCAAGCCGATCCGGGTGGAACTGAACGGCAAGCGGGTCAACGGCGACACGATGCCTAATTTGGAAGTGTTGCTGGAAGATGCCCGCACCCGCGCTGATCGCCAGCGGCCGTTCTGGGCAAAAGTTCAAGTGCCGTAAGGGACACAAAAAAACGCAGCTCAGCGAAATGCTGAACTGCGTCCGGAGAAAGTAATTCGGTTGCATTATCTGTTGCGACGCCAGCTAAAGAGCGTTGCCAGCAAAGCGAATGTGAGTGTCGTAGGCTCGGGAATCACGTCGGCCACCGCGATGTCGCGAAAGCTGCCGTTCACGCCTGTGACGGGGCCCAATAGTGAGGCCGCTCCGGTGGCGAGATTGACTGAATAAAGACTATTGGCCGTCAGCCCACCCGTGCCAAGTTTGTTGCCTACCAAATACGCCGTGCCTGTCGCTCCCGAGATGTCGAAGCCCGTGAAACCGCCGCTAGCGACAATGTCGAAGCCGAGTGGGCCAATGGTTGTGAGCGTGCCAGCATTGGCCGGGTTTTGTCGCACGAGAACGTCATTGCCAGATTCGATGTCGAAGAGAGCGGTCATCGTGACGCCAGGGCGGCTGTTGGTGTAGGCACTATTTGTGACGGCGGGGGCGTCACCAAAGTTAGGATCACCGACGGCGAAAGCGAGTTGTGTATCGGGTGTGACGAGAGCATCGTTGGGGTTCACGCGCAGATTGTTGTTGGCAACATTGTTGCTGCTCAGCAGGCGAATTCGGTCAACGGTCGGGTTAAAATCAATGGACCGGACAAAACCCGGAGCACCTGGGCTGAGCGTGCTGCCCACCTGAGTGCGACCGCCCGTGGACGGGTCGATGATGTAAAGATTGTTTTGATTGCTGAGACCATAAAGCTCGCCCGTGTCAGGCCGGACATCGATGGTCAAGAGAGCTTCCCCGAGCAGGGAGAATCCTGAAAGGCTTGTGGTTGTAGCGACTCGCGTTTCGCTATCGAAGGTGACAAGCTGTTGCAAGTTCGTCACGCCGTAAATGGTTTCCGAGTGGCAAGGGGCTGCTAAGGCAATTAAAACTGCCACAGAAAGAATAATCGATTTCATAACAAGTTCCTAACTAGTAAATGTCTACTACTGCCTCTTCACAAAGTCGTGCCATAAAACTCACGAGAGTTTACGGCGTGAAATGGCCAGGCCCACAAGGCCCAGCAAAAGTGTGGCGAAAGAAGCTGGCTCAGGCACGAGGACCACTCCAGCGTCGGTTTGGCGGATGGCTTCCAAGGCGGCGAGGGGCACAACCTCGTTCCAGACGCGAAAGTTGTCGAGCAAGCCGTCAAAAGGGTCAGCATCAACACTTCCAAACAAAACCCGAGCACCGAGGCTGAGGGGAGCCGTCTCGTTCGAGGCGGGATCATTTCCCGAACCGTTGGTGTTGGTTCCCGAGCCGACCAGAGCCAGTGGAGTGCCGATGCCACCGGCATAAAAGAAGACATTGGGACCGGGCTGCAAAATCGTGCCGTCATAGGTCACAGCAAAGTTGACCCATTCCTGTGTGGTCCCAAAACCAAAGGAGCTATTCGAGCCATTGTCCACGGCGAGCACAAGTTTTCCGGGAACATTGGGGTCACCATGTACGCTCACGCCAGCCACGCCGGAGCGATTGGAGTACAGAACTGCGTTGGCACCGATCGCGGCAGTGCCAGCCGTTTTGAACCAGCCACCAATCGTAAATTTCAAGAGACCATCAATGGCTTCAAAGTCAGCGGCATGAGTACCGCGGCCGCCGGAGCTGTTCACGGTCCCGCCCATGCTGGAAGCGGCGGAATTATTGAAGGCACGGTCGCCTGGCAAGCCGGAAACACCGCTGCCATCAGCACCAATCACGCCGGGAGCAATAATGTTTAGCGCGGGTGCTGACCCAGCAGCACTGCCATCAGCGACAGCCGTGGAGGCACTGGGAGCGTCGTTGAATTGATACCCCAAAAGATGACTGGCATGGGTTGGCGTTATCGCACGGGAGGCGGCCAAGGCAAGTAAAGTCGGTACGTACAGCGAGCGCAAGATTTTTTTCATTAGATGCATTACCCTAGTTGTAGAAGATGTGTGCGCAACAGTTTGCGCTAAATGAAATTAGCTGAGATTCGCACGAGAACGCGCTCACTCAGAGCCGCTTGCACTCTATTCCGTTTGGGGCAAGCTACAAACAATTACGCGAGAAGCGTGCGGGGGGATGAGCGAAAATTATTAAAGCACAAGAAATTTATAAACGCAAACCACGTTGTACTCATAGAGCCCAACGTGGTTCTTTTTGATCCAGAAGCATGTCTGCGGAGACTAGCGAACGGTTTTTTCTTCGCTAGAAAGCTGGGAACTGTCAGCTCGGGCTTGCGTGGTTTGCTTACTGAGGGTTGCGCCGACTACGAACCAGCCATCTTCGTCGCTGCGGACTACCGTACCCGAGGGGCCAAAGTAGCGACGGACCATCTCGAACTCGGGGAGCTTGGTGCCGTCAATTTTCTGCTCGCGCAAGATTCCCTCGTCTTCACTTTCGGGTGGTGTCAGCAACCGGTTCAGGACGCGGCCCAATAGGGTCTCGGCTTCAGGCATCTTGCCTTGCTTCACGAGATCGTAAACCGGTCGGTAGGCCTCGTCTGTGCGTACGAAGAACTTTGCCGAGATCGGCCCGGGGAGCAATTCGGTCATCACGCGCTCAACTTCTTGGAAATCGCCGGCCCCGCTGAGCTTGTCATCGGCATTTTCAGCGGTAAGCACATGATGCAGGAAATCCGCGTGCGAGGCGATAAACATGTGGCCGTCGGTGACGCACACGGCCGAGGAGGCCAACGCTCCCGTGCCTAACCCTTCGTCTGCCGCAGCGGCTTCCGGGTTTTCTTCGAGTAAATCAAAGTCATCAACCATCGCGATGTCGATTTCGGGGATGTCAGCCTCGGGTTCGTGAATTTCCCAAATCTGCTTGCCTTCAAATTCCGAACTGGAAGCGTTGGGATCACTCTTCATGAACTTTTCCACCGTGGCGGCGATCGCCTTCTCATCTTTGAGTTCGACCACAATCATGAACCGCTCGCACTTGGGAGTGATCGGCAGTTCGTAGTCGGTGACTACCATGACCCGCTCGCCAAGGTGCGAAACGAAGTCCTTTTGCACATCCACCTGTGGCCCGTAGGGATCGCGTTCGAGTCCTTCAAGCACGCCGTCGAAGGCGTCCTCATAGCCGGCAATCGCATCGAACAGTGAGCCGAAGTGCTGGAAAGCGTTATTCAAATCACAGCTAAAGGTGCGATAGGTGGCCAATTGGCGGGGCATCCACTTGTTGGCCGTCATTTCCGCCTGATTGGGGAATTTCATCATCTGCATCGCCAACTTGTACTTGTTGGGCTCACCCGGAATCGCGGGGGCGTAAACCGCCGTGCGGTGCAGCAACTCGTAGCTGCCATCGACCGAGAGATTCACATAGCCGCCCAAAGCTTGAATCGCGTCGAAGCCTTGCTCGCGCAAGATATTCACATAGTCCTTGCCTTTTTGCTTGGCATCGGCGGGCTCTAGCGAACGAGCCGCGCGAGCATAGCCGAAGGGGTTCACGAACCAGCGTGCATCGGGCGCAAGCTTACCCGCTTCCTTTTGGCAACGCTCCATGGTTTGTTGATAGCCGACCACCTCGGCCAAACCCCCCGTGGAGTCTTGGAAGCGGCCAAACATCTCATTGGCTTGCACCGCGTTATCGGTGGCGCAGAGGATGTTGTCCTTCACGAAGTAGACGGTCTGGCGCGCGATGTCACCTTTCTTTTGGGGAGGGATGTCGAACGTTACGAACGTGGTGCCATCGTGATCGGTGGTGCTTTTGGTCGCGCCGATTTTGGCGAGTTCCTTGTCCACCTTCGCGAGCAGTGTATCGAGCTGACGTTGGTGGCCGGTCGTGTCGACAGTCAGGGCCACGGCGGCGCGGCCGTCCTTGATTTCAATCATGCCGATACCGATTTCACCACCAGCGATGTCTTGCAGGTCGCTGTAAGTGATGCCGAGCTTATCTTTGACACCCGAAGTTTTGCGTTCGAGTTGTGCTTTCATATCCTCAACAAAGGGGCGCATCGCTTCGTCTTGGACGAGTTGGCCGAGTTGGGTTTGATGCCAATGCTCGACCAAGAGATTCACGTCGCCGACTGAGGCAAACCCTTGAGTTTCGGCGGGCATGAGTTGGTCACTCGGGACGGCCCCAGCTTGCGCAGCCAGCAAAGTGGCCAGAAACGAGAAAGTTGCCAAAGAACACAAGGTGCGCGGAGCGAAACTCCGGAGTTTTTCAATTTGCACGATGAACCTGCCTGGTACGGGTCGTGGAAGTGGGCCGAACGAGCGTGGTCGGGAAAGCGCGGTGGAATGTAGTGATTTATCGTCCGTCATACAACATTTATCTTTACATGCTAGCGATCCTCAGCAGAGCTTACCTAATACGGGCAACGAGACCCAGTAGAATAAACCGAGGGGGTGTTAAGATAGGCAGAATTTGCGGATATCTGCCTTATTTACTGTCGCTAGGCCGCGAGCGGCCATTACGCAATAATTTCGCGGCGGCGTTTGAGATAGTCCCACAGCACGTAGCGGTCGAGGTCGCGGCCGGCGGTGAAGAAGACGCGGCCTTTCGTGGATTCGGCAAGGCGGTAGGCGAAGCGGACATCTTCCTCCGTTTGCGACCAACTAGGGAGCAGGAACAGATTGATCGTGATCCCCTCGCGCATGCAAAGTTGCCCTTCGCGCATGGTGGCCGACTCGGTTTGTGGATCTGGGGGATACAACAAATACAGCATCTCGCCTTCAAAGTGTGCCGTTGGCAACCCGTCGGTAATGAGAATGACCTGCCGATTGGGCGTATCTTGCGTGGAGAGCAAACGCCGCGCGGTGGAGAGGGCGTGCTGAATGTTCGTGAAGTGGGGTGGGATTTGATGTTCACTGATGTCATCGCGGCTCATGTCGGCTCGCAATCGTACCACGGGATCGAACACGGTGACCGGCTTGGGCATCAGTTCCACGATGCGGCCGCGTTCGACGGTTTTGGCGAAGCTGAACATCTCGATGAACTGCACATAATCGCCAGGGTATTCGCTGCGGATGAGGCCTTCGAGCGCGAGCGCCATGCGTTTGACGTTGATGTACTGGCCGTCGTAGCGCATCGAGCCGCTCATGTCCATCAACACGCAGGTGGCGCACTTGGGATTGTTGCGGGTCTTGTGGATTTGCATGTCGTCGGAGTTGAAGCGAATCGGTGATCCTGGTTGGCGTTCTGATCCCTGACGAATGAGGGCATTCACGAACGTGCCGGGAATATCGAGATTGGTGATCGAATCGCCGAATTCGTAATCCTTGGTGGCTTGCAGTTCGACGGCCCCTTCGCCGAGCACGGGGTTGGGATGCCGACCGGTGCGCGAGGAATCGAGCTCGCTGAACAAGCGTTCGAGCAGCTTGGCTTGAAAGATGCGATACGCCTTGGGGGTGACGCGAAATTGGCCTTGGTGTTGTTCCAGGCCTTGCCGTTCAGCCGCTTCGCGTAAGAAATCTTGAATTTGTTGTTGGAGCGCACTGAGTTGGTCGATGTCGCCCGGCTCGGCAAACTCGGCGAGGGCTTCCATGTCGATGAGGCCGATTTGAGCCGTCTCGCGAGCTTCTTCGAGTTGCTTGATCAGCTCGTCGATCCGCTCCAGCTCTTCCTTGACTTCTAAGGCTTGGGGAACAGTTAGTGCTTCACGCCCAGTGAACTCATAGCGAGCCGCGAGTTCCTCAACTTCGTATTTATTGCCGAGGGATTCAATGAGTCCGACCAACCCACGCGCGAACGGAGAATTATCATCTCCCGCTGCGTACCAGAGTCGTTGCAGGTCGCGGAGTTGTTCGTTCTTAATGGCTGCGCGATACTGATCACGATGCTTGCGCGGAGGGTCGATGCTTTGGGCATTTTCGACGAAAGCGCTGTGCGCGCGGCGTCGGACTTTGCGCGTCTCAAAGCGTTCGAGAATTTTGCGTTTACGCTCGCGCAGAATGGCGAGCAGGGCGTCGATGCTGGGGCCGAGATTCGAGAACTGGCTGGGATCGAGGCGAATCGCGCGGGCAAGCTCTTCCTCGGTCAGTTCGCGGTGCTGGCCGTACATGAGCAGATGCTCGAAGGCCGACGAGACCATGTCGGGCGGCGGCTGCGTGGGGCTGGGAAATCGCTGGGGATCATACTTCTGGTAAGTGTGGATGATCCCGCCGAGCGTATCGCGATTGGCCATATTCTCCCCCGAAGATGTTCGTCTTGAACCATCTCATCATACGCACGAGGGGAGGGCAGGGCGAGCCGTAAGCGTCAGCGCCCGGAGATTTCACGCAGAGGCGCAGAGTTCGCGGAGGAGAATTAGCCACGGATTGAACACGGAAGGACACGGATGAAAACAGGTTTGTTCATATCCGTGTTTAATCCGTGGCAAAGAAATCAAACCGCAACACCTCTTGTGCTGCGCACACCGACACTTGTCTGGATTGAGTCGACTAGTATTTAGCCCGTTTTGCGGACGAAGTGTCGGTGCTACCCGCTGCGCACATTAGCCGTCAGCGTTAGCGCCCGGAGGATTCACCACGGAGACACGGAGGGCACAGAGAGATTTGAGCCACGGATGGGCACGTGGTAGAAAGTTTTATGAATATTCAGTCTTCATCTTCAAACCATACGCAACCTGATAAATGCTCTCCAAGAGCAAGTATTCCTCCATCAAATGTAGCATCAGTTGCTGGAGTCCATTCCTGGTATGGTATATGCCATTCTCCATTGCTATAGAAACGACAGATCTGTCCTTTGAATAATTCAATAAACGCGTTGGATAGTAACTCTGCTTCGGCGAGAGGTATTAATTCACTTTTATATGCCATGTCTTGGTGAAGCAATGTGCAGAGGATTTTGCACGCTACTTCTAAGTCAAACTCAATATAAATGTTTGGGTGTGATTTGAGCCCGAACTCGCAGGCCAGTGACTCGGGCGACTCGAACGATCTAGACTTTGTACCAGAGTGAACATCGTAGCCGTATCGAGTTGCAAACATCTTTTCCCAGAGATCCATCTAAACTCCTGAATGTCCATTCTAAGTAAACTTGACGAAAATATTTGTATGTGATTTCTGTTCGACCTCTGAATCGTACCGAAATCTTCTCGCCGCCAACTAGGCTTTGTCCCAAAACTGGTATTTGAGTTAAATCGTACTTGAGCGATGCTGTGTGGAAACACTCGTTTCTTGCCAAGGAGGGCTTCGTGATGGCTCGCTTGTTGTTAACGGATGAAGACTGGAAATTGGTTGCCGATGTGTTTCCTGAGCCGGCGACGACGGGTCGACCGCGGCGGAACCCACGGCAAATACTCGATGGCATCTTGTGG
>Ga0163154_10007274_pt1 | contig 13256 bp, 12 predicted proteins | sample OliLakLV19MP9P1_FD_148649 | JGI IMG/M metagenome (GOLD analysis project Ga0163154, IMG submission 148649) | Freshwater microbial mat bacterial communities from Lake Vanda, McMurdo Dry Valleys, Antarctica - Oligotrophic Lake LV.19.MP9.P1 | ecosystem: Environmental > Aquatic > Freshwater > Lake >... | reverse complement strand
CCATTTTAGGGCAGGTTTTAGCCCCCTCTCCAATTTTTTGGGGAGGGGGTTGGGGGTGGGGTGAAAACACGTTTAATGATGAGTTATTGACATAATCCTATGAATTTGTTTTCGGTTCTCCATTAGTCGTACAAGAAAGTGTACATGCTGGCTTTGAGACATGGTTATATGTTAGTTTGTCTTCTACCCGTTTTCAACAAGTACGCGCTGGTCAGATTGATTTACATAATGCTTTTAGTAAAGCAGAGGATGGATTTGTTTTTTTTGTGACACTATTTGATGATTCCAATCATGTGTCACAGGTGACGACTATCCTAGTGAGTCATTTAGATGATGCCCAAATCCCAGATGCGGGTGAATTTTTAAATCTTGAATCCGCAGGGTTGGAAAAAATCATACCCTGATAACTAACCCGATAATTCGTCATCATGCCCGATTAAATCGAGTACGGGCAAAAATGGCTTGGCATCGTTTAGAATTTGTGTGAACATCTTCTCTTGCGCCCCGCGACTATCGCGCTCACTCATCAAACGGCAAACTGCCTCATAGCCATTGAGCAATTCGCGGTGATGTACCGCATTGCGGGGCGCATAGCGCAAACGCAATACCTCTAATAACCATACCTGATTATAAAATTGGTTCAGTAGGGTAGTCGTCTGGGGTCTATTGGCAATCATCAACAGAAAGGCATGAATCTGAAAACGGGTCATTTGTACCTCACGCGGATTGCCATATATCGCTTGGTTATGGGCGATGGCAATCAGACGGCGGATATGGGCAATTTCGGCGCTGGTGATGGTGAGCATGACCCACTGTAGCACCAATTTTTCGAGTGTCCCCCAAATCATGAATAATTCTTCTGCGCTGATGCTGGTGAATTGGCGCACCGTGATGCCATAGCGCGGACGTTTTACCAGCCAACCTTCTTCAATGAGCAGATGAAGTGCATCGCGGACGGTGTTTTGGCTGATGTTCATCTCTTTAGACAGGGTGAGTTCTGCCAATTTATCCCCACAGTGATAAACCCCATCGCGTAATTGGGTACGAATCGTCTCTGCGACAATTTCCGATAGGGTAGCGGACGACTCGTTAAGGGGCATTTTGCCGTATCCAAGACGGATAAAAACCGTTGATGGTGGCGATACGTCTCACATCTGTGCCATCGTTATTCATCACATAGATGAATGATTCGTTTTGAATCTCCCCCGTAAATGCCACGTAGCGCCCATCTGGGCTATAACTCGCGCCCCAATCGTATCCCACACCATCGTATAGTAAGGTTGGGAATCCCACACCATCGGCAGAGATAACATAAATTGCGCCATTGCCACGCCCAATGCTGGAATAGATGATAATGCTATCATCGGGGCTAAACGAGGGGAACGCATCGCTAACATCGTTGTTGGTGAGGTAGCGACTATCGCGGGTGAATAGGTCTAAGATGGCAATTTCCCATGTGGCAGAATCTGATACAGAGCCAGTGGTGAATACAATAAATTGTCCGCTATGGCTATAACGCGCATGGCTATTGCGGTTATCATCACTATAAAGCAATTCTGGGTCGCCACCCACAGACGGTACACGATATAAATCGTGTGCGCCGTTATTGCGCGTGTCGGATGAATAGGCAATCCATTCGCCATTAGGCGACCATGTGGCGAGTCTATCACTCACATTGTTAAAGGTCAGTTGACGCACCTCATTGGTGGCAATGGTGAGGATATAAATCTCAAAATCGCCATCACGGTCAGATTGAAAGGCGATATATTGTCCATCTGGAGAGGCGACAGGGTATGAGTTTCGGGCGCTATCTACGGTAAGCCTATTTTCGGTATTGGTATCGAAACGGTATAGATACAGGTCATATAAATTATCGCGCAGGGCAAAGTAGATGAGTTGGCTATCCCCCAGAGAAAATGACGGTAGGGGAGGGGGAGAGAGGGTTTCGCGCACACCGATAGGGGCAAATGTGGCGGTGATAAAGGGTGATGTGGTGACGGGTATGTCATTAGTCGCATCGCTTAAAATCGCATCTCGCCCCGCCTGACTAGTGAGGTCTAGGGTGGGGATGACAACGGGTATGGTTGCCCCTGCGGATGTGGTCTCTGTGGTCGCGGTGCTGGTGGGTGTCGGCACAGAGGGGTTGAGTATGCTGTTCACTATCATAAATCCAGCGCCCGCGATGACCGTGAGCAATCCACACCCAATCACGCCCCCCATGAGGATGCTAATGAATAAATTGGGGCGTGGTTTGCGCTTACGGAGTTTTTTGCTAATGGGGTTTTGGCGGACAGGGATATTATTGCCCGATGACCCCGTTTGTGGGGGGGCATAAATAACGGGAGCATTGGATGGTGGGCTAAAAACGACATTAACAGGCGTATTTTCTTCTAGGAGCAATGCACCAGACGGGGCTGTTTCTTGGGCAATGAGCAAATTGCTCCCGCGTTGGGTATCATCCTGCACCAGATGAGGCTGTTCGATAGCTTTTCCGACGGCGGCGACCAATTCCAGCGCATTTTGATAGCGTTCCTCACGGTGTTTGCGTAACCCCTTAAGGATGACGGCTTCTAGCGATGGGCTAATACTCTGATGAATGGTGCGCGGGTTGGGTGGCATTTTTGTCACTTGCATGACGGCGATGCTATAGGGGGTGTCGTTTTCAAATGGACGGCGACCTGTCGCCATCTCGAAAAGCATCACCGCCAAGGAATACACATCACTGCGACCATCCAGCACCAAGCCTTGTGCTTGTTCGGGACTCATATAACTCGGTGTCCCCACAACGCCCTGTGTGGTGATTTTACCAACCGATTCGTTGAGGACACGGGCAATGCCAAAATCGGTGATATATGCGCCACCTGCTTCATCGAGTAAAATATTACTCGGCTTGAGGTCACGGTGTAGCACCTGCTTGTTGTTTGCATAATCTAGCGCGGGGGCAATTTGTTGCAGGATATTCAAAATATCGCGCTCATCCATTGCGCCATTTTGTAGCAAATCGTCTATAGAACCACCCGCCATGAAGCGCATAGCGATATATGGCTGTCCGTTGTGTTCGCCATAATCGTGAACAGGCACAATATTGCGGTGTTCCAACTGGGCAATAATGCTCACTTCACGCTTAAATCGCTCTAAATAGGTTGCATCACGCATCATGTGACGGGGCAAAATTTTGAGCGCCACCATCCGATTCATCGAATGTTGACGGGCGCGGTATACACTAGACATACCGCCCTGCCCGATGACTTCTAAAATTTCGTAACCATCAACTGTCTTGCCAATAAATTCGTCAGACATATAGCCTTGCCAATGTGTTGTAAATACAGACAGAATTATATGATAATAATGGCGCTTCTGCTAACCGAATTGGTTTTTATAAGGATTTTGAGATGACCACACATACATTATATCCCCTTCTGCTCCAATCTCACCTACTCATCAAAGTATGGGGTGGGAGAAAATTGCAATCTGTATTGCACAAATCACTCCCCACCGCCGACCCGTATGGTGAAGCGTGGGAACTGCACGACCACTGCAAAATTGTCAATGGCATCTATGCAGGGCAATCGTTAGGCGACCTATTGAAGCAATTTCCGCAAGAACTCATCGGCAAGCCGTATGATGTTTCGCAAGGTTTTCCGCTATTGGTCAAATTTATTCACGCCGAAGATTGGTTATCGGTGCAAGTACATCCCAATGACGAACAAGCCGCCGAGCTAGAAGGCGAACCACGCGGAAAAACTGAAGCGTGGATTATTCTCCATGCCGAGCCAGACGCAAAATTGGTGATGGGGGTGATTCCCAATACCACACGGGAACAAATGGCAGAAGCCATTGCTACCAATACGCTAGAATCGTTACTGGTCTATCAGGCGGTGACGGCGGGCGATGTGTTATTCATGCACGCCAACACCATCCACGCCATTGGACCGGGGATTGTGTTGTATGAGGTGCAACAATCGTCCGATACCACTTATCGCCTATACGACTGGGGGCGCATGGATTTGGATGGCACACCGCGCCCGTTGCATATCGAAAAAGGGGTAAAAGTGTCTAATCTGGTCAGTTTGCCCCAGATAACTCATACCCCGTTGGATGGTGGGGTTGACCAGATGATAACCAGTGACTTTTTTAACACGATGTTTTATCCCGTGACCGATTCTGCCCCTGTGCAACTCGATACAGAGGGAAAAACGTTTCATAGCATCACCAATATTGCGGGGGATGTGACCATTCAGGTGGGGGATAGTAGTTATTTGCTAGGATTAGGGCAGACGGCGCTCATCCCCGCCGTGATTGGGGCATATACAGTGGCAGGTGAAGGCAAGATACTGGTGTCTTGGATATAGGTTGATATGTGGGGATGGGCGTGGCACTGTGCGTCCATCTTCCTAGAGGTGATTTTCTTACCCTAAAAGTCCATACACCCGTTGTTTCATAAAACCCACTTTATGGATATAATCACTGTCTGAAATCGTTAAGTTTTTAACAAAGGCTTAAACTTATGAGCAGTGATGCACCGATAGTCTTAGAAGTGCGTGGTCTGACCAAACAGTTTCCGGGCGTATTGGCAAATGACCATATCAATCTCAAATTAAAATACGGGCAAGTGCTTGGCTTGTTAGGCGAAAATGGCGCTGGCAAATCTACCCTGATGAATCTCATCTATGGGTTATATGCCCCCGATGAAGGCGAAATTTTGGTCAATGGGCAAGCGGTGAACATCAACAACCCCAATGATGCTATCAAATTGGGAATTGGTATGGTGCATCAGCATTTTCAACTTGTGCCTGTCTTGTCTGTGACCGAAAATATCATGCTCGGCACAGAATCTGTGGTGGGACCATTTCTCAATAAACGGGTGGCAAAAAAGCGTATTTTGGATATATCTGCCCAATATGGGTTGCATGTAGACCCCGATGCGCTGGTACAAGATTTGTCGGTGGGGATTCAACAACGGGTCGAAATCATCAAGGCGCTCTATCGGGAATGTAAAATTCTCATTTTGGATGAACCCACCGCCGTCCTCACCCCCCAAGAGACAGAAGGCTTGTTTGAGGTGATGAAAACCCTCACAGAACGCGGTGTGAGCATTATTTTCATCTCGCATAAGCTCAAAGAGGTGTTGCGGATTTGTGACGACCTCACCGTATTGCGCTTGGGGCGTGTGGTTGGTGTGGCAGACCCACGTACCACCACCCAAGAAATGCTCGCCTCCACGATGGTCGGGCGTGATGTGTTGTTGCAAGTCGAAAAAGACCCCGCCCACATGGGGGAGGTGATACTCAATATTCAAGATCTGACCGTTTTGGATGATAGAGGCTTGCAGGCGGTGAAAAATCTCGGCTTGCAGGTGCATGAAGGCGAAATTTTGGGCATTGCGGGTGTGCAGGGTAATGGTCAAACAGAACTCATCGAAGCTATCACAGGGTTGCGTCCGATAGCTAATGGGCATATTTTTTTGGTAGACACCGAAATCACCCACATGTCTCCGCGCAAAGTTACCGAGACGGGTATTTCGCATGTGCCAGAAGACCGCCAAAAATATGGCATGGTCAAGGCATTTTCGATTCGAGATAATATGCGGATTCAGACCTATTACGCCAAGCCATTCTCCAAAGGCATTGTGGCAGAAGACGAAGCTATAGACGAAAAAGCGAAAGCATGGATAGAGGCGTATGATGTGCGTACCCCTAATATTTATGTCAATATCGGCTCGCTATCGGGTGGGAATCAGCAGAAGGCGGTGGTCGCACGCGAATTTTCGCGCCCATCGAAACTACTCATTGCCGCCCAACCCACACGCGGGATTGATGTGGGGTCTATCGAATTTATCCATAACCAATTGGTCAAAATGCGCGATTCGGGTGTGGCGGTATTGCTGGTCAGTACAGAATTAGACGAAATTATGGGGCTATCTGACCGAATTGCGGTGATGTATGCCGGTCAAATCATAGACATCCTTCCGGGTGAAGGTGCAGACCGCGAGAAAATCGGCTTACTCATGGCTGGTATCAAAGAAGAGGCACAACATGGCTGAATCACCCCAAGCACCAAAGATAAATCTACTAGACCGTTTTGGATACGCATGGGGGCGCATATCGCCATCGCTTGTGCCTGTTTTAGCGGTTATCACGGCGCTCATCTTTGCCATTCCTTTTATCATCCTCACCCGTAGCGGTGGCGATATTGGCAGAGGGCTTAATGTGGCAGGACTTGCCTATGCGGGTCTGATAGAAGGCTCGGTGGGTATTGCCATTAACCCCGTGATGAACCCCAACGATGTGAGTATGGCGCTCGATTTTGTCCGTCGCCTAGAAGAAGTGGATGGTCAAACACTCAATTTTAACAATTTGCGCCAAATATCAGAGCGCACCAACGCCACCGCCCGTTTGGGCATAGATACGGTGCGCCGTTATGGGGATGTGCTAGAGCGCTATTCACAAGTGCCTGCGTTGAATAGCGATTCTGCCCTAGAGACCTTTGGCAATATCGTCCCAGAAATTTCGCGGGTGGGTGATGACCGTTTATGTCGCTATGGGACATTTTTGGTGGCATTAGACAGCCTCCCCCGCGCCGATGTTCGCACATTTCTCGCCAATTACATCACATTGGATGTAGTGGATAGCGATATTCGTGCCGATATAGAGGCATTTGCGCCGACCATCACCGAAGCCAGTGACGAACAACTCGCATCGGGGTGTGTGGTTATCCCAGAAGGTGCAACATCATCGGCAACACTCTATACCGATGAAGAATTGCAAGATGTCATAAGCCTGCTCAATGCTCGTCAGTTTAATCGGCTGTTTCGGGCATTTGAGCATTTGGTACTCATGAAAGAATTGAATATCACATCCCAATCGCAGGATGCCCAAGATTTGGCAGATATGCACCTGCTCAGTTTTGACCCACAAAACCCCAACGGCATCTCGCGCACCCGCCAATTGGTGAGCAACAATGTCCGTTTGGTGAGTGTGGATGTTTTGGACGGTGACATCCCAAAATTGGCGGGGCAATTATTGTTGGTCGCCAATTTATATAGCAGTGGCTTGTTGACCAATCCCAATATCGTGCCTGCCCTAGAGACCGATTTGCCTGTGGTACTCTCTGAGAGGCTCATTATCTCGCGCCCCAATAACCAATTGCTCATCTTAGATGACCCCAATGTCACCTTTGGCATCAAGACGATTGACCGTGAATTGGGCGGTGGCGAGACGCGCAACGTCCCGGATGTGGTTTTTGCCCATATCGGCGGAAGCGCCATTTTGTTTTTTCCTGCCAGTGTTGAGCAGACCATCACCCGCTCCATACCCTATATTATTGCGGGTTTGGCGGTGGCATTGGGCTTTAAGACGGGCTTGTTTAATATCGGTGGACAGGGACAAGTCTATATCGGCGCAACACTCGCCGCGTGGGTGGGATTTTCGACCATCTTTGCCGATTTTCATCCTGCCATACGCCTCGCACTTGTCCTCATGGCGGGCATGTTGGGAGGGGCGCTATGGGGCATGATACCGGGCTTGCTAAAGGCGTATACAGGGGCGCATGAGGTGATTAACACCATCATGCTCAATTTTATCGCCCTGCGCTTAGTAGATTGGCTGGTACGCTCCACAAACCCCGTTATTCTCAAAGATATGACATCGGGCAGTTTTGAGCGTACCCCATTGATTAGCGATAGTGCCAAATTGCCCACATTCGATAATCTGTCGCTACAAGTATTTTTGTTGGCGGGATTATTTACTCTTGTATGGGGATTGTGGGGCATCCGCAACAAATTGTCTGGCACTCCCCTTTTGGCAATTCGCCCCGTTTTATACGCCCTATTGGTGGTCGTGGGGGGTGTTGCCCTACAATGGCTGGCGGTGGGTGGCAAACTGCATGTCGGCTTGGTGATAGTTATTTTCTCGGTGATGTTTGTGACATGGTTATTTAACCGCACCACCATCGGCTTTGAATTGCGGACGGTGGGCGCAAATGCCGATGCCGCCCGTTATGCGGGGATGAATGTGAAGCTCAATGTGGTGCTGGCGCTCACCCTAAGCGGGATGTTGGCGGGTTTGGCGGGTGCTGTAGAGATGAGCGGTGTCGTTCATAATATGCAACCCGATTTCTTACCCGGACTTGGCTTCGATGCCATCGCTGTGGCGCTACTGGCACGCAATAACCCGCGCAATATGGTGTTTGCGGGGTTATTATGGGGGGCATTGCTCACGGGTAATTCGCTCATGCAAGCCAATGCGGGACTCTCAAAAAATTTAGTGGGCATTATCCAAGCCCTGATTATCATGTTTATCGCGGCAGATGCCATTATACGGACATTGTGGCGGGTGAGAAAAGCCACCCCAGAAGAACGCGCCGCCTCTGTTATTTCTAAAGGTTGGGGAGGGTGATAATGAGCAAAGTCGTTAAGTATATATTCAATCGCACGGTGTTTTTTGGGATTATGTTTATATTATTGGGGGCATTATTGCTTTTGACCGTCCCCAATAGCATAGACCCAAATGCCAATTCGACCTTACGTTTTCCCAATGATAACCCATCATTGACCTTTAACCTCGCTATCCCCACATTGGGATTTACATTGGTGGTCGCGTTCATTTATTTGGTGGGTGGCGCGTTTGCCATCAGCAAAATCGGTGGCGCACAAACCACACGGGCGCGGTCTGTGGGGCTGGCGGTATGTGCCGCTTTGCTCATCCCGATGGTGTTAGTCCTCGCCGCCGCGGGCAAAGATACCAATATCGTCTCGATGTTGGGGGCAAGTTTTCGGCTTGCCACACCGATTATCATCGGGGCTATGGCGGGGATATGGTGTGAACGGAGTGGGGTGGTCAATATCGCCATCGAGGGCATGATGCTCACAGGGGCATGTTTTGGTTATGTCACCTATACCGTTGTGGCGGGGAGTGTCCCCGGTCAGACGGGCTTATGGCTTGGGGTGGGCATCGCCGCGGTTGCTGGTGGGATTATGGCATTGCTCCACGCATGGTTGAGCATCACCTTCAAAACCGACCAAATCATCAGTGGCACAGTCATCAACATTTTGGCGCTCGGATTGACCAGTTTTATCCGTGTGGAGGTGTTGGTGAATTCAGATGCGTCTGTAGAAAAACTCGCCATCATCAAATTGCCCGTGTTGGGCGATTTGCCCGTGCTAGGCGATGTGCTATTCACAGGCAGACCCATATTTTTCCTCATGTTTTTCATCGTCATCGGCACGCATGTGATTATGTATTATACCCGTTGGGGATTGCGAACACGCGCCGTTGGCGAAAATCCGGGGGCGGCAGATACATTAGGCATTAAAGTGCACCATAATCGGTATATCAACGTCATTGCGGGTGGCATGATAGCGGGTTTGGCGGGGGCGTGGTTCTCATTAGAAACCGCAGGCGGGTTTGATGATGGCATGACCAGTGGCGCGGGATTTATCGCGTTGGCGGCGATGATTTTTGGCAAATGGACACCCTTCGGCGCGGCGGCAGGCGGATTATTATTTGGCTTTGCACAGGCGCTCGATACTCGTTTTCAATTGCTCCAAGTGCCGATACCCGTCCAATTTGTGCAGATGACCCCCTATATCATCACCATGATTATTTTGGCGGGGGTGGTTGGACGCGCAGTTGCACCAAAAGCCGTTGGCAAGCCTTATGAAAAAGAATAACGAAAAGGAATAACCTATGAGCGCACCACGCGCCATTGTGATTCATGGCGATGACGATGTGGGGGCAGAAGAAGCCCTCACCAAATTGCGCGGGGAGATGGGAACATCTCCTAATGCCGATTTTAATATCAGCGAATTTGATGGGTCTGTCAGCGATGTTTCAGAAATCATCTCTGCGGTCAGTTCATACCCATTTTTGGCGGATGCCCGTATGGTGATTGTGCGCGGGATGCTCAAATGGCTCACCCGCAAAGGTGCAGGCGAAACAGGTAAGGCGGGTATTGCTCGGCTATCTGCCGAATTGCCTCATCTGCCAGAATGGGCGCGGTTGATATTTGTTGAGCGCGAAACCCTGCCAGATACCAATCCCATCATCAAGGCGATGAAAGAAATAGACCACGCGCAAATTAAGCTATACCCCGTCCCGCGTGATTTACCACGTTGGTTGATGAATCGCTCGCAGAAGGTGTATAACATGCCATTAGAAGAAACCGCCGCCCGCGCTTTGGCATTGGTGGTGGGGTCAGATTTGCGTGGTGCAGATAACGAATTGTGCAAATTGGCAGATTATGTAGGCGATGCGGGAAAAATCACCGAAGCCGATGTCGCTGTCATGACCAGTTATTTGCCAGAAGTCACGATTTGGGCGGCGATTAAAGATATTGCAGAAGGGCGGGGCAAAAAGGCGCTAGAGCGCATTCATCAATTGTTGATGGATAAAAAAGGCAATGACCCCATCGGCATTTTTGCGATGATTATCCGCCAATTTCGGTTTTTATTGCTCACCAAAGAATATTTATCCGCGCCCAACGATGGCACATCGCTTGCCGATGCGTTGGGGGTAAAAACCGCCAGTGAGTATATCGCCCAGAGCAAAGCCTTTAAACTCGATGAGCTAGAGCGTATCTATAAGGCATTGCAGGACTATGATTTTAAGATGAAAGTAGGCATGATTGCGCCAGAAATGGCACTCGACATCATGATTATCAGTTTGTCGCGGTAAATAACAAAAAGGCGCAACCAGTGGTTGCGCCCTTTTGTTGCCTTGCTCAGACAGCGTTTAGAATTTTACTTCATCTTGCCATTCGTCAATTTGTTTATTGGCTTCTTCTCTGGCGATGCCATATCTTTCTTGGATTTTCCCCGCCAAAACTTCACGGTTGCCGTTGATTTCCATCATTTCGTCGTCAGTCAAATCGCCCCAACGCTTCTTGATGTCGCCTGAGAATTGTTTCCATTGACCAGCGATTTTATCCCATGTGGCGCTTTTTGTTGGTTTTGTTTCTTCCATGATGCTTATCCTTTTGGTTATGAATTAAATAAAAATGTGATGCTGTCACTCGCAGGCATCTATCTGTAGATGTCTGGTTGTTTCGATTCAAAAGATGTTGCTAGATTAGCGGGTACGGCTGAGGATTAACCACAGCATCCGCGCCACCACCCACGCGATCATTGCCCATACAATTATGGCGATAATCGTGGTGATTTCTAATATGGATGACCCACTAATGACAGGATTTTGGAGCAGTGTCGAAAATAACGCAACAAATGGTGCTGTTATTGTATTGATAAAACTGCCGAATCCAGCGGTCATATTTGCGCCGACCAAATACAGGATGAACCGAACAATCAATAACAGTTCCAATGCCCCAAATAAGAAGTAGGAAATATTGACGATGCGGGCAACTGAAGAATTTTGATTTGCCACAGAAACACGGCGCTTCTTTTCATTCAGATTCATTGCCTGATGTTCTTCGATATTTTGACCTACTACTTCTTCATGACGACCTAATTCTTGGTTGCGTAATTCGTTGTTGTTGCTAAATGCCATTATGATTTGCTTTCCACTGATTAATGCAGGCTCTAGTATTGGGGTGCGGTGTATATGAGGAATGTATTTTCCTCAATATGTTAGCTGAGATGTGTGCTAGTTAGTTTTGTTTGAGACGGTCTTCGACATTTTTACGCAGGTCATTAAACTGGTCTTCGAGTTTTTTGATAACTGGCTCAAATGATTCACGCCCACTGCTTACGCCGTCGCCAATATTTTGGGTGAGATTCTTACGTGTTTTTTCGCCCGAAGAAGGGGCAAAGAGCAATGCCAATGCCGCGCCAACCGCCAACCCACCGCTTATACAAAGAAACGTGAGTATGCTGGTTCTACGCATCGCTTGCATTTCGGCATCGTGGCTATAGTAAACTCGTTCATTATTCATCATGTTTATCCTCAATAGGTGTAAGGGTGTGTATCGTGATGGGGGCATGAGCAACTTTTTGTTCATGCCCCGCGAAAATTCAATGTAGAGAGGTGTTATTTAGCGAGGGAGCATACCTCGACCATTGACGAGACGTAGCACTCCTAATAGGACAACTGCTCCTACGAAGGCAACAAAGATACTCCAAACATTGAAGCCAGTTACGCCTGTGGTATTAATTTGGCTAAACAAAAAGCCACCGATGAATGCACCAATAATGCCTACAACGATGTCCATGATTAAACCTTGGCTACGATTGGTTTTCATCACCATACTGGCTAACCAGCCCGCGATGCCACCAACAATAATCCATGCCAACCATCCCATTTCGCCCATAATGTATCTCCTCATATTTTGCAATATCTATCAATACATTTAGTATAGGACATGTACGTTGCAGATACATCCATCATGAGAGGAGTAATTGTATCGTTCTTTAGTACGATATGGCTCGAAAGTGAAGTTACGGAATGTAAAAATCGTCTAAATTAAGGGTGTACTCCAATACAAGGATGATGGCTTCGGTGCGACTGGTAACATTTAGTTTCGACAAAATATTGCTTACATGCGATTTTGTCGTGGAGAGCGTGATAACCAATTCTGTGGCAATTTGGTTATTGCCATATCCCTTAATCATCAAACCTAGCACCTCGCGCTCACGCGGGGTTAAATCATTAAATATACTAAAGGGTTGCCGAACCGCATGCACAAGGATATCTGTAACTTCGGTTGCATAGGTTGAAACACCCTTTTGGGCGGCGCGGATAGCTTGTGCAAGGTCATCGGAAGAAACTTTTTTGAATAAATAACCAATGGCACCCGCTTCAATCACATCCTTAATCAACCGTTCTTCGCCAAAACTGGTCAACATGATTATTTTGAGATCCGGATAACTCAGCATGAGGTTGCGTGTTGCCGTGATACCATCCATGATTGGCATCATTATATCCATCAAGACAACATCGGGTTTTAACTCGGTGCATAACGTGATGGCTTCTTTGCCATTGGATGCTTCACCGACTAATTTTAAGTCTGGATAGCTCTTCAAAAAGACAGCTAACCCCATTCTTAGCATGGCGTGGTCATCCACTAGTATAATTCGAATCGGTGTTTCTGTGGTCATATCTGCCTCTCTTCTTGATTCCTTGTTAATAGTTATACGGCTGATGTGAAATGAAATTGACAAAACAGGCATATTTTGACAGATTTAAGGCTTTTGACCCCACCCCAACCCCTCCCCAAAAATTGGAGAGGGACTAAAACATCGCCTAGAAACGGTTTTCTCCCCTTTCCCCACTCGGTGGGGATAAGGGGCAGGGGGATAGGGGATG
>Ga0163154_10007268_pt1 | contig 13269 bp, 10 predicted proteins | sample OliLakLV19MP9P1_FD_148649 | JGI IMG/M metagenome (GOLD analysis project Ga0163154, IMG submission 148649) | Freshwater microbial mat bacterial communities from Lake Vanda, McMurdo Dry Valleys, Antarctica - Oligotrophic Lake LV.19.MP9.P1 | ecosystem: Environmental > Aquatic > Freshwater > Lake >... | reverse complement strand
GCGGCCAAGAATCCGAGCAGCGCAGGGAAGCCTGAGCGAGGCGAAAGGTCGTCCGATCCACCCGACGCAGCCCGCCCGCCCGAGCCCGCCTTTGCCGAGACAAAGCTGAACATGGGCTTCTTCCTGGAAACCGTCTTCGGCGGCCTGATGGCCGGGATGCTGTATTCGCTGATCGCGCTCGGCTTCGTGCTGATCTTCAAAGCGAGTGGCGTCTTCAACTTCGCGCAAGGCGCGATGGTGTTGTTCGCGGCGCTGGCGATGGCGCGCTTCAGCGAATGGTTCCCGCAGTGGCTCGGGCTGACCGACAGCAAGGTGCTCGGAAACCTGCTGGCCTTCGCTGGCGCCATGTTGCTGATGGTGGCCGTGGCGTGGTTGATCGAGAAGCTGGTGCTGTCCAAACTCGTCAACCAGGAGGGCATCACGCTGCTGATGGCCACGCTGGGCATCGCCTACTTTCTCGACGGCTTCGGGCAGACGCTTTTCGGCAGCGAGATCTACAAGATCGACGTCGGACTGCCGAACGAGCCGCTGTTCCTGCTGGAACAAGTCTTCGAAGGCGGCGTGCTGGTCAACAAGCAGGACCTGTACGCCGCCGTGATTGCCGCGGCACTGGTGAGCGCGCTGGCCGCGTTCTTCCAGTACACCGCGACCGGCCGCGCGCTGCGTGCGGTGGCCGACGACCACCAAGCCGCGCAGTCGATCGGCATCCCGCTCGGCCGCATCTGGGTCATCGTGTGGAGCGTCGCCGGCTTCGTGGCGCTGGTGGCTGGCGTGATCTGGGGCAGCAAGCTCGGCGTGCAGTTCTCGCTGTCGCTGGTGGCGCTGAAGGCGCTGCCGGTGGTGATTCTCGGCGGGCTTACCTCGGTTCCCGGCGCGATCATCGGCGGGTTGATCATCGGTGTCGGCGAGAAAGTGTCCGAGGTCTACCTCGGACCGCATCTCGGTGGCGGCATCGAGATCTGGTTCGGCTACGTACTGGTGTTGTTCGTGCTTCTCGTGCGGCCGCAAGGGCTGTTCGGCGAGAAGATCATCGACCGGGTCTGAGGCGCATGCTTTACAGAGAAAACGGTCAGTTCAAGACCACCTACACCTCAGACAGCCAGGTCTTCCCGATCCGGCAAGACCGCATCGCCATCGGGCTGCTGCTGGCGATTGCCGTGATCGGCGTGCCGTTGATGGCCGACGAATACCTCTTCCGCGCGATCCTGATTCCGTTTCTCATCCTGTCGCTGGCCGCGCTCGGGCTGAACATCCTCGTCGGCTACTGCGGGCAGATCTCGCTCGGCACCGGCGCCTTCATGGCGGTTGGTGCCTATGCGGCCTACAACTTCCTGGTCCGGATCGAGGGCATGCCGATGCTGTTCGCGATCCTGCTCGGTGGTGTCTGTGCCACCGTGGCCGGTGTGCTGTTCGGCATCCCGTCGTTGCGCATCAAGGGGCTGTATCTGGCGGTGGCGACACTCGCCGCGCAGTTCTTCTTCGACTGGCTGTTCCTGCGCATCAGCTGGTTCACCAACAACTCGCCATCGGGCTCGGTCAGCATCAGCGAACTCAGCTTCTTCGGGCTGCCCATCGTCACGCCGCTGTCGAAGTACCTGTTCTGCCTGGGCATGCTGATCGGCTTTGGCATCCTGGCCAAGAACCTGGTGCGCAGCCACATCGGGCGCGAGTGGATGGCCATCCGCGACATGGACGTGGCGGCCGCCGTCATCGGCATTCGCCCGGTCTACGCCAAGCTCACCGCGTTTGCGGTCAGCAGCTTCATCGTCGGCGTGGCCGGTGCGATGTGGGGCTTCGTACACCTGGGCAGCTGGGAGCCGCAGGCGTTCGGCATCGACCGCAGCTTCCAGCTGCTGTTCATGGTCATCATCGGCGGGCTCGGATCGATCATGGGCAGCTTCTTCGGCGCTGCCTTCATCGTCGTGCTGCCGATCTTCCTGAACCGCGTGCTGCCGGCGCTCGGCGACATCGTCGGCATCAACATCGACACCGCCTTCGTATCCCACGCCGAGTTCATGATCTTCGGCGCGCTGATCGTTTTCTTCCTGATCGTCGAGCCGCATGGCCTGGCGCGCTTGTGGTCCATCGCCAAGGAAAAACTGCGGCTGTGGCCGTTCCCGCATTGAGGGCTCTGAAGAAGCCCGTCGACCGTTCCCCTTCTCGAAACACACCCCACCGGAGACTCGCACCATGAAACTGAAGACCCTGGCCCTCGCCGCGGCACTGGCCTCCGCCGGCCTTGCAGCACCCACCGCGTTCGCGCAGGACAAGGTGCAGTTCTTTCCCAGCCTGACCGGCCGCACCGGCCCCGTCGCCGCCAACGCCACGCCGTTTGCCAACGGCTATGCCGACTACATGAAGCTGGTCAACCTGCGCGGCGGCATCAACGGCGTGAAGACGCTGGTCGAAGAATGCGAGACCGCCTACGCCACCGACCGCGGTGTCGAGTGCTACGAACGGCTGAAGGGCAAACATGGCGGCGCGACGGTGTTCCAGCCGCTGTCCACCGGCATCACGTTTGCGCTGACGGAGAAGATCCCCGCCGACAAGATCCCGATGATCACCTCGGGCTACGGCCGCAGCGACAGCCAGGACGGCGGCGTATTCAAGTGGAACTTCCCGCTCATCGGCCACTACTGGGTGGCCGGCGACACGCTGCTCCAGCACATCGCCAAGAAGGAAGGCGGCTGGGACAAACGCAAGGGCAAGAAGATCGCCGTGGTGTACCACGACAGCCCGTTCGGCAAGGAGCTGCTGCCGATCATCACCGAGCGCAGCAAGATGCACGGCTTCGAGATCCAGCTGCTGCCGGTGCCGGCACCGGGCGTGGAGCAGAAGGCGATCTGGCTGCAAGTGCGGCAGAGCCGGCCGGACTTCGTCGTCATGCAGACCTGGGGCGTGATGACGGCCACCGCGGTGAAGGAAGCCATCGCCACCGGCTACCCGCGCGAGAAGATGTTCGGCACCTGGTGGAGCGGCGCCGAGCCCGATCTGCGTGACATCGGCGCTGCCGCCAAGGGCTACAGCGCGGTGATGATGCAGCACGGTGCCGAGCCCGAATCCGCGGTCGTCAAGGAGATCCTGGCCAAAGTGCACGGCGCCGGGCAGGGCACCGGGCCGAAGGAAGAAGTCGGCCAGGTGCTGTACATGCGCGGCGTGGTCGGTGCGCTGCTGTCGGTTGAAGGTGCTCGCGCCGCGCAGGAACGTTATGGCAAGGGCAAGCCGGTCACCGGCGAGCAGGCGCGCTGGGGCTACGAGAACTTGAACCTGACGCAGGCCAAGCTCGACGCGCTGGGCTTCAAGGGCGTGCTGCGCCCGATATCGACCAGCTGCTTCGACCACATGGGCTCGGCCTGGGCCCGCGTACACACCTGGGACGGCACCAAGTTCACGTGGGCCAGCGATTGGCTGCAAGCCGACGAACAGATCATCAAGCCGATGGTCACGCAGTCGGCCGCCAAGTACGGGCAGGACAAGAAGCAGACACGGCGCGAAGGCGCCGACTGCCAGTCATGACCCTTTGATCCCGCGCTGAAGAACGACCCGGTGCCGCCATGTCCAATGTCCTGTTGAACGTCAACGGCATCGAGGTCATCTACAACCACGTCATCCTGGTGCTGAAGGGCGTGAGCCTGCAAGTGCCCGAGGGTGGCGTTGTGGCCTTGCTAGGCGGCAACGGCGCCGGCAAGACGACCACGCTGCGCGCGGTGAGCAACCTGCTGGCCGGTGAGCGCGGCGCAGTGACCAAGGGCTCGATCGAGCTGCGCGGTGAACGCATCGAAAAGCTGAGCACCGCGCAGATGGTCGACCGCGGCGTGATCCAGGTGATGGAGGGGCGCCATTGCTTCGCCCACCTGACGATCGAGGAAAACCTGCTCACCGGCGCCTACACGCGCAAGGACGGCAAGGCGGCGGTGGCCGCCACGCTGGAGAAGGTCTACAACTATTTCCCGCGGCTGAAGACGCGCCGCACCAGCCAGGCTGCGTACACATCGGGCGGCGAGCAGCAGATGTGTGCGATCGGCCGCGCGCTGATGGCGGCGCCGAAGATGGTGCTGCTCGACGAGCCGAGCATGGGCCTGGCGCCGCAGATCGTCGAAGAGGTGTTCGAGATCGTGAAGGACCTCAACCAGCGCGAGAAGGTCACCTTCCTGCTGGCCGAGCAGAACACCAACATGGCACTGCGTTATTCCGATTTCGGCTACATCCTCGAAAACGGCCGCATCGTGATGGACGGGCAAGCCAAGGCGCTGCGCGAGAACGAGGACGTCAAGGAGTTCTACCTCGGCATGGGCGGTGGGGACCGCAAGAGCTTCAAGGACGGGAAGAGCTACAAGCGCCGCAAGCGCTGGTTGACGTGACCACCCCCGGAGCGGCAGAAACATGACCACCCCCGGAGCGGCTTCGCCGCTGCCCCCCCAAGGGGGCAACGCCGACGGACCGGCGGAGCCGGATCCGTGGCGTTTGCTTGAGGTTGGCGGCTTCGATGCCGAGGCGGCATTGACTCAGGTCAAACGCGGGCTGCGCGACTTGAAGCTCACTGAACGAGGCAACCACTTCGAGCTGCGCGGCAAACGCGTGCTCGAGCTGAAGGTGGCTGGCGCGACCGTCGACGTGCGCATCGCGCGCAAGCTGGCCAGCACCCCGGAGTGGGACCGCCAGACGGTGGCCAGTCCCGCCGACCAGCGCAAGCTGCAAGACGACATCAAGAAGCGGCTGGCGCGCTGGGAGCAGGAGGACTGAACACCATGGGCCCGCCCGTCACCTCGTTTTTCGACGATCTGGAATCGCGCGAGCCGGCAACGCGCGAAGCGGCATTGATGGGCGCGCTGCCGGCGCAGTTGCGCGCGGCGCAAGGCACCGCTGCGTTCGCAGAACTGCTGGCCGGCGTGTTGCCCGACAACGTGTGCTCACGCGCTGCTCTGGCGCAGTTGCCGGTGATACGCAAGCACGAGTTGCTGGAACGGCAGAAGGCCCGGCGCGCCGCGGGCGGCGATCCCTTCGGCGGTTTCTCGGCCATCGGCTGGCGCCGTCTGGGCCATGCCCGCACGGCGCCGCGTGTGTACCAGTCACCCGGCCCGATCTACGAACCCGAGAGCGGCGGGCGCGACGCCTGGCGCGCGGGCAGGGCTATGTTTGCGGCTGGCTTCCGTGCCGGCGACCTGGTGCACAACAGCTTCAGCTACCACCTCACGCCCGGTGCGTGGATCATGGAAAGCGGCGCGCGCGCCGTCGGCTGCATGGTGTTCCCGGGCGGTGTGGGCAACACCGAGTTGCAGCTGCAGGCTTGTGTCGATCTGCAACCCGAGGCTTATGCCGGCACGCCGAGCTTCTTGCGCATCCTGCTCGAGAAAGCCGCCGAAAGCGGCCTGGCGCTGCCACACCTGAAGAAGGCTCTGGTCAGCGGTGAAGCCTTCCCGCCGTCACTGCGCGACTGGCTGGCCGAGCGTGGCGTTGCCGCCTACCAGGCCTACGCCACTGCCGATGTCGGCGTGATCGCTTTTGAGACCGCCGCCCGCGAAGGCCTGGTCGTCGACGAAGGTGCGATCGTCGAGATCGTGCGGCCCGGCACCGGCGACCCTTTGCCCGACGGAGAGGTCGGCGAGGTCGTCGTCACCGTGCTCAACCCCGACTACCCGCTGGTGCGCTTCGGCACCGGCGACCTGTCCGCCGTGCTGCCTGGCGCGTGCCCCACCGGCCGCACCAACACACGCATCCGCGGCTGGCTCGGCCGTGCCGACCAAACGGCCAAAGTGCGTGGCATGTTCGTCCACCCGAGCCAGGTGGCGGACCTGTTGAAGCGCCACCCGGAAATCGCCCGCGCGCGGCTCGTCGTCGAAGGCGAAATGGCCAACGACCGCATGACCTTGCGCGTGGAGACCACGGCCGCCGCTGACGGCCTGGCCGATGCGGTTGCGCGCAGCCTGCGCGACCTGACCAAGCTGCGCGGCGAAGTGGCGCTGGTGGCCGTGGGTACCCTGCCCAACGATGGCAAGGTCATCGACGACCAGCGGCGTTACGACTGAGACCGTTGCCCTTTCCGTTTCCGGGCGGCCAGCAAGCTGAGGCCCAGGCCGCCGAGCAGCAACGCCGCGCTGGCCGGCTCGGGCACAACGCCGACGTAGGTTCTGAAGGCCATGTCGAAGCTGAAGGCTTCCCCGTTGCCGTAGAGCGTTCCGAGCGGGTAATCACTGCCAGTGGCGGTACCGAAGTTGCAGCACCAGTTAGCCGGGACTAAACCGCTCAGCCCGATCACGAAACGGTCGCCCGCTGCCAGGTTGAAGCCTGCGCTACTCAGATCGATGTAAGTCCAACCTTCAGGAACTGCCATCGGCACTGCCAGGCTCAGGTCGTTCGCATCAGTCTGCCAACCGGTACCGCGGTTGATGAACAGGTTGAGCATGGGCGAGGTTCCGCCCGTGCGACGGTACAGCTCGATACCCAGCAACGTCCCCGTGAGCCCGGCCTGGACTTCCTGCTGCCAGATAGCGAATTGAGATACAGCAAAAGCGCCGCCGTTATAGGGACCGCTTTGATCGAGCGCTGCCTGTGCGGCTCCTGCGCCAGCAAGCAGGCAGACCGCAGCGGCCAGGCGGGTCAGATTCGGTTTGAGGATGGGAGCCTCCTCAGGCGATTGATGACAGCGCCGCGAAGCATAGGCAGCGAGCGTCACCGCAGCGTCACGCCCGCGTACGGCCAGCCCCCTCGCTCAAGGGGGTCGACGATTTCTGATGCGCGGGAGGCACACCGCCGGGGTGCCGCTCGCCTTCCGTTCGCATTTCGTTCAGCGCCGAAATAGCATGCCCCAGACGGCCGGCGCACGGGCCCGGCCGCTTGGTTCGCACGAAGGCAAAACACGAGGTGGCCCATGTCGATAGTCTCCGCTGCGCTTCGCTTTCTGTTTCTGTGCCTGTGCCTGCCGCTGGCTGCTTCGGGCGCAGCCGCGCAGCCTCTGCCACCGCAGATGAGCCCGATCGTCACCTTCGATCCCGACCAGGGCGGAAGTCGCCCGCCCACCCTGCGTGCGCTGACGGCCGCCGAACGCAAGCTGGCCCGCGAGCGTGCCGATGCCCTTTACGACGCCATCAAGGTTGCGCCCAGTTTCCGCGAACCGAAGGACCGCATCACGCTGGTGACCAGCTGGGCTACGGTGTCGGCGCTGCCGGCCGTGGAGCAGGACTTCACGGTCTACTGGTCGGCGCCGAACGACGTGCGCAAGCGGCCCGACACATCGCTGTGGCCCGTCCTCGGCGGTGCCCACCGGCTGCTGTACTTCACCACCAACCGCATACCCGCAGCCAACAAGCTGGAAGACCGCGCCAACCGCGGCAACTTCAGTCGCAGCGCGGGCGCCCACGGGCTGGCCTTCGACGCCTTCGCGATGCCGCGCGTGCTGGGCCAGGCCGCTGGCGGCACGGTCTACGCCGACATGATCGTGCTGACCCGCGACGGCCGCAGCGCGCTGGTGCACGCGCCACTCGGGCCGCTGCTCGAGTCCGAAGCGCTGCGCCTGCGCAAGGCGGTGGCCGAGCAGGAGGCGGGCTTCGCGAACTCGTTGCGCGAACTCGAGGCATCGATGTCGCCGCAGGCCATCAGCGCGCGCCGCATCAAACGCGAGGAGCGCTGGCGAACCGAAACACGCGACCCCGGCGCCTTGGTGAAACGGCTGGATGCCGCCGAGCGCACCGACGAAGCGGACTACAGCCGCCAGAAGGAGCGGATGACCGCGCCCGCCACACGCGACCCGAAGAGTGCGTGGTGGGGCCCACGGCTGGCGCTGGAAAGCGCGCAGGCGCGGCTCGCCGGCCTCGACGCTGCCGGCCGCGGCGGCCCGGCCTGCGGCCGTGTCGATGCCGCGTTTGTGCCGGTCTACGACGTGCGCTTCGAGCCGGCTGCCGGGGCCGCGCCGGACTGCGTGCCGATGGTGCAGGTTCGGCCGGACCTGGTCGACCCTAAGCGGCCCGCCAGCGAGGTGCAGTTGCTGACGATCTGGTCACGCGAAAACTTTTGCGGCCTGCCGCTGGCCGCCGGCCAACCGGCGCAGCGCGGCCTGTGCGAAGACGCGGTGCCGCTTTTGCGCGAACTCGATGGGTCAGCCGTGCGGCGTGCGCTGGGCTGGTAGGAGGCGACGTGGCCACGTCGGCCGCGGCCCGTGCCGCCAACAGCTCGACCAGACACCGCACGCCGAATGCGCCACCAACTCCGACGGCCTACCGGCCGCGTTGACGCGCAGCCTGAGCGAGGTGACCAAACTGCGGCTTTCCGCAGCCTGTTGCGACCGCCTTCGAATGATGGCGGCCTCTTGCGCCCTCAGCCAGGCAGGTTCAGCCAGACCTCGTTGCGGCGCATGAAGCCGGGGGTGAATGGCCCGTTGTAGCGTGCCCACAAAGGCTCGCCGGCCCAGGCGATGCCGGCCTGTGTCAGGGTCGCCTTCAAACGGGCCAGTTGCTCGTTGTCGTTGGCCGGCGTCCAGCGGCCGCTGTACGTCAGCACAGCCCAGCGCGCGGGCGGCACTTCACGCAGCGACACGCGTGCATCCAGCGGCTCGGGCGCTTCGGCCAGGCTGACGCTTCTTGGCAGGACGAACTGCACGCGCCAGCTGCCCGGGGCACCGGGCGCGGCGCTCTGCGTGACGGGCGCCGTCATCGCCATCTTCTTCGGCTCGGCGCTCTGCGTTACCGGCGCGGTCATCGCCATCTTCCGCTCGCCCTTGTTCTTGCCGAAGATGTAGCCGGCGAGGATCGGAAAAGCATCGTTGCCGGCGCGCTCAGCGGTGCTGGCGACGATCACTTCGGCCACCACATACGGCGCGTACCGGCGGATCTCGACCGCGTCGAGCGTCTTCAGCAACTCGAAGGCGGGTTCTTCGATCGCGTGCGCAGTCATCGGGAGCTGAATCAGCGGCAGGGTCAGGGTCAGGGCCAGCAACTGGCGTCTTGATCGTTTCATGGTGGCCGGCAGTGTGCGCTGTTGCGTCGAGCAGAGTTGTCAGCCAAGAACTTGCCCCTTGCGCCCTGCCGCCCGGCCGGGTCTGGTTCAATGCGCTGTAAATAGCCAGCCCGACCCAGCACCCGATGGTTGAAGCCGACCCGCACACCCACCAGTCTCGTCGCGCCGCGCTGCGCGGTCTGTGCGCCGCGGCCCTGTGGGGCAGTGGCCTGGCATCCGCACAGACCGCAGCACCAGCCGCACCAGCCGAGTTCGCCGAGCGCTACACGGTAACGCCGCCGAGCGCCGACGGAATCGGCCGCCGCTACATGGGCCGCGAGATTGCCGGCGTGATGGGTTGGCCAGCCGCCGGCTGGCTGGAGCGCAGCGAGCGCGAAGAAGAAGAGCGCACCGACCTGTTGATGAACGCACTTGCGCTGAAGCCGGGCATGGTGGTGGCGGACATTGGCGCCGGCACCGGCTATCTGTCGCGCCGGATGGCGCGCTCGGTCGCGCCATCCGGCCGTGTGCTGGCGGTCGATGTGCAGCCGGAGATGGTCGCGATCCTGCGGCGCTTGGCGCGCGAGGCGGGCATAGGCAACATCGAAGCGCGCCTGGGTGCAGAAGACAACGTGCAGTTGCCCGCGGCCTCGATTGACCTGGCCATCATGGTCGATGTTTATCACGAGCTGAGCCACCCTTTCGAGGTGTTGGCCAGCATCGTGCGTGCCCTCAAACCCGGCGGGCAGGTGGTGTTCGTCGAATACAAGGCCGAAGACCGCAACGTGCCGATCAAACGCCTGCACAAGATGAGCGAGGTGCAGATCAAGCGCGAAGCCGCCGTCCACCCGCTGGTGTGGGAGCGCACCGTTGCCACGCTACCGTGGCAGCATGTGGTGGTGTTTCGCAAGCCGGGGTAGATGGGTTCGGCGTCGCTCTTCGGCGCTGGGTTTTACGCCACCGCGATACGCCGCGCGAGCCTCGCGCGGGACGGCGCCGGCAACACGCCGAGGAACGGCGCGCGCGTCAGATAGCTGGTCCGCCACGCCGGTGGCAGCGTGGCCGCAGCGTTGAGCATCCAGGCCACCGCCCGCATCGCGATCGTCTCGCTCAGGCCCGGGTCGCTATCGGCCAGCGCAGCGCACAACTCAGCGGCCACCGCAGGGTAGGTATCAAAGCCAACCAGCCCGCGCTCCAGGCTTTGGTGCAACGCTAGCGCCAGCGTGCGCCGTCGCACGTCGTCGCCACCCAGCCGCCGCAGCGCCGCCAGCGTGTGGGTCTGCAAGCTCAAGCAGCGGCCGTGCGCGCCCAGCTCAAGCGCACGTGCAGCGCCTTCCAGCAGATGCGGCAGCACCATTTCGGGCGCACAGCCGGGTTCGGCTTCGCACAGCAAACGCGCCTGGGCATGTGGGTCTTCGATCGTGCGGTAATCGGCCAGTACCCGGGCCGCATCGGCCTTCTCGCCGACGTGCAGCAACGCCGCGTGCACACGCAGCCATTGCGGCTGCAACAGATCGTCGCGGGCCCGCATGGCGCGCAGGCCCTTGGCGGCCAGGTCGGCGCGGCCCAGCTCGTGCTGCAGCAGATAGACGTCGATCTCGCTGGCGATGCCGTAGCGGTCGACGGACAGCCCGCCATTGGCCTGTGCCTGCTCGGCCAGACGCAACGCCAGCCCGAACTCGGCACGCGCCATCAACGCCGGGCGGCGCCTGCTCCAAACCCAAGCGTCCCAAGGGCGGCCTTCGGCGCGCAATCGCTCGCCGGCGGACGCGCACTGTGCATCCCACAGCGCCATGCCGTGGGCGTCGCCAAGCGCATGCGCCAGATTCAACAGCGCACCGGCCACTGTCAGCACCTGCCCATGGTCGCTGGCCTGGGTCGAGAGCTCCAGCGCCCGCTCGAGGTGGAAGCGACCATGCTCCAGCTGCCCCATCGCCGAGGCGATCAGGCCGATCGCCGTCGTCAGCTTCAGCTCAGTGCCACGCAACGCCAGCCGCGCGCGTGTGCGGTCGACAGTCGGCAGGATCGCCAGCGCGGCCTCGGCGGGCAGCAACGCATCGGCCACGCGGCCGGTGTCCCAGGCGATCACGGTCTGGTTCCACAGCAGCTCGACTTCGATGTCCTTCAAGCCGGCCCGCCTTGCCTTGTCCAGGCCGTTGCGGATGCAGGCTTGGGCGGATTCAAGTTGGCGCTTCTCGAACAGCAGGTAGACCTTCACGCAGGCCAGGCAGGCTTCTTGGTCGTCTCCTGCAGCCAGTGCTTCCAGGCGTGCCGCACAGCGCATCACGTTTGCCTTGTCGTCCAGCTCGCTGAAGTGATCGGCCGCGGCGAACCACGCGTCGAATGCGGCGGCGGCCTGGCCAGCGTCTTCGTAAAGGCCGGCTGCTTGCTGGTGCAGTGCGGCCGCCTCAGCGTGCCGGCCCAGGGCTGCAGCGCGCCGCCCCGCGTGCGCCAGGAACGGTACCGCCAGCACGGTTTGGCTGGCGGCCAGCCAATGGGCGGCCACGCGCACCGGCTCGGCCTCTTCATGCGCGAGCAACTGCGCCAGCGCAGCATGCAGCGGCCGCGCGATGGCGCCCGGCACAGTGCCGTGCACGGCCTGCTCGATCAGGTCGTGGGCGAAGCGGTCCCCGCGCAGCACCTGCGCGGTTTCGAGCTGGCCCCACGCGTCGGCCAGATCCAGCGGGTGCAGTGCGAGCAAACGGGCTACCCGCGCCGCGCTCAACTCGGGCCCCGCCACGGCCGCGCAGCGGGCGACCTTGATGGCCAGCGGGCTGAGCCGGGCCAGCCGCTGCTGGATCAGGCGCAACACACTCGTCGCACGCGGCCAGCCGCCGCCGGTATCCGGCGCCGCCTGCCAGGCCTTGAGCGTTTCCAGCAGGAACAGCGGGTTGCCGCCAGTGTGGCGGTGCAGCGCTTCGGCGTGCCCGGCACCGGTCAGGCCCGGTAGATCCAGCGTGTCCAGCAGCAGCCGCACCGCGCTGGGTTCCAGTACTTGCAACCGCCAGCACAGGGTGCCGGCGCGGGTGGCCAGGCCCTGCAACGGCGCGTGGCCTGCCGCAGCCCCTTCGTCGGGCCGCAGTGCCAGCAGCCAGCTGCATGCCGCGTCGTCCAGCAAGGGCAGCAGCAAGTCGATGCTGGCGCCGTCGGCATGGTGCAGGTCATCCACCAGCACCACGCGCAGACCGCCGCCGCAGGCCGTGCGCAGCAGTTCGCGCGCAGCCATCAGCAAGCGTGGCAGCTCGGCCACCGGCAACGGCAGCGTGCTGCTGTCGGCCCACTCGGGCACCAGCGGGGCAAGCGTCGTGCGCGCTGGCGCAACACCGGCGGCAGCCGATGCAAACGGGGCCCAGGCGCCGATGGCGCGCAGGCAGCGCGCGGCCAGGCCGAAGGCCAGGCCCTCCTCGCCCGGCCGTGCAGCCACGCTGAGGCAGCCGTTGTTGCCGGCCGTGCGATGCAGCTCGGCCAGCAGGCGCGACTTGCCGATGCCCGCTTCCCCGACCACCAGCACCGGCGCGCCGGGCGCCAGATGGGCCCGGATCGCGGCCAGCGCGTCATCGCGGCCGAGCAGCTGCGGTGGTCGCAGCAGCGCCGCGCTTGCGGCAGGCGCCACGCGGGGACGCAGCTCGCGCTGCTCGCCGCGCTGGATCAGTTGCAGCAGCTCACGCGTCTGCGCGCCGGGCTCGGCACCGAACTCGCGCGCCAGCATCTGGCGCAACTGCTCGTATGCGGCGCGCGCGCGGCCGGCGTCATCGGCCAGGTAGTGCAGGCGCATCAACTGCCGGTGCGGCTCTTCCGACAGCGGATCGAGCTCGACCACGCGCTGCGCAGCGTGCACGGCCGCGGCGCTGTCGTGCGCGCGCTCGGCCGCATCGATGCGCGCGGCCAGCACCGACAAACGCCGTTGCCGCACGCCGGCGCGGGCCACGTCCAGCCAGCGCGACAGCTCGTCGGACGCCGGCGCCGGCACGCCTTCGAGCAGGTCCGCCGCGGCCGGGTCGTCGAGCGGCAGCACCGCAACGTGTGCATGCAGCACGAGCACGCCATCGCCTTCGATCCAGTCGCGGCCCGCCAGCGCCTTCAGCCGCAACAGGCGCTGGCGCAGGTTGGCCCGCGCGCGCGCCTCGGCCACGTCGGGCCACAACATCGCGGCCAACAGCGCGCGCGGCTGCGGCCCGGCCAGGGCCAGCCGCGCGGCGATCAACGCGCCGTGGCGGTCGAGTGGCTGCCGCACCGCGCCGGGCAGCAGCAGCGCGGCTGCGCCGCAGAGTTGGATCTGGATCAAGACCGTGTGCTTTCAGGGCCTACGTAGTTGCCACGGGTGGCCGACGATGATCGTAT